>OBZG01000084.1_pt1 | contig 124096 bp, 115 predicted proteins | sample 1550701 | NCBI WGS metagenome assembly OBZG01 (sample SAMEA2580229, study PRJEB22360) | human gut metagenome | biome: human gut; feature: human-associated habitat; material: faeces | place: Denmark | collected 2008/2010
GATTTCTCAAGAATCACGACTTCTATACTGCGGATGACAGGAATCGAACCTGCACGGTCTCCCACTAGATCCTAAGTCTAGCGCGTCTGCCAGTTCCGCCACATCCGCATATCTGATTTATCGGAATATCTCCCGAAGAATAAATATGAACAAGCTTACGCTTGTCCATTTAGTGAAGCATCGGGGATTCGAACCCCGGACAACTTGATTAAAAGTCAAGTGCTCTACCGACTGAGCTAATGCTCCATAATAATTACTGGGCTAGTTGGATTCGAACCAACGAATGCAGGAGTCAAAGTCCTGTGCCTTACCGCTTGGCGATAGCCCACTATAGAAGGGTGGATAGTGGGACTCGAACCCACGATATCCAGAACCACAATCTGGCGCGCTAACCAACTGCACCATACCCACCACAAAGCGTGCTTGAAGGGATTCGAACCCCTGACCCACGGCTTAGAAGGCCGTTGCTCTATCCAACTGAGCTACAAACACACATTTGATTTCCTGTTCCCAAATCCTCTAAAAGGCTTTAGGAAAGCGGGTGATGGGAATCGAACCCACGTATCTAGCTTGGAAGGCTAGTGTTCTACCATTGAACTACACCCGCAAAGTCGGGGTGACAGGATTCGAACCTGCGACCTCCTGGTCCCAAACCAGGCGCTCTAGCCAAGCTGAGCCACACCCCGTTATTTTGTTTTCTTGTTGTCATCTCCGTGACACAATAGCTATTATATATGCACATCACGGAAATGTCAACAACTTTTTTTAATTTTTTTTATTTTTTTCAAAATCGGTTATTTTACACATATTCCAGCTCAAAATGAGCCTCTCCATTTTTATCAATCTCCATCATCACATAAGTCGCTCTCCGCCCCTCCTGCCGTGGATATGAGAGGCTTCCCGGGTTAATGACGATGATATCTTCATCAAATTCCAAATCCGGCTTATGTGTATGCCCGTACATGACGATATCCGCTTTTCTCAATCTTGCCTCTTCTTTTAACCGAGCAGTTCCCATAGATACATAGTAATTATGTCCATGGGTGATGAATATATTATACTTTCCAAGTGTGAACTCTCTTTCTTTCGGCAAAAATGAAAAGAAATCATTATTCCCTGCAACCATATAAGTCTCGCAGTCTGCCACCGCTTCAATGTAATGTTCACCGTTCTCCACATCTCCCATATGGATGAGTGCATCAATTTTTCCGACGCGTTCTAACACCGCATCTAAATTTCTGTGACTTCCATGTGTATCACTTACAATTAATACTCTCATAGTTTTTTCTCCATAATTTCACGCATTGCACGAAGTGCTTTCCCTCGGTGGCTCAGTTCATTCTTCTTCTCCGGATCAAGTTCTGCTGTCGTGCATCCGTATTCCGGGAGATAAAAGATCGGATCATAGCCAAAACCATGCTCTCCGGCGATTTCGTAGCCGATACGCCCTTCAATTGTCCCTCTGACTACTTCTGTCGTTCCGTCTGGAAATACCGCAGCCACTGCACAGACAAATCTCGCTGTACGTTTTTCATCCGGTACTCCTTTCAGACGGTCAAGCAGCATATTATTTTTGATATCATACGATGTATCCACCCCCGCATAGCGTGCAGAATAAATTCCCGGCTCCTTGTTCAGGTAATCAATCTCCAAACCAGAATCATCTGCAAGCACAATACAGTTGCCGGCAATTTTTGCAATCTCCGTCGCCTTGATCAATGCATTTTCTTCAAACGTGCTTCCATCTTCCACAACATCCACATCAATACCAGCTTCTTTCATCGACTGGATTGGCATTCCAAGGTCAGAAAGGATCATGCGGATCTCTTTCATTTTATTCTCATTACCTGTTGCAAATATAATCTTTGGTTCCATATTCGGTTTCCTCCTTTATTTCTTCTGTTTTGGTGGTTTCGGTCCCAGAAATTGATAAAAATACGTCTTCAACATTCCATTGTAAATCTTTCGGTTCTTGTCCGCTTTTCTGCCAAAATACTTTTCTGTATCCTCATAGCTTGTAATCATATATGCCGACCAGCTGTCCAAGTTGCGGAAGCTGTCACCAAACTCTCTATATAGCCCGGGAAGGTTCTCTTTTTCTTCCAAACGCTCTCCGTACGGCGGGTTTGTGATAATGAATCCATATTTTTTTGGATGGCGCAGATCTTTCACAGCACGCTCCTGAAAATGAATCAAATGATCCACCCCTGCCTCTTTTGCGTTTTCACGAGCTGCTCTGACTACATCTCCATCGATATCATATCCCTGGATGTCCACTTCAATGTCATCATTAATCAAACTGTTTGCTTCATCAATCGCATCGTACCACGCTTTTTTCGGAATCAGGTTACTCCATTCTTCTGCGGTAAACGATCGGTTCATTCCGGGTGCAATATTCGCCGCAATCATCGCTGCCTCAATCGGAAATGTTCCACTTCCGCAAAATGGGTCGACAAGTATTCTATCTTTTCTCCAAGGTGTCAGCATGATCAACGCTGCCGCAAGAGTCTCAGTAATCGGGGCCTTGCTTGACAGCTGTCTGTATCCTCTCTTATGTAAAGAAACACCGGATGTGTCAATTCCGACCGTCACGATATCTTTCATCAGAAAAACACGTACCGGATAGGAGGCTCCACTTTCTTCAAACCAATCCACATGATAGTGTTCTCTCATGCGGTTTACCATCGCTTTTTTCATAATAGACTGGATATCGGATGGACTAAACAGTTTACTTTTTACTGATGCCGCCTTTGTCACCCAAAACTTTCCATCTTTCGGAATGTATTTCTCCCAAGGAATTTTCTTTGTATGTTCAAACAGCTCTTCAAATGTAACTGCCTTAAAACTTCCCACTTTCAGAAGTACTCTCTCTGCGGTCCGCAAAAATATATTTGCCCTGCAGATTGCCTCTGCATTTCCATAAAATGATACCCTTCCATCTTCTACATTTGAAATCTCATATCCGAGATCCTGTATTTCTCTTTTTAACACAGCCTCAAGTCCAAAATGACATGGCGCTATTAATTCCATTCTTTCCATTCTCTTCCTCCTGTTTCTATATACTTTATATTACGTGTAAGGCGTCCCACTGTCAAGAGATGCCACATATTAATAGAGATGGGAAATGATCACATTCCCCATCCCTTGCTGTCCGCTTAATAGTTGTTGCTTTCGTTTCTGCTTGCATCAGATGCGCTTGCTTTATTCTTAGATGCATTTGAGTTTGTATTTTTGCTTGTTGTCTTGTTAGATGTCTTATTCTTGCTCTGTGCATTGCCATAAGAAGAAGTTGCGTTGTTGTTCATTGAATTGTTGTTTGTTGCATTATTATTTTTTGCCATTGTTTCATTCCTCCTGAGATTTTAATTGGTACAAACCTTATTATCTCTCATCCGAAATGTTTTATACATTCAACTTTTTTCACAAATTACTTCTTAACAGTCTCTGAACCTGCTTAAGAAATTTTTAATTTTTAACTTGCTTTTTTTTCCAATCTATATTATACTAACTCTTGTAGAAAGCGATTTTCTACAACCCCTTATTAATTATTTATACTCCCCTCAAAAAGACCAATGGCTCCCCCATTGGTCTTTTTATTTTCGGCGGAGCATGTTGAAAATCGTCACAACCAATATCAAAGGAATTGCAATCGGCAACACAATCGAGAGAATCCCCAATATCAAAGAAATAATAAGAATAATAATAGCAATCACGCCCAAAATAACCGCGGCCTTCTTCCACCAGGTGTCCAGTCCAAACACATGAATCTTTTGGCTTTGCTGTTTCTGTTCCTGATCGCTCCACACTTCCTCTGAGTTGATGCTCTCCTGCGGCCCACTCATCTTTTCTTCCAATAGGATTGTCTTGGCAATCGCCCATGGATCTCCAAGCATGTCCATCACTTCCTGCTCCGATTTTCCACTTTTCATTTCCTCTTTGATATAGTTTTTATAATATTCTACATTATCCTGAACCTGAGCTGCGCTCAATTCATTCTCCAATGCTTTTTTTAATTGTAATAAAAAATCACTGCTTCTCATACATTCACCTCCGTGTTATTCTTTATATGCAGAATAACACAAAGGCTTCTATATGAAAAGCAGTTTTTTATACTTCGAACAACAGATCCCCGTAAGACGGCATCGGCCACATCTCTTTATTTACAATCATTTCCAGTTCGTCTACCGGCTCACGCAACGCCTGCATTCCGGTTACAACTCTATCTTTGAAAAATTCCGCCTGTGCCGGACCTTCCTGCATCTGACATGCCTCATCTGTCACCACAATCAGATCTTTCAAAGCTTTTCTAGTCTGAGCCAACAATTCGGAAGATTCTTTCAAAAGCTCTTCCTGCACATCTACTCCAACATCTCCACACGCCTCACGCACCTGATTAATAGAATTGGCAAGAGAGGTAATATATTTGATTACCGCTGGAATAATATGTTTGCTCGCAATGTCGATCATCGCTCTCGCTTCTATATTGATCGCCTTCGCGTAAGTCTCGTATTTAATCTCTGCACGTGATTCCAATTCCGCTCTTGTGAACACGCCAAACTTTTCAAACAACTCGACCGTTTTCTCCGTTGTCAGATATTCAATCGATTCCACAGTTGTTCTAATATTCGGAAGCCCTCTTCTCTTTGCCTCCTCTACCCATTCGTCAGAATATCCGTTTCCGTTAAATACGATTCTTTGATGCTCAGAAGCAAACTGCTTGATCAAATCATGTACTTTCATGTCAAAGTCTTCTGCTTTCTCCAACTCATCGCAGACTTCCTGAAATACTTCTGCCACAATCGTATTCAGCACGACATTCGGCGCTGCCACAGAATCTCTGGAGCCCACCATACGGAACTCGAACTTATTTCCGGTAAATGCAAACGGTGAGGTACGATTTCTATCTGTCGCATCTTTCGCGAAATCAGGCAGGGTGCGGACACCCGTCTGTAATTTTCCACCTTTCAGACTGTGAGTTGCCTCTCCTGTACTGATCAATTGTGAAAGTACATCTTCTAACTGTTCACCTAAATATACCGAAATAATCGCCGGAGGCGCCTCATTCGCCCCAAGTCTGTGGTCATTTCCCACATCTGCTGCAGATTCTCTCAACAATTCGGCATGTCTGTCTACCGCACGTAAAATACATGTCAAAACAAGCAAAAACTGAATATTCTCATGTGGTGTTTTTCCCGGATCTAAAAGATTAATTCCATCATCAGTCGTCAGAGACCAGTTGTTATGCTTTCCTGAACCGTTCACCCCCGCAAATGGTTTTTCATGCAATAAGCAGTGCAGCCCATGACGGTATGCAACCTGCTTTAATGTCTCCATCACAAGCTGATTGTGGTCAACTGCCACATTACACTGTGCATAAATTGGCGCCAGCTCGTGCTGCGCCGGTGCAACCTCATTATGTTGTGTCTTTGCGGACACTCCTAATTTCCAAAGCTCCTCATTGACATCCTTCATAAAGAGTGCAATACGCTCACGAATTGCCCCGAAATAATGATCGTCCAGTTCCTGTCCCTTTGGCGGCATTGCGCCAAATAACGTTCTTCCCGTAAAAATAAGATCTTTCCGTTTCAGATATTTTTCCCGGTCAACCAAAAAGTATTCCTGCTCCGCTCCTACTGACGGTGTCACTCTCTGAGAAGTTGTGTTGCCAAACAGGCGAAGAAGTCTTAGTGCCTGTTTGTTAATTGCCTCCATAGATCGAAGTAATGGTGTCTTTTGGTCCAAGGCTTCTCCTGTATACGAGCAAAATGCTGTCGGTATGTAAAGAATCGCTCCCGTTCCGGTTGCATCCTTTTTGATAAATGCTGGAGACGTACAATCCCATGCCGTATATCCTCTCGCCTCGAATGTGGCTCTAAGTCCTCCTGACGGAAATGACGACGCATCAGGTTCTCCCTTGACAAGCTCTTTCCCTGAGAACTCCATCAACACCTTCCCATCTGACTTTGGCGCTGAAATAAAGGAATCATGTTTTTCCGCAGTTGCCCCGGTAAGAGGCTGAAACCAATGTGAATAATGCGTCGCACCTTTTTCAATCGCCCATTCTTTCATCTCATGTGCCACTACATCCGCAATCGACTGCTCTAATTCTTTTCCTTCTTGAATTGTTCTCTTTAATTCTTTATATACTTTTTTCGGCAGGCGCTCCTGCATAACAGAATCATTGAAAACATTTTCGCCAAATATCTCTGCTACATTTATTATCTCACTCATTGTTTCACCCTTCCCAGTTCATTCGTTTCTTGCAAAATATTCTCTTCTAAGATACTCTAATTTTTTTTAAAATGCAAGGAAAAATAAAGAAGGTGACGGAAATAACTTCCATCACCCTCGATTAAGAACTTGTCCTTATTAAGCTTTATTAACAGAACCAAATAATTCCATTTTTTCTTTTACAGTTGCTTTGATTGCATCTGCACCTGGAGCTAATAATTTACGTGGGTCGAATCCTTTTCCCTGTAAATCTTTACCAGCTTCAATGTATTCACGAGTTGCTGCAGCAAATGATAACTGGCACTCTGTATTTACATTGATCTTAGCAACACCTAAGTCAATTGCTTTTTTAATCATGTCTTCCGGAATACCTGTTCCTCCGTGAAGTACTAATGGCATCTCTCCTGTAAGCTGCTGAATAGCATCTAAAGTCTCGAAGCTTAATCCTTCCCAGTTTTCTGGATATTTTCCGTGGATGTTACCAATACCTGCTGCTAACATAGATACTCCAAGATCAGCGATTGCTTTACATTCCTTAGGATCTGCGCATTCACCTTTTCCTACAACACCATCTTCTTCTCCACCGATTGAACCAACTTCAGCTTCAAGAGACATTCCTTTTTCGTTACAGATTGCAACTAATTCTTTTGTTTTTGCTACGTTTTCTTCGATTGGATAGTGTGAACCATCAAACATTACTGAAGAAAATCCAGCTTCGATACATTTCAAACATCCTTCGTAGCTTCCGTGGTCTAAGTGAAGTGCTACTGGAACTGTGATATTCAGTTCTTCTAACATTCCATTTACCATTCCTACAATTGTCTTGTATCCCGCCATATATTTTCCAGCACCTTCAGATACACCAAGAATTACTGGTGAATTGCATTCCTGAGCTGTAAGTAAAATTGATTTTGTCCATTCTAAGTTGTTAATGTTGAATTGACCTACTGCGTAGTGTCCTGCTTTTGCTTTTTCAAGCATTTCTTTTGCTGATACTAACATTATTCTTTCCCTCCGATTCTTTACTATAAGTTTTGACGTTTCTTATTATAAACCATATTTTGCAAAAAAGAAACCCTTAAAACAAAGTATTTCATGACAAAAAAATATCCGCAGAATCTTCTGCGGACACTTATCAAGAAATGACTCCAAGGGGAATCGAACCCCTGATTCCAGCGTGAGAGGCTAGCGTCTTAACCGCTTGACCATGGAGCCGTATCACTCGTACTTGTATATTATAACGCATGACCGAAAAATATACAAGTACTTTTTTTATTTTTTATTTTTTATTTTTTATTTTTTATTGTTACAGTTCACACATCAGTCTGCAGTAGCTCTTAAGCTCCTACTTTATCATCGCTACGTATCCTTGCACAAAGATAAACAGTACTACCAATGGCAAAATATAGGTAAGATAGAACTTAAATGCCTTTCCTCCCGGGAATTTGATGCCTTCTCCGGTATTCGCTTCTTTCAGGAAGTTATCCCATCCCCATCCATATCTCGTCACACAGAACAACAGATACACAAGCGAACCAAGCGGAAGCAGGTTATTACTTACAAGGAAATCTTCCAGATCCATGATATTCTTTCCGCCAATCTGAAAGCCTGCCCAGTCTGTCATTCCCAGCACACATGGAAGTCCTAAAACGATAAGCAAAATTCCGTTTAACAATGTCGCTTTTTTCAGCGACCATCCCCAAAGATCTCTGGTACATGTAATAATGTTCTGGAAAACGGCAATGACAGTAGACAATGCCGCAAATGTCATAAAGAGGAAGAACAAAGTTCCCCAAATACGTCCGCCTGCCATCTCATTGAATACGTTCGGCAGTGTAATAAACACAAGTCCCGGTCCTTCCCCCGGATTGATTCCGAATGCAAAACACGCCGGGAAAATAATCAGCCCCGCCATAATCGCAACGGATGTATCCAAAAGTGTTACGCTGATCGCCTCGCCTGTCAGCGCTCTCTCTTTTCCAATATAGCTTCCAAATATTGCCAATGCGCCGATTCCGATACTCAACGTAAAAAATGATTGTCCCATCGCCGCAAACACAGTCGTTCCAATTCCGGCTTCTTTGATTTTGGACAAGTCAGGTTTCAGATAGAACTCCAATCCTTCCATTGCATTTGGCAATGTCAATGCTCTCACCACCAGCACAAGCATAATGAAAAACAAACTTACCATCATTGCTTTTGTGATTTTTTCGACGCCTTTTTCCAAGCCAAGGGAGCAAACCGCAAGCCCCAGCAATGAGATAATGATCATCCAGAAAATCATCTCATTTCGGTTCGATGTAAGCGTTCCAAAAATATTAGTAATCTTCTCTGAGTCTGCTCCAACAAACTCACCTTTTAACATCTTGAAGAAATACGCAAGCATCCATCCACCTACTGTTGTGTAGAACATCATGAGGAGGAAATTTCCTGCGATTGCAAAATATTTGTGAATATGCCATTTACTTCCTTTTGGTTCCAGTACTTCATACGACAAGGCAACACTCTTCTGACTTGCACGTCCGACCGCAAATTCCATAATAACGATTGGCAATCCAAGGACGAATAAGAAAAACAAATAAATTAGTACAAATGCTCCCCCGCCATACTGTCCTGTAATGTAAGGGAATCTCCACACATTCCCAAGTCCAATTGCACAGCCCGCCGAAATCAGGATAAACCCAAGTCTCGACGAAAACTTTTCTCTCTTTTCCATAGTAACTTTTCCCTTTCTACTCTTCTGTCTTTTCTTCTGCCGCCTCCAAACTCAGTTTCTCCGGATATTCCATCAGAGACGAAATATGCTCAGGCGATACCATAATCTGAAGCGCCTGTTTTTCGTTGTGAATCTGTACAAAATCATGCTGACCGCCAAATTCCCCATCCAGTGTCCACGGAATTTCTTCTAATGATTCAAATGTAATATGATTTGTCTTGAATGTATACATATGTTTTGTATCAATCTGCTCAATCAAAAGCGCCGCTATAATTTCCTGAAGTTCCAACGCATTCTTTGGGCTTTTGATCAAGGTCACTTCAAATTCTCCGTCGTCAAACACTACATGTTTTCCGATGATATTGCGGAAACCACCGACAGATCTTGAGTTTGTCACCATGCCATACACAAAATTTTCCTCAATCACCTGATCATCATATGTCACCTTCACATGATAGGACGGAATGTTATACAGCCGTTTCACACCTTCAAGCACATACGCAAGATGACCGAGCACATTCTTTACATTCTGTTTTGTCTGATAAGATACATCAGTAAACAGCCCAAAGGCAGCTATGTACACAAATACATCATCATTAAATCGTCCAATATCACACGCAAACGGCGCCCCATTCACAGATGTATGTGCTGCCATCAAAATATCCTTCGGAATATGCAGACTGTTTGCAAAATCATTCGTCGTTCCAGTCGGGATATAACCAATTGGAATCTTATGCTCCCTCTGCATCATCCCCGTCACAACCTCATCGATTGTTCCGTCTCCACCACTGCACACGACAAGCTGATATCCTTCTTCCAGCTCACAAACTTTTTTATATGCATCTCTGTAGCTCTGCGTCGGATAAATTGTAACCTCATATCCGGCTTTTACAAAAATATCAACAATATCAGATACTTTCGGTCTAAGCAGCCCCTTTCCGGCATTTGGATTATATACAAATAGCATTTTCTTCATGATCTGTACCTCCCACTACTGTAATGATGTTAAAAAAGAGCATTCACATGCTCTTTTCTCATCTTATTGTTTACTTAAGTACTCCTCAATCGCACTTGCTGCCTCTTGTTCATCTTCCCCGTCCGTTACAACAGTAACCGCTTCACCATCTGAAATATTCAAAGACATCATGCCCATAATACTTTTTGCATTGATCTTTTTCTGATCCAGAATTTCAATGTATACATTGCTTTCAAACTGGCTTGCTTTTTGTACGAGCATCGCAATCGGGCGTGCATCCAGTCCACCTACACAATTAACAGTTACTTCTCTCCTAATCATAATTCTCCTCCTTGTTTTCCCTAAGCTTTTCAGCCATGTTGCTCAGCTTTCTAAGCCTGTGGTTCACACCTGATTTTCCTAACGGTACCGTCAGTAAATCTCCAAGCTCCTTTAACGTTGCCTCCGGATATTGCAGCCTGATTTTTGCGATTTCTTCTAGTCCCTCCGGCAACTCGTCTAAGCCTACTGTATTTTTTATGTATGTAATATCTTCCACCTGTTTGACCGCGGCAGATACGGTTTTATGAATATTGGCAGTCTCACAATTCACCTTTCGATTCACTGTATTTCTCATATCCTTTAGAATACGCACATTTTCAAATTCCATCAATGCAACCGGTGCTTCCATAACATTCAAAAGATCGACAATCTGAGACCCCTCTTTCAAATATACAACATGTGATTTTTTTCGAATCACCACTTTTGCTTCAATCTCAAATGCATGCATTACCGATTGCAGTTGTTCCGCTTTCTTTCCTGACATGCATACGATCTCCAAATGGTATCCTTTCGCCGGATTGCTCATGGAGCCTGCTCCTAAAAAAGCTCCTCTGATAAACGCTCTCTTGCAGCAGCTCTGCTGTAACAGCAAATTTCTGGAAACCGAAAATTCCTCTGATATCTCTCCTGCTCCATCCATCAATTTAGTCGCCTGAAGTACTTTGATTGCGTTCTCGTGTTTTTTTATAATGACTGTATAGTAAATACTTCCATTTGATTTATTTCTCGCGACAGAATTTTCAGTATCTATATTAAATGTTTTTTTCAATAATGTAAAGTACTTTCTAGCAACAGATACATTTTCTGTGCGCACTTTAATCGAATAATTTTCTCTGCTGTCAATCGAAACCTTTCCACACATGCTGATAATCGCAGCAAGTTCCGCTATTTGACAATGTCTCGCCTCGGACCACTGCCTGGCAAGTTCTTCTTTTATTTTTCCGGAAAAAGACATTTCCTGTTTTCCATTACTATTTTCTTTTTGCATCTTTTTCAATATCCCGATGTTCTATTTTTATTCCATAATTTTCATCTTCACAAAGTTTTTCATACAACTCATTTGCCAATGTCACAGATCTGTGTTTTCCCCCTGTACATCCTATGGCAATGACCAGTTGATGTTTTCCTTCTATAATATAATTCGGAATCAAAAAGCGAATCATATCCTCAAGTTTCTCCAAAAATTGAGTTGATTTTTCATTGTTCATCACAAATTCGCGGACTTCTCTGTCATTGCCGGTCTTCGGACGCATCTCTTCTATGTAATACGGATTCGGCAAGAAGCGAACATCAAATACCAAATCTGCATCACTTGGGATTCCATACTTAAACCCGAAAGAAAGCACTGTAACATAAAGATTCTTAAACTCTTTATTTTCCACGAAAATCTTATTCAGTTCGACCTTCAATTCCCTTGTGAGCAATCTGCTTGTGTCCAATATGTAATCTGCTTTCTGTCTCAATTGTTCTACATAGGCACGCTCTTTTTGGATACCCTTATCAACTCTCCCATCTCCCGCCAGCGGATGATTCCTCCTCGTCTCCTTATATCGTTTGATCAATACGTCGTCACTCGCATCCAAAAACAGAATCTCATAATCCATTCCGCTTTCCTTAAATCCTTCTAAAATACATTCCAATTCAGGAAACTTCTGCCCACTTCTGATGTCGATTCCAAGTGCAATCTTATTAATCTCAGAATTCGGAACACGCAACAGTTCTGCCAGCTTCGGGACAAGCGGTACCGGCAAATTATCCACACAAAAATATCCCACATCTTCAAGCATCTTTAACGCTGTACTTTTTCCTGCCCCTGACATTCCCGTCACAATTATAAATCTCATGTTTTAAAATTCTCCCAACTTCTTTACTTCCGGCTCTAATTCGACGCCGAATTCCTTCTGTACTCTTTCTATAACCTGCCTCATCAACTCTATAATATCAGCTGCTGTAGCATTGTCCTTATTGATCACAAATCCACAGTGTTTTTCGGAAACCTGTGCTCCTCCGACCTGAAATCCGCGAAGCCCTGCATCTGCAATCAGTTTCCCCGCAAAATATCCTTCTGGTCGCTTAAATGTACTTCCTGCACTCGGGTACTCAAGCGGCTGCTTTGTTGTTCTTTGCACTTTCAGTTCGTTCATCCTTTCTCGGATCTTGGTTTGGTCACCCTTCTTCAGTTCTACTTTCGCTGACAGTACAACATATCCTTTTTTCGCCACAATACTTGTCCGATACCCAAGCTCCAGCTCCTCTTTTTTCAGAACCCGTACCTCGTTATTTTCATCTAAAACAGTCACTTCTGTCAAAATGTCTTTCATCTCTCCGCCATAGGCTCCTGCATTCATAAACACAGCGCCGCCCATCGTTCCTGGGATGCCGGATGCAAACTCAAATCCTGCAAGTCCCGCCTCCAGCGCCACATTGCCAACCCTCGAAAGCAATGCACCTGCCTGCACATTCAAAAAATTATCTTCCACACTGATCTCATTCATCTCCTTACAAATCTGAATGATCACTCCATGGTACCCTTTATCACCTACTAAAAGGTTACTTCCATTCCCAAGAATGTAATATGGCATTCCTTCTTCTTTACACAGGCCGACAATCCTTTCCACCTCTTTTTCCGTCTTTGGAACTACAAAATAGTCTGCATTGCCCCCCACACGGAATGTCGTATGCTTCTTCATCGGTTCCTCTCGATAAATACGTTCTGCTTCTATATAGTCTGTAAGTTTATTATAAAAATTCAAATTCATTACTCATTCTCCATACACTTCTATGTATTCATTTATATACATGTTTCATCATACAACAAACCTCCTGCAAATTCAACGGGCACTTGCAAAATGCAATAAAATGCGGTATATTAATTCCAATATGTAATTTTTAAAAGGAGTGAATTTATCATTGGACTTGAGTGCCGTCATACAAATTATTATTTTAATTATTCTCTTAGGGTTATCTGCATTTTTTTCTTCGGCAGAGACCTCTCTGACCACCATAAACAAGATTCGCCTTCGTTCTCTTGCAGAAGAAGGTAATAGACACGCAAAAATGGCATTAAAGGTGACTGACAATTCCGGAAAAATGTTGAGCTCAATTTTAATCGGCAACAATATTGTGAATCTGTCTGCTTCAGCCCTGACTACAAGTATCGCCTATAATTTTGGTGGCTCAGCCGTTGCAGTTGCAACAGGTCTCATCACTGTGCTGATTCTTATTTTTGGAGAGATCACACCAAAGACTGTTGCAACAATCCACTCTGAGACGCTCGCTTTAGTATATGCTTATCCGATTCATTTTATTATGACGATTGTGACTCCAATCAGTTTCATCGTAAATATGTTGTCTCGCGGTATTCTTCTTCTTCTCCGCGTCAACCCGAACGGAAAAGTAAATACAATGACTGAGACAGAGCTTCGGACAATCGTAGATGTCAGTCATGAGGACGGAGTTATTGAATCCGAGGAAAAAGAGATGATTTACAATGTATTTGACCTTGGGGATGCCAAGGCGAAAGACGTCATGGTTCCTCGTGTACATGTCACATTTGCTGATGTGGAAAGTACTTACGACGAACTGCTCGACATTTTCCGCGAGGACAAGTTCACTCGTCTTCCGGTCTATGAAGAGACAACTGACAATGTCATCGGTACAATTAATATGAAGGATCTTCTTTTATTCGATAACACAAAAGAATTTCATGTCCGTGATATTTTACGCGAAGCATATTTTACGTACGAGTATAAAAGTATCTCTGAACTGCTTGTCGAGATGCGAGAGGCATCTCTCAACATTGCCATCGTCTTGGATGAGTACGGCGAGACAGCAGGTCTTATCACACTGGAAGACATTTTAGAAGAGATTGTCGGAGAGATTCGAGATGAATACGACGAGAACGAAGAAGAGTTTTTAAAAGAGATTACTCGCGAAGAGTTTGTTGTAGAGGGTTCTATGAATCTGGATGACCTCAATGATCGGTTAGATTTGGATCTTTCGTCTGAAGACTATGATTCTCTTGGCGGTTTCATTATCGAACAACTTGATCGTCTTCCGGAAAAAGGTGATGAGATTACGACCGAAAACGGAATACGCATGGTTGTAGATTCCCTTGATAAGAATCGAGTTGAAAAAGTTCATATTTATCTGCCGAAAGATTTCTATGACAAAAAAGATTCGGAGGATAACAACGAAGAGTAATCTGTGTCGATTCTTAAGCGGGTCTTCTTTCGAAGACCCGCTCTCTTAATATCTATTCCTCTTCTTCTGTCTCTTCTCCTGTCAACCGCAAAATATCTTCTACCTCTTCTTCTGACATTCCCATGTACACTGCAAGCTCCTCGATCGTCACCTTACGCCCAAGTTCCTCTGTTAATGCTTGAATACTTTCATCCAGTGTATTCACCTTTTCTACCATCTTCTTGTCTCTGTTTTTTAATTCCGTCTGTTCTTCGATCAACATTTGAATAGCCTGTCTGATCTCTCTGCGAATCACGTCATGCGCCTTGTCCAAATCGTCTATCATATCTACACCGAGAATCAGTCCGACATTTCCCTCCTGAACGAGATCTCCCAAAAATACTTCCGGGTGATACAGCTGTTTTGCAATTTCCACAACTTCCGGCAGATATATCTCCACCAACCTGCTTTTTGCGAGTGCATCTCCTTCCAATACCTTCTCAAACAACGCTTCTCGTTCTTCTTCATCAGCCTCTCTGATTCCGCCAATATCTTTCATATACTCTTTAAGATATCGTTGTTCTTCCTCAGTAAATGCGGCCTTGTTTTCCTCACTGCTCGTCACACTTCCTCCAGTCTTCTCATAGCCTTTTACGACTATCTTTTGCGCTAAAAGATAGTCGAAGACTAATTCTATCTGTTCCTTTGACAAATGTTCCTCTTCAAAATAACATTCTACCTCGTCTATTGTAATCTGGCATCCATTCTCTTCTGCCATCTTCAAAATACCGCTTAGTTTTTCACGAAATTCTATTCTTCCTCCCATATATACCTCCATATTGTTCTTGTGTATCTCTATTATGTCACGATAACTGTCTGATATCCAGCTCTTTTTAATCTTTGTTCCATCGCAGTCGCCTCGTCCAGTGTCCCATAATTTCCAACCATCACACGGAAGAATCCGTTAGACTGTTCCACACGTGCCGGGAAATCCATCTCTGTCAGTTCATTTTTCAGGTTGTTTGCATACACCTCATTCCGAAACGCCCCTGTCTGTACTTTATATCTATTTGTACTCGGTGCATTTTCAACCTCCAGTGTATCTAAAATCCCCTCTGCGATTGCCTGTGCAATATCATAAAAATGGCTGTCAAACAATTCATTGTCCACATCCGAGTTGATAAATCCCACTTCCACCAACACCGCCGGCATCTTTGTCCTCCGAAGCACGATAAGATTCGGTCTCGCCTTCACACCAAGATTCACAAACCCGACCGTCTCTAACTGTGCATTGATGTTTTTTGCCATTTCATATTTGATTCCCGACAAATCATACACCAAAGATTCCACTCCTGACACAACATTGTCAGTCGGAAACGAATTGCGGTGAATCGATACGAAAAAATCCACTCCCGCTGCATTTGCTTCCTGCGCTTTTTGAAGCGGCGACTCGTAGATGTCCGTCGTTCTCGTATATTCTACATCAATCCCGTTATTTTGTAAAATTTCCCCGATTGCCAGCGTCAGGCGGAGCGTATCATCCTTTTCCTGCCGTCCCTGATAGACTGCACCGGGATCACGTCCGCCGTGTCCGGCATCGAGCATAATTGAATATGGCATAAAATCTCTCCTATGTTTTCTTTATATACCATTATATGTGCACCGCATATTTATGTGTCACTTTTATCAATCACAAAATACTGCCCACATTTCCAATTTAATTAAAAACTTCTCAGCTTATCTTCCTCATCCGGATCCGCTATTTTGATTGACTTCACAACTACATAGTATCCTGCATTAGCATTGATCGGAATCCACACTTTGTCACCTACCTTGTGTCCGAGCAGTGCTTTTCCAATCGGAGACTCTGTACTTACAAGTCCCTGAAGAGAATTTCCACGCACAGTCGTCACAATTTTATATGTCTCTACATCATCTTCGTCTTCAAAATACAACTCCACAATCTTGTTCAGTCCGATTTCATCGTCTTTTGATTCATCACTGATCACTTCTGCTGTCTTTATCATTCTTTCCAAATACCGTATTCTGCTTTCGTTCCTGTTTTTTTCTTTCTTCGCAGCATGGTATTCAAAATTTTCACTCAGATCACCATGGGCTCTCGCCTCTTTCACATCTTCCAACAGTTCTTTTCGCACCACGACTTTTCGATGTTCTATCTCCGCTTTCATTGCATCAATATCTTTTTGTGTCAATTGATTATACACACTCACCACTCCTAGCTGGATTTTTCTATTTTCAAAAGAAACAACCGCCCGCAAGAAATTATCCTGAAATTTTGCAGACATAGAAAATTCCACCCTAACCGCAAAGGTATAAGGGTGGTTCTATGTTGGAAATCCGCAACGATAACTCAAGTAAATGATTGTTCTCTTATTGATATCTTATCACGTTTATGTAATGCTGGCAACTGCCGGCAGGATTGTAACTTCTCTTCACAATTATTTTTTCACTTTTTCGTATGTAAATGTATGAAGAAATCTCTGTGCCCGCTCTGTTTTCGGGTGTTCAAAAAACTCTTCTGCTTTTCCTTCCTCCACAATGATTCCTTTATCTAAAAAGATTACACGATCTGCTATTGCCTTTGCAAAAGACATTTCATGCGTCACGATGACCATCGTACGCCCCTGTTTTGCGAGATCCAAAAGTACCTCAAGCACCTCCCGCACCATCTCCGGATCCAGTGCCGCTGTCACCTCATCAAATAAAAGCACTTCCGGATGCATGCAAAGAGCCCGCACAATTGCAACACGCTGTTTCTGTCCTCCGGAAAGTTGACGTGGATAGCTGTCTTTCTTCTCTTCCAGCCCGACCCGTTTTAAAAGTTCCAATGCTTCTGCCTCTGTCTCCTGCTTATTACGACTCTGCACCAATTTCGGCGCCAATGTGATATTTTGAAGGATTGTCTTATGCGGGAAAAGCTCATAGCTTTGGAACACCATCCCCACTTTCTGACGAATCTCCATAATATTTTTAGATCTGCCATCTACGGTTTCTCCACAATAACTGATTGTTCCCTTTTCGATAGGCTCCAGCCCATTCATACACCGAAGAAGGGTGCTTTTCCCGCATCCGGAAGGACCAACAATCACTACAACCTCTCCTCTTCGAATAGATAATGACAAATCCTCGAAAATAACATTTTCATTGTATTTCTTTGTAACCTGCTCTATTTTTATTAATTCTTCCGCCATATTATACCCATTTCCTTTCCAAGTATTTTGAAAACATACTGATCGGCCAGCATGCAATAAAGTATAAGACAAATACCGCTGCAAAAACACCAAATGCCGCATTTGGAGACGAAGTACGGTTCGCCTCAATAATCTGCTGACCAACTTTTAAGACTTCGACCACCCCGATCATCATAATCAAGCTCGTTGTCTTGATCATTCTTGTGATGAGATTCATGGACAGTGGAATTAATCTTCGCAGTGTCTGCGGCATTACAATATGTAAATAGATTTGCAGCTCACTCATCCCCAATGCTTTTGCACTCTCATATTGGTGTTTTGGAATGCTGATCAATGCACCGCGGACAAGATCCGCCATTTCCGCTGTTCCCCAAAAACTAAATACAATAATAGATGCTTTTTCTGCCTCAATATCGATTCCAAACACTCTGGTCGCTCCAAAGAAAACAATAAAAAGTAATACCAGCTGAGGCATAATTCTTACAATTTCTAAATAAACACGGGTGAACACCTTGAGAATTATATTTTTCCTTGTCATTAAAACGCCCACTATCAAGCCGAGAAAAATACTAATCACAACTGCTATCAAGCTGATTCGCAAAGAGGTCCAAAGCCCTATCAGAAGACGCTGCATGTTAGATCCTTTTAGCAAAACATCAAACCCCAAATCCTGCATAACGCACCTTCCTTTCTACAATGCTCCCAATAAGGGATACCGGCAATAAAATAATGAGATAAAAAATCACAAGCAGCACGAGGCATTCCGTTGTTTTATAATACAAGCCTATCAAGTCTTTTGCCGTAAACATCAAGTCCATCAAACTGATTGCAGAAAACACACTCGTCTCCTTCAGCAAAAATATGATATTTGCGACAAATGCCGGTACACTGATTGAAATCGCCTGCGGGAGAATAATATGCCTCACCGCCTGCTGCCTGCTCATTCCCAGCGAAAGCGCACTTTCCATCTGGATTTGTTCTACAGACTCTAAACCGCTTCGAAAAGCTTCCGACATATATGCGCCGCCCAAAAGCGCCAATCCTAACACTCCGCAAAATTCAGCTTCAATGGATATTCCCAATTTCGGCAAACCAAAATACAGAAAAAACAGCTGTACCAGCAATGGAGTATTCCGGAATAATTCGATATATCCCCCTGCGATCGTGCTAAGAACCGGCACTTTATAATGCCGAATCAAAGCACAGAACAAACCAATTACAATCGCAAACAAAATACCAATCCAACCAATCTTTAAAGTTAATATACAAGCCTTCTCATATAGCGGAAGGTATGATTTCATTGCTTCCCAATTCATTCTTTGATTTTATCTCCTTCCGTTAGTTGCTCTCCACAACACCACTTTCTACTACCAGCGTATCTTCGTAATCAAGTCCATAAGCATCCGCAAGCGTTTCCTCATAATCTTTATGGAAAAATTTCTCTTTTCCCAATGTCTCTATTTCTTCATTCAGCCAGTCTAACAGAGAGGTGTTTCCTTTTGTAACAGCCGGTGCAATCGTATCCGAACTTCCAAGTGAGTCAATTCCAATGGTATACCCTTCATTTTCTTTCGCAAATGCTATAACTTCTGTGTTGTCATTCGCCCATGCAACTCCAGTTCCATTCTCAAATGCACTTTTTGCTGCTGCATATGTATCAAATTTCTGTAATTTAATATCCAGATAATTCTTCGTCAGATAAGTCTCTGCTGTAGTTCCCGAAATTACAATCACCTGTTCATCCGCACCGACCTGACTCAAGTCAGTTATCACATGATCCTTGTGTGACACCACACCAAGAGAAACATTCATGTATGGCAAAGCAAAATCAACTTCTTCTGCTCTTTCATCCGTCACTGTAAAGTTTGCAAGAATCACATCAACCTTCCCAGTCTGCAGATACTCAATACGGTTCGCCGCCTCGGTAGATACATAGTTAATCTTTACCCCGAGATCCTTTCCAAGTCTTTCGGCAAAATAAATATCGTATCCTTGATACTCTCCATTTTCATCTACATACCCAAATGGAGCTTTATCTGAAAATACGCCTATATTGATGGTACCGCTTTTCTTAATCTCATCCACTGTTCTATAGGTTGTTTTTGATGATTTTGACGACTGGTCTGTCTTTCCGCATCCTGCTAATAATCCGACTGCCGCCACCGCTGCAAGACCTACTGTACTGATTTTTTTCAAAAACTTCTTTCTCATAATAAATATCCTCTCTTTCTCTTATTGTGCTTTTACATTTTCCGAAATTGAGCGAAAAAAAACGGGAGTCTTTCAACTCCCGGACAAAATGGCATATGTAACATTTAATCTAAATGTTCTTTACAGGCGCACAGCAATGTATGTCGAAACACCTGGCCATATAAAAATGCCCGGGAAAAAATCATTCGACAGAAACACATCATATTATTTACAGTAATGTTATAAATTTTCACTGCACTCGCCTCCTTAATCATAGTCTACTCAAATTCGTTGTTGTAATATTACACCCATTCACCTACTATGTCAATAGGTTATTTGTTTTTTCTTTAAAAATGATACACCTAGTGATATAATAGGTAAAAGAAAGGAGGTTTCTTTATGATCTCAACCAAAGGGCGCTATGCCCTACGCGTACTGATTGATTTGGCTGAACAAGATACAACCACATATGTTCCCTTGAAAGAAATTGCAAAAAGACAGGGAATATCAGAAAAATATCTTCAGCAGATTGTAAAAATACTTGTCGGGAAAGGATTGTTAACCGGAATCAGCGGAAAAGGCGGTGGTTACCGACTAACTGCCAGCCCTGAAGAATATAATGTAGGAGAAATTTTAGAATTGATGGAAGGCAGCCTTACACCGGTAGCCTGCCTGGCTCCCGATACGAAAACTTGTTCCAGAAGCTCCCACTGTAAAACGTTGCCTATGTGGAAAAAATTCGACAATCTTGTACATGATTATTTCTTTCATATAACAATTGCCGATCTGGTTAATGGAACTGTTTAGAATATTGCAACAGAAAAAGGAACAATTGCCAAACACAATTGTTCCTTTTTCTGACATACTTGCTCGTCTCTGTTTTGTGCTGGAATGTACGCCAGGTGATATAATAAAATATAATTTTTGATTTTACTATAATACTATCTTGCATACCGATTTCCGAATCCGCGACGATGGTTCTTCTCTTTGTGCTCTGCTACAATCTCATATGCCTTATTATAGTTCTTCTGAATTTGTATGATCGTAGAATTGTTAGTTATAAAATCAGTTGCCATAATGACAATGTATAATGCACTTGTGATGTCTACTATTGATTACTATGATAACCGACGTCTGCAACGCAAGTTACATATCATGCCCCTATGGCATTTCATAACTTGCATTACAGGTGGCATGAAAATACCGCCAGCCAGTTACTGGCTGACGGAAGAAAAATTTGTTATTTTTCATTGTCCTCTTGACGGATAGCACACCAACCGTTCAAAGTATCAGGGTGGTTTTTGTGTGCTCTGATAACCTTGAAATTAACGTTTAGAGAACTGTGGTGCTCTACGAGCTGCTTTAAGTCCGTATTTCTTACGTTCTTTCATACGTGGATCACGTGTTAAGTATCCTGCTTTCTTAAGAACTGGTCTGTAATCAGCATCAGCTTGAAGTAAAGCTCTTGCGATACCGTGACGGATAGCACCAGCCTGTCCTGTGTATCCTCCACCGTGTACATTTACTAATACGTCAAATTTGTCAACTGTCTCTGTAGCAACGAGTGGCTGACGAACTACAACTTTCAATGTCTCTAATCCAAGATATTCATCGATATCTCTTTTATTTATTGTAATTTTACCTGTTCCAGGTACCAAGTATACTCTTGCGATTGATTTTTTTCTTCTTCCTGTTCCGTAGAATTTTGCATTAGCCATTATAACTTCCTCCTTTCAACCTTTCCTTAAAATGTTAATACTTCTGGTTTCTGAGCTTGTTGTTCGTGCTCTGGTCCAGCGTATACGTGTAATTTTTTGATCATACTTCTTCCCAAAGGTCCTTTTGGAAGCATTCCTTTAACTGCAAGTTCAATTACTTTTTCAGGTTTCTTAGCCATCATTTCTCTTAATGTAGTCTCTTTCATTCCTCCTACATAGTCTGAGTGATGATAGTAGATTTTCTGATCTAATTTTTTACCTGTTACTTTAATTTTTTCAGCGTTGATTACAACTACGTAATCACCTGTATCGATGTGTGGTGTATATTCCGGTTTATTTTTTCCTCTTAAAACTTTAGCGATCTCAGAAGTTAAGCGTCCTAATGTGCATCCTTCTGCATCAACTACATACCATTTTCTTTCAATCTTGTCTGGATTAGCCATGTAAGTTTTCATTGGGTGACCTCCTAATAATTTTTATCAAGTTAATATCTTCTTTCTATTAGAATCAGTCCACTCCGGGGCTTTGGTGTAAACTGTTTCTTCTGTTTTCATACTGATTTATTATATTATCATTATCGACTGATGTCAAGTCCATTTTTCCTGTTTCTGCTTTGATTTTCGCAATTTCCCGCCAATTCTCCGCATCAAATTCATTCCTCTCAGAAACCATCTGCGAATTCCAAGAGAAAAACACCATAGTTTCACATAAAAATGATACAGGTGGTTCTTTTGACAGTCTATATATTTTTTCCCACGGTAAAAACCTCTCAGAACACCAAGTACCTGTTCATCTGTAATTCCATGCTCCAATACCCATTGGTTATCTCCACATAACACATAACTGTCGGATTTCACTTCCATCACTCTGTGAAGAATGTAAGTTCCATTCTTTCTTTTATAAAGAAGAACGTCATATTTTTTGATATCATGTTCGGGTTTTGCAAGATGCAGCATATCCCGCTTTGGGCGGATACACGGAAGCATACTGACACCTGACGCCGTTGTAAAAAGTTCTCCTGTCTCAGCGAGAATCTTCTCCATTTTTTTTACCATTTTGCATGCCCACCTTTACACTTCTAAAATTCCTTCTTTCAACAGCTGACTTGTAAATATCTCCACATCTTTATTCGCTTGCTCTTCTGTCATCTCATAATGCGCAAGCATCGCTTTCACCAAAGATTCTTTTGTCTGTTCTTGCTGCAATAATTTCCAGAGAAATGCCCCTGTTTTGTTCGTTTGCAGCATTCCTTTAAAATCGCCTGCTGCGGCTCCAACCGGAACCGCTACAAATTTCCCTGCCACTTCTCGCATCATAAATCCTGTTCTAATCTTCATTTGTCTCTCCTCTCATCATCTCATACGCTGTCAGCACTGCTTCTTCTGAAATATTACATTTCAACCGGTAAATAGGAACTTCACTAAGTAATTGGTCTAAAATCTCCAACAATTCTCCTGCCAGTTCTTCATTTCTTGGAACGATTGTCTGCCTCATCAAAAGCGGAATTGCCTCCCATACTCCGATTCGTTCGATTGTATTTTGCTCCCCCCGCTCCAGCATGCAAATCCCTTGAAGCACCGCTTTACGGTTCAAATTCTCATCTGTTTTCCCGCTAAACGGCGTTCCATATGCTGTCCAGCCGGATCTTTCTTTACGAATCGCCGGTTTATCATCATTGATAATCAACGCCCTGTCTTCACCGAAATACTTTTGCCACTGTTTTGTATGTGTCGATTTTCCGGTACCGCTGTCCGCCGAGAAAAGATATGCCTTTCCATCTACCTCCACCGCTGAAGCATGAAGCATCATTCCGCCTTTTCTAATAAATTTTCGATAAAATTCAGAACCCGCAAAAATATATTCACACTGTGCTTCTGTGAGATGTGACTGCTCTTTCTGCTTCTCTTCGCAAAATGATTTCGTAAGCTGCAGAGATATTTCTGCCTCTCCTTTCCCTTCAAACCGGTACGACTCCATCTTCTGCCGGAGCATCTCATAATGCGGTTCATATTCTGTAATACAATCTGCAATCTTGTAACGCATAGCTCCTCCTTCCTGCCGAAAAAGGACTTGGCTACTATTCCAAGTCCTTTCCGATTAGTTAATTGTAAATTCTTTTTCTACTGTATAAGTTTTTCCTTCTACTACTACCTGCATTTGCATTTTATATTTTCCCGGATTAAATTTTACTTTTGCACACATTTCAAGATGCTTTTGTTCAGAATCTTTGAATGTATTAGACCACATAATTCTGTTTCCTGGAGATGTCCCTTCAATCACTTCAATTTTAATATATCTTTGATTTGGAAAGTCATCAAGTCCCTTTGTAAATGTAACATCAAAATAAGTTTCCCAATCGTCAGACCATGCTTTATTATACACAATCGACTCAATTGCAACTTTCGGCTCTTCCGGAACTACTGGAGGTTCATAAGCCGGAATAACACTGCGTGCTGTATATCCTGCGTAGTTTCCTTTGTCATCCACATGTAACGCAAAGATGTCTTTATCTGTTCCATTAAAATCAAATTCTACAGTATTTAATCCTGCATTCATTTTAATCTTTGTAGATTTTCTTTTTCCACTAATCAAATCATCACCTTTTGGTGTATTATTATAAGCAGCATTCTCTCCATTCCAGATATATGTTCCATAATAAAGATAACCACTCTCATCAGATATAAAAGTATATTTTACTCTAGTTGCAGAAATACGTTCTACCTTTTCTTCTGTAATACGCGGTGGATTATATTCTACAATAAATGAACTTGTCGCTACTGTTCCATCGGCAAATGTAACTTTTGCTATATAACGATTATCTTTATGCCCATAATTTTCCGGAATGATAATTTTATATGTTTTTCCGTCTTCACTGACTTCTAATCGTGCATTATCAATAGTAATATCAGAACCTGTCGGACAAATAAACGAAAAGTTTTGCAACGTCAGTCTCTCTTGTGGTGCCTTATTTAACACAACTGTGATTGTATTTTTCGGGCTTTCTTCAACAGACTCAATTCTATACTCTTTAGAAAGATTCGGATCTTCCTGCACTTTTCCACTAACCTCAATCGGTCCTAATACATCAGAAGTTCTTCCTCCAACATGGGATTCTAAAACATAATATAATTGGTATTTCACATCTTTCTGTAATCCTTTAATCAATACTTGATTAAATCCTGTTTTCATTTCCTGCTTATACCCTTTTTTCACAGTCTCAACAGAAATTTCATCTGCTGCTCTTCCAACTTGTGTATGTCCCGGAATATATACATAGACATATCCACCTTCATCTACGTCAAACAAATTCAACTCCGCTACCGTTTCTTCTCTTCTTAAAACAGTTGCATCACTCACTGTTGGGCAATCTACTTTATAACTAAATTCTTTTTGAATAATTTTTCCATTTCCCAGCCCAATCGAAAATGTATATGTATCATCTTTTGCAAAATAAGATGTCGTAACCGTATAAACTTGATTATCTGCTGTTTCAACATTCAATATAGTCATAGGTTTTCCGCCATGGCAGAGAATATTCATGTCTTCTATCTGAAGCGGCCCATCTGTTGCTTTCTCCAAAGTCACAATCATACGATTCATGCCACGTACTACCACAGATTTGATGCTGTTTGTAGGAACTCGTTCTACAACCGCTACCTCTACCGTATTATTTCCTTTATCCTCTACTTTATCAATCTTTCCTTTTCCGGAAATTGTAGAATTATTACCGCTTAATACTGCATCTTCTACTTCCTTATTGACAACAATTGTAGAACCTGCCGCGTTTTCTGCAACTGTCAGCTTCTCTGCCGGTACGTTCATCACAAAACCACTTACTTTTTCTGCAACTGTTACTTTTGCAATTTTCAAATTACCCGTAACTGTCATGTTGCTTGACGCACTCAGTTCTGTTACGTTTGAACCTGTTCCAAGATTCAGTACAAGATTTCCTGTTACTCGGCTCACTGCCGCTCCTTTGCTGATTTTATCAAATGACACATTGTTTGCTGTAATCGTACAGCTTGCATCTGCCTCAACTTGCAGTTCTCTCACACGAATATTTTCTAAAATAATTTCTCCATTCTTTACAGAACTGTCTACAATCACTTTTTTGTAGTTTCTTACTTTTGGTGTATCTTTTACTGTATGACTACCATTTTGTAAATCAGCTGATGTAATCGTCAATGTACCTTCTGTTACTTTCTTTGCATCATCACACGCATCTATTACATTTTTAGCAACCCATGATTTCTGACTTGTTGCAACCTTCTCAGATCTAGTCATCTCCTGTGCTGCCGCATAAGAAGATTGTTTCAACACATTTCCATAAGTCACTTCTCCATCAACCTTAATATATGAGCGCACCGCATATCTTGTATTAAATCCGGCTCCACTGATTCCTGTCAATACTCCTGTAAAATAAATCTTGTCCTTTGTAATCTCCCAGTTTCTCTCTGCCGGAATATCCAATGCTTTGTATACTTTGTTTTTATAAGTATAACTTCCGCCAATTTTCAGTTCCCCGTTTACTGCATCCAAAACGGTAGCCGGAACTACAACGGTTCCATAAGTAACTGTCTTTCCCTCCTTTTTCAATTGTTCCACACATGCTCTATCTACCGCTGAAATCGTACGAAGCCCTACTTTCCCCTCTGTACGAATCTCCATAGACTCTGTCGAAACAACTGAGCTTTGCTCCGCCGCCATCGCATAACCGCTGCTTCCAAATACCATTAGAAACGCAAACAGTAATACAAGCCACGCTTTCTTTCCTACTTTTCTCATTCTTGTTCTCCTTCTCCTCATTACTCTGACCAATCTTCCGGAACTGCAGCCTCATTGTCAAAATCCTCTGTGTCCACGTTTCCCTCGATATCCTGTTCTACATTACTTTCTATGTCAGATGTACTCTCTTCCTCATCTGACTTCTCGTCCTCTTTCAATTGCTCTGTCTGTGTTCCATCTTGTGTCGTATTTGAGTTTCCTTGATTTGCAGAATTTCCCTTGCCATTGCCATACACAAAAACAGCAATTGCCACACACAACAAAACAACGACAATCAAAATAATTCCTGTTTTCTTTTTCATTGTTGAATACCTCTGTCTGATTTTTAAAATATCAGATTAGCCTAAATCTCGTCTGGTCCCCAAGGATTCTCTGCATCATTATCCAATCCGCTCATCAAAATAACATCTTCAGCACCAAACTTCACAATCTCCAACTCTAATGTCTCATATGTTTCTTTCATCATCTTTCATTTCTCCTTTCCATTTATTTCGTTTTAATTTCCAGCGAATTATATCTTACTTTTTTCCAAAAATCAATGATTTTTTTCAAATTCCTACTTTTTTCGTCAACTTTATAAAAATTCCTTCTTTTTATGCAATCGACAATCTCTTTTTCGTATGATAAAATAAGCATTAGGAAATACTAACACCGAGGAGGGAATTACAACTATGTGGGCTTATGAAAGCGTTTTTTACCAAATTTATCCAATTGGATTTTGCGGTGCACCAACCGAGAATGACGGAGTTTGCTCACCCCGTATCCGAAAGCTCATGGAATGGACGGATTATTTGACATCACTTGGCGTAAATGCAATTTTACTGAACCCGATTTTCGAATCTGATAATCACGGCTACGATACGCGGGATTTTTTGAAAATCGACTGTCGTCTTGGAACAAACGAAGACTTTTCCGATGTCTGCAAGCACCTTCATAAAAATGGAATCCGTATCGTCTTAGACGGCGTATTCAATCATGTGGGACGTGGATTCTGGGCATTTCAAGATGTGAAAGAGAAGAAATGGGACTCTCCATATAAAGATTGGTTTTATCTGAATTTTGACGGAGACAGTGCTTATCAGGACGGATTCTGGTACGAAGGCTGGGAAGGTCATTTCGAACTTGTGAAACTGAATCTGAAAAATCCGGCTGTCGTCGACTATCTTTTAGATTGTGTCAAACAATGGATTACACTATTTGACATCGATGGCCTGCGTCTTGATGTCGCTTACAGCCTCGACCATAATTTTATGAAACGACTGCGAAGCTTCTGTCAACAATTAAAACCGGATTTTGCTCTGATTGGAGAAGTGCTCTTTGGCGATTACAACCTGATTGTAAACGACGACATGCTGCACAGTTGCACAAATTACGAATGTTACAAAGGATTGTTTTCCAGCTTAAACGATATGAATTTATTCGAAATCGCACACTCTCTGCACCGTCAGTTCGGAGCAGATCCATGGTGCATTTACCGCGGAAAGCATTTGATGACATTTGCAGATAACCATGATGTGACAAGACTTGCAAGCATTTTAAAAAACAAAGAACATATCCGCATTGCATATGGTATTTTACTTGGAATGCCGGGCATTCCTTGCCTGTACTACGGCAGTGAATGGGGCGAAGAAGGGATGAAAGCTCCCGATAACGACTATGCACTTCGTCCATGTTTTGAAGAGCCAAAGCCAAACAAACTGACAGACTGGCTTTGCCATCTCATCTCGCTTCGCCAAAAAAGCGATGCACTTTGTAACGGCGATTATCGTAATATCGTCATTCAAAACCACCAGCTTATTTTTGAGAGAAAGACAGACAACGAACGAATTCTCGTTGCTGTCAATGCCTCGGAGCAGGAATATACCGCTTATCACGGCGATTTGAATGGAACTGGAACAGAATTGATAACCGATGCCGAACTAACATTGAACGGTGCACTTACGCTTCCACCTTACAGTGTGCAGTATATTCGATTCTAGGTTAAAATCCAAATATACAAAGGCGCTCAATCATTTGCGCTGAGTGCCTTTATATTGTTCACTATGATACTTTTCATCTGTTTACTCGTCTACCATGTCACTTTTAATTTGCAGTCTTTCCAAATCTCACAGGAATCCAAAGAAAGCTCAACTCCCGCACTTTTCAATACTTTACAAATCTCCTTAAACACACCTAAGACTGTATTTTCATGTTTCATATTTTCTTTATATTGCTGATAATACTGATAATTGGTCAGTATCATACCTTTGACAAATACTTCTTGAATATTCACCGCAGTAACCCAGCTGAAGTCGCTAAACAAAAATTCATTCAGCATTCCACCCTCCGAACCATTGTCCAACTTTTGCGGCACTCGCTCCAAGCGTTTTCTCGCCTTCTCAATAATCCCGTAAATATCGTACACTGCCTCTTTACTCACTTTAAACATCTGAAGCAGCCTGATGTCATCAAAAAGGCGATAGACACAATACCTTAGATTTCCATTTCCATAAAGTTCTATTGAAAAACCTCCGTCATCTCCCTCCATGCCGTTTAAAGGTTCCGTGCGATATGAAAAAATTTTCATATCCTTTGTCAATGTCTTCATGCTCTTTTATACCCCTTATTCTTTTTTATTTCTCAAGAAATTCTCCAATATTCTCGCTTGTCACTTTTATATATGGCAGATAAACATATTTCTCGGCAATCTCTTCGTCTGTTCCAATTGCCTCAACCATCTTCGCCATCGCCTTTGCCTGTCCTTCTTTATCATTATATACTGTTCCCGACAGCTCTGAATCTGCAAGCGCTCTAAGTCCTGCATCCGTGCCGTCAATCCCAAAAAACACCGGCCATGCCGATTCCGTATAATTCGCCTTTTTGTAAGCGTCAATTGCTCCAAGCGCCATATCGTCGTTGTTTGCAAGAACAAGTTCAATCTTGTTCTGATACTGGCTAATCAGCTGCTCCATCCTGTTCTGTGCCTGAACACGGTTCCAATTTGCAATCTGATAGCTTAGTTTTTCCAGCTCTATTCCACTGTTTTTTATCGTATCAACCGCATTTCCTGTCCGGATGATTGAATCTTGATGTCCTGCCTCCCCTTCCAATACGACATATTGGATCTTTCCATCTCTGTTTTTGTCAATCTGAGTATTTTTCTGTATTACTTCAGCCGCAAGCTCTCCCTGCATCACACCGGACTGTTTCGCCTCTGCTCCCACATAATAAAGTTCATCCCACTGTCTTAGATCTTCCTCTACCGGCTCCCGGTTAAAAAAGATAATCGGAACATCATGATCTCTGGCAAGGTCTATAATTTCCGACGGATCTGCCCGATCCACCAAATTTACACAGAGCACATCACACCCCATGTCAATCAATTCCTTCACCTGATCATCCTGTGTGCGCTGTGACCCCGCTGCATCTAATATCGTAACCGTCGCCTCAAGCTCCTCATGTTCGGGATTTTTCAACTGTTCCTTGAACCGGGCAAGAAGCTCATTCAAAAACGTATCGCTTTGGTTGTAATAAGTAACCCCGATATGCACCTTGTCGTCCCGTGTTTCCTGACGTTTTCCACAGCCAAACAAAAGAAATACATTTACGATGACAAGCATCCCAACCAACCATTTTTTCTTCTTTCTCACTTTTCTCCCCCTTTCCTCTACTGGCTCATTGTAAGAAGCAGTTCTTGATTTTCTTTGCTGAACAACGTCTCCTTTCGGATTACCGAGTATGATACCGTCTGTTTCTTCATATTTTCAAAATAATGGTCCAGCTTTCTTGCAACTTCGCTCAGACTCTGATAGCCAACATTAAACTCGTCCGGAACTACAACACACTCCGCAATCCCTTTATCAAGATAATAGATAGCTTCTGTAGACTGACCTATTCCATACAGTAATTCTCCGTGCGGCTGACTGCTCGCCAAATATTCGCCAATTGCAGTCAGATTGCTATCATCCAAAGCAATCACAATATCCACTTTCGATTCCGTGTTTTCCTCTCTGTCTAAAAGCGAATCCAAAGAAAGCTCTAAAATATTGGCATTTTTATCTTCCAGCGCATCTTTAAAACCACACTCTCGGCTGCTGAGCATATTGGAATCCGTCGACGCTAAAAGAAGTCCTATTTTTTTCTCTTCTATATTTCCTTCAAAATCTTTGAGCATTTCTTCCGCCAAAGCTTGTCCCATCTCATAATTGTCTTCTTTTATAACCGGAAGATCATACCTTGTTTCCCCTTTCTCCGCTTCATAACCCACAAGCATAACCGGTACTCTCTTCTCAATCTTCTTCAGCACCTCCTGATCATTCTTGTCTAACACCGGCTGCACGATCAACGCATCCGCTCCATCCTCAATCTCACGTTCAAGAACTTTTTTCTGAGCTTCTGCATCCAATCCTTCTTCTACATCCACAACCGCAAGTTCAATGCCCTGCTCCTCTGCCGCCATTTTCAGACCATACTTCAAAGCAGACCACTGACTGTCTCCTGCATTTTCAAGAATTACCGAAACCTTATCCAGTGCTTTTTTATTCTGTCCCAAAATCATCATCAACGCCAGTCCGATGACCATTATCATCAGAATCACTTCTGTCAGGACAAATCCTTTTTTGTTATTCATCATCTCGTTTCACCTGCACTTCTTTTGCCGTCTCTTCCTTTCGGAACATACGCCCTTTTTCAAGATCCTCCCGGTTGTCTTCTGTATACAAAACTGCCGGAATACAGAAGGATACTGTCGTCCCTTCATCTGGTTCACTCTCCACAACCAGACCATACTCTTTTCCGAACAAAATCTGTATTCGGTTATTCACATTCACAAGCCCTACGCCGGAACCATGCTTGCGAATCCGTTTACTGTCCGTCAAGATCAAATCAACTTCTTCCTCCGTCATTCCAAGGCCATTGTCTGTAACAGAAAGAATAATATTTTCTCCTTGCATGCGGCCTGTCACTTTGATTTCTCCACAATCATCCATCGAACCCACACCGTAATTGATTGCATTTTCAAGAATCGGCTGCAGCACCAGCTTTACAATACAATACTCATACAGTTCAGGTTGTACATCAAATATGACTGAAAACGTGTTCTTATAGCGTACTTTTTGTATATTCATATAGCTTTGCGCATGCTGAAGTTCTTCTTTGATACTGATTACCGTACGCCCCTTCGAAAGACTGATTCTGAAAAGCCTTGCCAGCTGGGTGATCATAAACGATGCCTCGTCATTTCGCTCCCCCTCAATCATCCAGGTAATAGACTCCAGCGTATTGTAGAGAAAATGTGGATTAATCTGGCTTTGCAATGCATCCAATTCACTTTTTCTCCGTTCGTTCTGCTCCAGTACGATTTTCTTCATAAGCATGTCAATCTGCTCATAGGAGTTCTGAATAGAGTTTCCAAGATGCCTGATCTCCGTGGAGCCTCCAATATAAATCTTCGGTTTCTCTCCCGCTTCATATTCAATAACAGAATGATTTAATTTCAGAATCGGGCTGGAAATCCTCACAGAGACAATACGATTAATAATCATCAACATCATCGCCATCAAAAGCATCAGCATGGCAATGAAATACCGGATATCGATCGTGCCGTCAACAAAGGTCGTCTGAGGAATTACACCAACCAGCTTCCAGCCTGTATAGCTGATTGTATTTACAACAACCTTTCGATGCTCTCCCTCAAATTCCTCGTCATAGACTCCTTCTTTATATTTTGCCACAGATTGACTGCTTTCCTTCCTTGTTCCGTCTGCAATCTGTATCTGCTGCGGATGATAAATAATCTGTCCGTCTCCATCACACAGATAGTAATATTGTCCTTTGTTTGCCGAATTGATCTGCTTCATCATGCGGGCAATTCCTGAGTAATCCATATCCACAAGCAGAACTCCCATACGCGACACTCCATTGTCGGTAATCTCCACTGCCCGGCTCAGCGAAATCACCCAATAATACCGAAACGTGCCATCGTCGAACAGATTCTGGATATGCGGCACTGAAAAGTGCATATTTTCCTGAATCTCCATCGCCTGCTTATACCAATCCTGTTCTGTGACATCCGGATCTTCCTTCTCAGCCGCCACAGGCTCCGCTGCCATCAGACGTCCATAGTCATTATAGATGGCAATACTCTGCAGATTGTCTCCATTTACTTCGTACAAAAGATTCATTCCACTTTGAATACTCTGAGCCTGACTGGAAAAATCATTTTCTTTTATTACATTATAATAAACCGTGTCTGAGATCTGTCTCATACTCACGAGATAGTCTTCTAAATATTCACTTGCCTGTTCCATCAGTTTTTGTGTGCTTCCAACCATTTCATCTTTGGAAATCCCTGAAAATCGAAGATAGAGTGCAACCCCCAATATCAGCATGATAGAAATCGATACCACAGAAAAGGCAATCATAAGGGTTGATTGTATCCCCTTCGGCTTTAATTTTTTCAAATATGCCAAACACTTATTTTTCACGTTCCATATACTCCGTTCTGTATTTTGACGGCGATGTGTGAAACTGCCGTTTAAAAACATAACTAAAATAATTCGGGTCTGTATAGCCTACTTTTTTCGCTATGATATAACTCTTTTCCCCCGTCTCAATCAACATACGGGCAGCCTGCTCCATACGATACTCTGTCAGATACCCGATAAAAGAATTGCCGGTCTCTTTCTTAAAAATCGTAGAAAAATAAGAGTTGGATACTCCAAGTTCTCTACAGATGCTGTCCAGAGACAATTCTTCATCTGCATAATGACTGCGAACATACTCCTGTGCTTTTAAGACAAAAGATTTTGTCGATCTGCTTCTTGAATTCAACAGTCTCTCACGGAAAGAGAAACTTATATCCAGAAGCCATTTTCGAAAACTCTGCGGTTCCATATCAAGAAGCCTTCCATACAGTTTTCTCATATCTCCCGAAAATTCGTCCATCACAATCTCGTTATTTGCAGAGAAACGATATAATTCACTTACCAGTTCCATGACTGAAATATAGTGCTGCTGTAAGGACTTTCTCTGAAAAGATATCTGCTCCAAATATTCATCAATCGCTTTTTCAATATCCTCTTCCCTGCCCAAACGAATCATCTTAAACAGCTGATTAAACGAATCCGTCCCCTGCTTTAAATCCGGTTCACTTACCTCCTGCGGCGCAACCTCTTTGATATTGATGGCTCTTGACGCCCCATAAATCGCGCGGTATGAAACCGCATCTCTTGCACTTGCATACGACTGTGCAAGGTCCAAAATATTGTCGCAGACAAATCCAATCCCAACAGTCACAACAGCTCCGACCATTCGCTTGACATATCTGCAGAACCGGTCGCACTCATCTGTCAGCCTTGATACCTCGTGCTCATCCTGAAGCTGCACGAGCAAAATACTATTTCCCAAATAAGAAAAGCACTTTCCTCTCCACGCCTCTCCAAGGCGCTCTTTTGCCTGTTTTTCAACTGATGCAAATAAAAGCAACGGATTCACATCCTGCTGTATCCTGCTTGAAGATGTATGGATCACAAGACAACAGTAACAAGGTCCCTCCAACGAGATCTGATAGTCTGAAAGATACTTCTGCAGTTCCCCTGCCTGAATTCTTCCCTCTATCAGCGTGGAATAAAAATTGACCTGCAAAAGTGGCAAGGACTCCAGATAATAATTCTGCAGCACCTGAACGTTTTTCTTCTCGCTGATCTCCTCATCAAGCTTTATCTTCATCTGCGTAAACACATTGGTCAGTTCAACTGAATTTACCGGCTTTAACAAGTACTCCTCAACTTCTAAATGAACCGCCTCTTTTGCATATTCAAATTCATCAAATCCGGTGAAAATCAACAGTTTTGTGGCCGGAAACTCCTCTTTGATGTGATGTGCAAGTTCCATGCCATCCATATATGGCATCTTAATATCCGTCATCACCACATCCGGCTGGTATTCTTCCACCATCTCAAGTGCTTTTACACCGTTGTTCGCATAGCCGATCACAGAAAAACCAAGCCCTTCCCAGTTGATCTTTTTCATAATGACTTGTATTACATCTTCTTCATCGTCTACTAAAAGTACTGTGTATGTTTTCATATCCTTCTTCTCCATGTCTATATAGTAATTTTTATTATATCAGATGTCACTTCAAATGCAATGCATACCCCGAACAAATAAAGAGCCAGAATAGCTTCTGACTCTCTTTTTGTAAAAATAAAATTATTTTTTCTGAACATATTTCAAACAGTCCAATGTTACTGCTACAAGAATAATGATTCCTGAGAATACAAACTGAAGGTTTGTGTCAATACCAAGGATTGTAAGAGAATATGTAAGTGCTGTGAAGATACATACACCAACTACAACTCCTGAGATCTTACCGATACCACCTGTAAATGATACACCACCTACTACGCAGGCTGCGATGGCATCCATCTCCCATCCCTGTCCATAAGCTGCTGAACCGGAACCAACCATTCTCACACATTCTAACCATGAACCAAATCCATAAAGAACACCTGCAAGAACAAATGCACCAACTGTTACCCAGAATACGGAAATACCTGAAACAGATGCTGCTTCTGGGTTTCCACCTACTGCATACAGGTTTTTACCAAATGTTGTCTTATTCCAAATGATCCATACAATTACGATTGCAGCCACTGCCCAAAGGATAATTGTTGGGAATCCATTGATTTTCGGAATTACCATATTCGGAATCGCTGGTTCAATCGCACCAAAGGATACACCTTTTGTCGCATATGTAACAAGACCAAAGATTACAAGCATGTTTGCCATTGTTGAAATAAATGGGTGCATTTTGAATTTTGCGGTAAAGAAACCGGCAATTGTTGTAAACACTGTACATAACAAAATACACATTACAAGTGCTAATATCACTCTTGCTCCAAGCGGCATTTTTGTAAAATCAAAAATATGTCCGAATACAGAACCTGTATTGACACCCTGGTGCATGATAATTGTTGCGGTTGTCATACCCATTCCGACCATACGACCGATAGAAAGGTCAGTACCTGCAAGAAGAATCAATGCTGCTACACCAAGTGCAAGGAACATTCTAGGCGAAGCCTGCTGTAAAATATTCAATACGTTGTTGTAAGTAAGTAACGGTGAACCTTTTACCATTGGAGTAATAATACATAACATGATAAAGATTAAAATAATCGCAATATACAAACCGTTTTGTAAGAAAAATGCTCTGCGGTTAAATGTATATTTGTAGTTTTCCCATTTCTGTGCTCTTGTCTCCAGGAAAGTGAATTTTGACATACGCAGTAAATCAATCAAATGATATTTGTAATTGTAAGCTGCATGTCTTCTGTCTTTGATTTCCTGAAGCTCTTTCTGATATTGAATCTTCGCATCAAACAGGCGGTTTTTGTAAACATACTTCTCATCTTTAATTTCATTGTGATCAGAAAGTTTTGCAACAATTCCCTGATGCTCTTTTTCCAATTCTACAAGTCTTGCTTTATAGTTTTCTTTTGCCTGTACTTTTTGCTGTGCACAGCTTTCTAAAACTGCATTGTAGTAATCTTTGTTAAAATGTTCTTTCAAGTAAGCTTCTGCTTCTGAAATCAATTTTGAAATCTGATCTTTATTTTTTGCCTCAACAGCTTTTGCTTTCTCCAGCTCCCGTTTTGCCTCTTGAATCCGGTTCTCTTTTTCCCCTTTTGTAAGGCTTCGGTCTTTTTTCATTCTGTCTATAATGCCCTGAAGATGAACAACTTTTTCTGTACCATCTACTCTGAGGCTGTCAATTTTTTCCTGAATTTTACCCACATGATCCTCAATCGGTTTGCGGAGCTTTAACTCCTGCTCTTCCGTAAGAATCTTACTGTTTCCATTAGCCATATCTATCATTCTCCCTCATTATAGGTATTTTGCGCTGAGCCTTAAGAGCTCTTCCTGATTTGTGTCTTTTGTATTAACAATTCCCGCAAGATGTCCATTAGACATAACACCAATACGGTTTGTGATTCCCAAAATCTCCGGCATTTCAGACGAAACAACAATGATTGTTTTTCCTTGCTTTGCCATTTTGATAATCAATTCATAGATTTCATATTTTGCACCAACATCAATTCCTCGTGTCGGTTCATCCATCATAAACACTTGAGGTTCACGTTCAAGCCATTTTCCAAAAATAACTTTCTGCTGATTTCCTCCTGACAAACTTGAAATCATATCATCTGGTCCCATACATTTTGTATGCATGATCTTAATCTTATTCGAAGTCGCTTTTATCATCTTTGCGTCAGACAACAACTGTCCGGATTTGTACTGACTGAGATTTGCAATTGTTGTATTAAATGTCAAATCTCCTTTTAAGAACAATCCGTTTGCCTTACGTTCCTCTGTAATCAACGCAAATCCATGCTCCATCGCTTCTTTTGCACTTCCGAAGTTCATCAGATGGTTGTTAAAGTAAACACGCCCTGCCGCTCTGGTTCTAATTCCGAAAATTGTCTCCAAAAGCTCTGTACGTCCTGCTCCTACCAAACCGTACAATCCAAAAATTTCACCTTTTTTTACATCAAAGGAGATATCCTGCAAATGAGGCTCAAATTTTGTTGACAAATGCTGGATAGACAAGATTGGTTCTTTTGGTTCATTGTCTACCGGCGGGAAACGATTCTCAAGAGAACGTCCAACCATCGCAGCGATCAACTCATTCATATCTGTGTCCTCTGACCGTTTGGTCATAACAAGATTTCCATCCCGGAGTACGGATACTTCATCACAAATCGTGAAAATCTCATCCATTTTATGCGAAATATAAATTAAGGAAATTCCCTGTTCTTTCAACATATTCATCATCTCAAACAGCTTTTCAACTTCCTGAACTGTCAATGAGGATGTTGGCTCATCGAGAACGATTACTTTTGCATTGTAAGAAATCGCTTTTGCAATTTCACACATCTGCCGCTGTGATACGGACATATTCCGCATCGGCTGAGTCAGGTTGACAGTCATTCCAAGTTTTCTAAAAAGCTCGGAAGCCTCTTTTTTCATTCTTCCCTCATCCACGATTCCCATTGAGTTGCGCGGATAGCGTCCGAGGAATAGATTGTCAACTACATTTCTTTCTAAGCACTGGTTCAATTCCTGGTGAACCATTGCGATTCCGTTTTCCAGTGCATCTTTTGGACCTGAAAAACTTACTTCCTTTCCATCAAGGAAAATTTTTCCTTCATCTTTTTGATATGTACCGAAAAGGCACTTCATCATCGTAGATTTACCAGCACCATTTTCTCCCATCAGTCCCATAACCGTTCCTTTTTTCACATCTAAATTAATGTGATCCAAAACCCGGTTTCTTCCGAAAGACTTGCTCATGCCACATATCGATAAGATGATTTCTTCTTTCTTATCTGCCATTCTTCTCTACTCCTGTTTTGTTTACACGTATTATTATTTTCTTTTACTCAAAAAGAGGTTATCGGGAAGAATTTCTTCTTCCCAATAATCTGCTCTTTTTCATTTCTTTTTTGTTATTATTGATTCAATAAAGATGTGTAAGAAGCTGCGTTGTCTGTCTTAACCATGTTGATTGCGAACGCATCATACTGGCTTGGATTTCCAAGACGGTTTGTAATGTTAGATTCTGTCTGTCCATCACCACCGATGTATTCAACATCAAGGTTAAGAAGATCATCATAGTTCTGAAGTAATGGCTGATATGTTGAGCTTAAGAAGTTATCAGAAGCATTGTAGATGTTCAACCATACTTTTTTCTTTGCATGTTCTTTTTCATCAAGTTGATTTGAAACTGGTTCGAATACCTTTGTAGAATCTGTAAATTCTTTATAGTTTTCAGCTGTAACTGCTACGTTCAATGCATAGTAAGAACGTTCTTCTTCGCTGTATCTGTATACGTCTTCTGAAAGAACATTTCCAGCTTCATCTGCTGTACCGATACCTGTGTCAATATCTACACCATCAAGTGAGTTACGAAGAACACGAAGTGTTAAATATGCCTGTACGTCTGCATGCTGGCTGATTGTTCCGCCGTATCCTTCTGCGATAGCTGCAACTGCATCGTTGTTTGCATCGTATCCAAATGTAGGAACTTGATTGTCTTTTGACCAAGCATTGAACATTGACATTCCCATACCATCGTTGTTAGATGCGATTACATCGATCTGATCACCGAATGAAGAAGACCATGTTCCGATTGCATTACCTGCTGTTGCCGCATCCCATGTAGCTCCTGAAGAGTTCTTCATTTCCTGAGAAGCAAGCTCACGAATAATATATTTCTTTCCGCCAACTTCGATTGAACCATCTTTTACTGCTTTTGAAGAACCATCTGTATTAGTTCCGATTGGGTCACTGTTGATTGCACCATCTTTTTCAACGTCTGTTCCAAGAGCTTTACGAACACCTCTTGTACGAGCGATAGAGTCATTATGTCCGATATCACCGATTGCCAATACATAACCGATTACACCATCACCATTTTTATCGATTGTAGCAATATTTTCTTCAATGTACTCTTTGATCATTGTTCCTTGAAGTTCAGCACCCTGATTAGCATCAAATCCTACATAATATGTATCTTTATTAAAGTTCAAAGCGTTCTTGTCTAACTCACCTGTAGAGCTGTTAGATGGCTGACGGTTGAACCATACTAAAGGTTTATCTTTGTTCGCAACGTCTGATGTGGATTTGTCTCCGCCTTTGTCAGATCCTCCATTGTCCCCTCCACTTGATCCACATGCTGCTGTAGATACAACGAGTAATCCTGCCATTGCTAATAATGCTAATTTTCTTTTCATAACTTTTGTTCTCCCTTCTGTTATCGACGTTTCGCTCCGTCGTTTGTTGATATTGCTAGTATAATATATGTTTTAAAGAAAAAATATAGGATATTTTTCTTTTTTCATTGAAATTTTAAAGCTTTCACAAAAATTTTATATTAATACTTTTAATAAATTACAAAAAACGACATCATTTTGCATATACACTTTCACCAAACATTTTTATCAGCACAAAAAAGGAACCCTCCCAGTTCAATCATCTGGTGGATTCCTCTTCTTTTCGCACTCTTATTCTTTCACAAGCACCTTCACAATTTCAGCCATATACATCGTATGATAATCTTTTTCCGGATACCATCTTGCATCATTCTCTTTGACATCAAAACATTCCGGACGCATCTCTTGATGATACTGTTTTTTGCAGACCATAATCATATCCGCCTCTTCAAACGCCACTGTTCCATCTGTAAAATACGGTGTCAATCCCGCATTTTTCACCTTATCCTCGTCTCTTCCGGATATTTTTCCACAGTAAGCAAGCGCCGGACGATAGTTTTCCCCAAAAAATGCAATCGTAAACAGATCATTGTGATCTACGAACTCTTTCGTGTATCTCTGTGGACGAATGTAAACACTTACCACATTCTTTCCCCACATAACACCAACGCCTCCCCAGCTTGCTGTCATTGTATTATAGGATTCTTCATTTCCCGCTGTAATCAAAAGCCATTCTTTTCCAATCTTTGTAAATGGATTGAACGAAAGGTCTTCTATTTTCACTTCTTGAAATGCCATCTTATACACTCCTTTCACCTGCGCCACATAAGGCAGCTGTCATAAGTCTATGTTTCAGAACCCTATTTCATGATTACTTTTCTAAAGTTCTTTTTCCCTCTTCTCAGCACGATGCCTTCTCCTGCAAACACGTCTTTTGCAAATACCGCTTTAATATCAGTAACTTTGTCTCCATCTACAGCAACACCGCCCTGATCTACAGCACGTCTTGCTTCAGATTTAGATGGCACTAATCCGCTCTTTACAAGCATTGTCAAAATATCGATACTTCCGTCCACAAGATCTTCTTCTGTAAGTTCTGCTGTCGGCATGTTTGCTGCTGCACCACTTGAGAACAATGCTCTTGCACTTTCCTGTGCTTTTGTCGCTTCCTCTTCTCCATGAACAAGTTTTGTCAACTCAAATGCGAGAATCTCTTTTGCCTGATTCAGCTGGCTTCCTTCCCAGGCATCCATCTTGTCAATCTCTTCCAACGGAAGGAATGTAAGCATACGGATACATTTCAGAACATCTGCATCTGCGACATTTCTCCAGTACTGATAAAATTCAAATGGTGATGTCTTATTCGGGTCAAGCCAAACTGCGCCAGACTGTGTTTTTCCCATTTTCTTTCCTTCAGAGTTCAAAAGCAATGTGATTGTCATCGCACTTGCATCTTTTCCAAGCTTACGGCGGATCAATTCTGTACCTGCCAGCATATTGCTCCACTGGTCATCTCCACCGAACTGAAGATTACATCCGTATTTCTGGTACAATGCGTAGAAATCATACGCCTGCATGATCATGTAGTTAAACTCTAAGAAACTCAGTCCTTTTTCCATTCTCTGTTTGTAGCACTCTGCTGTCAGCATACGGTTCACGCTAAAGTGCGCCCCTACTTCGCGAAGCAATTCAATGTAGTTCAGATCCAAAAGCCAGTCTGCATTGTTTACCATCATTGCTTTTCCTTCTGAGAAATCAATGAATTTGCTCATCTGCTCTTTAAAGCAGTCGCAGTTGTGCTGAATCTGCTCCGGGGTCATCATAGATCGCATATCTGTTCTTCCAGATGGATCTCCGATGTATCCTGTTCCTCCCCCGATCAATGCGATTGGTTTATTCCCTGCCATCTGAAGACGTTTCATCAGGCACAGTGCCATAAAATGTCCCACATGAAGACTGTCTGCTGTCGGGTCAAATCCGATGTAAAATGTTGCCTTTCCTTCATTAATCAAGTTGCTGATCAGCTCTTCGTCTGTTACCTGCGCAATCAATCCTCTTGCTTTCAATTCATCATAAATTTTCATTTTTCATTCTCCTTCTTGTCTGTCGGTTTTATTACTTTTCGGAGCGTTTTATTGCATGACATGTAATTTTATATAATTAAAAAAACCCGCCCCTTATCTAACATAAAGGGCGAGTGTAATCCCGCGGTACCACCTTCATTCGCATTCACTTCACAGCAAACGCCTCTGCAAGTATCTGTCAATACTCAGGCACGATAACGTGTGCCATCCCGTTGCAGCCTACTTAGAATTATGTCACTGTTCGGTGCAAAGCTCCAAGATGTATTCATAATCGACTTTCCATGCGCCTCTCATCAACCGGCAGCTTTCTGTATGGCGTCTCAATTATTACTTTTTCTTTTCTTCGCCGTTTCTTATTCTGAGGAAATACTACCCCATAAAATGATATTTGTCAAGGGGCTTATACGCCTTTTTCTTGTTCCAAAGCATCACTCCAGCCAAGAGCAGCAAGCCTGTCACAGACAATACTTTTCCCATCTTCAATCCCGGTGCATGATACACAATCTCTACCTCATGTGTTCCGTCCGGCATCTTTACTCCTAAAAATGCCGTATTGACTTTTTCATACTTCACGTCTTTTCCATCTATCTTCACTTCAAAGTGCTCATCATATGGAATCGATGTAATCAGATACCCATCTTTCACGCCGTCCACACTTCCTACAATTCGGTTTCCTTTTGTCTGTGCCTTGTCCACCCTAAATTCGCTTTGGCACAGCGTCTTTAACGATTCGTCAGTATTTCCGATATAGCATCGAAGGTTTCGGATTTCATAGTTTCCTGCTCCTAGTCCCAGATTCACTTCCGTTTGTCCCACCTTTAGGTTTACCGCATAAGTAAAGGTTGTGTTGCCATTATAGTAAATATGCGACCCTGCGCTTAGTTTATTTTTCACACCTGCAAGCCACACAGAAACATCCTTGGACCTCTTGTAATTTTTTAGTTCAAACTGCACAAACAGAATCTCTTCCTGCTGTGCCTCCTCACTGATTTTTAATTTCACATTCTGAATTTCTTTTGACTTAATATGGTACCCATCTTCTATCTTTTCAATCGCCTGCGTATCTTCCATCGGAATCTCTGCCCCAGCCTCTTTCACCTGACTGTTCAACACCTCTTTCGGATTCACTGTATCATTTACTGATTTTCCTACAGCAAATCGTAAAAAATCGAGCTGACTGTACGGAAATGCCAAATCTTCATACGCTTTTTCCGAAATCATCTGATTTGTCACATACGCAATCGGAAGAACTTCTTCATTTTTATAAACTGTCACATCTCCGACTTTCTTCTCCTGTTGATACCCTGCGATTTCTTGTTTAGAAAGAATGTATTTTACCCCCATCAATTTCTGATAAATCGGGTTTTCTGTCACAGACTGCATCAATACATTTCTAAATGGCTGTGCCACCAGAAATGTTTCGGTTCGAAATTTCTGGTACGCCGGATTGTAGGAAGACGAATAAATCGATGATACATACTGCTGCATATTCCAAATACGGTTCAAATTTGCGGCATTTTCACTTGTCGTGCCGCTTTGCTCCATTCGGTAAAATCCGTTCTCTTTTTCTGTTAACTCTTCAATCTCAGTTCGAATCTGCTTATTTGTCACCTCTTCGTAAAATGCCGGTTCGATCATCTTGTCGGCACTTTTGTGCAGCACCACTCCATACAGCGCCAAAAAGCCAATTGGAACAACGATGAGAACCCAATCGAATTTCTTCCAATAAAAAATAAGATAGCAGACAAGCATCACCAGCGCATCCACCAGCACCCAGTCCAGATATTCTGAATATTTTCCTTGTTCACGTCCCATATACACCAACACAATTGTCAGTAAAAACGGCAAGGCTCCTGCCCAAAAAGAAATCTCACGCCGTTTTTGCTTTTCCAAATAAGTTGCAATCAGATAACATAAAAGCAGCAAAAATGGAATCGTCACTTTATCCCGAATATAAAGTCCTCCATTGAGCAAATAGGCAAACAAAGGTACTGTCAAAATAGCGATACAGGCAATGTGCAAAAATTTCTCATATAGCTTCCGATATGTCAATCCGGTAATCAGGACCGTGATTGCAAGTGTTGTCAATCCGATACCGTACGGCGTATATACAACCCGGAAAATCGGAATTTCCGGAATCAAAAGCGCAGACAGTGCCCTCTTATGTCCTCCTTCTCGTCCTCCCGCAAGCGCCATCGCTGTCGGCACAAGAAGTACGGCACTCATCAAAACTGCCGTCAGCATCGGTAAAAGAAAGCGAAATCCATCTGACACAAACCCTAAAATCTTTATATTTTCTCCAAGTTTCTCTTTACCCTCGGCATACCGATAAATACCATACAATACAAGCGCAAACATTCCACCTATGCTAAAGTAGAAACTTGTCAGAATCATAAGAAACACACTTATCGTGTAGAGTCCTGGTTTCTGTTTCTCAAAATACCGATCTACACCTAAAAATGCCAGACACAAAAACGGCATATAATTGACAAACATAATCTGATTGTAAGAATGATAAATCATCGGTCCGGACAATAAAAAAAGCAACGCTGTCAGAAAACTAAGCCTGCTCGTAATCCCTCTTCGCAAAAGCCATTTATAAAACAATAAGACAGCTGCTAAAAGACTTATAACGCCTGCAGCCATCATATAATCGCTCATTTTTACAAAAGGCAGAAAATACGAAATCAAAACAACAGGGCTATACAAACCATAATAGGCAAAGTTATAAATATTTTGCCCTCCTCCGATATTTGCTGCAAACTCCGGAAATAGCTGTCCCGTATTATAAAACTGCTGCCGGAAATAATCCGGCAGTACGCTGTGCTGACTGATCCAGTCTACCTTCGAGCCAAATACACCATATCTTCCGCAAAAAAACCAGCAAAAAAACAGTGTGGCCATTCCCAGTATCAGATACGGAATCGTTTGTTTAAACTTCTGCCTGTTCATATTGGTTCTCCTCGCTGGAATCTTTCAATATGTAAATCGGACGATGCTTCGTCTCCAAATATGTCTTAGACAAATACTGCCCAACAATTCCGGTACAAAGCAGTTGTACTCCGCTCACCATAAAAATGATACACACAAGTGAAGGCCAGCCTGCTACCGGATCCCCCCACACGATCGTGCGCACAATAATAAACACAATTATCAAAAAAGAAAGGATACAGAACAAAATTCCGACAACGGACGCCAAGGAAAGCGGGGCAACCGAAAACCCTGTAATCCCTTCCAACGAATAGAAAAATAATTTGCGCAGCGACCACTTTGTCTCTCCTGCTGACCGTTCTACATTCTCAAACTCCATCCATTTTGTGCGGAATCCGACCCACTCAAAGATGCCCTTCGAGAATCGGTTATATTCGCTCATCTCCAAAATCGCATCTACCATTTTTCGTTTCATCAATCGATAATCTCTGGCTCCGCTTACAATCTCTGTCTTGGAAATCTTATTGATAAATTTATAAAAACGATTGGATAAAAAGGAACGGATTTTGGGTTCACCTGTCCGTGTAGACCGCTTTGTAGCCACACTGTCGTACGGCTCTTCAACAAGAGTTCGATACATTTCCGGCAGCAGACTCGGCGGATCCTGTAAATCCACATCCATAATTGCCACATAATTCCCCTCTGCATTGCTAAGTCCCGCATAAATCGCCGCCTCTTTTCCAAAATTTCTTGAAAACGATAAATATTTGCAGCGCTCATCCCTCTCATGCAGACTTTTCATAATCCCAAGTGTCCGGTCCGAAGATCCATCATCCACAAACAGCAATTCAAAGTCTACTCCTTGCATCTGTTTCATAATACGGCTCATCTCCTCATAATATACCGGCAGAGCCTCCTCCTCGTTAAAGCAAGGTATCACAATACTAATTTTATTCATTTTTCTCACCTCACGTCTATTTTACAGATAAAATCTTAAGGAACTACGCAACTAATTCTTAAGATTTCTTAAGTCTCTCTGATTTTTGTCATTTTTTCGCTATAATAAGCATAGAAGACAAAACACGGAGGAAACACCATGGATAATGCACACATTTTGATCGTCGACGACAACCCGGAGATTCGAGAAATCATACAGATTCTGCTGTCCGGTGAGGGCTTTTTAACAGAAGAAGCAAAAGACGGAAAAACCGCACTCGACCTCTTACAGACAACTTGTTTCGACCTCATCATTTTAGATATTATGATGCCTAGACTTAACGGATATCAGACCTGTCTGGGAATCCGTAAAATAACAAATGCCCCAATTCTATTTCTGAGCGCCAAAACAAAGGACAGCGACAAGACACTTGGATTTTCAAGCGGAGGTGATGACTATCTCGCCAAACCATTTTCCTACAGTGAGCTGATCAGCCGTGTCAAAGCGCTCATCCGCCGCTATCACATTTACAAGGGAAAAAAAGAAGCACTACCTCCACAAACAACCTTTCAATACCGTCATCTTACCATTGACGAAGAGAAAGAAGAAGTCTTATCAGACGGCAAAACGCTCGACCTGACTGACACAGAGTACCGAATGTTACTCCTTCTCGTGAAAAACCGGAAACAGCTTTTTTCTGCTGAACGGCTCTATGAGGCTGTTTGGGACGAGCCTTACTATTATGGCGCAAACAACACCGTAACGGTGCATATTCGGAATCTGAGAAGAAAAGTGGAACTGGATCCGAATCATCCAACTATCGTCAAAACGGTCTGGGGAAAGGGGTATCGATGTGATTAAGAAATTTCAAAACTGTAAAATACGCACGCAGTTTGCAATTGTCATACTACTCGCCGGAGCACTCTGCTATTTCCTTTTTTCGTTCTTATGGGGAAAACGCTATGAGACCTTCGGTTATCTGAACGACAAATTCGGCTTTTACCCGCAGCTAAACGACGATTCCTTTTGGGGAACACTCTATGAGGAGGCACTCAAATACGATATTCCGGAATCAGAAGATGACAAGGAAACAAGCGAAAAAATGCAGCCTTTCTTTGATCTCGTGGACGACTATACAGGTATTTATATTTACCGCTTGGAAGATGGAATTTTTCTGTGTGGAAAGCCTCCGATTTCCATGAAAAAACATGCGTTTCGGAGTTTTTTTGACTTCGGCTATGCTCTGACAGACGGCGAAGGCGAAACCCCCATCAGCTTTCCGATTCAATTTAAAAACGGAATGGCGCAGGTACATATTACTTTTTACCACAGTTCCTTCTTTCTCTATCCATACTGTATGGTGCTTCTCGTAGTCTGTATCGGATTATTCCTTTTTCTTGTACTGTTTTTTGTCAGCCGGAAAATGAAACAGATCATTCGCTTAAAAGACGATGTGCTCGTGATGGCAGGTGGCGATCTGTCACATCCTTTTCCAAACTACCAAAAGAATGAAATCGGAATCCTCTCCCATGAACTTGACCACCTCCGCATTGCCTTTGACGAAAATATACAGTCCGAGCAGGAGAGCCGCAAAGCCAATCAGGACTTAATTACCGCGATGTCACATGACCTTCGCACACCGCTCACCATTTTGAATGGATATTTGGAAATTTTAAAACAGCAAAAACGCCCTGATAAGCAAGAGGAATATTTAAACCGTTGTCTGCAAAAGACAGCGGACATCAAAGAAATGACAGATCGTATGTTTGAGTATGCGCTCGTATTTGATCCCACTGAGACACCGGAACTGCACTCTCAAAATTCCGCTCTTTTAAGACAGATTTTGATGGAGCACTGTGAATTTCTGAAATTGGTTGGTTTTCAGACAGAACTTGCCTTTCCTGAGAGTGCGTTCTTTTTTCTCTGTGATGTAACGATGCTGAAACGCATTTTTTCAAATCTATTCTCCAACATTATCAAATACGGAGATAAGCAGGATACGATAACCGTCACAGTCACACAAGCACTACATTCCATTACCATCAAGCTTACAAACACTGTCAAAAAAGATTTCTCTGCCATAGAAAGCAATCAGATCGGATTGAAGAGCACTGTAAAAATGATGCAGCTAATGGGTGGTACAACAACGATTGACAAAACAGCGACACAATTTTCCGTGTTGCTGACATTAAAAAACGAGAGGTCTTAAACCTCTCATTCTATTTTCTTATGAACGACCCTCTCGTCTCTTACGCACAAATACTGCAACTACCGCTACACATGCTGCCATGAGAACCGCAACTGGTAATACTGTCATTGTATCCCCTGTTTTAACCGGTTTTTCCTGATTCTTATCTTTATTTGAATCAGATGGTTTTTGTTCTGGTTTCTTTTGTTCATCCACTTTTACCAGCTTATCAACCGCATTTTTCAACACTGTGCTTGCTGCATCTACTTCTTCCTGAGTTGCATCCTCATCTGCCAGCACTTTTTTTGCTGTATCCATTGCTTCCTGGTAGCCTTTCCAGCTATCTGCTGTATAATCTTTCTCTTTCAGTTCGCTGTATTTATCTACCAATTCTTGTAAATCTGATTTGTCAGCTTTGTCCGGTTCTACTGGAATATCTTTTTCTGTTACTTCAATTGTAACTTTCCCGCTCACGCCATTTGCGGCTGTTGCAATAACTTCTGCTGTTCCTTTTGCTTTCGCTGTTACTTTTCCAGTGTTATCCACAGAAATTACCTCTTTATCTGATACAAACCATGTTACCTCTTTGTTTGTTGCATTATCTGGTGTTACGATCGCTGTTGCCTGTGCTGTCTCGCCAACTTTTAACTCTTTCTTGTCAGCTGTCACTGCTACACTCTCTACTGGTACGCTCGGCTCTTCTCCTCCATCAAATGCTGTGACAAATTTTGCATCCGCCCAGTCAGCGTGGTCGTTGCTATCACTTGCTCCCATCAATGCCTGCAAATGAAGCTCTTTTGCTCCCTCTGGAATCGTAACTTTAACATGTTGCATAATATCTTCTGGAGCCATCTCTTTTGTTGAAGTAAATACTTCTTGCTCATCTATAAACACTTTAAATGTTACTGAGCCAGGTTTTCCAAGCTGTGCTGCATCTACCCCCACGTACGTTTCAAACTCTTTATAACCTTTGTTTTCCAAGTCGTAGTAAATATTTGCAGTAGCATGAGACCATACACCTTTTTCAAATGTACGAATATTCTGTTCTTCATCTTCTACCAGTCTAATTGGATTTCCTTCATAAGTCTTATCCATTCCAAATGGTTTATTGCTCCAACCATTTGTCGAATTATTCTTATGCTCCAAATCAGAAAGATAGATAACACTCTTTCCTTCTAACTCGAATGTATAAGTCTTTTTCTCTTTCTTGTCCGGAGAAGTCACTTCAATTACAATTGTATTGTCTCCTTCTACAAGTTTAACCTTCTTGAGTTCTTTTTGTTCTTTTCCATTGACAGTTACTTTTACCGTCGCATCTTTTTCTTCGGCTGCCACATCTATCGTTATTGCAGAAGAAGTTGCGATTCCAGTATATTCTGTCGTTGTTTTTTCAAACTTCTTATCTAATTTTACATTGTCACTGAATACAACACTTTCCAGATTTGCATTTGTCGGATCCGGAACTTTAATATTTACTGCGTAACGTGTTGGCTCTGCACTCGTTTCTGGTGTCACGATAATATTCACCATATTGCTGCCTGGTTGCAAAGTTACTTTGTTGTCTTTTACAACTTTACCCTCGAATGACATTGCTACTTTTGCAGATGCGTTTGCTACTACTTCTAATGCAACTTCTTTTGCTTTATTCACATCAACTCTGTATTCGTATACATCGTCTTTTAATTCAACTGTTTGCCCATCTACTTTCAAAGAAGTCAATTTTGCATTATCATCTCCATCACGGAAAATGGTGAAACGATAATATTTCTTTGTAATACCATCTTCTGCAGTTACTGTCACTTCAATCAAGTTACGTCCACTTGTAAGTGTCAGTTTACCTTTGTTACCTTGTACCACTTTATCATTGAATACAGTCTCAACTTTTGCATTTTTGTCTTCTGCCACAAATTCTACATTGAGTTCTTTCTCTTCTGTTGTTGCCATTGTAAGATATGTCAATGTATTTTTGTCGAATTCAAATCCTTTTGTAAGTCCTGTAATGTCTGCTTTAGCTAACCGTGCATTTGCAGATTTTGCGTTTCCTGCATCCAGTCCTTCTCCTGTCACTTTCACTGCCTGAGATGACCATACGATATCTCCGGATACTCCACTATCTTTTACTGGAACAACAACTGCTTTGACATATTTATTCTTCATATCCGGAGTTGCAGTCAATGTGTCACCTGTATTTGCTTCCAAAACTGAATAGAATCCGTTTTCTTCACTGGAAACTGCCCATTTCACAATCTTATCTGAGCCTTCGCCCAATTTGTAAGAAGCTGTCAATTTGTTTTCTGCTTCTGTGTAAGCTACAGATACCTCAGATACAGATGGAAGGTTATCTGATACTGACTGAGTCAAGGCAACAGGCTTATTATTTACTTTCAAGTCTGTGAATACATACTCTGTATTTCCATTTCCCATAGCTCCGAATGCGACATACAACTGACCATTGCTGTCTGGCATAAATGTTGTGTTGGTAACTTCATTGCCAAATTTTGTCCAATCTTTTCCATCTTCACTATAGTAAGATGTGACTTTATTATCGCTTCTTAATAATCTAAAATAAAGATCTTTTACATCTTGCTTGTCACTTGCGCTCTCAGCCAACTGCTCACTTGCACTCTGATTAGACTCACTAACCATACCGAATCGTTCACCAACATTTGATTGTCTATGTTTTCTCTGAATTGCCACATAGTTGTCTGCATCTTTTCCAAGATAAAGCCCTACGTCTTCCCATTCAACTGCAGTTTTCCCTTCAATCTTAATTGTCACTTCTTTCACAGTTTTATCAACCGGAACCTTGAACCAGTTTGCTGGTGTCTGATTATTGAATGTACCTCCCTGTGCTGCCTGTACATGAATCTTATTTGTTTCTGGAATAGACCAACGAGATGTATCTTCACCCTCAATTGTAATTTCCTCCGCAAGCGCCACTTCTCCCACTTGGATAGAAAGTAATTTTCTTGCTTCTAAACCATTTTTTGTCTTTGCAACGACTTCCACCGCACCGCTTTTTTCTGCTGTCAAAAGTCCTGAAGTTTCATTGATTGTTGCTTTATCTGTTGCTTGACCTGTTGTCGGATCAACAACTGACCATGTCACAGCTTTATCTGCTTCGTCTTCCGCTGTCACTTCTGCTGTATATTGCAATGTTTGGTCTGTTAATTTTTCTTGATTTGTCGTAATCTTAATCGCAGTCGGCTGGACCGTTGCTTCTCCTTCTACTGTATATGTAATTGGAGCTGCCTCGAATTTTCTTCCTCCTGCAACTGCATATGCCGTTACATCTGCTGTTCCATTTCCCACTGCTGTCACAACACCTGATGCAGATACTTTTACTACTTTATCATTAGATGATTTGTAGAAAATCGTTCCCACTTTATTCAGCTTGTTATCTGGTCCCACTTTTGCAACGTCATTTTTCACTGTCACTTGGTTTTTGTCTGTACTTGCAAGCTCAACACCTGCATTTAAACCTCCGTCATATGTATTCCCCTCGATTGTAACGTTTTTGCAGCCTTCAAAACGATAAGCTTTTGCACCAAGCTCCGCTCCATCTGCTGTCACAGTTATACTTGAAGATTCCCCTGCTGCAAGATTTGTTTTATCCGCTTTCGCACTTACTGTCACATCTGGATTTTGACGATACACTTTATTATTCTTAAACGTCAGATTTTCCACACATTTTGCATTCAATACATTTTGGCTCTGTGCCATGAAAAATGTATTATCCTCAATCTTCATATTCTTATGAACAATACCATTTACATTTCCATTTGTCGGCTGTACAAAGATTCCGGCCGCTCCTGCCGTAAGCGGGTTTACAATAAATGTATTTCCTTTGATCGTGACATCTGTCGTACGTCCTGATTCATACCATCCCTGTGCATCATTGGAAATATAAATCGCAGCCATCCCCATATTATCAAACATGTTATCAGTAATCTCTACTTTTCCTCTTGTTGTGCAAAGTACGCCACGTGTCGGTGTCTCTTTGAAAATATTGTCGTGAATTTTCACTTCTGGTGTGTATGTAATATTTTCCACAACATGAGAGTTGTTTGCCGTAATCTCCGCAGGAATTGGTTTGTCAAATGTAAGCTTAATCTTTGTCAGATCATTCAGACTTCCTTTGCCGCCTTTTCCATCCGGTCCGTCCACTTTCACAACTTCTCTCACTGCAACTTTTCCATCTTCGGATACCGGAACCATATTTCCTCGAGTTGAGAATTCTACCTGATCTCCTACATAGTAATTCGGGAATCCAGCCGTTTCATTATGTTTGTACTGCACAGTCACTTCTGTTCTATCATCACTAATTCCGATTACCTGCAGGAAAGTACCATGAATATTGATCGGGTCATCATGTGGATTAGAAAATGTACAGTCTGAAATGTCAATCAATCCTTTACAGCCTGACATCTGAATGAAATCCGCGTAACCTGCCGTTGTTCTTCCAGACGCTTTGTCTGTCTCAAAATCCACATCTTTCATTGTGATATTTTCAGAGAACTGCCCTACCATACCAAATCCATGAATAAAACGAATATCTAAATCATTCAGGGTAACATCTTTGCTCTGCCAGAAAAATGTTCCCGCATGATCCCTCTCAGTATTACGCATTTGGAAGCAATATCCCTCCTGAATGGAATCTGCATTGGTATATGTAATTTTTACATGATGATTTTCTAAGTCTTCAATTTTAGAGATATTTGCAAATGGACTTCCACCTCTCCAAGTCATTCCATTTTTTGTATCAAAGATTTGAGTATATTTCATACTATTTGTTGTTGTCCAATAAGTTTCCCCTGTATACGGACTCTTATCACTCATCCACTTGATACTGTTTCCATTTACCTGATAGTTATAGCATTCCGGAATATAGTATGTAACCTCATTCCCTTCTTTTTTAACAGCCGTCATATCTATAACTGTCGGAACTTGGAAATCCACCTCAAAGTTCTGAAATGTTACATTCTCACTGTCAATAGATGCAAATGTTGTCATCTTTCCATGGAACATAAACAATGAATCATTTCCTTCTACCGTTACATTGTCCATATCCTCAATCAGAATACCAATTTTCTTATCTTTATAAGTCTGGTTTGTTCCTACTGTATTCGAGATATACAATTCTCTTTCTTCTGCCTGGTCCGGATAAATATCATATCTACCCTCCGGAAAATCAATTGCAACAGGTGTATCCGATTTTTTTGTTACCTTTTTGGCCGCTTCAATAGCCTTTTTAATTGCCGGTGTACTGTCTGTCGCACCAGTTGGATCTGCACCATATTTGGTTACATCAATTACCTTTGCTTCTTCTTTGTCTGCCGCTTCCACAGTAGCTCCCACTGTCCCAAAGCTTGGCACTGCCATACAAACCGCCATCAAAAAAGCAACTAGTTTCTTTTTCACTTTCCTTTTCCTCCTATTTTCATCATTTTCACCAATACATCAAACTTTATAGATAATATACATTATACATAGTGTATATTTTTATTTCAATATATTTATGCATTTTGTATATTTCTTTTTTTAATCCCACAGTATAGATCGCAAACAAAGAGAGATGGAATTTCAAGAATTCCACCCCTCTGCTTTTAAACACTATACATATTTTTTCTTTTATACACAAAAACAAGGTACATATTTCTATATACCTTGCTTTATAAACTCCATCTTTATTCTAACCATTTATAATGATCTTTTTAATATTCAAATCCTCATCCAACAGCACTACATTAGCCACTTTTCCTTCCGTGATTGAACCATATTGTTCATACAGTCCAACGCTCTTTGCCGGATTCATCGTCGCACATGCGACAGCGCTTTCCAATGGAATTCCCATCTCTTTGACAGCTGTTCGCATACAGTCCATCAGATTTGTCACTGAACCGGCGATTGCACCATCAGACTTCAATGTTGCAAGCTTTCCAACCACTTTTACGTCTTGTCCACCAAGTGTATAATCTCCGTCTGACAATCCACATGCACGCATACTGTCACTGACCAACACAATTCTGTCATCTCCAAACATCTGGAATGTCGCACGGACAACAGATGGATGAATGTGAATTCCGTCACAGATCAGTTCTACCATACAGTGTTCGCTGTCTCTTGCTGCTCCGATTACGCCAGGCTCTCTGTGTGTAAATGGCGGCATGGCATTGTACAGATGTGTTGCGTGACAAGCTCCCAACGCATACCCTGTCTTTGCAGTATCATAATCCGCAGTTGTATGTGCAAATGAAATATGCACTTCATCTTTTAACTCACTGATGAATTCCATTGCCCCCTCTTCCTCCGGTGCAATATCTACAAGACGAATCAATCCATTTGCTGCGTCCTGAAGTCTTCTGAACATAGTAACATCTGGTTTGTGAATATGTGTCGCTGCCTGTGCGCCTTTTTTCTTTGAACAGATAAATGGCCCTTCCATATTGATACCTGCAAGCACAGCAGAACCCTCTTTGTTTTCGTAGCTTCCTCCGTTTGCCATGATTTTCATCAGCTCTTCTTCTGATAGAGTCATAGTTGCCGGAACGATCGTTGTAACTCCTTGGGATGCCTCATATTCAGCAATCTTCTCAATGGCTTCCTTTGTGCCATCACAGAAGTCATATCCCATACATCCATGAAAATGTACATCAATCAATCCAGGAATTGCATAACAGCCTTCTCCGTCAATAATCTCTCCGCTGTCAAACAGATTATTCTTAAAAATACCATTTTCAATTCCAATTGCTCCTGGTTCAAATGTTTTATCTTCTGTAAACACTTTTACATTTTTAATAATCATAACACTTTGCACAGTCCTTGTCCTGTGCCGCCTCCTTCCAGATCAGATTATGCTTCTACTTTTGAATATGCAGCCGCATCACAAATCACAGTCACATCCGGATGCATCTGCAAAATAGATGCCGGAACAGATGGTGTCACCGGTCCGCTAAACGCTCTCTTTACAATATCCGCTTTGTCTTCACCGCTTACTACCACAACGATTTTCTTTGCACTCATAATCGTGCCAATTCCCATTGTATAAGCCTGTCTTGGAACATCGTCCGCTGATTCGAAGAAACGTTTATTTGCTTCAATTGTGCTCTCCTGCAAATCTACACAGTGTGTCACTTTGTCAAATTCTTCTGCCGGTTCATTGAATCCGATATGTCCGTTATGTCCAAGACCTAATAACTGCAGATCAACCCCTCCCAAGGATTTGATCAGTTCTTCATAGTTTGCACACTCTTTTGCCGCATCCGGCTCCATACCATTAGGCACATGTGTATTTGCTTTATCAATGTTAATATGATCAAACAGATTGTGGTTCATGAAGTAATAATAGCTTTGATCATTGTCTCTTGGAAGCCCTTTGTATTCATCAAGATTTACAGATTTCACCTGCGAAAAATCAAGATCTCCTTCTTCACATCTTTTGATCAGTTCTTTGTAAGTTCCAATCGGAGATGATCCTGTTGCCAAGCCCAAAATACAGTTTGGTTTCATAATTACCTGTGCCCCGATCAAGTTCGCTGCCTTTCTGCTCATTTCATTATAGTCTGCTGTTTTAATAATTTTCATACCTTTTTTCTCCTTTTTCTGCTTTCCCAAATCTCATAATTCCCTTAATTTCATTATAATATATATACTGCTTTCTAGCAATTGCACAATCAGCCGTATTTTGTGTATAATTGCATACTCCGATTTTTGGAATTTTCTTAGAATTTTACCTAAACGCTAAAATAGATTGCACAAAATAGATAAGCTATTTTGTGCAATCTATTTTTAATCAAGCTCAAGATATTCTGACAAAAATCGCAGAGCCCCATCCTCGTTATTGGATAAAAGGATCACATCAGCATCCCTTTATATCCCTTTATGCAAAAATACCCGACAGCAAGTTGTCGGGTATTCTAATCACTATTGATTTACACTAATTCAAGAAGAACTTCCATAGCGGCATCACCTTTACGTAAACCGATTTTTACGATTCTTGTGTAACCACCGTTACGGCTCTCATATTTAGGAGCGATCTCTGTGAATAATTTTTCCACTAAATCAACTTCTTTTGCACTTCTCTTCTTGCCATCTTTTACTTCAACTACAGGATAAAGAACTTTTAACATTTGTCTTCTTGCATGTAATCTTGAAGGCATATCTTTTTTGATTGTTTTTTCAACTTCATCATAAACAGTAACTTTTTTACCATCTACAACTTCTTTTACTCTCTTGCCGTCTTTGTCTTTACGAGCAACTTTTGCCATAACTTTTACTTCTTCAAAGTTATCTTTTTCTTTTACAGCTAAAGCGATAAGACCTTCAGCAACTTTGCGGATCTCTTTTGCTTTTGCTTCTGTTGTAACGATTTTACCATTGTTAAGTAAAGCTGTTACCTGATTTCTGATTAATGCTTTTCTTTGGCTTGATGTTCTTCCAAGCTTTCTATATTTTGCCATAATAATTATCCTCCATTTGACACGTGGTTATGCTTCTTCGGGCTTACTAGCCATGTGCTTAGTCATGCCATCGGTCTTACTGACTAACATAATTTTCACTAAGTGCTCTACTCTTCACCTTGGCTCAGTTCAAGACCAAGCTCTTTTAATTTAGCTAATACTTCTTCTAAAGATTTACGTCCAAGATTACGTACTTTCATCATATCTTCAGGAGTTCTATTAGTTAACTCTTCAACTGTATTGATTCCTGCTCTCTTCAGACAGTTATATGAACGAACAGAAAGTTCTAATTCATCAATGCTCATCTCAAGCACTTTTTCTTTTTCATCGTCTTCTTTTTCAATCATAACTTCCGCTGCCTGAGCAACTTCTGATAAATCGATGAATAATTTCAAGTGTTCGTTGAGCACTTTCGCCGCAAGACTGACTGCTTCGTCCGGAAGTAATGTACCATTAGTATATACATCAAGTGTCAGCTTATCATAATCTGTAATCTGACCAACACGTGTATTCTCTACTGTAAGATTTACACGTTCTACCGGTGTATAGATAGAATCAATCGGAATTACCGCAATTGGTAAATCCTCTTTTTTATTCTTATCTGCGCTCACATAACCTCTGCCCTTTGTGATTGTAAGTTCCATGTACAGTTTGCTGTCAGCTCCGCCATTCAAAGTTGCGATAACCGCATCAGGATTCATAATCTCAATATCCGGATCTACCTGAATGTCAGCTGCAGTAACTACACCTTCACCTTCAAACTCGATGTAAGCAGTCTTTGGTTCGTCTGTTTCTGAAGTATTTTTGATAGCTAATGATTTTAAATTCATTACAATCTCAGTAACATCTTCTTTTACTCCCGGAATTGAGCTGAACTCATGTAAAACTCCATCGATTTTCACCTGACTGATTGCAGCTCCAGGTAATGAAGAAAGCATAATTCTTCTCAAAGAGTTACCAAGTGTTGTTCCATAACCTCTCTCTAAAGGCTCTACAACAAATCTTCCGTATTTCTTATCTTCTGAAATCTCAGTAATTTCAATATTTGGTTTATTAAAATCAAACACTACAAAGCCCCTCCTTTTGGGTTATTAAAGTATTGAGGGTGAATCAGTTTCTAAATAATCCTAGGGATTATTTAGAATATAATTCGACAATCAACATCTCGTCTACAGGAACATCGATAACTTCTCTTGTAGGAAGTTCTTTTACAGTTCCCTGAAGGCCTTCTGCATTTACATCTAACCATTCTGGAACTAATCTTCCACCTGTTACTTCTAAGATATCTTTATATCTCTGTGAACCTTTGTGTTTTTCTTTGATTTCGATAACATCTCCAGCTTTTACTAAGTAAGATGGGATATTTACTTGTTTACCATTTACTAATACATGTTTGTGGTCAACAATCTGTCTTGCTTCTTTTCTTGTTCTTGCAAATCCCATACGGAATACAACATTGTCTAATCTTGACTCAAGAAGAATCATAAGATTTTCACCTGTCATACCGTTCATTTTAGAAGCTTTTGCAAAGTAATTTCTAAATGGTTTTTCTAAAACGCCATAGATAAATTTCGCTTTTTGTTTTTCGCGTAATTGAAGTCCATATTCGCTCATTTTTCTATTAGCTCTTTTTAATTGTCTGTTAGATTTTTTATCGATTCCTAAATAGATTGGATCCATACCAAGTGATCTACATCTTTTAAGAACTGGAACTCTGTTTACTGCCATGTTCTATATCCTCCTATTACACTCTTCTACGTTTTGGTGGGCGACATCCGTTATGTGGAACCGGAGTCACATCTTTGATACTTGTTACATCAATACCGCATGCCTGTAATGCACGGATCGCTGCCTCTCTACCAGAACCTGGTCCTTTTACCATAACGTCTACTGATTTAAGACCATGTACTAATGCTGCTTTAGCTGCTGTCTCAGCTGCCATCTGAGCTGCATAAGGAGTAGATTTTCTTGAACCTCTGAATCCTAGACCACCAGCACTTGCCCATGAAAGAGCATTTCCCTGAGCATCTGTTAATGTTACGATTGTATTATTAAAAGATGATTGAATGTGTGCTTGTCCGCGTTCAACGTTTTTCTTGACACGTTTCTTTGTCACTTTTTTTGTAACTTTTTTAGCCATTTAAACTAACCTACTTTCTTTGTTTTTGTTATATTGTTTCTTTTCATAAGGTAGTTCTTCTTACTAAATTCGTGCATCGGTATTCCCTCGCACTCATTAAGTTCCGAAGAACAAAGTTCGCACTAACCTCAAGCTGCGTTTAACAACTTGCTTTCGCTAAGTGCTCTACTTTTATTTCTTCTTATTTGCAACAGTTCTCTTAGGACCTTTTCTTGTTCTTGCGTTTGTCTTTGTTTTCTGACCACGAACAGGAAGTCCTTTTCTATGACGAATACCACGGTAGCATCCGATTTCCTGTAATCTCTTGATGTTTAAAGCAATCTCTCTACGAAGATCACCTTCTACCTGATAGCTTTCATCGATAACAGCACTAATCTGTTTTACTTCTTCGTCTGTTAAGTCTCTACAACGAGTATCTGGATTTACTCCAGCTGCCTCCAAAATTTTTGTTGCGCTTACTCTACCGATTCCGTAGATGTAAGTCAAACCGATTTCTACACGTTTGTCTCTTGGTAAGTCTACACCAGCAATACGAGCCATGTAATTTTCCTCCATCTTGAATTTTAGTAAATAAATAACTGCAGCCCGATAAAATATCGCCTGAAATGTGTGCAGATATTTATTCCCATTGGTTAATATTGTCTCAAATTGGGGTACATCATAACGTACCCAGCTGCTAGATACTACAGCCTTTCCCGGAAATGACACCGGGTATTATAAGCAATATACATCGAGGAATAGTTTCCCTGTATATTAATAGTGTTTCCACACCGCCTGGCGTGTCACACTACAGCCGCCTAAATAATGTTTGTGCTCTCACGCACAAAATCGACAACGATAATTATCCTTGTCTTTGTTTGTGTTTCGGATTTTCACAGATTACTCTGATGCTTCCTTTTCTTTTAATGATTTTGCATTTTTCGCAAATTGGTTTAACTGATGATCTAACCTTCACGTCAAATCCTCCTTTCATCCACTGCTTTGCCTGTATTTACCACGTTTTCTAATATTAGATACTAGAAAACGTTCGTTTTACATTATAGCATTATTTTTTATTTAAAGTCAATACTTTTTTATTTATCTCTCCAAGTAATTCTTCCTTTTGTCAAATCATATGGAGACAGCTCTAAAGTTACTTTATCTCCCGGCAGGATCTTGATAAAGTTTGTGCGAAGTTTTCCACTGATATGTGCTAAGACCTGATGGCCATTTTCTAATTCTACTTTAAACATTGCATTTGGTAATTTTTCTACTACTGTTCCTTCAATTTCAATTACATCAGCTTTTGACATTTCTAATTCCTCCCTGTTTCCTTATCAAATAATTTTAGTATTCGCTTTATTGCAACATCGTCCATTCCGGACAGCTCATACTTTTCACATATGAGCTGTACATGTTTCTTTTTCTTTTTTTTCGGGTTCTCAAGTTTTCTGCCGGAACCGTCTATTAAATATACATATGTTTCATCCGCCTGATGTATCACATACACATGCCCTTTATCATGTCCGGCTTTGGATCTTGCAAGCATTCCAACTTCATATTTTTCCATACTGCATCCTCTTTTACTTCGATAAGGTCAAAAGTATTGGTTCGTCTTCTGTGATCAGTACTGTGTTTTCATAATGTGCTGACAGCGAACCGTCTCTTGTCACAACTGTCCAGTCATCGTCCAGCCAGTTGACGGCATAACCTCCGATGTTGATCATCGGTTCTATCGCTAAAGTCATTCCTTTTCGAAGTTTCATTCCCTTTCGGTTCATTTCGTAATTTGGTATTTCCGGAGCCTCATGCAGCTTTGTTCCGATGCCGTGTCCACACAGATCACGAACTACGCCGTATCCACGTTCCTCTGCATATCTGCCGATTGCGGAAGAAATTTCAAATAAATGGTTGCCCTCTTTTGCAAACTTTATTCCCTCAAAGAAACATTCTCTTGTCACTTGGATCAAGTCCTTTGCCTCTTTGCTGATCTCTCCGATTCCATGGGTTCTTGCCGCATCTGAATGGTAACCTTTATAAATAACGCCTGCATCCAAACCTACGATGTCGCCTTCCTTCAGGACTCGTTTCGCACTTGGAATTCCATGAACAACTTCATCATTTACAGAAACACAGATGGATGCCGGATATCCGTTATAGTTCAAAAAAGAAGGCTCGCATCCATAGCTGCGTATAATCTCTTCTCCCAAACGGTCTATATCAAGTGTTGTCATTCCCGGATGTAATGCTTTCCCCAATTCATCGTGAACAATCTCCAAGATTCTTCCGGCTTCCTTCATCAATTCAATTTCTCTTGCTGATTTTATTGTAACTGGCATAACGTTTACGCTCCTAACACGTTTACGATAGCAGCAAATACCTCATCAATATCTACAGTACCATCTACTTCTACTAAAATATTTTTTTCTGTATAATAATCAATCAATGGCTGTGTCTGCTCATGATATACATTCAGACGTTTCTGTACTGTCTCTGGCTTGTCATCTTCTCTTAAGATCAATTCTCCATGACAGTTATCGCATATATTTTCTTCTTTTGTAGGTGCATATACAATATGATATGTAGCACCGCAGTCCACACATGCTCTGCGTCCTGACATACGGCGGACAATGTTTTCATCTGGAACTTCCACATTGATTGCGTAGTCCATCGCTTCTCCCATCGCTGCCAAAGCTTTGTCAAGTGCCTCTGCCTGAGGAATTGTTCTCGGGAAACCGTCTAAGACATAACCATTGCTGCAGTCATCCTGCTTTACGCGGTCTACGACCAAATCTACAACAAGTTCATCCGGCACTAAAAGTCCCTGATCCATATATGTCTTTGCTTTCTTTCCAAGCTCGGTTCCGTTTTTAATATTTGCTCTGAAAATATCTCCTGTGGAGATATGAGGAATCGAATACTTTTCAGCAATTTTCTTTGCCTGTGTCCCTTTTCCCGCACCAGGTGCACCTAACATTATAATTTTCATATGCTTTCCTCCATAAAAATATCCATATAGCATTTTAACTCGCTGAACTTCTATCCTACCAAGACTGAAATTCAACGAGCTAAATAGCTAAACAATTACTTGCCTACTTATGTTTTTAGTATCCAAGGAAGCTGTTACTGCTTACAGAACCTTTTCCACTATTCAAAAATCCTTTGTAGTTACGTACAAGCATCTGTGATTCGATTTGTTTTAACGTCTCTAACACAACACCTACGATGATGATGATAGAAGTTCCACCAAACGAAACATGTGCTCCAAAAACTCCATTAAAGAAGAATGGAATTACCTGTACAATCACTAATCCAATAGCACCTATAAAAATAATATATTTCAAAATCTTTGCTAAGTAATCTACAGTTGGTTTTCCTGGTCTGATACCTGGAATAAAACCACCGCTCTTTTTCATATTATTCGCAATTTCCAACGGATTAAATGTAATTGATGTATAAAAATATGCAAATAAAATTGTCAAGATAATGTATACAATCAATCCCCATGAATACTTGATATTCTCTGGATTACACCAGTTATTCGAGTTTAATCCTCTTAAAATCTCACTTCCGATACCGTCTCCATCACCTTTTCCAAGGAAAGATGCGATCACGATCGGGAACTGCATTAAAGAAGATGCAAAAATAACCGGAATTACTCCTGCTGTATTCACTTTCAACGGAATGAATGTAGATTGTCCCCCCACATTTTTTCTTCCTTGAATTTTCTGTGAATATTGAACTGCGATTTTTCTCTGTCCATCCTGAAGGAAAATAACAAACACAATAACTGCAAGGATGATTGCTACGATAATCAACGCCGCTAATCCTGCTGTTGCAAGGCTCTTTCCCTTCATAAACTGAGTATATAATGTATTAAAGTCATCTGGAATACGTGAAAGAATATTAATCAAAAGTACGATAGAAATACCATTTCCAACACCTTTTTCTGTAATTCTTTCTCCAATCCACATCAAGAATGCGGAACCAGCTGTCAATGTAAGTACTACGATTGCTGCGTTTACAAAGTTATATTCTACAAGTAATCCGCTGCGTCCAAATCCAACCGCCATAGCTGTTGACTGGATTAAAGCTAAAAGAACTGTCACATAACGTGTAAATGCTGCAATTTTCTTTCTTCCTTCTTCACCATCTTTTTGCATCTCTTCCAATTTTGGAATCGCAATTGTAAGAAGCTGCATAATAATAGATGATGTAATATAAGGTGTAATACTCAAAGCGAATATTGACATTTGTTCAAATGAACCACCTGTGAAAGCGTTAAAAAAGTTAAACGCTTCCCCAGTTTGATTTGCAAAGAAATTTTGAATAAAAGTTGGATCCACTCCCGGTGTAGGCAGTTGTGATCCAAGTCTAACAACGAACAGCATTGCAAATGTATAGAAAATTTTCTTTCGAATCTCTTCTATTTGAAATGCTTTCCGAAATGTCTTTAACATTAGATCACCTCAGCTTTTCCACCAAGACTTTCAATTTTAGCTGCTGCACTTGCACTAAATGCGTTTGCCTGAACTGTAAGTTTCTTAGTTAACTCTCCGTTTCCAAGGATTTTTACTCCATCTCTAGGATTTTTCACAATACCAGCTTCAATAAGAGTTTCTACTGAAACAACTGTATCGTTTTCAAATACTTCTAATGCGCTTACGTTAATACCAACGATCTCTTTTGTATTTCTGTTAGTGAAACCTCTTTTTGGTATTCTTCTATATAATGGCATCTGTCCACCTTCGAACCCTGGTCTTGTGCCGCCTGAACGTGCTTTTTGACCTTTGTGTCCTTTTCCGGCAGTTTTACCATTTCCAGAACCGTGTCCACGGCCTCTTCTGAAATTATCACTATGTTTTGATCCTTCTGCTGGTCTTAAGTTTGATAAGTCCATCGTGACACCTCCTTATCTTTTTCTTATACTTCTTCTACTTTTACTAAATGTCTTACTTGTTGTACCATTCCTCTTGTTGCAGCGTTATCTGGTAAAACAACTGTTTTGTTCAGTTTTTTAAGACCTAAAGCTTCAACTGTTTTTTTGTGTTTTGGTACAGCACCGATTGTAGATTTTACTAATGTAACTTTTAAATTTGCCATTTTCAATCTCCTCCTTAGCCTAAGATTTCTTCTACAGATTTACCGCGAAGCTTAGCTACTTCTTCTGGAGTCTTGATCTGACTTAATCCATTAATTGTAGCAAGTACTACGTTTTGTTTATTGTTAGATCCCAATGATTTTGTACGGATATTTTTGATACCTGCAAGCTCAATTACCGCACGAGCCGGTCCTCCGGCGATAACTCCAGTACCTTCCGGAGCTTTTTTCAGTAATACTGAAGCACTTCCGAATTTACCAATCAAATCATGTGTAATACTTTCGTTTTCATCTAAGGAAACAGAAATGAGTTTTTTCATAGCATCTTCTTTTCCTTTGCGGATTGCTTCCGGAATTTCAGTAGCTTTTCCTAAACCTGCACCAACATGGCCATTTCCATCACCAACAACTACTAAAGCTGTGAATCTGAAGTTACGACCACCCTTAACAACTTTTGTTACACGTTTGATTGATACCACTTTTTCTGTTAGTTCTAATTGACTAGCATCAATACGATTTTGTTTCATGTGTGTTCCTCCTCCTAGAATTCTAATCCAGCTTCTCTAGCTGCATCTGCTAACGCTTTGATTTTTCCCTGGTAGATAAATCCACCTCTGTCAAAGACAACAGTGTTAATACCTTTTTCAATTGCTTTTTTAGCAATTACAGTTCCCAAATATGCTGCTGCATCAACGTTGTTAGTTTTTTCTAATTCTGCTTTTACATCTTTCTGTACAGTAGATGCTGATACCAGAGTAGTTCCAACTGTATCGTCAATAATTTGAGCATACATATGATTATTACTTCTAAACACAGCTAAACGTGGTCTTTCAGCAGTTCCGCTGAAACGGTTACGTAATTTTCTATGTTTGTTTACACGAACTTCGCTTCTTGATTTTTTACTAACCATCTTCACACTCTCCTTAATTATTTTTTACCAGTCTTACCAACTTTACGTCTAATAACTTCATCAGCATATTTAATACCTTTACCTTTGTATGGTTCCGGTCTTCTCTTATCTCTGATTTCAGCTGCGTATTGGCCTACTTTTTCTTTATCGATACCTTTTACAGTAATTTTGTTCTGTCCGTCAAGTACTGTCTCAACACCTTCTGGATCGATCATTTCTACTGGATGAGAGTATCCTAAGTTTAATGTTAATTTGTTTCCTGATTTTGCGGCTCTGTAACCAACACCGTTTACTTCAAGAACTTTTTCATATCCCTGAGTAACACCAACAACCATGTTGTTGATCAGTGTTCTTGTAAGACCATGTAAAGCTTTCATTTTCTTTAAATCACTTGGTCTTGTTACTACAACTTCTTCGCCTTCTTTTTTGATTTCCATTTCTACTGGAAGTTCTCTTACAAGAGTTCCTTTTGGACCTGTTACAGTCACTTTGTTGTTCTCAGCGATTTCAACAGTTACACCTGCTGGAATTGCTACTGGCAGTCTTCCTATACGTGACATACCCTTACCTCCTACACTTAAATTTTCGGAGAAGCGGCTATGGCTTCTCTGTTTTCAGTTGCTTTCAGGCTACCAAACAAATGCTAAAACTTCTCCACCTACGTTAAGTTTTCTAGCCTCTTTGTCTGTGATAACACCCTGATTTGTTGAAATGATAGCTGTTCCAAGTCCACCTAGAACCTTTGGAAGTTCGTCTTTGCTTGCGTATACACGAAGTCCCGGTTTAGAAATTCTCTTAAGACCTGTAATAACTTTTTCATTTTTGTCTGCACCGTATTTTAATGTAACACGGATTGTCTTAAAGCTTCCGTCTTCTACGATGTCATATTTTGTAATGTATCCTTCGTTTAAAAGAATATCAGCAATAGCGATTTTCATTTTAGACGCTGGAACATCTACTGTATCATGTTTAGCAGTGTTTGCGTTACGAATTCTTGTAAGCATATCTGCGATTGGATCACTCATAGTCATTTGAAGTTGCCTCCTTATTCTTTGCTTTTATTGTTACATCCTTCAGATGCAGCCGGTGAAAACCGACCACTTCTACTACGGATATCCTAGTTTTCACTAAGTTGCTTTCAGTCTACCAAGAAGCTTTTTTCACTCCTGGGATTTGTCCTTTGTAAGCTAATTCACGGAAACATACTCTGCAGATTCCGTATTTTCTTAAATATGCATGTGGACGACCACAGATTCTACAACGATTGTACTCTCTAGTAGAGAATTTTTGTTTACGTTGTTGTTTGATTTTCATAGATGTTTTTGCCATGAAATATTTCCTCCCTACTATTTTGTAAATGGCATATTGAACTGAGTCAATAATTCGCGAGCTTCTTCGTCTGTCTTAGCTGTTGTAACAAAGATTACGTCCATACCTCTTACTTTATCAACCTTATCGTATTCGATTTCAGGGAAGATTAATTGTTCTTTGATACCAAGAGCATAGTTACCTCTTCCATCAAATGCGTTAGGATTAACACCTCTAAAGTCACGTACACGAGGTAATGCTAAGTTAATCAGACGATCAACGAACTCATACATTTTTTCTCCTCTTAATGTAACTTTACATCCGATAGCCATACCTTCTCTAAGTTTGAAGTTAGCTACTGATTTTTTCGCTTTTGTAAGAACCGCTTTCTGACCTGCAATTTTCTCAAGGTCAGCTACAGCTGATTCTAAAACTTTGTGATTATCTTTTGCTTCGCCAACACCCATGTTGATAACAACCTTATCAAGTTTTGGCACTTCCATAATATTTTTATAACCAAATTTTTTGATCATTGCGTCAACGATCTCGTTCTGGTATTGTTCTTTCAGTCTACTCAAAGTTTATTTCCTCCTTCCTTAGATTAGTCAATAACTTCGCCTGTTGATTTTGCAACACGTACTTTTTTGTCTCCATCCATTTTGAAACCTACTCTTGTAGCTTTTCCTTTGTGAAGATACATTACGTTAGATGCATCAATAGGTCCTTCTTGGTGAATGATGCCACCATTCTGATTAGCAGCACTTGGTTTTGTGTGCTTTGTCAGCATGTTTACACCTTCAACTAATACTTTGTTATCTTTTTTATTAACAGCAATTACCTTGCCTTCTTTATCTTTATCTTTTCCAGCGATTACTTTTACAGTATCACCTTTTTTGATTTTCATAGTTGACATCCTCAGGCACCTCCTTATAGTACTTCCGGAGCTAATGAAACAATCTTCATAAATTGTTTTTCACGAAGCTCTCTTGCTACTGGTCCAAAAATACGAGTTCCTCTTGGGTTTTTGTCATCTTTAATAATTACAGCAGCATTTTCATCAAATCTGATGTATGAACCGTCTTTACGACGAGTTTTGTTTACTGTACGAACAACTACAGCTTTTACTACATCACCTTTTTTAACAACGCCACCTGGTGTTGCATCTTTAACAGAAGCAACGATTACATCACCGATGTTTGCATATCTTCTAGTAGAACCACCTAACACACGAATGCAAAGTAATTCTTTCGCACCTGTATTATCTGCTACTTTAAGTCTACTTTCTTGCTGTATCATGCAGGTAAACCTCCTTCAATACTATTTTACTTTTTCCATAACTTCAACAAGTCTCCATCTTTTATCTTTTGATAATGGTCTTGTCTCCATAACTTTTACTTTGTCACCGATGTTGCATTCATTTGCTTCATCATGTGCTTTCAATTTATATGTTCTCTTTACGATTTTGTTGTAAAGAGGATGTTTTACGTGATCTTCAACTGCAACTACAATAGTTTTATCCATTTTGTTGCTGATAACTTTACCAACACGTGTTTTTCTTAAATTTCTTTCCACAGTTTTGCTCCTTTCACAATTTTCAACACAATCTTAATTATTATTCAGCTTTAGAAGCTTCTGTAATAACTGTCTGAATTCTAGCAATGTTTTTTCTTACTTCTTTAATTCTGCTTGTGTTTTCTAATTGATTTGTTGCGTTTTGGAATCTTAAGTTAAAAAGTTCCTTTTTAGCAGCTACTAATTCTTCGTTTAATTCTGCAACTGATTTTCCTTTTAAATCTTTTACAAATGTATTAATTTTCACTGTTATCACCGCCTTCTAAATCTTCGCGAGAAACGATCTTACATTTACAAGGTAATTTGTGCATAGCAAGACGTAATGCTTCACGAGCTACTTCTTCAGGTACTCCTGAAAGTTCAAACATTACACGTCCTGGTTTTACAACTGCTACCCAGTATTCAAGAGTTCCTTTACCAGAACCCATACGTGTTTCAGCTGGTTTCGTAGTTACAGGTTTGTCAGGGAATATTTTAATCCAAACTTTACCACCACGTTTGATGTAACGTGTCATCGCGATACGGGCAGCTTCAATCTGGTTTGAACGGATCCAGCATGGTTCCATTGCAACAATACCATATTCACCATTTGTGATTTTATTTCCACGTAAAGCTTTTCCTTTCATAGAACCACGGAATTGTTTACGACGTTTTACTCTTTTAGGCATTAACATAATTATTTATCGCTCCCTTCCTTAGTTGCTTTCGTTGGAAGAACTTCGCCTTTATAAATCCAAACTTTCACACCTACTTTACCGTAAGTTGTGTCTGCTTCAGCGAATCCATAATCAATATCAGCTCTAAGTGTCTGAAGTGGAATAGTTCCTTCGCTGTAAAACTCTGTACGAGCCATATCAGCTCCACCTAAACGACCTGATACTGCTGTTTTGATACCAAGTGCTCCGGATTTCATTGTTCTTGACATGCAAGATTTCATAGCACGTCTGAATGAGATACGGTTCTCTAACTGTAATGCGATGTTTTCAGCTACTAACTGAGCATCTTTATCCGGTCTTTTGATTTCTTTGATATCAACAACTAATTTTTTATCTGTGAACTGTTGAAGTTCTTTTTTCACTTTTTCAATCTCAGCTCCACCTTTACCGATTACAACACCCGGTTTTGCTGTGTAGATGATGATTTTTACACGGTCAGAAGCTCTTTCGATCTCAATCTTAGAAACTCCTGCGCTGTATAATTTCTTTTTCAGAAATGTTCTGATTTTATGATCTTCTACTAAATAATCTGCAAATTTATCTTCTGCATACCATTTAGAGTCCCAATCTTTGATAACACCGACTCTCAAGCCATGAGGATTAACTTTCTGTCCCATTATTGCCCTCCTTATCTTTCATTCAGCACTAAAGTAATGTGGCTCATTCTCTTTTCGATTCTGTAAGCTCTACCCTGTGCTCTCGGTTTAATTCTCTTCATTGTTGGTCCCTTGTTTGCGTAACATTCTTCAATGTAAAGGTTCTCAACATTCATACCGTTGTTGTTCTCAGCGTTTGCGATTGCTGATTCTAATAATTTCTTTATTAAGCTAGAAGCATATCTTGGATTGTATGTTAAAATACCAAGTGCTGTTTGTACATCCTTACCTCTGATGGCATCTAATACGAAACATGCTTTCTGAACAGAAACTCTAGCGTAAGATAACTTAGCTGATGGTCTAGTGTCCTTATTTGCATTTCTCTCTCTTTTGATCTGGGATCTATGTCCTTTTGCCATGGATGAACCCTCCTTTCAAATTACGATTAATTAACGAACTCTTGATTTCTTTTCGTCTTTTCCATGTCCTCTGTATGTTCTTGTTGCAACAAACTCTCCAAGTTTGTGTCCAACCATATCTTCTGTTACATATACAGGTACATGTTTTCTTCCGTCATGAACTGCGATTGTATGTCCAACCATTTGTGGGAAAATAGTAGAACGACGTGACCAAGTTTTGATAACTGATTTGTCACCTGCTTCGTTCATAGCTTTTACTTTTTTCAGTAAGCTTTCATCCGCGAATGGTCCTTTTTTAAGTGAGCGAGCCATAGGTTCTAACCTCCTTGTAAACTGATTTATTTAATACCTTTACCATCTCTTCTTCTAACGATTAACTTGTTAGACTGTTTGTTTTTCTTTCTTGTCTTAAGACCAAGTGCTGGTTTACCCCAAGGTGTACATGGACCTGGACGACCAATTCCTGTCTTACCTTCACCACCACCGTGTGGATGGTCATTAGGGTTCATTACAGAACCACGAACTGTAGGTCTGATACCCATGTGACGTTTACGTCCGGCTTTACCAATGTTAATCAGGTTGTGATCTCCGTTACCTACAACACCGATTGATGCTCTACAGATGATCGGCACCATTCTCATTTCGCCTGATGGCAATCTTAATGTTGCATATTTTCCTTCTTTAGCCATTAACTGAGCGCTGTTACCAGCTGAACGAACTAACTGTCCGCCTCTTCCTGGATATAACTCAATGTTGTGGATCTGTGTACCTACTGGGATCTCAGAAAGCGGTAAGCAGTTTCCTACTCTCACTTCAGCTTCTGGTCCGTTCATTACTTTCATTCCATCTGTTAAGCCTTGAGGTGCAAGAATATAAGCTTTTTCACCATCTGCGTAGCAGATAAGCGCGATATTCGCTGTTCTGTTTGGATCGTACTCGATTCCGATTACAGTTGCCGGAATACCATCTTTCTTTCTCTTAAAGTCGATAATTCTATATTTTCTTTTAGCTCCGCCTCCGCGGTGTCTTACTGTGATCTTACCTTGATTGTTACGACCAGCTGTTCTGCTTTTAGAAGCTAACAAAGATTTCTCTGGAGTTGTCTTTGTGATTTCTGAAAAATCAGAACCTGTCATATGTCTTCTGGAAGGTGTATATGGGCGATATGTTTTAATTCCCATTACTGTCACTCCTTTCGTTTACGATTATTTATTATCACGGTTTTAATCCGTATGGTTTCTATTGTTGGGCTGTCTCTTACAGTCCTTCGAAAATTTCGATATCAGCGCTTTCAGCTGTTAACTGAACGATTGCTTTTTTTGTCTTAGCAGTTTTTCCGAATGTCATACCACGTCTTTTTGTTTTTCCATCAAGATTCATAGTATTTACGCTTTTTACTTTTGTTCCTGCGAACATTTTTTCAACTGCTTCTTTAATCTGATTCTTTGTAGCCTGTGTGTGAACTAAGAAAGTGTATTTCTTGTCAGCCATAAGCTCCATAGATTTTTCAGTGATTACTGGTTTAAGGATTACGTCATAGTATTTAATGTCTGCCATTATGCGTACACCTCCTCGATTGTTGCAACAACAGCTTTCGTTACGATTACTGTGTTGTATTTTAAGATATCGTACACATTAATTGTATTTGTCCAAGCTGTTTTCACATTTGCAATATTTCTTGCAGATAATGCTGCATTTGTGTTTCCATCTTCTAACACTACTAATGCTTTAGATACTTCTAAGTTGTTTAACATGTTCTGGAAATTCTTTGTTTTAATTTCACCAAAGTTCATTTCGTCAAGAACGATGAATTTGTTTTCTAATACTCTTGTTGTAAGAGCTGATTTCAGAGCTGCTCTCTTTTCTTTTTTGTTTAATTTGAAAGAGTAGTCTCTTGGTGTTGGAGCAAATACAACTCCACCGCCTGTCCATTGTGGAGATCTTGTAGAACCTTGTCTTGCATGACCTGTTCCTTTTTGTCTCCATGGTTTTCTACCACCGCCTGAAACTTCTGAGCGAGTTTTTGCTTTCTGAGTTCCCTGACGTTTATTTGCAAGTTGGTTCACAACTGCCATGTGTAATAAGTGTTCATTTACTTCAACACCGAATACAGCATCATTCAAGTCGATTGTTCCAACTTCTTTACCTTCGATATTATAAACAGATACGTTTGCCATCTGTGTGTTCCTCCTTTCCTATTAAAGACTAGATTGCTTTTACGCTTTCTTTAATTGTTACTAAAGATTTCTTAGGTCCCGGAACTGATCCTTTTACTAAGATTAAGTTGTTTTCAGCATCTACTCTTACGATTTCAAGATTTTGAATTGTAATTCTCTTGCTTCCCATGTGTCCTGGCATCTTTTTACCTTTGAATACTTTACTTGGATCAGATGCAGCACCATTAGAACCTGCATGACGATGGAATTTAGAACCGTGAGTCATAGGACCTCTGTGTTGGTTATGTCTCTTAATCGCACCCTGGAATCCTTTACCTTTTGAGATTGCAGTAGCATCTACTTTGTCTCCTGCTGCAAAGATGTCAGCTTTGATTTCCTGTGCTAATGTAAATTCCTCAGCATTTTCAAATTTGAATTCTCTTACAAATCTCTTGCTTGAAACACCAGCTTTGTCAAAATGTCCTTTTTCTGCTTTTGTTGTACCATGTCTGTGTACAATCTCTTTTTTACCATTTTTGTCTTTGTTCACGATTTTGTCTTTTTTGTCAACAAAACCAACCTGAACAGCACTGTAACCGTCGTTCTCAACTGTTTTGATCTGTGTTACTACACAAGGACCAGCCTGAAGAACAGTTACTGGAGTTAATACTCCGTCTTCGTTGAAGATTTGAGTCATTCCGACTTTTGTAGCTAAGATAGCTTTCTTCATTATTATTACCTCCTGTGATTTACAGCGGAACACTTTCGTGTTCATCCTAAATTATAGGATACTTACTGTCTCTTAATTTGATCGAACTCTTATTTGTTTTTCATTTTGATGTCGATATAAACACCAGCTGGCATCTCTAATCTTGATAATGCATCAACAGTTTTCTGTGTTGGTGTGATGATATCGATCAGTCTTTTGTGAGTTCTTTGTTCGAACTGCTCTCTGGAATCTTTGTATTTGTGTACGGCTCTTAAGATTGTTACTACTTCTTTTTTAGTTGGAAGTGGTACCGGTCCGCTCACCTGTGATCCATTTTTCTTTACAGTTTCGATAATTTTCTTTGCAGATGCATCAACCAATTGGTGATCATATGCTTTCAGTGTAATTCTCATTACTTGACTTGCCATAAAAAAAGTCGCCTCCTTTTCGTACTATTAAACTCAAGTACGACAAGCGGTGACTGTACACTCTCCCGTGTGTGTCGTGAGAACTCACACGTTGTTACCGTTTTTCATCGGTTGTTATTGATTCGTACAGTGACTTGTCGCCAGTTTCCTAACTTGACATTCGCTCCACGGAACACCTACTATTATAAGTAGCAACCTCACGCTTCAACGCTATCATGTCACAGCTTTTTTAGTATACATGATTTCTTTTCATTTTTCAAGACTTTTTTTTATTTTTTTCTGCCAGTTCGTTTACAAGAGAAAATTTCTCATAAATCTGCTGCAAAACCGACTGCTATACCACTGTTTCAAGCTTTTGCAGCCGAACTGTTACTCTTATATTTATAAATAGGAAGAAACGCTGAATCTTAGGCTTTTTTCGGCACTTTACTGAACTAAATTTCACCTTTGAATCCATTGACTTTTCCTATTAAACTTGTTACAATTATCAATAGATAAAGACATATTTTTAACAAGGTATATTCAATATCGGGGGCTTTGCATATACTATCTCTTTGATATGTCTCTATTTTTTACCAATTTTCAAAATTTAATATTTAATCTGGAGGGATATTATATGAACGCTACTCTTATTTTACGTATCGTTATTATTGCTTATACTGCAGTTTTTGCTATTTACTGGATTGCCGACTGTATCAAACATAAAGAAGAATTTACAGGCAAGAAAGTTATCTCATTGTTACTTATTGGTATTATCACTAACTTTTTCGATACATTAGGAATTGGTAGTTTCGCTACCACTCAGGCAGGTTTCAAATTTACAAAGTCTTGTGATGACGAAGTAATGCCAGGTACTTTGAACGTCGGAGATGCGATTCCTGTCGTAACAGAATTCGTACTCTTCCTTGGATTGATTGACTTAGACACAGTTACATTAGTAGGTTTACTTGCAGCAGCTGCAATCGGTTCTTACATCGGTGCAGGTATCGTTTCAAAACTTCCTGTAAAACAGATCCGTATCGCTTTAGGTGTTGCATTACTTTTCCTTGCAGTGATGATGGGTTGTAAATTAATGGAAGTTGGACCATTCGGTGCTGCCGGAACAGCTACAGGTCTTACAGGCGTAAAACTTGTTCTTGGTATCGTAATCAACTTTTTCTTAGGTGCATTAATGACAATCGGTGTTGGACTTTACGCTCCATGTATGGCTATGATTGGTGCACTTGGTATGAATATTAAATCTGCATTCCCTATTATGATGGGTTCTTGTGCATTCTTAATGCCATCTTGTGGTATCAAATTCATCAAAGAAGGAAAATACGACAGAAAAGCTTCTGTTATGTTAACAGTTGGTGGTATGATCGGTGTATTCATCGCTTACTTCTTAGTAAAAGAGATGCCAACTACAGTGTTGACATGGATTGTTATCGTAGTAATGATTTACACAGCACTTACATTCTTCAAAGATGCGAAAAAACTTTCATAGTTCTATATACGCAAACAGAAACCGGAGCAAAAGCTCCGGTTTCTTCTTTATTATAATACTATCGCTTCTCTTTTCTCTTTCTTTCCATTAGGACAACTAACATCGATACTGCTACTGCAAGCCAAACAATCATAGAATTGTTATCTCCTGTTTTCACACTCGATTGCTCTTTTGGATTTTCTTTCTGATTTCCACTTTCCGGCTTATCCGGTGTTGTGCCACTTTCAGATTTTTCTTCCAATCCCTGAACTGCCGCTCTCAGCATATCTGATGCCTTTCTCACATCAGCACTTGTCGCATTCTCATCAAATGCAACTTTCTTTGCAAACTCCAATGCTGATTCCACCTTGCCTGCTGATTCCTCAGTATATCCTGTAAGATCCATTTGTTCCACATCTTTGATCAACTCTTCTAATTTCTCCTTGCTCGGAATTTGTCTCAGATCAAAAATCGCCTTCTGCAATTGTCCAAATGCTGCATCTACCGCTTCCTGAGTTGCCTTTTCATCCTCATATACCTCTTTTGCAAGTTCATAAGCTTTCACAAAAGCTTCTCTCGTTACAGGTGTATAGGAATCAAGCTCTTTCCTGTATTGTTCTGCCTCATCCAGTTTCTTCTTAAGATCTTCTTTTTTCACAGGCGTGCTCGGAATCAACTCCAACCCTTTTTCTGCTTCCTGCAGCCGTTTTAATGCTTCATCAACTGTTTCTTGTGCTGACTTTTCATCGTCCAATACTGCTTTTGCGTTTGCAATTGCATCTTCCATCACTTTGCGGCTCTGTTCTGTGTACATACTCAGATCCATTTTAGCTGCCTTATCATAGGCTTCCTGTAGTTCTGCCTTGTCAACCGGCACTTCTACCTTTTTCGGTCCGGTAATGCGAATCTCAGTAGCGGAAGCATAATTATTAGAATCCGTCGAAAGCGACTCTACCGCATAGACACGGACATTTGTTGCCTCCACTTCTGAAAAACTTGCCTTTTTCCAACTGTTTCCAGAACTCCATGTTCCACTGCTCACTTCCTGATAACTCTGTCCGTTGTCAGCACTCACTTCAATTCTGTATTTTGTGATAACTCCATTTGTTCCACTTGTTCTTGGCAACAAACGGATTCCATCCACCAGTTGTTTTTCCGGAAGCCGGATATCAATCCACAGGTCTTCTCTCTCTGCCCCAGCCCATGAAGAATGCCACAGCGTTCCTGTATTGTTATCCAGAACATAATTTGCCAAGCCTTCCGTCTCACTTCCTGCCTGCTCACTTCCGGCAGTTGCAGTCATTCCTTCCAGAGAGATATCAAACTCATCGTTCTCTGCAGGATCTTTCGGAATCTGGCTTACAGAATACTTATCAAGAATCTCTGTCCCCAGCTTTTCCAAATCCATACCGTTTGCTTTCGTTGGATATTCGTTATTGCTCCGAGCCCACGCCCATTCCATTTCAAACCAATCTGCTGCTGAGTAATTTTTTGACTCTTCTCCTGCCAATTCTTTTTTCCGTTCGGCAATCCATTTTTCCCAGCGTGGTTTATAATAGTCGCTTGTAAGTCCTGACCACTGACGATTGGAATAATCAATCAAGCCTCCACTGTTTGCCTGCTCGATACTTCCCCACGTTGTGATAAGACCACGTGCATTTAGCTCATACAATTCTTTTGTGAAATCGTCTGCATTTTTCGCAAGTGCTTTCGCCGATTCCAGCCATGTGCCAAGCATAAATTCTTCCTGTGTTCCGGTTACTTCCTCTACCTTTGTAATAATTTCAAGGAAACTGTTTGACATTTTTTCAAATTTTTCAGCGTCCCCCTCGCGGAATGCATTTGCCATCTTCTTCTGATATTCCTGCGCAGTGTTCGATAACACCTGCTCTAATACATTTGCAAGATCATATTGATAACCGGCACTGTCTTTTAATTTGTCATAGTCTTTTAGCAACAGTGCTGCCGCTTTTTCCAGTTCAGCCTTATCATAATCGATCACCGCATTTCCCCAAGTGGAAGCCGCTCCAATATCTAATCCCGGACGGGCGTTGACAACCGACTCCGGCGCTCCCTGTCCTTTCATATTCAGCTCTGGATTATACACAGTATCATTCAGGATTTGCATTGCTTCATACGCCGATTGGCTCTCTGCCCCATATCTTCTCGTTGTGTAATCCTTAAACCATTCGTCCAGATTGATCGCTGATAAATTCTCACCATCATCTGACCAGATTGTCTCGAAGAACAGATCATACAGTACCGGATTATTCACAGATGCTTCCGGTGTGATACCGATTCCCGCCATATGGTCCGCCTGTGCCGCTGCCTGCGCAACACCATTTACAAAATTCTCAATATGTCCGTGCAGTCCGAGACGCCCTCCGAAGTTATTCAGCATGCAGTAAACCCAAGGAGTGTTCAAAAATTCTCCACCGCCTTCTGCTCCACCGTAAGAGCCAGGATCTGTCTCGTTCCAGTGCGGAGTTTTCTCTGCATAGAGATCAAGTACAAGCGCATGGTCACGTGCTGCATCTAATCCCTGAAGCAGAGCCGTCGACGGATTTCCCTGCCATGACTGAATAATCCAGATACCATTTTCGTCTGCCTCCATCATGTTTGCCAACACTTTCTCGGCAATGACTGTCGGGCTCATACCACCTGTGTTTCCACCTTCATGGAACGGATCTGTTGCATAGTAGTCAGATACATCTCCATATACTTCCTTTTGTACCTTATAGAACAACTGCGCATATTTGTCAAATGTCTCACTATCTGTCTTCAGCATACTCGGTCTTTGGAACGAACACCATGTCCCCTGCTTGATTACCTGTGCACTTGGGTCTTTATCTGTAATATCAACAGGAACCATACCGCTATAACCTTGCAGTACCGGCTGCATGCCAAGTTTTCTCATAATAAGCTGATTTTTTCTCGCAAGTTCTGTTCTCTCCGTGAACCAGCTGTCATGTACCGGTCCTCCAAATCCGGAGAGATTTGCCATATATGCCCATGCATAGTATGCCGGCCCTGCGATGAAATCTTTTGCTTCTTCGTGCGAATATCCAAGTTCTCCCAAAAATCTTCTCCACACTTCTTCCTGCGCTGTTGCATCGAGAACAACATTTACACCATTCAATGCAAGCCAGTCCAATTCATTTCTCCATTCTTTCTCACCCCAGAACGCCATAGAATATGAAAGCGTACAGTAGTTATAAGAATAGCGGACCGGGAATTTTGTCTCTTTATGTACCGTTCCCTCAATTGGAACAATGCTCTTTGGCATCTTCACCTGATCCCCAACCTGAGAAATATTTACGTTACAATAATATTTCAAATAATGGTTCAGCCCTGTCGCAAGAGAGACACCATCGTTTCCTTTGATGTGAATCTTTCCATCTTTCTGAGCTAACTCAAAGTAATCATATGCATTGTCGCCTTCTGCCACTTCCAAGGTAAACCAGTCAACATACGCTGAGCCGATTCTTCTTTCAATGATCCCTTTCACTTCATCAATCGTATCTTGTTCTGTAATCTGCACATCATATGCGGAACCCGCAAAATCTTCCACCTGAACTTTTGGTGTCTCCTGAATTTTCGTTCCGCTTTCCTTTCCAAGCACACGGATTTCATTGATCAAAGACTTTTCCGAAGTCGACTGATATTCCATATATACACGAACAATTCTTGCTTCTTTTCCATCAGCAGCGTATTTTTCACCGTCTGCCGGACAGCTTTCTTTACTTGTTTTTTCCGCAAGCTTATCAAAATCTCTTCCGTCCATACTCGTATAAATCGAATACTGGGAATATCCTGTGGACGGTGTAAACACTTGAATCTCATCCAGATTATAATTTTTCTCCAAATCAATATCAATGTATGCCGGATATCTGTCCCCCGACCACACATTCGTTGTAGAGCCATCATTCACTCTGGATACTGTAGACTGACCTGTGTTAGTATGAACCGGTTTTTTATATGCGATACTCTCAGTATCTTCTACATTGCTTCCGTTTGCATCTGCAAAGATTTTAAATTCCGCCAGCGCCGGCCACGGATCTCCGCCTGTGCTCGCAATATCAGTCACATTGATGCGAATGCTCTTTAAATTCTTGACACTGTCTAAAGATAATGTCTGAATATGTCCATCCTCCAGACGCGTTGCCTTCACTCCTGCAAATAACGTCTGCCACTCGGTGTCATTTTTACTCTTCCCAAGTACGTCAAATGTAAATTCAAAGCCATTTTCATCCGGATCCACAAGTTCAAAAGCCGCCTCCATAGATTTTACCGGATACTCTCTGTCGAGCTCCATCTCGATCCATGCGCCGTCTTTCAAACCGGAGATACCTCCATTGTTGTAAACGTACAATGTCTCATAATTATCATCAACCAGATTGCTTTTTACTCCGGCATCCCCGCCAACAGATGTGATTGTCGCCTGCGGCGCCACATTGGTCAGATCACTTTCCTCGGAAGATGCCTCCGCCCAGATTTCCACCTCTGCAATAGCCGGCCAGAACGCTCCCGGCTGTCCATCGTTTTGCGGATTAGACAATGTAATATACGTGTGTGTAAAATTCAAAGGTGTCTCATATTCAAATTCATAGACATCATCAAAACAGTGATTCACTTTTGTATCATCCACAACAAGATCACTCGTGACGTTATTCAATGCATGTGACAGTTGAATATCCACCGTCCAAGGAGTATGTCCCTGTTCAAACTTTACAACGATTTTTTTAATCTTTTTTGTATTATCTGCAGGCAGCTTCAATGATACCTCACTCGGCCATGTATCACCGTTTTGCACCCACAAGGTCGCATCGTCACCGTCAACCAGATTTTCTTTTTCTTTCCCCGCTTCCGAACTTGGGACTGTAATCTCTGATTCCGGTGCGATATTCACCAATTTTTCCTCTCCTTTTTTCTCTCCGGCAGCGACAAGTGTCGGTACCTGGATCGAAGTCATCACAAGACTCAATACAAATATTCCTGCAAGAATCTTATGAAATCCCTTATATATTTTCCTTTTCATTTCTTTTTCCTTTTTCCCTTTTCCCTTTTCCCTTTTAAAACAACCGGCAACTTTCATTGCCGGCTATTTTATTATTCATCCGTTTTTTTCTTTTTTAAGATTTCTTTTCCTGCAATTACGGATGCTGCTGCCGCAAGAACCATCATCATTGGCGCCGCAGTCGAATCTCCTGTCACCGGTTTCTTTCCTGATTCATCTGAACCACCGGCAGATGGAGTACTTGGTTTCTTATTTTCCTCTTTTTTCGCTAAATCCTTAGCTGCCTTTGCAAGTTTCTCTGTAGCTGCCTTGATTTCCTCTGCTGTTGCATCTTCATCATCAAGCACTGTCTTGGCATTTGTGAGTGCTTCTTTATATACTTTCCAGCTGTCTGCTGTGTAGTCAGCTTCTTTGTAGTATGAAACACATTCATTGTAGTATTTTTCCAAAGCGCTCTTATCTACTTCGCTCGGTACTACAGGTTTGTCAGCTTTTTCTAACTGTTCAACTGCTGCTGCCAACTGTCCCTCTGCTGCATCTACAGCATCCTGATCAGCTTCCGGATCTTCCATAACTACTTTCGCCTGAGCAAGTGCATCTTCAAACACTTTTACGCTCTCTGATGTATATCCGCTCAGATCCATCTTCTCTGCTTCTTTGATTAAGTCTTCCAATTTGTCTTTGTTTGGAATCAGTCTCAATTCAAAGAGAGCTTTTTGAAGATCAGCATGTGCTTTTTTCACTTGTTCTTCTGTTGCTTCTTTATCGTCAATGACTGCTTTTGCAGCGTCTATTGCATCTGCATATGCTTTCCATGTACCTGGTGTGTACTCTTTTTCGTCTCTGTCAGCCGCTACACAGTCATCATACAATTTCTTAAGACTGTCTTTGTTTACTCCATCCGGATCTACCGGTGTGTCAGATTCTTCAAACTTAGCAACCAATGTCAGGTTATCCTCCGGTGTTACTTTGTAAGAAGCTTCCTTGCTCACTTCATTTCCGAAAATGTCATACCAGCCAACGAATTTGTTTCCTTTATCTGCTTTTGCAGTAAATGTAACTTCCTCGCCTTTAATGATCTGCTCTTTTGAAACTTCTGCTGTTCCTCTTCCTTCTACATATGTGCTGATGCGAAGTGGTACTTTTGTCAAGTCCTCTGTTCCTCCAAGCACTTTGAACTCTGCCGCACTACCGAAATCATTCTGTCCTTTTGTAACTGTCAGTCTTAATTTTGATGTGTTGATTGGTTTAAATCTCACATTTTTCTCAGATCCGTTAGAAGCCCATGTTCCTTTATCTACAGCTTTCTGCCAGTTTCCGGAAGCATCTTGATATTCCAATGTATATTCTAAGATATATCCATTATTTCCTGTCTGTCTTGGCATATAGTAGAATCCATTGATATCGTAATTCTTCTTCATATCAATTGTGATCACAGCCGGAAGTGGTTTCTTGTTTGGCGACCACTGTGTATGCCAGATTGTAGAAATATTATTATCAAATGCATTTGTAATTTTTCCATCTGAGTTTTCGTTGTCAGCTGTCACTGTGAAGTCTTTTGAATCGATTGCTCCCTCTGTCAAATCTTCTTTTACCACTTTAGAAGTCAACACAATGTTATCGATCACTGCGTTTACCGCATTTGTCTTAGAACCAATTCTTTCTGTCGGCAATGACAATGACGCACGTGAGATATTAGATGCTTTCAAATCGCCTTCATATGTGTAGCTTCCTGTTGCAGTATATTTCTTGCCATCTGCAATCAGAGAAGTCACATCTCCGTCTGTTCTGATTGTCAGAGATACTTTCTGATTTACCGGAAGCTTATATCCAAAGGAATAGTCATAACCTTCTCTTGTAAATCCAAGTGTTCCATCTTCCATGATACGGATATCATATGTTCCGTACTCTGCATCTGCCTCGAATAAAATTTCTCCAGGCATTCCAGGTTTTTTCATTGTAATGTCGAAAGAAAGTTCCTTTCCAGGGCCAACACGGTCAAGCGGAGTAGAGACATAGCTTTCTTTTCCGTTCAATACAAATGCTTTATCTTCTACTTTTGCGTTCACTGCATCTTTTGCATCATAGCCGTTTCCGGATTCATCATTCAGACCTTCATCAAAATCGTATGATACAATAGTGTCCCCCTTGCTGTCTACTTTGTCATATGCATTTGTGCGAGGAGCTTCTCCAACTGCTTCACTGACTTCTGTTGCCTCTGCGTAAGTCTTTTCTTCATCTCCCCACAAGCTTGATGCGTAGAATGGAGCTGCATCGTTGAAACGGTCATAAATTTCCATCTCAGAAAGACCATTTGCTTTCTTATCTACCATGTCATTCCAAATTGCATAAGCTCCACCGAGTGTCTGTTCAGAACCAACCGGAACTCCCATACGTTTTGCCGGATCATAATTACTGTATAAGTGCTGTTTATTCAAATAATCACCATAATATCCGGCTGCCGGAACAATGTAAACTGTTCCATCGTTCATATCAATCAGATCATATCCTTCTTTGTACATCTCTTTTGGATTTGCCCAACCGTCATTCCAGATATTCATCTGTACATCTTCGCTTCTTACATCTGTCTGACCTTTTCTTGCAGTAAGACTTCCCCAAAGACGAACTTGATTACCTTTCTCTTGAACATGTGCTAACAAATCATCTGTAAATTGGCGGAACTGTTCTTTATATGTTTCTGAATATTCATCTGTTCCGATATTAACAATTGTCTCTTCATCGAATACAGGATTCTCACCTTCCAAATATTCATCCCAAAGACCTTCTACAAATTCTAAAGACTTCGCATATGGCGTTTCACTTGCATCACCCCCACTAGGAGTTGCCAAATTAAAGTGATCATTCTCACGTCCATTTCCACCCATTTTAAGGTCTGGACGAACCTTTGTAAATGCAAGAGAGTGTGCCGGTGTATCGAACTCAGGTACAATATCCATACCGATTTCACGGTAATCCTGAATCATCTGACGCATCTCATCTTTTGTCCAGTACATGTCATCACTTGTCAAATCTGCCTTATTCAGATTTCCATCTGCTTTGATATCAGACTCCAAACGGAATCCCTCATATGCAGTCATCGGATCTTCTCCTGCAGTTGTGTAATCTTCCAAGAAGATATAGTTGTCATTTAAGTGAAGCTGTAAGTCGTTCATCTTGTACCATGCCATTGTCTTTGCAACTTCATTGACAATTTTCTTAGAGAATGGTCTTCTTCCGACATCAAGCATGAATCCACGCACTTCGTATTTTGGATAGTCACGCGCCTCACCTTTTGCGATTGTTCCATCTGTCTGTTTTAAAATCTGAAGAATACTTCTTGTTGCCCAGTATGCACCTGTTGAAGTTTCTGCTTCCACTGTAACTGAATCACCAATTTTCAGATTGTATCCTTCCTCTTTCAGACCTGTTCCTGCTTCTACAAGTGTAAAGAAGAAATCTCCGGCATTTGCGCTGTCCGCATATACAATTTCAAGATCTTTTCCAAATAAATCTTTATAATCTTTCTGGAACTCTGTTGCCGCTCTCTGAAGCGCTGCTTTATCTTTGTTTGCAACAACGATACGGCTGCCGTCCTTCACTGCAAACTCTCCGCCTTTTGCACCTTTCCACTCAGCAAGTTCCGGAATTACTGCTGGCTTTGCGTTGTCTCCCTCTTCCTGCTCGTATTTACCGGTAACAGTCATTGTATATTCTTTCGAGTCAACTGCTTTTCCATCTTTTCCTTCTGCTTTTACATTGAAGTTCATCTTAATCTGCTGTGTAACCAACGGCTGATAAACTGTCAAGTCTCTGTCTAAAATCTGCTCATAATCTGCTCCGACAAAGCTTATTTCAAACCCTTCCGGAACTTCCGGCATTGTAAATTTCTTAGAATCACCTTCGATCGATTCAGGCAGCTCTAAGTTATCTGCAACTTCCTGTGGATCCTGAGTGTTTTCCGGCTCTTCTAATTTTCCGGCATAAGTCTCAAACTCCCAGATACCAACTGTGTTCCATGTCACCTCAGCTCCGTTTTCCGGCGCCCCTTTTGGATCGAATTCTTCAATGAAAAGGCGTACATGCTGTGTGTTGATCGGTTCATCTAAGTTGATAATCTGCTGATAGCTGTCTGGTTTTTTCTCAAAACTTACAACCGGCTCCCAGTTTGTACCGTCTGACGATTTTTCCAAACGATATTTTGTTGCATTCGTGCGCTCCCAGTGAATCTTGAATGACTGGATAGAAATTTCTTTTCCATAATCTAAGCTAATCCAGTGTTGTCCTAACTTAGCCGGACTTGCCCAACGCGTTGTATCATCTCCGTCAACTACTTTACTAGGTTGGAATTTTTCAAGATTATCTTCATATCCGTCTGCTGCTACTGTTGCACCTTCACTCAAGTTCTCAGCCTCTCCGAGTACTTTGAACTCATAGAGAGATACAGACTGCCAGTTACCCGGGTTCAACGTATACCCGTTCACCGTCAAACGAACAAAACGTCCTGTTGCAGCTTTCTCAAGATTGATCCTGCTTGTGAGAGATGTAATATTCTTACCATCTTCCTTTACATAAACATCTTTATAAGTACCATCTTCTGTGTCAGAAACAGAAATCTTGAAATTTGTAATATTGGTTCTCTCCCACTCAATTACAAACTGACTGAATGTCTTTACTGCCCCCAAGTCTAATGTCAACGTTCTCGCTTCCTGTGTGGTGCTCTGTGCTGTTGACCAGCGTGACTGTTCCGGTTTCTCAGCATCACGATTCACAATGCCATCTACCGCTTTCTCCGGTCCCCACTGATTTGCCAGTTCCTGATTGCTCGCAGTTACTTTTGAATTAAGAGCATAGTTAACCTCATAACCCGCTTTCTCTTCCACATTTTCTGCCTTTACAGCCGGCGCTACAGTTACAGACCCCAATACCATTGCCGCAGAAAGGGCGCCTGCACTTGCACGCATCCATGTTCCTTTTTTCTTCATATCTTTCCTCCTCATTATTTATTATCAGACGAATCTTTACAGCAGGAAAATATTCTGCTTTGCACTAAAAAACCGAACTTTTGGAACAGACTATACAATTTTACATTATATACTCTGTTCCAAAAGTTCGGTTTTGCCTAAAAAGTAACAACCCGCCTGTATAATATTAATTTTATTAAAGCACTTTTTGCCAAAATTTGCAAGTGAATATTTTATTCTAAATCCTATATCGTTAGATTTCCTCTTTCATCTTCCTTATTCAATTTGCTATTTCTGTGTATTCAACTGCTTGTATCTCTTATAAATTCAAAAAAGATTGCGCATCTTTGCACGAAGTGCATTTTTTTGAATTATAGGATTCCAAAGGAATTTCCTATAATTCAAGAAAAACCCCGGAAACTTGCGTTTCCGGGGTATAAATTCAATTAGTTCAAATCACAAATCAACGATTACTCAATGATTGTAGCAACTCTTCCTGAACCTACTGTACGTCCACCTTCACGGATAGCGAAACGTAAACCTTGTTCCATAGCTACTGGGTGAATTAATTCGATTGACATTTCTACGTTGTCACCAGGCATGCACATTTCTGTACCTTCTGGTAAGTTACAAACACCTGTTACGTCAGTTGTTCTGAAGTAGAACTGTGGTCTGTAGTTGTTGAAGAATGGTGTATGACGTCCACCTTCATCTTTTGTCAGAACGTAAACCTGAGCTGTGAATTTTTTGTGGCATGTTACGCTGCCTGGTTTGATGAGAACCTGTCCTCTTTCGATTTCTGTTCTCTGAACACCACGAAGCAGAGCTCCGATGTTGTCTCCAGCCTGTGCTTCGTCAAGAAGTTTACGGAACATTTCGATTCCTGTAACAACTGTTTTCTTAACGTCTTCGTGAATACCAACGATTTCAACTTCGTCAGATACGTGAAGAACACCACGCTCAACTCTACCTGTAGCAACTGTACCACGTCCTGTGATAGAGAATACGTCCTCTACTGGCATCAGGAATGGTTTGTCAGTGTCACGCTGTGGGTCTGGAATCCACTCATCAACAGCGTCCATAAGTTCCATGATCTTATCTCCCCACTCTCCGTTTGGATCTTCAAGAGCTTTCAGAGCAGATCCCTGGATAACTGGAGTGTCATCTCCTGGGAATTCGTACTCGTTCAGGAGTTCACGGATTTCCATTTCTACTAATTCAAGAAGTTCTTCATCGTCTACCATGTCACATTTGTTCATGAATACTACGATGTAAGGTACACCTACCTGACGAGAAAGTAAGATGTGCTCTCTTGTCTGAGCCATAACACCATCAGTAGCAGCTACAACAAGGATAGCACCATCCATCTGAGCAGCACCTGTGATCATGTTTTTAACGTAATCGGCATGTCCTGGGCAGTCAACGTGAGCGTAGTGACGTTTTTCTGTTTCGTACTCAACGTGAGCTGTAGAAATTGTGATACCACGTTCTCTTTCTTCTGGAGCTTTGTCGATGTTTTCGAAATCTACAGCAGCGTTACCAGCAACTCTTGCTGCAAGAGTTTTTGTGATAGCAGCTGTTAAAGTTGTTTTACCATGGTCAACGTGTCCGATTGTACCAATGTTAGCATGTGGTTTTGTTCTTTCAAATTTAGCTTTAGCCATTTTGAATAATCCTCCTTAATTATATGCCCCTTATAAAGGGGCTTTTTTCATATTTTTGATTTACTCGGTTATCTCTGATTATATTTCAAATCATATAGATTTTCAAGTCTTTTTAAGATTTTCGTCCCGAAAATTAGTAAGAATTATGCATTTTTATTAGATAATACTTTTTCCTGAACGTTCTTCGGTACTGGTTCATATTTCTCAAAGAACATAGAGTAGTTACCACGTCCCTGAGTTCTTGAACGTAAGTCTGTAGAGTATCCAAACATTTCTGACAATGGAACGTAAGCTCTTACGATCTTACCGCCGCCTAAGTCATCCATACCTTCGATACGTCCACGACGTGCATTGATGTCACCGATAACATCACCCATATATTCTTCCGGCATTGTTACTTCAACTTTCATAATTGGCTCAAGAAGTACCGGAGCCGCCTTTGCCATAGCATCTTTGAATGCTAAAGATCCGGCAATATGGAATGCCATTTCACTTGAATCGACTTCATGGTAAGAACCATCGTATACAGTAGCTTTAATACCAACTACCGGGAATCCACCAAGTGTACCAGATTTCATAGCTTCTTCAATACCTTCTCCTACTTTTGGAATGTATTCTTTTGGAATCGCTCCACCTACTACTGTAGATTCAAAGAAGAATGTCTGCTCGCCATTGACATCTGTTGGCTCAAATTTAACTTTACAGTGTCCGTACTGTCCACGTCCACCTGACTGTTTTGCATATTTGCTGTCTACATCAACTGCTTTTGTGAATGATTCTTTGTAAGCAACCTGCGGTGCACCTACGTTTGCCTCTACTTTGAATTCACGAAGAAGTCTGTCTACGATGATTTCAAGGTGAAGCTCACCCATACCAGCGATGATTGTCTGACCTGTTTCCTGATCTGTATGAGCACGGAATGTCGGGTCTTCTTCTGCAAGTTTTGCTAAGGATTCACCAAGTTTACCCTGAGAAGCTTTTGTTTTTGGTTCAATAGCTAACTCGATAACCGGCTCTGGGAATTCCATAGATTCAAGAACTACCGGATGCTGTTCGTCACAGATTGTATCTCCAGTTGTAGAGAATTTGAATCCGATCGCAGCTGCGATATCTCCTGAATATACTTTGTCAAGCTCTTCTCTCTTGTTTGCATGCATCTGAAGGATACGTCCAACACGTTCTTTCTTTCCTTTTGTTGCATTCAATACATAAGAACCTGAGTTCATTGTTCCAGAGTAAACTCTGAAGTATGCTAACTTACCTACGAATGGGTCAGTCATAATCTTAAATACTAATGCTGAGAAAGGACCTTCATCAGAAGATTCTCTTACAACATCGTTTCCGTCTTCATCAACACCCTGGATTGCAGGAATGTCAAGTGGTGAAGGCATGAATTCGATAACTGCATCAAGAAGTTTCTGAACACCTTTGTTTCTGTAAGCTGTACCACAGCATACCGGAACAGCTGCACAAGTACATGTTCCTTTTCTTAATGCTGCTTTCAATTCTTCTACAGATGGTTCTTCTCCTTCTAAATATGCCATCATTAAATCGTCGTCTAATTCGCAGATTTTTTCTACTAATTCTGTACGATATAACTCAGCATCATCTTTCATATCTTCCGGAATATCAACGATAGAAATGTCATCACCTTTATCATCATTATAGATATAAGCTTTCATTTCAAATAAATCGACAATTCCTTTGAAGTCATCTTCTTTTCCGATTGGCAACTGAATGCAGATTGCATTTTTACCTAATCTTGTCTTAATCTGTTCAACTGCTGCGTAGAAGTTGGCACCTAAAATGTCCATCTTATTGATGAATGCCATTCTTGGTACGTTGTATGTGTCAGCCTGACGCCATACGTTTTCTGACTGTGGTTCAACTCCACCTTTTGCACAGAATACACCTACTGCACCATCAAGTACACGGAGTGAACGCTCAACTTCTACAGTAAAGTCAACGTGTCCCGGAGTATCAATGATGTTGATACGGTGCTCTAAAGCGCCAGCTTTAGGTTTGCAGTTTTCCTGCAATGTCCAGTGACATGTTGTAGCTGCTGAAGTGATTGTGATACCTCTTTCCTGCTCCTGAGCCATCCAGTCCATAGTAGCAGTACCTTCGTGAGTATCACCAATTTTATGGTTAACACCAGTATAGTATAAGATACGCTCTGTTGTTGTTGTTTTACCAGCATCAATATGAGCCATAATACCGATGTTTCTTGTTCTCTCTAATGGATATTCTCTTCCAGCCAAGATTTTTTCCTCCTATTATTTGAATCAATTTCAGCAAGCTGAAATTAGAAACGGTAATGAGCAAATGCTTTGTTTGCTTCTGCCATTTTGTGCATGTCTTCTTTCTTCTTTACAGATGCGCCTGTGTTGTTAGCTGCATCAAGAATTTCGTTTGCCAGTCTTTCTTCCATTGTTTTTTCTCCTCTTTTACGAGAATACAATGTAATCCAACGAAGTGCTAAAGCCTGTCTTCTGTCAGCTCTTACTTCGATCGGCACCTGGTATGTTGCACCACCGATACGTCTTGCTTTTACTTCAAGTACCGGCATAATGTTGTTCATTGCTTCTTCAAATACTTCGATAGCTGGTTTGTCAGCTTTCTCAGCAACTCTTTCAAATGCTCCGTATACAATCTTCTGTGCTACACCTTTTTTACCATCTAACATAATGTTATTGATAAGTTTTGTAACCACTTTGTTGTTGTATAATGGATCCGCTAATACGTCTCTTTTTTGAGTATGTCCTTTACGTGGCACGGTTCTTCCCTCCTTAATTATGGTTTCGAAATTTTCATTTCTAATAAAATTAATTCATCGGTACTCACATTTTCTGAAATATGAATGTGTTCGCGCGGGACTTACTATCTATCGATATAACCCGCAACCTACAGGAATCATAGTTCTGTTTGTGATACGATTGTTACATAAAATGTAGTTCGCACTACACTCGCGCTATGCACTTGCTAATATTCTATTTCTTAGCGTCTTTTGGTCTCTTAGCTCCGTATTTAGAACGAGCCTGACGTCTTTTTGCAACACCTGCTGTATCAAGTGTTCCACGAACGATATGGTATCTTGTACCTGGTAAGTCTTTAACACGACCTCCACGGATAAGAACAACACTATGTTCCTGAAGATTATGTCCCTCTCCTGGGATATAGCTTGTCACTTCGATACCGTTAGAAAGACGAACTCTGGCGATCTTTCTAAGAGCTGAGTTAGGTTTTTTAGGTGTAGCTGTCTTAACTGCTGTACAAACACCTCTTTTTTGTGGTGCTGAAGCATCAGTAGCTTTCTTTCTTAAAGAGTTGTACCCTTTCTGAAGAGCTGGTGCTGTTGATTTCTTTACAGAAGTCTGACGTCCCTTTCTTACTAACTGGTTAAATGTTGGCATTCCTTTCACCTCCTATGAATACTGTTGGTTGCTGTTTTAACTTATTCTAAGTTATACGTGCACAAAAAACAATGCGTTTCGATGCACACTTAGACAGTGTAGTATGATTCTTTCCAAAAGTCAAGTATCCAAATCAAAAAAATAAGAAATAATCCTAAAAAACCGAATTATTTCTTACTCTGTTTCACTTAACTCATCATATTTCTATATTCATTCGCCGACATTCCGACAATTTTCTTAAACACTCTGGAAAAATGTGCCATGTCCAAAAATCCTACCTGCTCTGCAATATCACCAATCCGAAGAGACTGTTCTTTCAGCAGCTCCTGCGCTTTTGCAATCCTCGTTCTGTTCAAAAGCTCAGAAAAACTGTGACCGGTATGCTTATTCAACAATTTACTCAGATGCCACTGACTGACATAAGTCTGCTCTGCTACTTCCAAAAGCGTCAATCTCTCTGTGTAGTGATTTTCTATATATCTCATTGCATTTTTCACAATAAAACTATTTGCCATATCACATTTTTCTTTTGGGCCCTCCGTCTTAGAAATTGCTGCTTTCTTTCCGAGTCCTTGAACCATAGCCTCCACCGCTTCTTCAATCTCTTTCATGCTGGAGGGTTTCAAAAGAAATCTTCGCACGCCTAGCCGAACTGCTTCCTGCGCATACTCAAAATCGCGATATCCTGTTAAAATACTGATCTCCATATCCGGAAACTCTGATTTTAATCCCGCTATCATCTTCAACCCGTCAACTCCCGGCATGGCAATATCAGAAAAAACAAGGTCCGGCTGATACTGTTCGATAATCTTGCGTCCTTCTTCCCCATCGCTTGCCGTTGCAACGATTTTGCAGTTCCACTGCTCCCACGGGAGTGTCTTTGTCAATCCTTCTACGATAATCGATTCGTCATCAACAATTACTACTTTGTTCACTTCTCACACCCTCTGCCTTACATCAACAAACCATCTCTTATTATACACGTCCCAAAAAACTTGTCAAAACCTTTTCTGCCCCTTTCAGGGAATCCCGTTTAAAAACGCCCCGTCTCTTCCAGACGTTTTCTTACATTCTCCCGGCTGTCACGCTCCATCTCCACTTTCTTTTCACGTACCGGAATCACAATCGTTGACACAATATATTCCCCCTCTTGTTCAATACAAAGTCCATACTCTTCTCCATAGATCAATTTCACCCGCTCGTTAATATTCCGAATCGCAAGCGAGACATGATGCCCCATCTCCTTGGCAATCTCCTCCGGTCTTTGATTCAGCAATATTTCAATTCGTTCTTTCTCCTCTTTTGTGAGCGGTTTTCCACTATTCATCACCTGAAGATAAACGTTTTCCACATCGCTGTGTATTTTTATCTTAATTATCCCCTGCTTAATTCGTTCAATACCGTGAACGACCGCATTTTCTATCATCGGCTGGAGCACAAGCTGAGGAACTTTAATTGAAAGCAGTTTCTGATCAATTTCCTTCTCCACGGTAAGTCTCTTTCCAAAACGCTTTGATATAATATGAAAATACGCATCCGCACAGCGAAGTTCCTGCGAAAGCGTTGTCAGACGCTTTGATTCCCGATTCATATTATAATCAAGTACAACTCCTAAAGATTCAATCATGCTCGACACCTCCAGATTGCCTGACATTCTTGCCTGCCAGTTCATCATTTCCAGCGTATTATTTAAAAAATGGGGATTGATCTGCGCCTGAAGCGCCATGATTTTTGCATCTTTCCTTGCCATTTTTTCATCATAAGCATAATCAAACAAATACTTTACCTGTTTTGACATCTTATTAAATGCTTCCCGCAAATACTCAAATTCTATATTCGGCATCTTTTCATCCTGCACAATTGTCCCGATCGCCCCTCGTTCAATCGCTTTTGATGCATCGATCATCTTTGTGATTGGCTTGGAAATATGAATCTTCAAAAAGTAAAACACATATACAAACAGAGGGATCATAAGCAGGATAATAAAGAGAATCACTTTGTAAAACTCGTACACTTCAATATACAACTGTCTGTTTGAAGACAGATAGATGATTTCTAAATTATAATACTCCTGACGATTGCTTCGCATATATCCGCTGTACTCCAGATTATGTATACTAATCTGCTTATACGATTCCTTTCGTCCAAACTGCTGTAAAAGCTCCTTCTCCATTTTCTTCTGCCATTCCTCTTTAATTTTGCCCTGTATCATCACACGATTCTCTACTTGGTTCAGATAAATCGCCGTCTCCTCTGCTATTTTGGGCTGAATATCATGAAACAGTCTGGATACATTCAGTTCAATTGCCAATGTTCCAAATATCCCCTGCGCAGAATCCGCATACAGATTTTGCACGATAAAAATACGCCCGTCTATCACGAGCATCTGCACATCCAACCTCTCCTGCTTTCTAATTTCTCGAATTGGCTCATGTATATTCTTCATGCAGTCAGGAACTGTACCTCCCTCTCTTACACTATAGCAAAAAGGAAATTCTTTTCCCTTCTCGTAAAACAAAAATGTGTCATAGCTTTGTTCTAGATAAAACATACGTTCCAGCCGTTTTTTCACCCTCTCACGAAACAGCTCTTCTGACTGCTTCTCACTTTGATATTCTCTCCATGCATTTTCATATTCTTCATCGTATGCTGCTGCTTTGCAGATTTCAATCGCATGATTCAATCTTCCGGAAATCAGCGATGAGACATACTCCATCTCATTCTCCACCATAGACTCCGTTTTTTCCATAATTCCCCGCCTGTAAGAACTTGCCACAAACAGGACAATAAAAATAACCGGCACGATCCCGCACAGCAAAATGATCCCCATAAGCCGGTTATTCAAAGACTTCCCCCACTCTTTTATTTTCTTCAACACCCACACTCCTCTATTTCTATTTTTAGCTACATTCCCAATGCCACACACCAAATTGGGAGCGTGATAAGCGATACTATCGTCGTGACAAATATCATTCCCGTAGCATATGTCTCGTCCCCGTCGTATTTCGCTGAAAGCAGCGCCGTTGTGATCGGAGCCGGCATTCCTGCAATGATGACAGCAATCCCGCGAAGCAGCGGATCAATGTCCAAAAACATCGTCAGTAAAAAGACAACTCCAGGGATCACAATCAGACGGACACCTGTATAAAACAACATAGTCCGGTCAATGAGTCCTCTCGGGTTCATCTCCGCCAACATCATCCCTACAAGCATCATGCTAAGCGGTGTATTGCAGCTGCTTAACCCCGAAATAGTTTTCATCAGAAACTCCGGCAATACAACTCCTGTTCCCATTAGTATTGCGCCGACATAAACTGCGATAATACACGGATGCGTCAGCACCTTTTTCAAAATATTTTCTCTCTTCCCTTTTAAAAATACCGATATTCCAACACTCCACATCACAATCCGCACCGGGATCATAAAAATGGAAGCGTAAAACAATCCGCTCGTCCCGTACACTCCCTCAATAATCGGATTCCCCAAAAATCCACCATTGGAGACAATCGTCCCATATCGCAGCGTCTTCTTCTTGTCCTGTGGCGCTTTTTTAAACAAAACAGAACTCAGAAAAACACTGACTGCATTGTATCCGACTGACAATAGCAAAATCACACTGCACGAAATAAGCATGTCCCATTTCCAATCGACAAAAAAGGAATTCAAAATATTGAATGGGAGTGTCACATAGAGACACAGATCCACCATATTTTTCCTTCCTTCTGTCTCGACAATATTTTGTTTTCGTATCAAAAAGCCGATTAAAACAAGCAGAAACATCATCATCTGCATGTTGAGCATATTCTTTAATACCATCTGTTACAGTCCCAGTATATCTGAAATTTTGCCCATCTCTTCCAATGCAATATCAATCAAGTCATCCAGGCTTAACTTAGTAAATTCGATGGATTCCATGTAATCACGGTTCGCACCTGCCGCAAATCTCATCTCATTGAAACGTTTCATAACGGATTTATGTTTTACGCTTGCAATCTTCTTATCCGGATAAATCTGTGCAACTGCCTTTACAAATCCGCTCATCGGATCCGCCGCCAGCACTGCGTACTGAAGATTTGTCTTTGCTTTCACACCACATTTTGGATTGTGTGCACAGATTGCGTCATGCAGCACCTTATCGTCCACTCCTTCTTTTTTCAGGATTTCGACAGAAGTAGGCCCGTGTACTTCTGGGTGGTTCTTCCAGTCACAATGTTCTTCATCCAGATCATGCAGTAATCCTACGATTCCCCAAAATTCCTCTTCTTCCGGGGCGAGTCTCTTTGCAATTCCTTTCATAATCGCTTCAACCGCATAAGAATGTTGAATGTAAGCCTCTCCTTTCATATATTTCATTAAAATATCATGTGCTTGTTCTCTTGAAATACTCATTTCTTCAAAACTCCTTTTCCAAAACTCTTTCTCTCTATTCTAATACAAATCTCACTTTCTGTAAATAGTCTTGTTTTTTTTGCTATATTCCTAAGAATTGGCAAATAATGCCAAGAAATACAATTGTATTTTGTCAGAATTAGGAGGATAATAGAAATAGTTTGAAAACACACAAATATCTTACAGAATTAGGAGAATTATTATGCATTACACAGAACCTTACAAACTTCAATTGAATCTAGAGATCTCCAGTTCAAACATGTTGGAAATTCTAAAACAATTGGCACGTCTTTCAAAAGACAGCAACATCAATACGTCTTTCGCACTTCCCGAAGCCATACCTGATATTTCCAGCGAGCCTTTGGAAACTCGTATCGTATCTCTCATACATGAGATTGGTATTCCCTCTCACATCATGGGGTATCAGTATCTGAAAGATGCCGTACAGATTACGATGCACGACAGAGATACACTCAATGCGATCACAAAAGTATTATATCCGGAAGTTGCCATAAAAAACAAAACAACTTCAAGCCGAGTGGAGCGTGCCATACGCCATGCAATTGAAATTGCATTTACCAGAGGAAACTCAGAATTTATCACCTCCTTATTTGGTTACAGTATCAATCCTGCTACCGGAAAGCCTACAAATTCCGAATTCATTGCTGTCATTTCTGATTATCTTCGTATGAAACATCATTAATCTCCCAGACAAAAGAAAAAAATCATCGGTCTTTAAAAAGATTCCGATGATTTTTTCTAATGATTGTTTTTAATATGCCTCTACAATCTCTTTTAATAATTTCCATACATTGTCGATTGACTGCTTGGACACACGCTCTTTTACCGTATGTACATCCATCATATCCGGTCCCATGGAGATAATATCCACGTTTTCCATCTTGCCATCCCAGAATCCACATTCCAGTCCTGCATGAATCGCCTCGATCACTGCCTTCTTTCCAAATAACGCTTCATATTTTTCAATCGCAAGATCACGAAGCGGAGATTCTTTCTTAAACTCCCAGCCCGGATAGTCGCTTGAGGAGATGCTCTTTCCGCCAAGTACATCTGCAACTGCTTCGATCTGGCTCTTCACAATGGATTTCTGTGATTCTACCGAACTTCTCACAAGACTTCCGATCACAAGCTTTCCATCCTCTTCTTCCATCACACCTAAGTTTGTAGATGTCTGAACAAGACCTTTCACACCCATTGACCAGCTTATGATACCATTTGGCAAAAGCAGTAACGCATTCTTCACATTCGAAGCTGTCTTTTCTGTGTAAACCGTACAGCTGTCCACTTCCGGCTTGACCTCAACGAGAACCTCTACTTCATCTGAGAACTGCAGCTCATTCTGGAATACAGCCTCACATGCTTTCAGACATTCTGTGAATCGCTCTACATCTTCAGGTCTCACAAAACATTCCATCTTTGCCGAATGACAAATAACGTTCATCTTGCCTTTCGCCTCCACTGCTCCGATCTCAAAATCAAAATCGTTCAGCGCATAGAGAATTCGTCCTAAAAGCTTGATTGCATTTCCTCTCTCCAAATGGATATCCGCACCGGAATGTCCACCCTGCAATTTGCCAAATGACACTTCCACCGGCACATATGTTCCATGTTTTTCTTCTCTTTCTATCGGAAGCTCAAATGTATTGCGCACTCCACCGGCACATCCGACACAAAAGATTCCCTCTTCTTCCGAATCCAGATTGATCAGCGCCTTTCCTTCCAGCACACTCATATCCAAATTCTCTGCACCTTTCATGCCGACTTCTTCATCCACTGTAAAAATAAATTCTAACGGTGGGTTTTTGATATCTTTGCTGTCTAAAAGCATTAACGCATAGCAGACTGCAATTCCGTTATCTGCCCCAAGCGTCGTATCTTTTGCATAGAGGAACTCCCCATTATCCAGAACCTCGATTCCGTCCTCATAACGATGATCAGAGTCTTCTGTCTTGACATAGACCATGTCAATATGTCCCTGGAAAATAATTGGTCTTCTATGCTCTTCCCCCGGAAACGCCGGTTTCTTAATAATGACATTGTTGTATTCATCCTGAATCACTTCAAGATTACGTTCTTTTGCAAACGCCACCAAATAATCACTGATTGCCTGCTCATCTCCGGAAGTTCTTGGTATTTTTGAAATTTGTTTAAAATAAGAGATAATCTTTTCTAAATCTGTCATCTTTACTCCTTAAACCGGTACAACTGTTAATTCTTTGCTTAAATTGTTCAGTACTTCACATCCGTCTTCTGTAATCAGTACCAAATCTTCAATACGAACACCTGCTACACCCGGAACGTAGATACCTGGTTCTACTGAGAAACACATACCTGGTTTCAATACGTTTTCATTGATTCCGGAAACATCACCGTATTCATGAACTTCCATACCAATGTTATGGCCTGTTCTGTGTGTGAAATATTCTCCGTATCCCATCTCTGTAATATAATCACGCGCTGCATTGTCAACATCACAATATCTTGCTCCCGGTTTTGCCGCTGCAATTCCGCGTCTGTTTGCCTCTAAAACGATCTCATAGATCTTTCTCGCTTCGTCAGATACCTCTCCGATGAACACTGTTCTTGTCATATCTGCACAGTATCCGTCTTTGATACATCCGATATCAAGTACTACCGCATCTCCGACTTTTCCTGTAGAATTGTCTGACTCATGATGTGGATCAGCTGCATTATCGCCATATGCGATAATTGGCTCAAATGAGTGTCCTTCTGCTCCGAGTTCCAAATAGATCTCTAAAAGTTTATCTCCCATCTCAAGTTCTGTATAACCTTTTGACACAAGTGGAATCAGTTTTTCACACCCAAGATCATTCAATCTGGAAGCCTGTCTCATCAAGTCCTGTTCTTCTGCACTCTTGATCTGACGGATATTATCAACGATAAATGAAGCATTGATATATTCTGTTCCCACGCCAAGCTCCATCAGGCGAAGTAAAAATTTTGCAGGCCAGATCTTATCAACTCCGATCTTTGTGCCTTTTCTCATGTAACTTGCTAATTTTGCTACACAGTCCTCTGTATCGTCAAAGTAAATAACTTCTACTCCCATCTCAGGTTGTGGGAATAACTTTCCGATAACAAATTTGTGATTCCCTTCCACATCCAGATACAATACCTGCATTCTTTCCATACAGTTTACATAGCGTCCTGTCAGATAATTGATAGATGCCGGGTCTGAAATGAGCAGCTGCTCAATTCCTGTTTCTTTCATTGATTCTAATACTCTGTTTAATTTGTTTTGATCCATGGTTATACACCTCGTCTTCATTTTTTTAGTCAAATTCATTATAAACTTCCTCTATTTAAAAGTCAATCTGGCATCGGTTGCTTTTCCAAACAAATCGCCCTGCATATAATCAAAAATCATATCTTCTACGAGCTTTAATTCTTCCATCTCCGCCACTCCTTCGAGGCAGACCTCTATCTCCATGTCATGACATATTTTTACTATAAACCGGATGAAATCCAAATCAAAACTGCTTTTGACAACACGGCGCACGATTGTTCTGTCCACCTTCACGATATCTACCAGATCGTTTTTCAGCAGACCGATCGATGCGTAATCTGCGCCAAAATCATCCAGCATGATCTTCATACCGCTTTCTTTGATAGCTCTGAAAGCCTGTTCATAAATCTTCATATCGCTGATAAAATAACTGTCCACCACTTCGATTACAATCTTTTCCGGCAGAACCTGTGAGCTTTTTACAATCATTATAATTTCCTGAATATAATTCCAGTCCGAAAGCTGCGCATAAGACACGTTCAAATTTAGAGACAGATTCCAGCCCTCCGACAGCCACTTTTTCAGTGCCATGCATCCAGTCTGGAACATCCATCGTCCGACTGGATTCAATAACCTGTTCTTTTCTAAAAACTTACTCAGCTCATCATACTCCAAATTTGCAATGTGAGGATTGTCCCATTGCAAAAGCGCCTCAACAGCTATCACTTCCTTCGTCTCACCTTCCACAATCGGTTGATATTTTAAAGAAAATGCTCGAAAATTGTCCGAGATGTCTTCCTTTAACAGTCGGATGATATCCAGTTCTCTGGATCTGTATGCCAACATTTCCTGGGAAAACAGTTCCAGACAGTCTCTTCCGTTCTCCTTTGCATATTGCAGCGCATAATCCGTATACTCATACAGATCAACAAAGGAACCTGCATCTTTCGGATATTCTGCATAGCCTGCCGACACTGTCATCAAAAGTCTTCTCTTTCCATTCCCCCGGTAACACTGGCAGCGCGAGCGTATTGCATCATACAATTTTTTCACAATTTCTTCATTCGGATATTTCACAAGAATTCCAAAATGATCCCCTTCCAGCCTGTAGACACGAATCCCCTCCGGAACCAGCTCTAAAATTAATTTTGCCACTGTCTTTAACACCTTATCCCCTGTCTGCCTTCCGTATCCCTCATTGATATTACGAAATCGGTCAATCCCCACGACAAACATTCCAATCTCACCAAATGCATTCTCTTCCAGCATTTTCGCAAAATCCTCTGAGAAAACTTCACTCGTGTAAAGCGAAGTCAGCGCATCGATTCTCGGCTTTCTGTCAAGTTTACTGAGCACTCCGGCAAACACTGCCGGCTGATCCTTCTCATCCCGCATGAGATATCCCCGACATTTCACCCAGTGATACTCACCATCCCTTGCACGAATCCGAAATTCCACAAGGTGATTATCTTTTCCTTCTTTCCCAATCTCCATATTCGACAGATAAAACGTTTCCCAGTCATCAGGATGTACTACCTCTTTCCAATAAGGCAGAGGATTTTTTATCACTTCCCTCGGAAACTGAAATTCTTTCACCATTCCCGAAGGATAACGATATACTCCGTTCTTCATATTACATATATATATATATTCATCTGTACTCCGAATCAAAGCGTCATATAACAGTTTTGTGTCATATGAAAATTCTCCCACCAAACTATGTTTCAACTCCTCTCACTCTTTCTAACTGTAAAAAGGAATGTGCAAAGCACATTCCTTTTTCTCTATTCCTGAACGGTCAGTTCTTCCGCATTCTCTTCTGTTATTTCTTCTGTAAATTCTTCCGAAGTTTCATCCACTGCAGTCTCTTCTACTACACCTTCTGTCAACTCTTCAAAATCTTCCAGTGTAATCTCATCATCCATCTCGAGTTCTGTATCTAATTTTACATCACGATACTTTCTCATACCTGTACCGGCTGGAATCAATTTACCGATAATTACATTTTCTTTCAGACCGATCAACGGATCGACTTTTCCTTTGATTGCTGCCTCTGTCAGAACTTTTGTCGTCTCCTGGAAGGACGCTGCTGACAAGAAAGAATTCGTAGCAAGAGAAGCTTTTGTAATACCAAGCATTACCTGTTCTCCAACTGCAGGTTCTTTTCCTTCTGCAATCAATCTTTCATTTGTATCTTCAAAATCAAGTGTATCTACCATTGTTCCCGGTAAGAAGTCAGAATCACCATTCTCTTCGATACGGATCTTCTTCAACATCTGACGAACAACAACTTCGATATGCTTATCGTTGATTTCTACACCCTGAAGACGATATACACGCTGTACTTCCTGAATCATGTAATCCTGCACAGCACGCAAACCTTTAATCTTCAAGATATCATGAGGGTTTACGCTACCTTCTGTAAGTTCATCTCCGGCACCTAATTCTGCTCCGTCCTGAACTTTGATTCTGGAACCGTATGGAATTAAGTAAGCTTTCGACTCACCTGTCTCATGATTTGTGACGATAATCTCACGTTTTTTCTTTGTGTCATTGATTGTAGCAGTTCCGCCGAACTCTGTGATAATTGCAAGTCCTTTTGGCTTTCTTGCCTCAAAAAGCTCTTCGACACGAGGAAGACCCTGTGTGATATCGCCACCGGCAACACCACCGGTATGGAATGTACGCATGGTCAACTGTGTACCCGGTTCACCGATTGACTGAGCTGCGATAATACCAACAGCTTCACCAACCTGGACAGGCTCACCTGTTGCCATGTTCGCACCATAACATTTCGCGCAGACACCGATGTGTGATTTACAAGAAAGAATCGTACGAATCTTCACTTCTGTAATCGGTCCACCGTCTTTGTTCACACCAAATTTCATTACCTGTTCTGCACGTTTTGGTGTTACCATATGGTTTGCTTTTACGATGATATTTCCATCTTTATCATAAATTGTCTCACATACATAACGTCCTGTGATACGTTCCTGTAAGCTTTCAATCTCTTCTTTTCCATCCATGAATGCTTTTACATACATTCCCGGAATCTCTGCCCCTTCTTCCACACAGTCAATCTCACGGATGATCAAATCCTGAGATACGTCAACAAGACGTCTTGTCAGGTATCCTGAATCGGCTGTACGAAGCGCTGTATCGGAAAGACCTTTACGAGCACCATGGGCAGACATGAAGTATTCGAGTACGTCAAGACCTTCACGGAAGTTAGACTTGATTGGCAACTCGATTGTACGACCTGTTGTATCTGCCATCAAACCACGCATACCAGCAAGCTGTTTGATCTGTTTGTCAGAACCACGGGCACCGGAGTCAGCCATCATAAAGATGTTGTTGTACTTATCCAGTCCGTCAAGCAGAGCTTTTGTAAGCGCATCATCGGTATTCTTCCATGTCTCAACAACTTCTTTGTAACGTTCTTCTTCTGTGATAAGACCACGTTTGAAGTTCTTTGTGATTCTGTCCACAGTATCCTGTGCTTCCTGAATCATCTGCGGTTTCTGAGGAGGCACTGTCATCTCAGAAATAGATACTGTCATCGCAGCTCTTGTAGAATATTTGTATCCTGTCGCTTTGATCTTATCCAACACTTCTGCTGTCACAGTTGCTCCATGTGTATTAATAACTTTTTCAAGAATCTGTTTGTTCTGTTTTTTACCTACAAGGAAATCAACTTCCAATAACAGTTCGTTGCCCGGAATGCTTCTGTCTACGAAACCTAAATCCTGAGGAATGATCTCGTTGAATAAGAAACGTCCAAGTGTAGATTCTACATTTCCTGTAAGTGTCTCGCCGTTTGGCATTGTCTTTGTCACACGTACTTTGATACGTGAATGAAGTGTGATAACTCCATTTTCATATGCAAGGATTGCTTCGTTCAAGTTCTTGAAGAACTTGCCTTCTCCTTTTACTCCCGGTCTTTCCTGTGTCAGATAGTAGATACCAAGAACCATATCCTGTGAAGGAACGGCTACCGGACCACCGTCAGACGGTTTCAGTAAGTTGTTCGGAGATAACAGTAAGAAACGGCACTCTGCCTGAGCTTCTACGGAAAGCGGAAGATGGACAGCCATCTGGTCACCGTCGAAGTCGGCATTGTATGCAGTACATACAAGTGGGTGAAGCTTAATCGCCTTACCTTCTACCAGAATCGGTTCAAATGCCTGAATACCGAGTCTGTGGAGGGTAGGGGCACGGTTTAACATAACCGGATGCTCTTTGATAACATCTTCTAATACATCCCAAACTTCTGTCTGAAGTCTCTCTACCATTTTCTTTGCATTTTTAATATTATGAGCAGTACCATTTGCCACTAATTCTTTCATAACAAATGGCTTGAACAGCTCGATTGCCATCTCTTTCGGAAGACCACACTGGTAAATCTTAAGTTCCGGTCCTACTACGATAACGGAACGTCCTGAGTAGTCAACACGTTTTCCAAGTAAGTTCTGACGGAAACGTCCGGACTTACCTTTCAACATATCAGACAATGATTTTAACGCTCTGTTACCAGGTCCTGTTACCGGACGACCGCGACGACCATTGTCGATCAATGCATCAACAGCTTCCTGAAGCATTCTCTTTTCATTACGAACGATAATGTCCGGCGCTCCAAGCTCTAACAGTCTTCTCAGACGGTTATTTCTATTGATAATTCTTCTATACAGATCATTCAAGTCAGATGTTGCAAAACGTCCACCATCCAACTGTACCATCGGACGCAAATCCGGTGGGATGACCGGAATGACTGTCATGATCATCCATTCCGGTTTGTTTCCTGAACCACGGAAAGCTTCCACTACTTCAAGACGTTTTACGATTCTGGCTCTCTTTTGTCCTGTAGCGCCTTTTAAGCCCGCCTGCAGTTCTTCATATTCTTTATCAAGATCAATTGCCTGTAAGAGTTCCTGAATGGATTCCGCTCCCATACCTACACGGAAAGCGCCTCCCCATTTTTCTCTTGCTTCCTGATACTCTTGCTCTGACAATACTTGTTTGTACTGTAAATCTGTCTCACCTTTGTCTAATACGATATAAGATGCAAAGTATAATACTTTTTCCAGTGTTCGCGGTGATAAATCAAGGATCAATCCCATACGGCTTGGGATTCCTTTGAAATACCAAATATGTGATACCGGCGCAGCAAGATCGATGTGTCCCATACGTTCACGACGAACACTTGCCTTTGTTACTTCAACACCACATCTGTCACACACAACACCTTTGTAGCGGATTTTTTTGTATTTACCACAGTGACATTCCCAGTCTTTGCTAGGTCCAAAGATCTTTTCACAGAAAAGTCCGTCCTTTTCCGGTTTTAAAGTTCTATAGTTGATTGTCTCTGGTTTTGTTACTTCGCCTCTTGACCATTCCAAGATTTTTTCAGGTGACGCCAAACCGATTTTGATCGCATCAAAAGTCATCGGCTGGTATGCTGGTTCATTATTTGTTACTGGCATTATTGGCAATCCTCCTATTCTTCGTCTAACATATCGTCAAAATCGATATCATCCGGTTCATCAAATTCATCTTCCTCTACATCCACAAGTTCCTCGCCTGCAAATTCCTGCTGACTGAAACCATGTTCTCCATAAGATTCATTCTCAGAATTGTATCTTCTGTCTCCTTCAATAATTGAATGTAAATCTGTTTCACCGTAATCGATTGTCTCCATAATCTCAACTTCTGTCTGATCTTCACGCAATACTCTCACGTCAAGTCCCAGTGACTGAAGTTCTTTCAGGAGTACCTTGAATGATTCCGGAATACCTGGTTCCGGTATATTGTCACCTTTGATGATTGCCTCGTATGTCTTCACACGACCAACAACATCATCGGATTTTACAGTTAAGATCTCCTGCAGTGTATATGATGCACCGTATGCTTCCAGTGCCCAAACTTCCATCTCTCCGAATCTCTGTCCACCGAACTGTGCCTTACCACCTAACGGCTGTTGTGTTACCAGTGAGTAAGGACCAGTAGAACGCGCATGGATCTTGTCGTCTACTAAGTGGTGCAGTTTCAGATAGTGCATGTGTCCAATTGTAACAGGGCTGTCAAAATACTCTCCCGTACGTCCATCACGGAGACGAACTTTACCGTCACGTGACAGCGGAACACCTTTCCACAATTTTCTGTGTTCTCTGTTGTCTGATAAATACTGTAATACTTCCGGAAGTAATTCTGCTCCATGTTTCTTTTCGAATTCTTCCCATTCAAGGTTTACATAGTCATTTGCCAGATCTAATGTATCCATAATATCGATCTCGTTCGCACCGTCAAATACCGGTGTTGCGATATTAAATCCAAGTGCTTTCGCTGCAAGACTCAAGTGAATCTCAAGCACCTGTCCGATGTTCATACGTGAAGGCACACCAAGCGGGTTCAACACGATATCAAGCGGACGTCCGTTTGGAAGGAACGGCATATCTTCTACCGGAAGTACACGGGAAACAACACCCTTGTTACCGTGACGACCAGCCATCTTATCACCTACAGAAATCTTTCTCTTCTGTGCGATATAGATGCGAACTGCCTGATTCACTCCAGGTGAAAGCTCATCTCCGTTCTCTCTTGTAAATACTTTTGCATCTACAACAATACCATATTCTCCGTGAGGTACTTTCAGGGAAGTATCTCTTACTTCTCTCGCCTTCTCACCAAAGATGGCACGAAGAAGTCTCTCTTCTGCAGTAAGCTCTGTCTCTCCCTTCGGAGTTACTTTACCAACTAAGATATCTCCGGCACGAACCTCGGCACCGATGCGGATGATACCTCTGTCATCCAGATCTTTCAATGCATCATCACCGACACCCGGAATATCACGTGTGATCTCTTCAGGTCCTAATTTCGTGTCACGTGCTTCTGCCTCATATTCTTCAATATGGATTGATGTATACACATCATCCTGTACTAATCTTTCACTCAGTAATACAGCATCCTCGTAGTTGTAACCTTCCCATGTCATGAAACCAATCAGCGGGTTCTTACCAAGCGCCATCTCACCGTTAGATGTCGAAGGACCATCTGCGATCACCTGTCCGGCTTCTACTTTCTCCCCTTTGACAACGATTGGTCTCTGGTTGTAGCAGTTGCTCTGGTTACTACGTAAGAATTTTGTTAATTTATATGTTTTCTTTGTTCCATCATCATGTTTAACAACGATCTCTTTTGAAGTAGAACGCTCGATCACACCAGCCTGCTCTGCCACGATACATACACCAGAGTCTACTGCTGCTGTTGTCTCGATTCCCGTACCGACTACCGGAGCCTCTGTCATCATAAGCGGTACTGCCTGACGCTGCATGTTGGATCCCATAAGAGCACGAGTAGGGTCATCGTTCTCAAGGAAAGGAATCAATGCTGTCGCTACAGAGAATACCATCTTCGGAGATACGTCCATGTAGTCAAACGCTGTTCTTTCATATTCCTGTGTCTCTTCACGGTAACGACCCGCAACATTCTTATGAATGAAGTGTCCTTCTTCATCAAGCGGCTCATTCGCCTGTGCCACATGGTAGTTATCTTCTTCATCCGCTGTCATGTAGACTACTTCATCTGTTACGACAGGATTCTTCGGATCTGCTTTATCAATCTTACGGTATGGCGCTTCAATAAAACCATACTCATTAATTCTCGCATAAGTAGCCAGCGAGTTGATCAGACCGATGTTCGGACCTTCCGGGGTCTCAACCGGACACATTCTTCCATAGTGAGAATAGTGAACGTCACGCACCTCGAATCCGGCTCTGTCTCGCGAAAGACCACCTGGACCAAGTGCAGATAAACGTCTCTTATGTGTCAACTCACCAAGCGGGTTGTTCTGATCCATGAACTGTGACAACTGTGAAGAACCAAAGAATTCTTTTACAGCTGCTGTTACCGGCTTGATATTGATCAATGACTGTGGTGAAACTCCTTCTAAATCTTGAGTTGTCATTCTCTCACGAACCACTCTCTCTAATCTTGACAGACCGATTCTGTACTGGTTCTGAAGCAATTCGCCAACCGCACGGATACGTCTGTTACCTAAGTGGTCGATGTCATCATCTGTTCCCATTCCATATTCCAAATGGATATTGTAGTTAATAGAAGCTAAAATATCTTCTTTTGTAATATGTTTTGGAATCAATTCATGTATATTTTTATGGATCTCTTCTTTTAATTCGTCAATGTCCCCAGCTGTTTCTTCCAATAATCCAGCAAGTACCGGATAGTACACTGCCTCTGTTACGCCAACTTCTTCCGGATCGATATCTACAACTGCTCCTAAATCTACCATCATATTAGAAAGCACTTTGATATTACGTTCCTCACCGTCCACGTCAATCCATACATATGGAACAGCCGCATTCTGGATTGCTGTCGCTTTTTCTCTCGATAATTTCTCACCTTTTTCAGCAATCACTTCACCTGTGATGGCATTCACAACATCCTCTGCCAACACCTGGCCTGTGATACGGTTCTGAAGCGCTAACTTCTTATTGAATTTGTAACGTCCTACTTTTGCAAGATCATAACGTCTTGCATCAAAGAACATACTTGTGATAAGACTCTCTGCGCTGTCCACTGCAAGAGGCTCACCCGGACGAATCTTTTTGTATAACTCTAACAGACCTTCCTGATAATTCTCAGCAACGTCCTTTCCAAAGCTTGCTAAAATCTTAGGTTCCTCACCGAATAATTCTAAGATCTCTGGATTTGTTCCGATACCAAGTGCACGAATCAACACTGTAATCGGTACTTTTCTTGTTCTATCAACACGAACGTAAAATACGTCATTCGAATCTGTCTCATACTCCAGCCATGCACCACGGTTCGGGATTACTGTAGAAGAATATAATTCTTTTCCCACCTTATCATGTGCAATCGCATAGTAAATTCCAGGAGAACGAACTAACTGGCTTACGATAACACGCTCGGCACCATTGATAACAAAAGTACCTGTCGCTGTCATAAGCGGAAGATCTCCCATGAAAATCTCGTGCTCGTTAATTTCATCTGTTTCTTTATTATAAAGTCTTACTCTCACTTTCAAAGGTGCCGCGTAAGTCGCATCACGCTCTTTGCATTCTTCAATCGTGTACTTTACATCATCTTCGCATAGTGTAAAATCTACGAACTCAAGGCTCAGATGACCGCTGTAGTCAGAGATTGGTGAAATATCTTCAAATACTTCTTTTAATCCGGCGTCCAAAAACCACTGATAAGAATCTTTCTGAACTTCAATTAAATTCGGCATCTGCAATACTTCTTTTTGCCTTGCATAGCTCATACGCGAACTTTTTCCGTTTGTGATGGGACGAATTCTGTTTTTCTCCATTGACGTTTCACTCCTCGTATATATATTTTTCTGGGTTACATTGCATTCAATAGTCCATACTACTCCACAATAGTGCATCTTTAACCCTATCATAAAAAAACAGGCTTGTCAATCATTTTTTTCAAAAAAATAAAGCGGAAAATCCGCCCTACTTTTTTTCTTCAATTGTGCCATAATACTTGCCATATTTGCCATATTTGCCGTATTTGCCACTATAGTATCCATATCCTTTTCTATCCACTTTATTCAACACAACTCCCAAAATGTTGCATCCACTGCCTTCAATTTTCTTCTTCACATCTTGAATCTGTCTGTACTTCACTTTTCCAGCTTCCACAACGATCACTGCTCCATCACATTCCTTCGCAACAATTGCACCATCAATAACAAGTCCAAGCGGCGCCGTATCTAAAATAATATAGTCATAGACATCTTTCAGCGATTCTATCATCTTATGAAAACGCTCTCCTGATAGCAATTCCGTCGGATTCGGAGTCGCCGGTCCCGCAATGGCAACATGCAGTTTCGAAACATTCGTTGCACAAATCACATCTGCAAGCTGACACTGTCCCGACAGAAAATGAGACATACCATACTTCACATTCTCCATCTCATATCTTGTAATCATCACTGATTTTCTCAAATCCAAATCTATCAATAAAACTTTCTTATTTAACTTGGCAAGAGAACGTGCAAGATTCATAGAAGTCTCTGTCTTACCTTCTCCCGGAATGGTACTTGTCACTACAATTACTTTCTTATCCACACCACAAAACAGCAAGTTCGTTCTAAGCGTCTTCAGTTCCTCTTCTGTTGTATAATCCATTTCTTCTACATTAATATTTACTTTATTCATTCTCTCTCTCCTGTTTTCATGACTTTTTCAGCAGTGCTTGCGGATTGCCGAAAAATAACTCCTGTGCATATTTCTCTCCCATCTTTTTGACCACATAGGAACGACACAATTCTAAATTAGGTGCTCTCCTCTGACTGTCGTGCGCATCACTTCCTATAAAATGGATCTGTTCATTCTTAAGTAACCTTCTGGAAATCATCTTTAGCTTCCAGCCCTGCTCTCCCAAAAGTGCTCCCGCATCCACCTGTATCCATGCTCCGAGTTCGATCAACTCCTCAACTAACGCCTTCTTATCCACCACAGCACGATACCTTTCTACATGTGCGATAATAGGCCTAAATCCTGCTTTCACCAACTCGTAAATCCAGTTTCTGATCTGCACGAAGTTGTGCCTTGATGAAAATTCCACCAGCACAAACTTTCCTCCATTCATCCTGAATCTTTTATTTTCCGTAAACTCTTTTACCATCTCAGAATTCGCATGATACTCGCACCCTAAGTGCACCTTCATATCAATTCCGAGCGTTTCTATCTCTCGCCTGACATAGTCCGCTCTTTTTTTTACAAGTTGCTCAGTTGGCTCAAACATCCCTTTCCGATAATGCGGTGTCATCACAATGTGTCTCACACCACTTTTATACTCCATCAAAAGCAACTCTCTTACATCTTTTTTTGTTCTAGCACCATCATCTACCCCAGGTATGATATGACAGTGCATATCAATCATCTCTGGCATAACCCTTCTCCCACAATTCAGAAAAATCTCTTCTTCCTAGGCCGCCCTAACAAGAAGAGATTCTCAACTCTATACCACTCTTAACAAAACTATTTTACAAATGCTTTCTTTCTCAGCACTGCTGCCCCAAGCACTGCCACGATTACCACAGCGCCAACTGCTGGAACTGCTGTATTCTCTCCTGTCTCCGGTGATGTCACAGCTGATGAAGAAGTATTCTTATCAACTACAAACGCAACCGGTGATAACGAATCGAAAGTTGCTGTGATTGTTCCATTACCCGCTTTAGAAGGCTCCACCTGCCAAGCACCATCTACATAATGAAGTACTGCTACTTTTGTTGTAGACAAAACACCAGGTACTTTGAATGTAATTGTTAATGGAAATTCCACTAAACTTGCATCCCCAACAATTACTACATCACGCACATCAATCACTTCCATACCATCAACATATGCGCTTCCAAGAACTGCTTTTAAAGCGGATACATCTTTGATCTCTTCTGCCAAATGCTTATATTCTTCCGGAAGTGCCTGCACATCTATCTCTACTGATCTACCATTCTTATCTACTGCCTGTAGTGCCTCTGTCACAATTCCATCTGTCGAAGGACTGTCTGCTGCGACTGCCTGAAAGCCCATCATTAAAACAAGTGACATTGCTATGATTGCTCCAAATATTTTCTTTTTAAATATCTTCATGTTAATTTCCCTCCATCATATTATCGTTTCCGAACTTACACAATTACAGTATAGCATCATTCTACCGGTTTGTAAAATAGTTTTATCACTAAATCCCGCAATTTTTCATTGTCCACAATGAACTCATCATGCTCTTCTCCCTGTTTTACTTCCCCTGGAACTTTTTCAATCGTCTCCTTCATCTCATAGGATTTCATCCGTTCCATCTCGTCTACCGATAAATCCATCGTAATATATTCCTTAGCTCCTTCCAGCAGTTGGCGATACCAGCCTGTATCCTTCCCCTGCATCTGTCTTGCTAACGCTTCCATAAATTGCGCCTGTCGCTCCATACGCTGTGTATTGCTGCCAGATACATTCACATCCCTGTATCTGACATATTTCTCAGCCTGTTCTCCTGCAAGCACAATGGTCTCCCCAGCTTTGAACGCCGGATCAATATCCGTGTAATCCTCCGGAACTGTAAGCGTCACTCCTCCCATCAGATTTGTTATGTCAGCAATTCCATCCACACCCAGCGCCAAATAAGAATCAATCGGGATCTCATACAGTAGCTCCGAAACAGACGTCATCATCATACGGCAGCTCTTCTTCTTGCCATCGCCATAAGCATATTGGAGTGAAATCTGTCCTCGCTCTGTGGAGAGATATTCTCCATTCATATCATATATATCAATGTCTGTCATCGCATCTCGCGGAATCTGCAGCAATGTCGTCGTCTTATTCTCCCGATCCATGCTCAAAAGAATCAGCGTGTCCGCCTGTCCACCTTGCCCAACCTCTGTCTCTGTCATCTCCTGGGATTTGTCCACACCTATAAAAAGCATGTTCTTCAAATGATAATTATACTCATATCGTTTTCCTTTATACGTAATATAAGACTCATCTTCATACTCTTCTGTATTTTCCTTTGCTGTCTCCTTTGCCGCATATTTTTTCCAAATGCCATATCCAAAAAGTCCGACCAGCAAAACCACTGCTATCACTATCATAATCGCTATTATCTTTTTACGCTTACTCATCAATCTCTACCGCCTCCACAAGAAAACGTTTATCCGGCTGCCCACCAATACAGGTACTCAGTGTGATGATATGGCTGTTCTCATCCACTTCCACTCCGCTTCGGAACTGATTCTTCAAGCTGCGCGATTCACTGAGTGATTCCAGAAATGCTTTTCTGTCACTGATGTTATTATTATCGAAGCTGTACATCAAATGCCGATTATCATAGACGACCGCCGCAAAAATCTGATACGTCTTGCACTCATTCTCCGTATAAATCGTAACCTTATCATGCTGTTCAAAAAAATCAGCATCTTCAAACTTGTGTAAATCTTTGAACATGGAACCGTCTTTCATATCATGTCCATATATCACTGTATTAAAATCAGAAAAGTCTTTTGCATTCACTTTTTCCGTGTAAATTGATCCCGGATAGCCTTCCTGACCGTCGATTGTGTGGTTCAGGTAATACGAATCATCGTCCGCACTTTGAACAATCGGATAATTCACATTCGTATCCGGGATCTCAATCCATGCATAAATATCCGGGTTGGTCTCTTTCAATGACGCAAAATCAATTGGAATCTCATCCTCTGCGTCTTCTTCCTGTTTTTTTTCTTCCACTTGCTTTTGTACTTTCTGATACACATCCTCGTTCTTGTCTTTTCTAAAATAGTAGATGGCAATATATGCAACTCCCAAGACACAAACCACAATGCACAGCCAGAACAGTATTTTCCCTACTCTTTTTTTCATTCATATACTCCCTTCTGAAGACATATTTAAAATCCATATACCTTCCCTCGGAAAAGTATATGGATCCCATAATTCTTTAACTAACTCTTTTTCTTCTCTTTTTACGTCTCTCAGGAAATGCCGCTAATGTGTTCACACCTAAATACTTCCTCACATCATCTTCATCCTTCACTGTATCATCCAACATATAGAGTAAGACAATCGCTGCAATGGCTAAAGCCACTCCAATCAGTCCACCCATCATAATATTTTTACTTAGGTTCGGTCTTACAGGCGCCACCGGCTTCACTGCGCTTTCCATCAGATTCGGTTGATCTGTATCCATGACTTTCGCCACCTGCTTTGCAACTACATCCGCCATCGTATTGGCAATGTCCTTTGCCAGTTGTGCATCTTCATTCGTCGCTGTCACTTTCAGCATATGCGATCCCGTCGGATTCTCAATGACAACACTTCCTGCAAGCATCTCAGATGTCACACCTTCTCCAACCTTCTCAGCTGCCTCTTCCAATACCGGACGGCTCTTCGCCAAAAGTAAAAAATCCGCTGTCAACTGCTCACTCAAAGACAGACTGATTCCGCTTCCAGATACATTCGTCGTACTTGATAAAATATAAATTGTCGAGGAAGCCGAATACTGTGGTGTCACAAAAAATTTTGTATATACACCAAGAGCTCCTGCTCCGATAATACCGCATAATACAATCAGCCACCATTTTCTCAACATAACATGTATTATTTCCAGTAAATCAATCTGCCCCTCTTCTTGGTTCTCATATTGTTCCTGCATACTATCTCCTCATATGTTCATATTAATCGTTTCTTATTCATTCTAGCACAAAAAACTTTTCAATACAATATGGTAAATTCCAAGGAAAAATCACTTCTTCCTGCGCTTTTTCAGCCATGTTGCAAAATAATAAGCCCCAAAACCAATTTCCGCTCCCAGTACATTTCCAAGCATATCATCCACCTCGAACATCCCTATGTGCATCACACCTTGAGCCGTTTCGATCAAAACCGAAATCATAAACGCGGTTAAAACAACTTCTTTATTTTTTTCAAAATGTTTGAAACACAGTGGCAGCATCGCTCCTAACAACACAAACATCAAAACATTCATAATAATTTGAAGCTGTATTTCTACATTCCCTTGTCCAAATGCCTTCACATAAGACTCAAACGGCAAAAAACTTACTTTACGTTCCCCTCCGGGACTTCTTCCGTATAATGTCATGACAAAAATAAATCCAACTTCCAAAGATAGGATCAAACCACATATTAGTGATTTGCACGACTTATCATCATATCTTGTATATCCTTTTTTCATCAGCAGCCAAAAAATCCCTTCCAGCAACAGACCTATGACAAGAATGGGGATCACGCGTTGTATATTGAGTCTTATATATGCCTGCGCATAAATCAGCAATTCTTTCATACGTCTATCTTCTCCTTTACATGAGCAGGCAGATCAATATTTTCTATTGCAAACACCTTCATCTCTTCAAGCTTCTCTGATGAAATCATATTCTCCCGCAGCTTATCTTCAAGCGACAGCAGTAAAAATACAAGCGCTTTTTCTCTCTTTCCTACAACTTCTTCCCGATTCCACCACTCAATCGCACCGTCCAGATTCTCCTCTATCTTCCGAATCTCACATTGCGCATTTTCCCAATCGCCCTGCTCCACAAGCGTCAGCGCCTTATTGATGTGATATATCGCATCTCCCATCATCCAGTCAATTCGCTCCAAAACATCTAAGACAGATATGTTTAGTTCCGAACCCTCTCCTCTGCGCGCCACAAAACAGATATTGAGCAGTGCCGGATTGTATTCTCCCTCAAATATCTGGTCAAAACACTCTGACGCTTCCAAAAGCAGGTCTTTACAGACATCTTTTTCTAGATGAATATAGGCTTCCACCGCCTCATGTATTTTATCTGCAGCCTGCTTATACTCTCTGTACTTTTCGTGTTCTTCCAAATATTTTTCATATTCTCTCTGGTCTAGTTCACTCACATAACTTTCATTAAAATAAATCCATTCTTCATATAATTTACTTTTCTCGCATACTTGAGTCGCTTTTTTGCAGATTTCCTGCTTTTCATATAAATTCTCTACGTGGGCAACATAAATTTGCAGCATCCTTACGACATTCTTTACAATCAGCGGACAGCCTCCCTCTTTCTCACATAGTTGTATCGCATATTCTATATATTTGCGGTCCACATGCTCTTTTAACTTCAAACGTTCACAGACAACTGTAATCACCAAATGTGCATAGTCCAAACATCCTCTGCAATTTTGAATTTCTTCCATATCGTATTCTTGAACGGTTTCCGAGGCAATTTTGATTCTATTTCCGGTGTCTGTTTCTTCATCAGCCTGTATCCTGTATACCCTAATCAATAAGTGTGAAGGTAAGTTTTTCTCTCTTATCTGTGAAATGACATCTTCTATTGCAAATCCACCATCTGCCTTCTCCTCATAGATTTCAATAAGAATGGCATAAAAATATTCTAAAATTTTCTCATTTTCCGCATACATTGCCCGGATAGTACACAGCAAATTCTTATGTTCCTCCGTCAGTGTTCCCTGTAGCTTTATCTGCCAATAGACTGCATTTAATACTAACCTCGCGATTTTTTCATTGCCCAGCTCTCGACTTCCGGATGTAACAACTTCATTTAAAAGATTTTTTTGCTCCTCGCCATCAACCAATTCTGACTTTGCCCCCAAAAGAAAAAGTCGCTGCTCTTCCAGAGAAGCAATTCCAAGCATCTTGTCAAATACATGTATGAGTTTTTCTTTCCCAAAATCTTTTCCGGGGTATGGCATCGCCCCCATAATCTTTTTCAAATATTTTGCCATCTCTTCTTCCGAAATATCTTTTTTCTTTGCAGTAAGTAAATTCAAAACCACATCCAAAAACGCAAGCTGATCACTCATATCTTCAATTCTATTTTGACTTGGAACCATTGGCATAATCACGCCCGAAAGAATATGTTCCAAATCATCTGTAGGAATAAACATATAGTCCATCTTTTTCAAAATACTTGTTGTACCTACAATATCTTTTCTAGCAGCCGACTCATCCAACAAAATAATATTTTTTTCAATATCCCCCAAGTGCTCCTCTCCATAATCCAAACGGCGCTTCCATGACTTTGTCGGGAAAATTTCTATCTTCTCAGGTAAAAATCCATCAATCAAGTCGATATAATATTGAATCGGATTGCTGAACAAGTTCGGGGATTTAAAACCAAATCGAGCGATAAGCGCCGACAGAACATCCTCAGCCGGTAGCGCTATATCTTCCGCTTTATCGTCTATTCTGTTTTCAATCTCACTTCGCATATCCATTTTCTTCTCCGGCAAAACAAACACAACCTCTTCGTTCTCCTTAAGCCACTCCGGAAGTTTTTCATAATCTTTTCCCGAATAACAAAACCAGATCAATTTATAGGGCAGCGCCGCATATTCCAAACGCTCTTTGAGTTTTGACATGATCACATCATCTTCCCAACCACTATATCCGATGACAATCGGTGACTTTGTTTTCAAAAACTCTTCAATCGTTCCCGCTGTTGTTTTGATTCCCTGTCCCTGCGCAATTTTCGCAATCTCACTCTCCAAATTGCAGCAATCATAAAATTCGTACGTTCCGTGGACATGCATAATCTGAACTGTTTTTGAATTTGCATTCAAGGCAATATTGTCCAACATATTGTTCGCCGAAAACACATCATAGTTTCCAAGCAAATTCAGACTTTTGAGCAGATGATTATCAAAATTCGGTGTGATTGCCGTCGTCGCAATCGTCTTTATGTTCAAAATTTGCGCTAGCAAAAGATTGCTCATGGAAATTCTGGAATTATTCATAATACTTTTTAAATACTGCTGCCTGTGAATTTTATTTTTGTATGCCTGCTCAAACCAATAAGAATAATATTTCGCGCTATTTTCTCCCAGTCTCTCTGCCGTATCGCATATCCTTTGCAGCTTTTCTTCGTCTCCCTGACACAACTGTTCCACTTTCTTTTTACATTGGTCGATAATGCCATTCGCAGTCAAGATTTCCGGTGCTGAAATCCCCGCTCCCACAATAAACAGATATGGGCAGCCCGATTCCATCTCCCGCCCTATCTCCACCGTCTCCCATATTAAATTGATCGCCTCTCGTAAACTAAGTATTTTTCCCATTTGGATTTTCCTTCTCTCTTCGTACATTCCAAAACTGTTCTATAAAAATAATTTTAGCAAATTCTTCCTCATATAACCAGCCTTATTTTTATTCTAACCACTATAGAATTCCTCTGTCTTTTCTCTGAATATTTGCCTGAATTGGCATTGACTTGTTTCTTCCAAGCAGCTTCGACCAGAATGGCTTAAGCTGCTTAAGATTTGATCCGGCTTAACCGAAAATAGATTTTACAATGAAATTTTCTCTTCAAACTCTTCCAACGATTTTGATTGAAATGCCAGCTGTGTCCATTGCTTCAACACTTCAAAGTCTTCTTCCTTCTCAATGCGCTCACACAGCGACTCCTGAACCGTTCCAAGATTTTTCAAATACAAAAGTAATGTGCTTTTCGCATTTTCAAGTCGCAATGCAAGACCTTCTGCACGTCCTTCCGCAATGCCCTCTGCGCGTCCTTCTGCGCGTTCGTCTCTCAACATCTCTTCAAAAATCATAAAGCGTTCCTCCATCTCCCGGTTTGATTTGACCTCGTGAATAAATTTCTGAAGTCTCTCCACATATGAATCATGGTATTCTCTCTCACTTCCATCAACATCCTCCCGTATGTAATGCAGAAGTGTTACCAGTTCTTTCGGAACCTCGCTTTCATTCTTTCCATGCGTATTTAAAAATACAACGGTTCTTCCATCCTCAAACTCCGCTTCGGCAGACTCTTCGCATTTGATCCGCAAAGTATAACGATATTTCCCTTCTCCAATAGGATCAAAATCGCAAATAAATATCACATATGTATTCGGAAGTTCCGCATAATCCTCTCCTGACAATAGCATCTCCATATCCATCTGACTTTGGTAATAACGGCTTCGCTTCCCAAGCGCCGGCTTTTTCTGTACCTGCATCTCTACATTATAGCGAGTCTGATTTTCATCTCTCGCATACACATCGAGCCGCACTCCTTTGTACTCCGGATGATAAACAATGCTCTTTTCTTTGCTGATTTCCACATGATCGATTGGAATCTGCAAAACCCTTTCTAAAAGTCCCTTGCAGTTCTCCTCGTCCATCATCACTGCGCCAAACATGAAATTATCTTTGATCGTGAGTTCCTTCAACTGTTTTTTTCTTCTCATATGACTCCTCCATACACAGAGGAATTCTATGAGATGATTGTAGCAGATTGGAACTTAGATAACTAGCTTTAATTTTATTTCTTTCAAAAAAATTATAATAGCTAAAGCTGCTTAAGATTTGATCCGACTTTACTGGAAATAGATTTTACAATGAAATTTTTTCTTCAAACTCTTCTAAAGATTTCGATTGGAACGCAATCTGCGTCCATCTCTTCAACACTTCCAGCTCTTGTTGGCTTTGAATCCGATCAGAAAGCGCTTTCGAAACTGTTCCAAGATTTTTCAAATACAAAAGTAATGTTTCTTTGCTTTCTTCCGTACGTCCTTCTGCGCGTTCATCTCTCAACATCTCTTCAAAAATCATAAAGCGTTCCTCCATCTCCCGGTTTGATTTGACCTCGTGAATAAATTTCTGAAGTCTCTCCACATATGAATCGTGGAATTCTCTCTCACTTCCATCAACATCTTCTCGTATGTAGTGCAGAAGTGTTACCAGTTCTTTCGGAACCTCGCCTTCATTCTTTCCATAAGTACTCAAGAACACAATTGTTCGGCCGTCTTCCAAATCCACTTTTGAAGACTCCCTACACGCAATTTGAAATGTATACTGATATTTTCCTTCTCCAAACGGATCAAAATCGCAAATGAATATCACATATGTATTCGGAAGTTCCGCATAATCCTCTCCTGCCAGTAACATCTCCATGTCCATCTGGCTTTGGTAATAACGACTCCGCTTTCCTAGTGCCGGCTTTTTCTGTACCTGCATCTCTACATTATAGCGTGTCTGATTTTCATCTTTCGCATACACATCGAGCCGCACTCCTTTGTACTCCGGATGATAGACAATGCTCTTTTCTTTGCTGATTTCCACATGATCGATTGGAATCTGCAACACTCTTTCCAAAAGCCCCTTGCAGTTGTCCTCATCCATCATCACTGCGCCAAACATGAAATTATCTTTGATCGTGAGTTCCTTTAACTGTTTTTTTCTTCTCATATGACTCCTCCATACACAGAGGAATTCTATGAGATGATTGTAGCAGATTCGTATCCATATAACTAGTTCTGTTTTACATATTGAGATTTTTAACTATAATCACATAAATCTCCGTTCTGCATGATATTCCATACCATCTTTTCTTTCTGTGAAACCTTTGCCACTTGGAAAAGACACAAATCCCGGCTGTTTACCATTTCCACGTCCCTCACTATAATATGTGTCTAGAATTCCCTTCAAAAGAAACTGCAAACCAATGTATTCCTCTTTCCTTTCATGTTCATACATTTGGTATTCTGCACAGCAAGAATTCTCTTTATGAACTCTGTGAATCGTCCATCTTTGGAGATTTCCAACAAAACCAGGCATTTCATCATAATATATTGATTCATCAGAAAACACTTTCTCAATACTATTCGTCACATTTGAAAAACAAGTATTTGATTTTCCAATGTTATCATCCATTCCAACTAACGCCAAAAACGGACCTTTTCTACCTTGAAACGCACAAAGCTCTCCAGCTTTTTTTAACATCGCAATTTCATGGGTTAAGTCTTTCTTTCTTAGTGTTTTTTTCACAGATATAATTCCCAAAACCCCTTCTGGCAGAACTACCGCAGTATCTCCAAATCTTTGATAAACAGGATAATTTGCCGAATCATAAATAATTAAATCCAACTGAGACGAGTGAATATCTTCATCTTTTTTTCTCAATTTACTAGAAAACCCACTATGAATACCTGCCCTAAGAATAAATCCATTCAACACCTCTATGTTAGATGGCAAAAACTTTTTTAAAGTTTCTTTTAAAATGCTTTCCACATATCTGCCATCCTCTCCTGGATGTGCTGAACCACCTCCACTTTTAGCCGGTATTAGTGTTTCAAACTGTCGATAAGCTTCTAAAACCGCACTCATTTCTACTGTCCAATACTCTCTTAAACGTTCGCCACCCATATTATCCCTCCAATGTCTGTAGCTTTTCCAAAACCATCTCAATGCGTCGTACCAATTTCTGAACATCTCGAACTTGTCTCTTTGTAGTATCACCTATCCGCAACACAGATATCAGCCAAGAACGACAACCACTCAAGTAATAAATCAACTCCTGAATATTTTTGAATGTTTTCTTTCCTTTTCTGTCCAACAATCCCAGTGCATTAATATCTCGTAAAGTGTCTGAAAAATCACTAAATTTTCTTTTATCTAGCATGTATTGTTCTTTTTTCTTGTTTTTAAATACATATAAAATTTTCTTTAGATTCCTCAATTTTTTTCTAGACAAATGTAAATTATTACCAAGTACATAACCATTCAATGAAATTTCTTCTTGACTTATAATTGTTTTCTGTTTATTTATTTCAAAATCGTTATCCTTCATAATTTTCGAAATCATGTGATAAAAATACATATTATTATCAAAATCAAAAAAATTCGAACTAAAGAGCATATCATCTGCATATCTTGTATAGCAAATTCTACACATCTGATTGTCTCTACCTCGATTCTTTTTCATTTCATATTCATCAATCTTCTGACAATACTTTACTATTCGCTGATCAGCTCTCCTAAAAGCAATATTAGATATCACAGGAGAAGTGATAGCGCCCTGCGGGAGTCGTCCATACAAAGTACACAATTCATATACATCCTCAAGCGCGTCTTTATCTATGATATATTCCGCAAGACTTTGCATAATTAACTCCTCTGAAAAAGAGCCAAAAAAATCTTTAATATCAATACGCATAAAATAATGATTTCCAATATGCGGTTCCAGAAATGTCTGATAATCTTGTCCCATGGCAAAGCCTTTCGCATGAATAGAAACTGGAATTTTACTTAAAAACCTTTTATATAGTTGCTTCTGCATTTGAATAAGCCTAGGCTCTAACATATCCTTTTTCAATCCACAGATTGTCCGCACTCCGCCTTTTTTAGGGATTGTGAAATTTTCATAATATAGTACTTTATTTCTAATTATTTTCTTAACGTCTTCTTTTTGGCTCTCCAAAATCTTTTCCAAAAGAAAGTTATACTTGTAAATCTTCATAAACTATCCTTCTTTAGTAATAAGGCAAGCACTCACCTAAAAATTCCTGAAAGGGAAATATCCACCCTTTTCTTTTTTGAGGAATACTGTGATAAAAATTATCACTTAATTCAATCAGACTCCTCTTTTCCATGGTTTTAACAGCTTTCCACACTGTCTCATGGATTTGTGCTAAATCGATTCACACAAAATTACTGCTTGCCTAATGTTAATCATATCATTATTTATTCATAAAGTCATCTCTGTTTTTCTCAATCTCTATTTTTCTTAAAAATCTATAGAGTTCTTTAAAGTCCCTTTGAAATCTTATAATAAGACTCTCCCTTCTCCCCTCTTGTTCAATCCAACTACTGAACATCCGAAACCCATTCGGTAAATCATATCCAATTTCAGCACTTTCCAAAAAATAATATTCTATCCATCTGCTAACCCAACCACTTGTTTTATGAACACTCCCTAAATTATATAAAATATCCGGATAAATCCGTGGATTCTTCTTACTAATTTGCTTCTTTGTCAAAAGAAAATCACTCTTCCCATCAAACACTAAACGCACATAATTTAAACGTTCATTCTTCCTCCTTGTATCCAGATAGCCTGATACATCTTTCAACTTCTTTGGGATTACTTTTGTTTTTGTTGCAAATTCCTCAAACATCTCCAAATTTTCTTCTGTTATCAATGCTCCTTCAATCGTAGTCTTCCACACAAAGTAATTGTAATTTCCACAGTATGTACGGATTCCTTCCAGAAGTTCCTGATAATTCAAATCTTCACAACTATACAATGGAAGATAATACCAAAAACGACACTCGTTACACATCTTCTCAATTCTTTTTCGCAAGTACAAGGTATTCTTTCTTTTCTTTCCGTAATAATATCCTTCTTTTTCTTTGTTCCAGTCTTTTGGCACTTTAAATTCGAAACGATTGCCATCCTTCCATGTCAACAATTTATCCATATCAATCAACGAAATACATGGGGTTTGATAATTCCGCCTATTGGGAGCTACTAGATTTGAAATAGTCTGATTACTCATTCCCTTTACAATTTCCAAATTTTTCAGATATGGAAAGATTTCTTTTAAGTACTTATTTTTAAGCAACTCCAATTCCGTTTCACCTTCAACATTTATCAACATTTTTGAAAAACAAGTATTCGTATAGCTTTCCGAAATAACTACTCGTTCTCTAAATTCATGCTTAGATAAATTCTTTACTCTCTTTGCTTTTGAATAGTGTTTCTTCAAAGCAATATGGTATATCATACAATCCAAATCTTCTTCCAAAATATCTTTCACACACCTAGAAGAATGGGTTGATAAGAAGACTTGTACTTCTTGCGAAGTTGCGAGAATTCGATCCATCAACGCATCCACCATTACATTGTGCAAACTGATTTCCAGCTCGTCTAATATCACAATTGGCTCTTTCAGCTTATAGTGTTTGATCAAATTTAAAATTTCTATCAAGAATAAAATATAATTAAAAGCATTTGTCCCATTGGAGTATTCTTTTAAATTCCGCTCACCATACTGAAACATCTGTCCTCCCAGAATAATCTCTGAAGTAATCTTTCCAAGTTCCCCCGGTGTAAGCTGCCTAACATTAATCTTCCTATCTTCCAAAATTTTTTCCAACTGCTGAATCTTCATTGCTGTTCCGGAATCAAATTCTTTTACCATCTCTGAAATATTGTTTTGCAAAATATCCGACTCCTCGTTTCGAAACTTTAACAGATCTCCAATCAAATTCCACAAATTTGTCCAATCTGTAAGCTCAATCTGCCTTGCATCTACAAAATACAAAGGAAATACTGCCTCAATAATCTGCCTAGTATTATAGGGTACATTCCATACTATCGGTCTATCTTTCCGTTTTCTTAATTCAAGTACGATTTCATCATTCCGTGAAATTCCCTGAATCTTTGTATAAAACTTAAAATATCCCTCATTCTCTTTTCCACAATTTTGATTATGATTTGCAATCTTTAAAATATTTTTCAAATCATATGTAATACGTATACTAATTTCATTTCGAAAAGAATTATGTGTATCAAAAATTCCTTTTTCATCCCATTCTTTGATCAGGTTTTTATAAAAATAATTCAGTGCGAATAAAATATTAGACTTTCCACTTCCATTCTCTCCAATCAAGGTAACAATCTGCCCCGCATCAATATCCATATGAGCAATCGAACGATATCCATTGATTTCCAATCTTTTAAGTCCCATCAGTTCCTCCGTTAATTATATCTAGCAAGTACTCTTTATTCCATGTTATCCATAGTACCTCTGAACAATTTTAATTTATATTCTGTAAAATTCCTTGTATCACTGTAAATACTGTACTTCCTATTGTCGCAATGTTAGCTTCTCTTTCATGAATTTCAAGACTGTTCTATAAAAATAATTTTAGCAAATTCTTCCTCACATAACCACCCTTATTTTACTTGAATCACTATAGAATTCCTCTGCTTTTTCTCTGACTATCTGCCCGAAACGGCATTGACTTGTTTCTTTCGAAGCAGCCTCAGCCTGAATGGCTAAAGCTGCTTAAGATTTGATCCGGCTTTACCGGAAATAGATTTTACAATGACATTTTTTCTTCAAACTCTTCCAGAGATTTCGACTGAAATGCCAACTCTGTCCATCGCTTCAACACTTCAAAATCTTCTTCCTTCTCGATACGTTCACAAAGTGATTCCGGAACTGTTCCAAGATTTTGCAAATATAAAAGCAACGTCTCCTTGCGGTCCTCTGTACGTCCTTCCGCTCGTTCCTCTCTCAACATCTCTTCAAAAACCATAAAGCGTTCCTCCATCTCTCGGTTTGACTTGACCTCACGAATAAATTTTTGCAGTCTTTCCACATATGAATCATGGTATTCTCTCTCACTTCCATTAACATCCTCTCGCATGTATTGCAGAAGTGTTACCAGTTCTTCCGGAACTTCACTTTCATTCTTTCCATGTGTACTCAAAAATATAATTGTTCGACCATCCTCAAACTTTACCTTTGCAGACTCTTCACATTGTGTCCTGAAAGTATATCGATATTTCGCTTCTCCAAACGGATCAAAGTCACAGATAAATATCACATATGTATTTGGAAGTTCCGCATAATCCTCTCCTGCCAGCAGCATCTCCATATCCATTTGGCTCTGGTAATAGCGACTTCGTTTCCCAAGCGCCGATTTTTTCTGCACCTGCATCTCTACATTGTAGCGAGTCTGATTTTCATCTTTCGCATACACATCGAGCCGCACTCCTTTGTACTCCGGATGATAGACGATGCTCTTTTCTCTGCTGATTTCCACATGATCGATTGGAATCTGCAATACTCTCTCCAAAAGTCCTTTACAGTTCTCCTCGTCCATCATCACTGCTCCAAACATGAAATTATCTTTAATCGTGAGTTCTTTTAACTGTTTTTTTCTTCCCATATAACTCCTCCATATGCAGAGGAATTCTATAAGATGATTGTAGCAGATTAGTGGTCATATAACAAGCTCATCATTCTACCATAACATTTGCAACACCATATTTTGCATACCCTTTTGTATTAGACCAATTAAATTTAATAATATCTGCATTCCGTAAATCAATCTCGAAGTGCTGCACAGGCATTTCTGGTTCAGTACTTATTTCCTCCTGTACCTGTCCATCTAAATAATACGTCAAAACAAACGTTCCCTTCTTATCCGACTCATCCAAATGACCTATATCAAATGACATTGTTCTATATTTTTTCCCCAGTTTAAATTCCACTCCCTCTTCTTTACCACTACTATAAGAATGTAAAATAAATCCATTACTATAATCCTCGCCTCGCAAAGACATTGGTTCCACTTTTCGCTCTTCATAATCACTGCAAGCATTTATTGTCTTAGCTACATCCAGTAGAGCTTTTTTCTCTCCATCTGTTTCAATTTGATTTTGGTTACTTAAAGTTCCCTGATTCTTTTTACTTTCTTCAATATCCTTTTTTAGCTTTTGAATTTCTTCCTGAAGGTTTTCATTGTCTGCTACTATTTTCTTGACAAACACCTCATATTCATCACTCGTTCTATCAAAAGATTTCCCATCAATATTAACTATCGTCGAATTATTATTCTCGTTTTTTATAGTATGTGTGTATGTTGCAGTTGCCCCCATTGCTCCACCTATTATCGTTGCCACAGAAGCAATTAAAACATTTTTAGTGCTCGTTTTCAAATTATTCACCCTTTCCTTTAATACTAAAATCTTTTAAGCGCTTACAAACAATTTCATTTTCCACTTAATTTCACAGAGCAAAAAGGTAATTCTCTCTGTATCATATATTCACTTTTCATTTAACTGTTTTATACAAACATATTCTAGCAAATTCTTCCGCTAATAACCAGCTCCATTTTCATTCTAATCACTATGGAATTCCTCTGCTTTTTCTGAATATCTGCCCGAAACGACATTGACTTGTTTCTTCCAAAGCAGCCTCAGCCACAACGGCTAAAGCCACTCAAGATTGAATCCGTTTTACCAGAAATAGCTTTGATTTCACAATGAAATTTTTTCTTCAAACTCTCCCACAGATTTTGATTGAAATATCAGTTGTGTCCATTGCTTCAACACTTCAAAGCCTTCTTCCTTCTGAATACGAACACAAAGTGACTACAGAACTGTTCCAAGATTTTGCAAATATAAAAGCAACGTCTCCTTGCTTTCCTCCACACGACCTTCTGAATGACCTTCCGCACACTCATCTCTTAGCATCTCTTCAAAAACCATAAAGCGTTCCTCCATCTTTTGACTTGACCTCATGAATAAACTTCTGAAATCTCTTCACATACGGGTCATGAAAGTCCCTCTCACTTCCATCAATATCTTCTCTTATATAGTTCAGAAGTGTTACCAGCTCTTTTGGAACTTCGCGTAGACATCTAACCTGACGCCTTTGTACTCCGGATGATAGACGATGCTTTTTTTCTTTGCAGATTTCCATATGGTCAATTGGAATCTGCAACACTCTCTCCAAAAGTCCCTTTCAGTTCTCATCGTCCATCATAACTGCTCCAAACATGAAATTATCTTCAATGTAAGTTCCTTTAACTGTTTTTTCACCCCATATAACTCCTCCATATACAGAGGAATTCTATGAGATGATTGTAACCGATTAACGGTCATATAACTAATACTATTTTATCACTAAATTTCATGTTCCTTACTGTCCAAACGTTTTCGCAGTTTAATATACCTTTCATTTTCCGTCATCTCTTGCTCAATTTCTTTATAATTACAATGAAATTTCCAAATACTAAATATAAGTCCCATGTTATTAATCAGTATCAATACTCTTGGAATATAGTGAGGCAGAAATTTCATTTGTTCTATAAATAACGAAAAACGTTGTGGTTCAATAATTGCTAAAACATGTCCTAGAAGCCTTTGATTTTAATGGGGTAGAATCTTATTGTGGTTGCTTACAACCATAGGCAAAATGACGAATTCAGATGGGGATGAAATTCGCAATTTTCTGCCATATCCGCTATAATAATACTTAGAAAAGGGGTGTCATTATGGCGATGGAATATACAGAAGAACAATTAAATCATTTTGACAAGTCTACACTTGTTCAACTGTTTTTGGTTCAACAATCACAACTGAAGGATATTGATCAGAAGTTGCAGTTATTGTTGGAGCAAGTCGCTGTATTGAACAACAAACGTTTCGGCAAATCTTCTGAGAAACTAGGTGTAGATAACCAGATTTGTTTCATGGAGGTTGATGGGAATATCGTCTTTTTCAATGAGGCAGAGGCTGTTGCAGCACTGGATGAATCCGAAGAAGAACCTGTTAAAAAACGTGGAAAGAAGACAAAAGGGAAACGTATTGCTGATATCCGGAATCTTCCTGCATATTCTTGTGCGATGAAATCGCACTTCCGGAAATTTGGAAATCAGATGTCCGGAAGTGGAAATCATCTATGCGAGTTTACTCGCGCAGTGTTTTATCTAGACCATACACCTCCCGCATGGACTTGTCATGCTCAGCATCAATACTTGTGATGTTGATCTGATAGCTGTCATGGGCAATACGGTCAATGATTGCATCAGCCAGAGGACTTGCTTCTCCTCCAAGCTGATCGTACCATTCTTCGAATACATACTGAGAGCAGAAGATGGTTGATGATTTCTTGCGTCTCCGATGAAGAAGTTCGAAGATATCTTTCTGCTCTGTATCAGTTGGTTTGAGAAGCATCCATTCATCCAGAATGAGAAGCACTGGATTGGAATATTTTGCCATAACTTTGCGGTAGTTCCCTTCAGTTCGTGCAATGTCCAAATCCATGAGTAAGTCTGGCATACGGACATACCTGGTATTGTAATACTGCTTGCTGCAAATTTCGCCCGACCGGTGTGAATATTTCGTTTGAAACGGTGTGAGCACATT
>OBZG01000097.1_pt1 | contig 113808 bp, 102 predicted proteins | sample 1550701 | NCBI WGS metagenome assembly OBZG01 (sample SAMEA2580229, study PRJEB22360) | human gut metagenome | biome: human gut; feature: human-associated habitat; material: faeces | place: Denmark | collected 2008/2010
TTTTCTTTTATTTTAACATGAAGCGGCTATAATAGCTATAAATATTTAGTTAAATATCAACAATACAGTGCACTAGCATTGCAAAAAAAATAACTGTTCCTTCATGAGTATATGCACCAATCATATAATTTGAAATGAATATTAGACCGTTATTCTTTAAAAATGTATCTGATAATGAATTATAACTAGAATCATATTTTCTATTTCCAAAACATACACCAGCGCAAGTATTTAAGAACACTACTTTTGCTTTCAGATCCTGTAAAAAATATAATTTAGCATTCCCCCTATTTAATCGGTCTTTACGATAACATTTATTTTCAATAACACATTGTGGAACTTTCCCTTTCATTTTTTTTGAATTTTCCACTCTACTACACATAACTGCTTTAGCCATATTGAAACATACATAGTCTCCATGTCCTGTAAAAAAACATGCTTCACTATCAAAAAGTTTCCCCTCAAATATATCAGGTTGATTATTTAGAAAATCTTCAATGTACGGATTCTTTAATACTATACATCTATTTTTTTTTACTTTTTTATAATACAGTAGAAGATCTTCTTTTTTCTTTACAGCCATAACACTAAACACAATACTCTTTTCCATCAACTCAGTAATAATATCCAATCTTATATCTTCAATTAAACTGATAATTGTAGCAAATCCAGACTGTATATCTAAATTTAATAGGTCATTAGCACTTATTAGAATAGATTTTTGCCCCAAAGAATTTGCAATCTTCACTACACTTTTTTCTAATTTTTCGCTTATACAAATCATATAATATGATTGGTGCATTTCGTTATTCCTCACTACTGAAATCTTCTTCTCATAAAGTCATTAACTTTTAATTGCTCTTTATTAAACTTCAAATTTTCATCGCTAATAACTGTATTTGCATACATAGCCAGTTCTATCATGTGTTTTGATACTTCACAAGTATTTTCATTATATGCATTCATTGACTCTCCGTTTTCAACTGGAATCGCTATACATGCACCACCACAAAAATGTCTTGCCCAACATTTTTTGCATTTTGTTCTATTGTATACTGTACGCTCAAACAATTTATCTCTATTTTCGTTAAATCCGTCTTCAATATTTCCTATTAAATATTCTTTATTGTTAGTAAAACGCATACAAGGATAGATATCCCCCTTTATATCTACACTCGCAAACCCAATGCCTGCACCACATCCATAAATACGTCTGACACCTTTTCCTATAGCATCAACTTCTGTAACAAAAGGATAAATGTTGTATTCTTCACCTTTTCTCAATTTATCTAAAAAAGTTTCTACAAGTTTATCATACTGTTCAAAATACTTTGGTAAATCTTTATTATCATATGACTGACCTTCTGTTCCCATAGCCGGAATAAAGAAAAATGCATTAAATCCCATTTCTTCAATGATATGTTTCACGATATCATTTACATCAACTTCTGCATTTGAAATAGTTCCCCTAGGAATTATTGTATTCTTATCTAGCTCTTCAAATAAAATCGACATATTTTCTGCCAGCTTATCATAAGAGCTATTTCCGTTTGCCATCGGACGATACTTATCATGCACTTCTTTCGGACCGTCAATACTAATCTGCATACCTATTTCATTATCTTTAATAAGCTTAAGTAGTTTTTCATTAAGAATTGTTCCATTTGTACAGACATTAATAAAAATTTTTTTTGAATATTCTTTTTCTAGAATTTTGCACTTCTCAACAATATATTCCACAAGTGGAATATTAATTAAAGGTTCTCCTCCAAATAAATGTAAATTTAAAACTTTCGAACACTTTGCCTGCTCAAAAAACCATGTTAATGTTTTATCCGCTACTTCTTTTGACATCAATGTTCTTTTTCCCTTATAATGACCTGTTGATGCAAAACAATATGTACATCTCAAATTGCAATCTTGAGATATATTCATAACCAAGTTGATTACTTCTTTTTCTCTATCTACTGACAAAATCTCATACTCTGGTGAATCCCTCACTAAAATTTCTTGTTCAATAAGTTCCTTAATTACTGTTTCGATATCATCTTTGGAATATTTCTGTTTTAATACTTCCATATTCTCTTCCTTTTTCAATACCTTAATTACATCAAGATACTTGTCCTCAATAGAATAAAAATTAGATCTATTAACATCTAAAAAAATATTATACTTACCGTGACAAAAATAGTACGATTCTACCAATTGCATTTTACAAATACTATCGAATAAAGTCTCCATTGCTTTCTCCTTTACTTTTCATTTATATATTACAGAGAAAGGTAATCCTTTCTCTGTAATATCTAACATTAATACACTTCGTTTTTTAGCTCATTGCATTTTCTTATTACATGCACGCTACTGCTCCACTGTCGCAACCACTATTAATATTAGGATCATTATTCTTGTATTCCTCTGTATTGACTTTTTTCATATTCTTCACCTCCCTTCTTCGATATGACTGTATATACAAATCAAACACGAAGTGCAATAATATTAGCCAAATTACTGCTTTTTATTTAGGATATCAACTAATTCAAACACGTCACTTACGAAACTGATTTTAAATTGCTCAATTAAAGATTTGGGTAATCTCATTAATTCTTCATTTGACTTTGCAGGCAATATAATATCCCTAATCCCATGTTCATACGCAGCACTCAACTTTTCTTTTAACCCACCTACACGTATCACTTCACCATTCATCATAATTTCTCCTGATAAAGCAATTGGCTTGTTTACCATCTTATTTGCAAAAATGCAATATAACTTAAAAAATATTGCTATCCCCATTGATGCACCATCTTTACTTTCTCCAATTTCTGGAATGGATACATATATATCTTTTCTATCCATCTCATCAACAGAAACACCAAAATTTTCTGAATAATTGCGTAAAATTTCATAAGCCATTATAATTGAATCAGACATCGTTTTTTTTATATTTCCCAAAATATTAATTTTACCATTACCATCCCTAATTAAAATATCTAATACTAAAACTTTGCCTCCATACGGAGTCCATGCCAGCCCATTTCCCATTTTTTCATCCACATTTACATTGTCAAAAACATAGTTTCTAGGTCCTAATACTTTCTCTAGAACCTCTCTAGAAACCTTTGATTCTTTGCTCACTAAACAATACTCAAATATACAGTCTATACAATTTTTTAATTGTGCAATACCTGCTTCAAAAGTATAATTTTTTATTAAGTAAATTATTTCATCTTTTCCAATGATACTTGGTTTAAAATCTATTTGTTCTAAATACACTTCTGCAAATTCTACTTTTTCTATGAGAGATAAGCCTCCAAATTTAAACTCTAAATATCCGTGACAAATTTCATACAAACTAGAATTAAATTCATTTGTACCAATAATCAACATTATTTTTTTATTCTGATCATCAATCCATACATTAAGTTTTTCTAATAACCGTTTAATATTCTCCGAATTACTATAGCCTATATTTACATGTCTTAAAAAAATAATATTAAACTCACTATCAAAATTTATGGAATCTGTAAATAATTCTCTCAATTTATGCTCATTAAAAATTGACACTTCAAAAAGATTAATACCTAATTTTTCACAAAATTCATTAAGTATAAAACTTTTTCTTGTTTTTGGAGGTGCATAAAATAACACTCTTTTATTAAAAAACGAATTTTTCGTTCCAGTTACACTCTTAGAAATTTCAATTATTTTTAATAATTGGTAAAAATTATTATTTTGGTACTCATAGTCTGCTAATAACTGTTTCATAATCAAATCCTATCTACCTGGTAATTTTGGGTCTTTTAGGTTGATGAAATATACCATTACAATATGGTGGCCACTCGTTACTTTTAGCGTTTTTTCTTAGTGTTTTCTCTGTCAATCGTAAGACAATTACTGCTACATAGTTTTTTTTCATAACTAAACCTCCACTTTTATTTCTTGTTTACACACTTTAGCCATAATAAGAGTTATTGCACATAATACTATTCCAATGGACATAAAAACAATATACTTTTTTTCTATCTTATAAATAAGACATAATAAAAAAAGAAAATATTCCTTGCAAACCATTTTTCTCGCAAAAGTTTTCATTTGTAAATATTCATTAGATTCCAAATTCCAATTCGAATTATTGACAACCCCTAAAACAAATATTAAGACAAACGATAATGTAGTAATGGCTAATGTCAACATTAATTCCTTTTGCAACAGAAACGGATACACTATTTGGGTAATACACCAAAAAATTATATTACTCATTATAAAGCACCGTAAAAATGTTTCTGCATGATAACCACCAGTTACTTTTCTTAAGTTTAAAAAAAATAATAAAAATACAACTGAGGGTCCAAACATTTTAATATGTAATGCAACAGCTAATATTGAAAAAACAGTAAGCATATTCTCCACTCGCATAACAAATTCATACTCGTAATTTGGAGCTTGTTGATACAAAATAATATTTTCTTTTACCATTCTAAGCGTAACATAATGTGCTAGCTTTTGAATCATTTTTATCTCCTTTCAGTCTCTAGAGTATATATTTTATTTTGTTTTTTCAAGTAGCATTTCAGAATTCTACCATCTCATGACAGATTTCGACTATAGAATCATATATAATGGCTATATTTGCTGAAATACTTGTGTGATTCAATAGGATTTTTTACTTTGACTATAGAAACTGATTTTAGATTTTAATATGTCATTTAGAAACTAAACATTTCGTAAATATTTTATCTATGAAAAATTCTTGACTTCAATAGTAATAAGAATATATACTACTAAAGTAGAAAATATATTTTTTTTACATTATGTGAATTGAATTTTGAGAATAAGGTTATTGATTAAATGTAACCAAGTATTAGGAGGGATAAAATGAAAAAAGCGTCCATAAAGACAATTATAGTAATAGTAATACTATTAGTAATTGTTAGCATTTTTTTGAAAAAGCAAGATACGGAGAAAAAAGGATCATCATCTACAATTTCAGTGAGTAATAGCGAAATGCTGACTGAATCAATTGAAGGATACAATTCTATACAGGTATATCAAAAAGAAAAGATGATTGTGATTAACGCTAAATCAAGTGCAGATTTTTTCGATGATACACAATTTACAGTAGAAGTACAAGATACAATACAACCATCCGATATTGTGATAGAATGGACAACCGTAGGTGGTAAATCTGAGAAAAGCGAAAGTAATGATAGAATTATTGCTGAAATAATAATTAAAGAAAATGATAAATTAATTTTTGATAAAAAAATCAATTTTATGAGAAAAGGAATTGATGCAATTGAAGATATACTAAAAGAAAAAAGCAAATAATAATCGAGTATGAAAACTTTCTCTTAAAAGAAGAAAGTTTCCCGATCTCCTACACCACCGTACATCAGGTTGTTTAAACGATTAAAATTTCAATCTGAGTACGGTATTTTTAATTCTTTTACTTAGATTTTAAAGTCAATAACACTTTATCTTTCCACACAGATGCTCCGAAATGTATCTCTGCTGCTTATCGTTTTTATTATAATTAAAATTTGTTTAGCAAAGTAGTTTTCTACATTTATCGGGCAGTCCAAAAAGAGTAGAAGTCCATACTGAAATCCATACACTAATAGAACAGCCATTGCAAATGGATTAAATCCATGGAGGTATTCTGAGCTTTACATTCATTCAATATCCCAAATATTTAAAATACTGATACTATCATTCAAAAAGTATATTGACAATCGCTAACTTTCAAGAATTGCAGAAAGTTAGCGATTTTTCTATACACTTTCATATTTGACAGTTGCATTGAATGTGCATAGTCTTAGAAAAATGAAGAACTGGTTCAATAGTAAACTTTTATGATGTAAATATTAAGGCTCTGTAGCTAAATTATTCATTTTTTTGAGGTAGATCAATACCTGACGTTTCAGGATTGTTTAATATTCCAAGTAAGACTGCAATAGCGCAAATACTCTGAACTATGGTCATTATTGTTTCGTTATTTATTGAAAATCCAAGTGCAGAAAAAATTGTAAGTAAATAACCAAATATTCCAATGATTGTAGCAGGATTTTTCAATCTTTTTAAGTATTTTTTCATATAAAGTACCCTCTTTCAAAAAATATTTTATTGAACCAGTCTAATAGGTAAAAAGGATAAGATATATGTTCTGTCAATAACAAGTTATCAAAGTTTAGATGTTAAAATAGAAATGCTTCATGAAATTCCATATAGGAATACACAACTTATTTTGCTATATTTTGATAAAATAGAAAACACCAAAATTTTAGTTTACAAACTCCATCCCTAATCACTTTTTTTAAAGTGAAAGTGGGGATAATATGGAAGAACAAGAATATGCTAAATTAATTAATTCTGCAAAGCATAGTGAAGAATCACTTATGCAAGTTATAATAAAAATGAAACCGTTAATTAACGCTTATGCTAAAAAAATGTTTTTCATGGATTTATCGGATGCTGAACAGGAAATGACTTTAGCTGTTATAGAAGCTGTCAGAGGTATACCTATTTGTGAAAAGGATGGACAATGCTTGTCATACATTAAAAATGCAGTTTATTTTAGATTTTCCTATTTATGTAAACAAAATAGGAAAATAGAGATACTAGAAGCACCATATGAAAATGCAGAGGATGCTGGTGAAATCTGCATTGAAAAATATGAAGAAGTAGAAATATTATACGATTTAGAAAAATTGCCGATTTCAAAAAAACAGAAAGATATATTGACATACATATATCTAGGTTATTCTGATCGTGAAATAGCTGAAAAAATGAGTTTAAGCCGTCAATATGTTAATAGAATAAAAAAAGAAATTTTGATTGCGACGCATACTAAAATGTTATAAAATATTGTTTATACAAAAAAATCGTAGTTTAGAAAACCATATTGTTATTATTCAAAAAAGATTATATAATAAATACGCTAATTTATATGTTAGCTATTTTAGGGAAACAAGCATTGCAAGAGTAAGGAGACTACGGCTATGATTAGAATTGCTATATGTGATGATGAAGAAATTTTCAGGTATAAAATTGAAGAAATACTTAAAGATTATTTTAAAAAAAGACAATTAGTATATAGTGTAGATTTTTTTGAATCTGGAATTGAATTAATTAACAATAATGGTATTAAAGAATATAATATCATATTTTTAGATATTAACATGGAAGGAATTAATGGAATAGAAACCGCTAAAAAAATACGAAAAATTAGTAACGATGTGTTCTTAGTTTTTATTACAGCATTTTTAGATTACAGTTTAGAAGGATATAAGGTTCATGCAATTCGATATATATTAAAGGATAGCGGAAAAATGCCGGAAGCTATAAATGAATGTATGGATACGATTTTACAAGAAGCAAACAAAAAATTTTTAAAAATAAGAATTGACTTTATTGAAGGTGCTAAAGTAGTACCAATAGACGCAATTGTTTATGTCGAAAGTAATCTTCACAAACTAAATTATTATGTGAATACGATAGAAGGAATACGAGATTATACACAGTATACTACTTTGAATAAAGTAGAAAATAATTTTCCTAAAACTCAGTTTGTAAGAATTCACCAAAGCTATTTAGTGAACTTAAAGTACATAAAATACATAAAAAACTATAAAGCAATTTTAAAGAATGGTCTTGAATTATCAATACCAAAATCTAGATATAAAGATGTTTGTAATACATTCATATTATTTAAAGGGAGCCTATAAAGATGTATTTGTACTTGAAGAGTCTAATAATAATTTGTTTAGAAATTAGTTGTTGTAAGATTTTTTTTGAAAATTTTATAAATAGGAACCGTTTCATAAAAGCTTGGTTGATGCCTGTCTGGTTCTTTTTATTTATTTGCATTGACTTTGCTATTGTTGTTTTATTCTCAAAGAACATCTTTTTTAAACAAATTATGGTAATTCTTATTTATTCCATTTTTATGGGAGTTTATTTTGGAATTAGAAATATTAAAATTATTATTTACTCAATACTATTTCAAACGCTATTATTAACTATAGATTATACAGTTCTCGTATTTATGCAATTAATCTTGAAAGGAGAAATTCTTTCTTTGCTAGTAATTGAACATAGTGAACTGCTAGTTATTTTAAGCAAAGCTGTACTATTTATTTTAGTTTTAATAATCAAGAAACAATGGAAAAATAAACATTATAGTTTTGAAATATTGTCAAATAAGGAATGGATAAAATTATTGTCTTTTTCTTTTATGACAATATTTACAATTATAAGTCTTTTAATTAATTTTGACATTGTACACAACATTAAACAAATTGAAACTATTTTCATTATAGCATGTGGGCTAGATTTTATGAATATAGTTCAATTTTATCTCATTGATGATATTATGAGAAAGGAAGAAAAAATAAGAGAAAACAAACTTTATACAGCGAAAATGAATAATCAAATGACTTTATATTTTTCAATGTCGGAAAATTTGGAAAAACAACGCCAAATAGCACATGAATATAAAAATAAAATTATGTGTATTGAGTCATTACTGCTAAATAGGAAATACCCTGAATTGGAAAAATATGTGTATGAGTTGAGTGAAAATATAATAGAACACATAAATGTAATAGATACAAATAATATTATAGTTAATGCGATTTTGAACACAAAATATCAAGAGGCAAAAAAGAAAGATATACTACTCGTTTTTAAGATAAATGATTTGTCCGAAATAAATATTAATGATTCTGATATGGTGATTCTTTTATCTAATCTCCTAAATAATGCAATAGAAGCAAGCGAGTATTGTATAGAAAAACGAATAATAAAAGTTAAAATGGTATATGAGGATGGAACTTTCATACTTTCTGTAAAAAATTTCTACTCACATTCACTAAATATAAACAACGATATGTTTAACACAACTAAAATATCTAATAGCGATGAACATGGCATAGGCTTAAAAAATGTTATACAAATAATAGAAAAATATGAGGGTTCATATGCTATAAGTACTGAAAATAATGAATTTGAATTTACTGCTTTGATTGCAGGATGAAAAATCGTCATCGAAAATTTACCATATTGATGATAAGATATTGCCGGAAATTGCAATAAGGAGACTATATCTATGAACTGTTATAATAATCTATAAATTAGAAAATCCAGTTGGAATAACACCGAAGATTGCATAAACCTTCAAATTAGTGTAAGATAAATTACACAGTTTGGAGGTTTATTTGTAAACATCAAATTACCCACCTTGGCTAAAATCTTCTTTTCTTGATTCTTCTGCTTGCTCTTTTATATATTCCTGTAAAACCTCATCAGTGATATTACCAATTTTTTTCTACATAATACCCTCGTCTCCAAAATGCTTTCTTCCATTTACTTTGCAATTCTGGATGCCTGTCATAAATCATTGGCGTACTCTTTCCTTTTAGATATCACCCATGAAACTTGATATATTCAATTTAGGGGAATCGCTACACTAAGATGTACATGATCCACACAAACTGCACCTGAAATTATTTCTACACCTTTGTATTTACACACTATTCGAATTATTTCTTTTACATCTTCTCTCACTTTTCCATACAATGCTTTCTTCCTATATTTAGGGATAAAAACTATATGGTTACTGACATTTCCAACGGGGTCGAGTGGATAATGGGAATCTCACTCCAAACCTCTCACAGGACCGTATGTGATATTTTCCTATCATACGGCTCTTATCGTCTTTACATCGGCATATAGCCTGCTTGCCACTGATAGAATATTTTCGGATTTGATAAAACTATTCAATTTAGCAAAATTTGCGGTTTCTTCTTACCCATCTTATAAGCTTCTGATTCACATAATTTATCCCCTTTTGATAGGCTTCACTCGGTGTAAATTTGCAGAAATAATTCATTCCCCTCTGATAATCGAATTTAGTACCTGTGACAGTAACACGATATCCGTCGTTGCTGTCCTTTTTATCATGGTTCTAATTTTTCCCGTAAGGAACAGGCAGATTCTGCACTGACCGCTGGTGCGTATCCCATAAAATATTTACCATCTCCGCTCTTCAATAGTCTCGGTCGAAAACAGTAGCCCAGAAAAACAAAAGATGTTTCTACCCCATCCGGTACTGGCTCATTGTTTCTTCTGCAAAAAACTATCTTGCTTACACTATTCTCCCCAGCATAGCTGGGTGGGGTAATACTTTCAACAAGGAATTGTCAGCATGGGAGATCGAACTCAATGCAACCGCTGCAAAAGTAAACTGGCAACTTAAAACCACTTATGCCAGGATAAATGAGTATTCCAATGCAATAGTGCATGCTTTCCAGAAATTCAGGGTTCTTCCGCAATTATCCGTAAATGGAATTGAAACAAAAGTGCTAAAATGATAAAATTGTCTTAGGAATTTTGTCATTATGGAAGGAATTGAAATAGATGAAAGATACTCTTGATTTACAAAAATTTTACCCGGAAGAAATAGGCATCACAGAAGTAACTCAAAACGAAAAAGAAATTTATATCCATGTTTCTGTGCAATCAAAAAATTGTACATGTCCCAAGTGTGGAGTGGCTTCAGAACATAAACATGGTACTTATAAAAGAAAACTTCAAGATCTTCCGATTTTAGGTAGGACCACGTATTTAATCGTAAATGCTTACGAGTATCAGTGCAACAATTCGTCCTGTGATGTTACAACTTTTGTTGAAAATGTGGAGGGCTTTTTGAATTATTACAGCCGTATGACAGAGCGTTGTGAAGATTTTATATGTACTTTGGCATTGGAAACAAGCTGTGAAGGTAGCGCTCGTATCTGCCGTTCTATGAATCTGAAAACCAGTGGCGACAGCATTATCCGATTGTTAACCAAGCGATATGTAGCACAATCGGAAGTTCCATGTGGAAGCATCATTGGAGTGGATGATTTTGCATTTAAGAAACGGCATACTTATGGGACAATTATTGTAGATGAGGCAACGCATAAACCAGTGGCAATTTTAGATGGACGTGATGGTAAAACATTAAAAGAATGGTTAAGTAAAAATAAACATGTAAAAGCGGTGACACGAGACCGGGCAAGTGCTTATTCAGCAGCCATAAAGGAAATATTGCCCGATGCTATGCAGATTGCTGACAGATTTCATCTTCATCAAAATTTATTAGAGGCCATAAGAAATACTATAAATTCTGTATTGCCCGTTGATATCAGAATCCCATCTGATTCTAACAGCATTGCAGAACCATCAGTTGAAAACGATAGTAAAAAAAATGCCATGCAGTGTGGATAACCTTAACGAATATAATCAAAAAAGGGTACAACTGTACACTGCGATAAAGGAATATAACTCTGCTGGATACAGTAAACGCCAAATTTCTAAAGTATTACATTGCAGCAGAAATACCGTAACAAAATATCTCAATGGAGAATATGAAGCACTTTGTAAAAAAGATTTTCGTAGCGGAATGGATCAGTTTTATGATTATATTATCAAAGCTTTAATTTCTGGCATCAGTCGAAAAGATGTATATCGCAATGTTATTGAAAAAGGATATAAAGGCGGTCAATCTGCAGCATATGACTATATGAATAAAATCATAGAACGATTCCAAATTGATGTTGCAATTTACAAAAGTTCTTCACCTGAAGCACTCCAAAACAAAAAGGCATTACAAAAATATGACCACCTTTCACGAAACGGCATATTCCGTTATCTTTGGATGGGAGTGGAACTTAGTGCAAATCATAAGGCATATATTTTACAGAAATATCCCAAACTCAGAGAATTGATGCGTTGTGTTCAAGAATTCCGTGAAATATACGAAAAGAAAAGTATGCCTCTATTGTATTTGTTTATAGAACGGTACAAAAACTCTGATTTAAAAGAGATATCCCGGTTTGCAAATGGATTAGAAAAGGATATAGAAGCTGTGGAAAATTCTGTTGCCAGTGAACTTTCGAATGGTTTTGTCGAGGGAACAAATAGTAAACTAAAAATGGTAAAACGTACTATGTATGGGAGATGCAGCAAAGCACTTTTAGCAGCAAAACTAATGTATGCGAAGGTTGAATGACACGGATAATTGCGGAAGAACCTTTATAAGTACCATGTTTATGTTCTGAAGCCACTCCACACTTGGGACATGTACAATTTTTTGATTGCACAGAAACATGGATATAAATTTCTTTTTCGTTTTGAGTTACTTCTGTGATGCCTATTTCTTCCGGGTAAAATTTTTGTAAATCAAGAGTATCTTTCATCTATTTCAATTCCTTCCATAATGACAAAATTCCTAAGACAATTTTATCATTTTAGCACTTTTGTTTCAATTCCATTTACGGATAATTGCGGAAGAACCCTACTTAAATGGAATATGCATAAAGCTAAAATCTCTTTATCCTAAGTTTACTACTGCCTCAGAATAAGGCAGTAGTAAAACGGAATACAAATGTGTCAATGCACTAGCATTACTATTTTTCTGACATGAACGAAAGAGTTGTACGAAAATCATTATCACATGGTTCTTAACCAAATATAAGACACTATTATTGTTTGCTTACTAACATTTACATATTTCACTAAAATCTATAAGGAATAAAATATCCTGTAGAAATTTATCCAAACAACCGAGGGTATTAATTTCTACAGGAATATTTATTTAGTAGTTAAATAGTAAACCTATCTCGTTCTCGAAAACAAAACACTACTTTATACTTTTGAACACTCAATCAAGCAAAAACTAAAAAGCCTCCACCTGCCAAAAACTCTAACAATGCACCTACCCCACTACTTGCAACAAGACAAATCGCAGCTGCTACTGCCACGCCTGCTACAACTTTTAACGCAGCTGTAGCAAATTCTTCTTCATTAAAATAATCGTCATTGTTATCATTAATTGCAACAGTAAAGTCAATTTTTACTGTTATACTTTCTTCAACATCCGGATCTTCTGGTAATAAATCCTCAGAACTAACACTTATCGAAACTTTAATCTGTTTAGGTGATACATATTCAAACCCGAATGTAATATTGCCTGATTTTACTGATAATGCAATATTTGATAAGACATCAGCAAAGCTTGTACCATTTCCAATATCTCCGAGTTCTATATCCGAGGTAATTTCGCTAATCTGATTCTGACATCCTGCTGTTAGTTTTCCCGTATTATCAATACTGATTTTAATATTATAATCTGTTTCAGCAATATTTTTCATTTCAGTTGAAACTTCTGCTGTAATAGTTACTACACTATTACCTGCTATATATGTATCCAGCAAAAATTCTTTATTGTAAGAGATGCCGAAATCTATCACTTTATCCAAATATCCTAGAGGATCTAGCACATCATAAACATACTGATTACGTGCAATTTCTAATTGTGCTGCTTTATTCTCTGCATCAATTTCTTCATCTGTTTTATTTTCTACTGCGTCAAATTCTGTAACACCTGCATCTCTTCCTGAATAAGCATCTTTGTCAATAGGAAACGAAGGTGATGATTGAAAAGATGTCTCATAAAACTGATCGAACGCCCAATTATCAGGAATAGGAAATCCTAAATTGCAACTAAAACCAGTTGACATATCTGCTACGAATGATGTACTAGCCAATCCTAACTGGCTAACTTTGGTGCACACATATCTCGGTGCATAAATGCCGACTTTATAATCCTTAGGATTTTTCTCACTGTTAAAGAATAATTTAATACGTCTAAAATAGGGAATGATAAACTTATTAAGCTGATATTCGTAACAATCAAAATCTACCGCAAAATAGATTGTTGAATTTTTAGGTATACCAATTCTTTCTGCAGCTAAAATTGCTGTCTGAGCATCTACAGATCCTTGAGATGCTTTTTGAAAATATTCAAGATAATATCCTCCATCCTGATATATTGGAAATACATGAAGCCCGGCTGCCTTAATGTTTTCAATTTCGTCAAGTGTTAAAAATTTGGGTATATGTTCGCTTCCCACTGAGCCAGTTAAATAGCGTCCTACATGTGTATATCCTGCAGCTTTAATATCTTTCGCCTGCTGTCTATTCAGCACAGTTGCACAATCACATGCCTTTGCCTTTCTTTCAGTATCCCCCTTACTTGTAAGTAAGGATTTCATTGTAGAAACATTAACTTCCCCCAATGTAACAAGTCCAATCCCTGTTAGTCCATAAAATTTCTGGAAATCCGATACTTTATTACTTGTGGTAGTATCGAAGATACCATCAAATCTTGATGGATTATATCCATTAAAATACAGTCCATACTGTACGAGTTTATTAAATGGAATATATGCTGATGAATTCTGTTCATTTTTCAAACTGCCAGGAAAAGTTTTAAAGGCTGCTGTGGTAGCATTACCAAAATTTACTGAATTAAGATCAGTAATAAGTTCTGTAGTAACTCCCTCGGCAGCCTGCAGTGCTCCTACTAGCGAAAGAGCTGTTTGTCTTGAAACCACGCCATCGCAAGGTCCAACACCAATAATATCAGACCAGTCACTATTTAACTGTCTCTGAATTAATTGAGTAATGTTATCTCCCCCAGATACCTTTTTAAACCAATTCATTGAAAGTAATCCAGCCCACACTTTCCAGTCGATTTTACCGGTTACCTGAAGCCCTGCATCTCCCTGCATTTCTCTAACAGCTGATACTCCGGTAGTATAATAAACTCCTGTGATTCCACCGGCATTATACCCTTTACAAAATAAAGCACATTGAATAAGACATACATTAACGCTGCTTGTATCATCCGGATTCATCTTTTCAATAATCGGGAGCTTTTTCATTGTACTAATAGTAATTGGTCCAACTGTTCCAGTAATATTCGTTAATCCATTCTGAATCTGAAAAGCTCTAATAATTCCCTCCATAACCCCTGAACCAGTATAACCATCTTCATCAAGCTTTTTCCAACTTGGATGTCCTCCAAACATTGCATTTAAATATTTTTGTGCTTTCAATACATTACTATCTGCCATTTTATTTTCTCCTTTTTCATTTTTATAAGCGCTTACATATATAAAGAAGAAAACACGATTTTAATTGTAAACAACATAATATTAAAAATAGACAGATATTTATTTTTCCACTTCAAGTACCTCAAAAATACATAAAACAAATACTAGAATATTTTTAATAAATATCGAATAAAATTTATCTAACATCCCTTTTCTATAATAAATAGTAAAAAAATAGAAGATATTTTATCTTAAACATTGTGTATTAGCCAATTATAAGTGAAATCGTATCAAAAATCTCCTGTCCTAAAAATACGGACTTCCACTTAAAGATATAATCAGCCTATGTTTTTAATACTATGATTTGGTTGTTGAAAAAACTACGGCATAATCTCCCCGAACGCTATGCTCGTAACCGTCAAATTATAATACGGTAGATAGGGTAGAGGGGAATAATTATCTCGCCCCTCCCATTGAACCATACGTACGGGGCTCGTATACGGTGTTGATCAGCACATTATAATATGCCATTTTCAGAAAAATAAATAGTGCAGAAATAATACGGGGATCTTCCATCCCCGAACCCCTGGAATCCTTGTTATAACAGTAATAGAAAAAATTATTACCGTTATAACAAGGCTAAAAATGGGATGTTTTAATTTTCCGAATTCTGCAAATTATGGCATCAAATAAAATGCGTTGTAACAACGGCTCTACAACTTATATTCCAACTTTTGCTAAGTAATAGGATAAGGGATTGAGCAGACCAGTTCCATCTTTTATCCTATTTTCAAGTAAATCCTTACTGATGATGAAATTCACCACGTTCATTCCACTTCTTCTGTACCACCCAAGTCTTGAATTCGCAACTTCCATTCTTCCAGTTTAGACAACTTAGGTTTGCGTTTACTTTTACTGGCACCGACTTGTGGTTCACTACACTTGGCGGTAAATACCCGTGACTGGACTTTCACCAGTAAGATTAGTGTCATGCTCGGCACACAACGTAAGTGCCTAGTTTTGGGCTGTTCCCAAAACTAGGCACTTAGTCATTATCCTTTTTATCTAATTAAATATAGTAATCATCATATCTCTTTGCATTGAAAACTTTCGAAATATCAATTCTATTAAAAGGGTATGTATTCCATACATTCTTCCAATTAATCCATCTCCCACAACTCCCTAGTTTCCTAATCTTTTGCAATACTATCATACTATCAAAAGAAAAAGCTCTTATTACATCATCTATATTTTCTTGATACATTAAAACATAAAAATCATTCCTGTCTATATCTTCTAAACCAATAGATCTTTCTTTTTCTTTTTTTACATTAGTAATCTTTCCAAATGCTATGGTTAATACACAAATGAGTCTAAAGAAATCTCCAGCTAATTCATGTGGATTTATCGCATAGACCTTACCATTTTGCTTTATTGACACTATCTTTTCAACTCCAGATTCATTGCTATCATCCACCTCTATCAATTCAAAATTAAACCAATCTTCAAATTTCATTTTGCTTTGTACAAACAACGGAGACAATAGTGATTTGATATGTTCATACAGTTTCCAAGAATCTCTTATCCTTCCACTATTTTCTACAGGATTTACTTTGCTTGATCCCATATCAATCAATTTAATGTCAAATGGCTCTAATTCTCCTAAAACACGATAATGATAAGATGACAGTCTCCTTAATTCTTCATCAATAGAATCTCTATTAAAAATCCAAAGGATATTTCCTGGATTCAAATCTCCATGAATAATATTGTTCTCGTACAATGTAATAACTGCTTTTAAAATTCCAGCTGATAAATTTAAAGATGTATGTATACTGCTTAAGCAATTTATATTATTAACATCAAATTTTTTACTATTACTTTGAAAATAATTATTCCTTTTAGCTCTCCATTGCTTAATGGTACAGTAAGAAGATACACTTTCCATTATTGAATACCATAATTTACAAGGATATGTGTATTCTCCCGCATCAAATATAACCGCAATTACGCCTGCTAAAGTTGTGTTTGCATTTTTTCTTGCTTCTTCTTGTGCCTTATTAGATACATATTTCTCATTTTCTTTAGGAAAATATATTTTTATTACTTGCTTAACATTTAATATTTTGTGAGTCACACTAAAAGTAACACCATTTGCACCAGAACCCAATGGTTCTTCCTCAAAATAATATTGTGCAAATCCAGCTATATCTTTTGTTTTTCCTACACATTCACCGTCACAATATAGTTTACCATCTATTACCTTTAATTTTTTCTCTTGTTCACCACTTGTTTTCAATTTTTCTAATCCTTTCTTTTAAAAAAATTCTATAGATTTTTTAGTAAACCACCTATTTTTTCCTTAATTATTTTAATAAATTTTATTTTCTCTTACAATCATTTTCTTTTTTTAAAATTTTAGAAGTTTTTTCAAGCGCTTCTATTAAAGTTAATCCTGTCAAAATTACAACAGCCCCAATCATAAATAATGTCCATGCTTTGCCCTTATCAAAGGTTACCAAAATAGCTATCAGAGCTACAGGCATATTTATATACCCTAAACCTGTTGCCCATTGAATAAAAAAAATTGGCCAGAACTTTTTCTCTTTTTCAACTTCATTTACTGTTTTCACTTTTCTGGCGAAATAAAACATACAGAATATTGATACAGCTATCAGTATTACCTTCCAGAAGCAATTAGCTTTCGTTTTCTCCGGCGGAAAAAAGTTATCTATCATGATAACTGATATTCCAATTATATACGCTATTTCACTATACAATCCTGAATAAGCTGAATCTTTCATGTCATTTACTTTTTGTTTTAAAGCAGTAATTACAGATTGATGATACCGTTTCGCACTTTTCTTATTTTCATTCATGTAATACATCCTCCATTAATAATAATAATAATAATATACCATTTCATCTCAATTATATCTCCAGAAAACTATAACTTTTTCAACCGATTCCCCACATTAACCAACGTTTCGATAATATCATGTCCCATCTTTTTTCTTATCTTCCATATCACATATTCTACTGTTCTATATGCTATCTGATCGTCATGATAATAAATCCCCCATACAGAATGATAAATATTTTTCTTTGGCATTACCCAGTTTGGTTTCAGCGCCAGTAGATATAAAACTTCAAATTCCCTAGGTGTCAAATCTATTTCCTTTCCTTCGTAGATAACCTGATAAGACATTGAATTTAACTGTAATTTCCCATTCCCCAGCACTACTTTCTCTTTATACTCTGGAAAAACATACTTCATTTGTATGCCTCCTCTTGATTTGTAAATTCATCTATTCTCATTCCAGAAAGAAATACTAGACGAAAAATCCCCTGTACAGCACCTTTACAATTATTTCTTATTTTAATGCAATCTCTATATCCTCTGCTACCTTTTCTATAATTTGAAGATACTCCTGGAGCTTTTCATAGTGGATATGAAGTAGGTGACTTCAATCCTACCATCATATTTAGTAAAATGCTACTTTAAACCACTACATATCCTATCTCTGAGGTTACCACTATTGTTGACTTTGATAAGCTGCTATATTTTAGTAGACTGTTTAAAAAGCAGACAGAACTTCCAGCTTCAAATTTTTAAGATTCAATCTGATAGTTTAAATATGTGATGATAAACATTTATTTTGAATAAGGCCTTGAGTCAATACAATGACCCAAGACCTTCTAAAGTGGTTTTGAATTATTACCTGGCAAATACTCTGTATGAACCGAATTGATACTGCTATACATCCAATATCCTGGTTTATTACTCACTGTTGCTCCTGGAACCGTTTTACCTCTTGTAACAGTAGCTGTTGTTCTAGTTGTATTTATTGGCTTACGAATTCCGCTAGTGTAATATCTATTTGTTGCTGTTCTTCCATTGAATATGTACGAAGTTCTTCTGGATTCATAAAATGAATCTCCATTGAGTACTCTTTATTTAATTTGTCAATCACTGCCTAATAAGAAAACGCCATAATAGTTCCCACAAATTTAATTTTTCTTTTTATATTCTACCTCCAAAACTTATTTTTATTTCCATCAAGAAATATCCCCTAAGTATTTATTTGTTACATCCGTAATGTGTGTATGAATACACCCAACCACTATTAAATTTCAAAATAGTATTACAACATTTACACCATGTTGCGTTTGCTGTATATACATCACACCTCACTCCAATATGTCTATGTTGCCATACAGTATCTGTCACATGATTACATGGAATATGAGTACAAGTACCTCTATATTCACTATAAAATGAATTCAGTAACTCTCCCTTCTCATTATAAATTTTTCCATCGAATTTTTCTTCCATTTTTGAAGAAGTGTTCTCGGGATTCGCTGCCATTACATAAGTAAAATTTGTAAGTAACATACAACACATACTCAATACCATAAATAATGCTTTTATTTTTCTTCTCATAACCAATCCTCTTTCTTTCTAAAATATAAATGGGATATTTCCAAACAGCAATTTACTTCTTTAATGTAACAATACATTCTCCATTTACTAATTCAAATTTTATAACCTCCTCATATGAAATTTCTTTATTTTTATTGTAAACTACTATTTCAAATTCACATTCATTCACATAACGTGAACTATTATTTGTTAACTTTTCATTTTCACTATTATAAATTTGTCCAAGTGTATTTGATCCAGGAATCCAATATATATTTTCCCCATTTTGGTAAATTGTAAAAATACTATTTTCTTTTTCTAACGACTTACACTCATATGTATAATCCTTTGGTATATCTATCTGAAAAATATATCCATTTCCTACCGGTGTTTCCATCAATTTTAAAATTTCTTTATGTTCTGGTTTTAAAATGGAACTTTTCTCATTTCCATCTTGTGTCATCGCATAAACGGTAATTGTTGCGTTATCTTTTAGCATGATATTCATAAAAAAACACATAAAAATCATAGCTGTTACAACAATCCCAGTTGTAATTCTTTTCATGTATATTTTCTCTTTCAAAGTTTTTTTTCTTTCAATCCCATCAAACCCATCAAAAATTCTCTGCTTGGATTCTTCTGTAAATTCGATTCCAGTCACAACATTTTTAATTAAATTTTTATCCACACTAATTCACTCCTAAATTCTTTTTTAATAAATTTCTCCCCCGTTCCAAACGCTTTTTCACAGTCGATTCCGTAATTTTCAAAATCTTACTTATTTCAGAGCATTTATATCCTTCTACATAATACAATAAAAGCACTGCTTTATATTTAGGTGGTAATTCTAAAAGAATATCAAATATCTGCCTATCTATACTATCCTCAGAGTATGTAGTCTTAATTGTTTCAATATTTATATATGGATGTTGTTTATAGAAACGCAATTTATCTTTACAAAGATTCATTGTAACTCTAATTAACCATGCCTTTTCATGTTCATAGGTTTCAAAGAGAGGATTTTTTTTCATATATTTTATCAATACATCTTGCACTGTATCTTCTGCATCATACGTCTTTTTAAGCATTACGATACATATTTTATACAACATTTCTCCATATTTCTGAAATATCTCCTCAATTGAAGATTGTTCAATCATACCTCTCACATCCCTACTTAATTCCTTTTATATTAAAACGTTTCAAAATTTAAAAAGGTGACAAATTTATTTTAAATATTTTTTTCATTTTTTCTTTTACATCTACCCAATATTTGTTTAGTGTACAAATCGCCCAATCAATAAAAAAACACAGATATGTGCGGGATAATATATATATAAGAATTTTTTCATATTTTTCCCTTTACGATTATCATATAATGCAATAAATGGCGATGCAAGAACCATCCATGCCTGAGTATGATTAAACAGACCTGTATAAACCCAACATTGAGATATACTTACAATATAAGAACCTATTAATACAAATGCTGAAAAGAAAATCAATGCTACAATCTGGCTTTTCTTTTTTTTCATATAATACCATCCAATCCCTAAGATCAAAAGAAATGGAGAATATTGAATCGTGAAAATATTAGGTAAAAATACATTTATCAATGGACAACTATCTCCTATTATCAAACTTCCTATCCCTACTAAAATAGGTATAAGCATTAAAACTATATGTCTTATAATATGTTCTTTCTTTATAATCATATCAATCAAGTAGATATAAATTGCTGTAAAAAGCCATTCTGGGATTACATTGAATGAAACCTTTGAATTTGCTAAATACGACAAAACAATTTCAAGAATACAAATACAAATATGATATTTATACAGTCTAAAAATATAGCGTTTTCTATCTGATGAATAATGCATAGCCTGTATCACGGCAAAAAGAAATAATGGTGCTGCAATTCGTCCCATAATTCTAAAAACACTAACATCTATCGTAGTGTTTACAAATACATATAAATACAAATGATCAATAGTCATAAACACTAACCCTATTATTTTAAGCATTGTATTATTTAAGCTAAGAAAATCGGCCTTAATACTTTCCATTTAAAATACTCCTATAAATCCCAATATGAGAGCCCTTCTAATTATATATAGAAAGGCCCTCTCAAAACATTAGCCGAAAGAACCTGAAATAGAATAACTATCTCCTATAGGGCTACTGTTAAAACGAAAATAAAATTTATCACTATTGTCGTATCCGCCAAGATCATCTGTTGTAATCGTATGTGATTTACTACCACCAGCACTAATTGTCCAGCTACTTACAACCGTTTGAAAAATAGTACCTTTATGTACCAAATCAACTTTTACTTTGTTACTTGAGCCTGCTGAAAAATCAAATGTCTTACCTTTAACATTCGTAAAATAATAATTCGTATATAGTGTTGAATAATTACTACTACCATCTACATAATATGTTCCATTACTCCAAGACCATTTTGATGTTGGTTCCTGAGTGGTTCTAGTATCAGGTACAAATTTAAATTCTTCGTATCCATTAACATCACCTGTAAAATAAACTTCTGGGACATCTTTAACCGCCTCTTGACGCATTTCTTCATCTGTTTGTGCAAAAACAGTCAACGATGGAACACAAAGACATACCATAACCATAAATGTAGACAACAAACGTTTAAAACTCATTCTTTTGTTTCTCATATAATTCCTCCTTTATTGGAAATGTTATCTTTTTTGCTCAGACTTCTGTATATCTTTCCCATTGGATTCACCTCCCTCTTGATTTTCTCTTTTAACTTTAATACGAATACAAACCTATAATAGTGACATTAATTTGGAAAATTTTTTCTGAAGAATTTTTGCTTTGAAATAAAGTACCTATATTCAAACTTCACCAAAAGAACTACACATAAAAAGGCAACAATTATCTACATAATCACTGCCTCCGCAAAATTTATTATTTTCCATTTTCCCTCTATGCCTTATTGTATCCAATGAATTTGTCTCCATAAACTTAATACAAAAGATTTGTCAATCCGTTTTTATCCTCAATCATATATATTGAGTGTCCTAATATGACGCTTTTATCTTTTATTCTATATTCCTCTCTTCTTGTCGTTATAGCACTACTTTCTTCTTTATGCATAAATATTCTTCATCGCTTCTGCAATTACCAAACAACTAAATTGCAATTACATTTTCTAAAAATCTTCCTTCTTTTCCTTAAATCCCCCTCTGGCGAATACAAAAATAGCCATCTCTATGTACGAATCAGGTCACCCGTCCATCTATTTTTATCTATTTCATCTAGTGTTATTCTGTCCATACAGTCCGCAGAAACAGCGTAAAAACGCACAAAACAGCACTCAATACCACTCATTTTCCGCCTTATAAATAGTAACTCACAAAATATTCCACTGCGTTATCGGGGAACATCTCCTTGAATTCTCCGTAGAGCTGCGCAGCAAGTGTTTTATTATGAGCGATGACCAGTGTCGGCTTCTGTAATTGCTGAATCACATTTGCCATCGTAAAAGTCTTTCCAGAACCCGTAACCCCCAGTAAAGTCTGGCATTGGTTGCCTTCCTTGAAACCTTTCACAAGCTCTGCAATCGCCTGTGGCTGGTCTCCGGTTGGCTCATATGGGGCTTTCAAAATGAATCTATCCATAGCAAAATCCTCCATGTGTGACTTTTCGTATGCTTACTGTCAGCCACATTTTCAAATATATTCGTAACGGAATGCAAAATACTCCGTCGAGTATTCATCATTTATTTATTCAAAATTTTTGTCTTCCAACACTGTTTGTAATTCTTCTTTACTAGGAAGTACCGTTTCGTATTTACTCGCAAATATCTGATTACTATCCTTAGGCAATGTCATTTCTACAATAGCATCCTTCTTATCTTTACAAATTATAATACCTATTGTTGCATTTTCATCGTCCAATTTAACTTTTCGGTCATAATAATTGACATACATCTGCATCTGTCCTATATCTTGATGCTTTAACTGGCCAATTTTCAAATCAAACAATACAAAACAACGCAATAAACGATTATAAAACACCAAATCAACTCTAAAATGCTCTTCTTCAAATGTAAATCTAACCTGTCTGCCTACAAATGTAAATCCTCTCCCTAATTCTAATAGGAACTTCTGCAAATTATCTATAATTCGATTTTCCAATTCCGTTTCAGAATAAGTAACCATTTCCGGAAGTCCTGTAAACTCTAAAATATACGGATCTTTGAATATATCTTCTGGCTTTTCAAGCATTTGTCCTTCTGTTGCAAGACGCATTACTTCTTCCTTATTTCTGCTCAATGACAAACGTTCATATAGCGAACTACCATACTGACGTGCCAATTCATCTTTACTCCAGCCATTTCTATATGCTTCTATTTCGTAAAAATGACGTTCTTCAATCTTACTTATTCTCATTAAAATAAGATAATGAGGCCAACTCAAATAAAATTTTCTTCCTTCTTTTGTAGTCGGCAAGTTTTCAGATTGGGGAAACACCGTTTCCCCAATTGAATCTTTAGAATATACCAGATAAAATTTTCTCATCAATTTTAAATTATCATACGAGTAACCTCGCCCAAATTTTTGCGTTAACCTCTTTGATAATTCTTTTAATATGTACTTTCCATATGCTGCACGTTCTTTTCCATCCTGTTCCTCTTCAATAATCATTCGCCCTGCTTCATAATATGAGTATACCATCGTCATATTTACTGCAACTGATAATTTTTTTTTTGCATTTTGGAATAACTCTATTACTTTATTATAAAAATTTTCCTTTTGAATGTTATCCATCTATTCACATCCTTTCATTTTTCTTACTCTAATCTTCGCAAAACTCTATAATCTCTTCCTCTGATATCGGACAATAATCATTCCATCCGAAAAATCCATACTATTCGGTACTAAAGCACCAAATAGCACTCGTTTTCCCCCCTGACATTCCAGCTCACGAATTATTCCACCGCGATCTCCGGGAAGGACTCCTTAAACTCACCGTAAAGCTGCACGGCAAGGTTTTTATTGTTCACTATGATAAGCAGGCGTATTCTGATACTAATTCAAAGTGATCCACATTTTCTCCTTATCAGTATAGGCATATTTTGCTCACACTTATTCCCTGCCGTTATTATATCAAAATATAAAATAAAAGTACAGAGCAAAATCGAATGTTTGTTCTGTACTGTGATATACTTTTTCACTATAACTTCTATTACATATTTACAACTCCTTTTTCAAATTCTGCCTCTGAACCAACAAAATGATCTGGTTCATACTCTCCATACGTTGTTTTCCATGCAACACAGCCGACCTAATCAATCTGTTTCGCTATCAAGTAACACATGTTCTAACGTCTCCTTAAAATCTTTTCTGATAAGATCTTAGCTCCCCAATATTTCTATATACATTTTCTCTTTTTCGTTGTTATAACAACATACTTTCCTTGTTCCATGCGCTATAATCCTCCCATAACTTGAATCACTATTCGAAATTTTTATCTTCGAACCTTATTGAAACCACAGGAGGATTATCAAAATGGAACAAAATATGTTTTGCTATCAATGTCAGGAAACAGCCGGGTGTACCGGATGCACAAAAATGGGCGTATGTGGAAAAACACCACACGTAGCCGCTCTGCAGGATCTGCTTGTCTGGGTGACGAAAGGATTATCTGCAGTGACAACGCAGATGCGCCGGGAAGATTTAAACGTGACCGGTGAAATCAATCAGCTGATTACCAAAAATCTCTTCACAACGATTACAAATGCCAATTTTGATCCCGAAATGATCACTTCCCAGATTGAAAAGACACTTCAGATCAAAAAAGTGCTTCTTTTACAACTGAAAAATCCGGAAAAATTGCCGGAGGCTGCCCGATGGTCTGCAGCCCCTTCTGAATTTGCAGCCAAAGCTGCCACTGTAGGAGTTTTATCAGCAAAGGATGAAGATATCCGTTCATTGCGTGAACTGATCACTTACGGACTGAAAGGATTATCTGCATACTCCAGACATGCCAATGTTCTTTTAAAAGAAGATAAAGAACTGGATACCTTCCTCCAACGCGCTCTCGCAGCAACGCTGGATGATACCCTGACCGTGGAAGATCTGGTGAATCTGACACTTGAAACCGGTAAATACGGTGTTTCCGGAATGGCACTTTTAGATCAGGCAAATACAGAAGCCTATGGAAATCCGGAAATAACAAAAGTCAATATTGGAGTCGGTAAAAATCCGGGGATTCTGATTTCCGGTCATGATCTGAAAGATCTGGAAATGCTTCTTGAGCAAACCGAAGGAACCGGAATTGATGTCTATACACATTCTGAGATGCTTCCGGCACACTACTATCCTGCATTCAAAAAATATTCTCACTTCAGAGGAAACTATGGAAATGCATGGTGGAAACAAAAAGAAGAGTTCGAGTCTTTCCACGGACCGATCCTGATGACAACCAACTGTATCGTTCCTCCAAAGGACACTTACAAAGACCGCCTGTACACTACCGGTGCGGCTGGATTTCCCGGCTGTCAGCATATTGACGACATACCTGAAAAAAACAAAGATTTCTCCAAGCTGATCGAACAGGCAAAACACTGCGCACCGCCTTTGGAAATTGAACGTGGTGAAATTATCGGTGGATTTGCCCATGCACAGGTTTTCGCTCTTGCAGATCAGGTTGTTTCTGCTGTCAAATCCGGGGCGATCCGGAAATTTGTTGTGATGGCAGGCTGTGACGGGCGTGCAAAAAGCCGCAGCTACTACACGGATTTTGCGAAAGCGCTCCCAAAAGACACTGTCATTTTAACGGCAGGCTGTGCCAAATATAAGTATAACAAACTGAATCTGGGTGATATTAACGGAATTCCACGTGTTCTGGATGCAGGACAGTGCAATGACTCCTACTCCCTCGCAGTAATCGCTCTGAAACTGAAAGAAATTTTTGAATTAAATGACATCAATGAGCTGCCGATTATTTACAATATCGCGTGGTATGAACAAAAAGCTGTGATCGTCCTGCTTGCCTTACTTTCCCTCGGAGTGAAAAATATTCATCTGGGACCTACACTTCCGGCATTTTTAAGTCCTAATGTAACGAAGCTTTTGATCGAAAATTTCCAGATTTCAGGAATTGATACAGTTGAACACGATATGCGCCTTTTCTTCGGTGAATAATCTGTCTCTCTGACCGTCAGAGAATGCACAAAAAGTGCAGAGCTCTTTTTCGCTCTGCACTTTTTCTTATCTTTTTATTCTGTTTCTTACAATTTTAACTCCTGGTACTGTACATGCTCTTCCAGTGCCTGTGTCATCTCCGCCATACGGCTCACATCCCCGATCAGGATCACGCCACAAAGACGGTTGTTCAGGAAATAGTATTTCTGATACTGTTTTTTGCCCATATCCTTCAATTCAATCGTCTTGTATACCAGATTTGGATTTTTTCCGTTGTCTCCTGCTGCAAACAATGCGGTTCTCATTCCGTGGAAGCTCAGTGCCGCCGGAACTGTCTCATATTCCATCTCTTCTCCTGCCGCATTCGCTCCTGCCACTTTTCCCTGTTCAGATGCTTCCGGCCAGATTGCATAGTTGAGACCGTCATACTGTGCACAGTCACCACATGCATAAATATCCGGCACATTCGTCTCCATTTTAGAATTGACGATCACCGCACGGTCCACTTCGATTCCGGCCGTCTTAGCCAGCACCGTATTTGCACGGACTCCTGCAGATACAATCACCAGCTCTGCCGGGAAAGTTCTTCCATCTGCCAAAGTCACTCCTGTCACATTGTCTTCACCGTCAATAGAAGCAATGCTGACACCTGTGTAAATCTGCACGCCCTGCTGTTCGCTGATGTGCTTGAGCATCTCACCTGCCGCGTCGTCAAGCTGACGTCCCATCAACTGACAAGCCGCTTCCAGAACCGTCACCTGACAGCCGGCCTTCTTCAATTCCCAGGCAGCCTCCAGTCCCAGAACTCCGCCTCCGATTACAACAACATGCTCCACATCCGGCAGCATTGCCGCTACCTTTTTCGTATCATCCAAACGGCGGATTGCGATCACACCTTTTTTTTCCGCTCCTGCGATTGGTGGAATGAAACACTCAGATCCCAATGCGTAGATCAGCTTTGTATAAACAAACTTTAAACCGCCTTCCAGTTCGATTTCTTTTGTTTCCGGATGGATCGCAACCACCTCCATATCCAGAACCTGCTGGATATTCTGCTCCTCATACCAGCCTGCATTCTGCACCGCGATCTGCTCCTCATCCAAATCTGCCATGATCGACTTTGTCAGCATCGGTCGGTTATACGTGCGGTAAGGCTCATTGGAGATCATCAGAATGGAAGCTGTTTTATTTCTCTTTCTGATCTCAGCCGCAGCATTCCAGCCTGCAGTTCCGTTTCCAAGGATCACATAGAAATCCTTTGTATCATTGGAAAACTCACTTTCCTGTGCGTCCACCGGAACAAAATTCTCTTTTCCGACGCCGCAGACCGGACACACTTCCAGTGAAGAATCAAAGATTTCTCCACAGACCAAACATTTTACAAGCTGACGTGCACCGCTTTTTTCTGCTCTTTTATTTTCTTTATTCTGAAGGATACATCCGAAATTATATCCATAGTCAAATGCGTCGATCAGATTGTCCTCGCCCGGTTTAAACCGCACACGAAATCCGTCTGCTACTCTCATCCGCAGCTGTTTCAATCGTTCGATTATATGAGGAACACCTTCCCCGCTCCATCCATAACTGCCGAATGCACTGGCCAGTTTTCCGCCATGTGTCCCTGCAAAGATAGAAGTCGTCAGATCCCAGATTGGCTTAAGTGCCTCTCCCACAATGGTAGGTGTTCCAAACAGGATTCCGTCTGCAAAACCGAGTTCTTCCAGCACTTTTGCCTGATCTGCCTCTACCATATCATAGCAGCGCACATCTATATCTCCGCTAGCCTTTATTCCTTCTGCGATCTTCTGCGCAAGCTGGGCAGTATATCCATAAGCACTTACATACGGAATGATCACTGTTTTCTTCGGATTTGGATTCACGACAGTACACCACTCTTCATAAGTATCCAACATCCACGAAATCTTGTCATCGATCACCGGTCCATGTCCGGTACAGATCATACTCAGATCCAACTCCCGCACTCTTGCCAGTGCTTTAGACATAAACGGCTTAAACGGTCCGATAATATTGTCAAAATAATATTTTGTGGCACGCACATAATCGTCCCACTGTGTCACCTTGCTTAACAAAATATCATGGAATCCATAATGAGAACCAAAAGAATCGCAGGTCACTAAAATCTGCTCTTCTTCTATATAAGTGTACATCGTATCCGGCCAGTGCAGATTCGGCACGCTCAAAAACCGCAGCGTCTTATTGCCTATCTTCATGGTCTCATTGTCTTTCACCGGAATCGCCGTAAATTCTCCGTTTACAATCTCCTTTAAAAATCCGATGGCACATCCTGTAGCAATAATCTTAAGTCCCGGGTTCAGTTCCAAAAGTCGCTCTACACTTCCTGCATGATCCGGTTCAGTGTGGTTGACTACCAGATAATCGATCTTTCTGATATCCGTAATCTCACTTAATTTTTCCAGATATTCGTCAAAAAACTTTGCTTTTGCCGTCTCAAACAGAACCGTCTTATCCCCTGCTTTTAAAATATAAGAATTATAAGTTGTTCCAAACTCTGTATACATAATAATGTCAAATACACGAAGCTGGTCATCTACAATTCCAGTCCAGTAAAATTCCTCTCTTAACTGTAATGTCTCCATTGTCATTTCCTCCTTCTTCGAAATTCTTTACATACACATTCTATAAATATTCACAACATCTTCTGCTTTCAGCGGAACATATGCCTCTGACAGTCCGCCAAAGATCACTGCATGTTCTGCCATTTCTGTAAAATGTTCTTCTGTAATCCCTACCTCAGACAAGGTCATCGGGATTTCCAGGCTTTTTAAGAATTCCTCTGTCGCATCAATTCCTGCGTTTGCAGTTTCAAAAAGATCCGCTTTTTCTGCGATTCCCCATACATTTTTTGCATATTCTGCAAACTTTTCTACCGTATGTTCATTCAGAATATATCGCATCCAGCGCGGAGTCAGGATCGCGAGCCCCACTCCATGTGTGATATCATAATAAGCACTCAGCTCATGTTCCATCGGATGACAGCTCCATGCACAGTCTTTTCCTGTGGAACAGATTCCGTTGATCGCCAGCGAAGACGTCCACATCAACTCTGCACGTGCTTCATAATTTTCCGGCTCACGCACTGCGATCGGCGCATACTGGATCACAGTTTTTAAAAGCCCTTCACTGATTCGATCCGGAACCGCTGCCCTTCTGGTATCGAAATACACCTCCAGAATATGTGACATAATATCTGCACTGCCTGCTGCCGTCTGGCTTGCAGATACTGTAAATGTATTCTCCGGATTCAGAACGGATGCCTTCGGCAGCAACAGCGGATTTCCAAAGCCCAGTTTTTCTTTCGTCTTCAGATTGGTAATCACTCCGCCATTATCCATCTCACTTCCTGTTGCAGAAAGCGTCAGCACCGTACAGATTGGAAGTGCTTTTTCAATCCGATCCGGATGTAAGATCAGATCCCACGCATCTCCCTCATAATATGCAGCCGCCGCAATGGCTTTGGAACAGTCAATCGTACTGCCGCCTCCTACGGCAAGAATCACATCGATATCCTCTTCCCTGCAGATTTCCGCACCCGCATAGACACTCTCAATCCTAGGATTCGGCTCGATCCCGCCAAGTTCAAATATCTCAAACTCATGAAGCAGGTTTTTAATCCTGTCATAAAGTCCTGTCCGTTTGATACTTCCGCCGCCATATGTCAACAGTACCTTATTCCCATATGGGCGTAAAAGCTCCGGCAGCTTTTCTTCCTGTCCTTTTCCAAATAAAATTCTGGTACCAACACAAAAATTAAAATTTTCCATACTGCTCCGCCTTTCCTACGCTATACGTCTATTTTCCATCAGATAGTTACATTTTACCATTGAATTTTAAAAATGTCTTTCTTTTTATGTTTTTTTCATATATTTGATGCTCTTGTTTGACGCATTAGCTGTCTGCAACCGGGAACAAAATCGTAATCCGAAACCCATTCTTCTCCTTCATAACCGCACATTTTCCCGTCATTTTTTCCATCATATTTTTTATGCTCTGTAATCCGATTCCATTACTCTGCGTTTTTTCTCCCGAAAGCCGAATCTGATTTTTTTATCCGGCCACCGGACTTGAAAAATCGTCTGAAATCCCCTCTGTTCCAGATAACTGCACGTTTCTGAAAAAAGATCATATAGTAATGTCTCAAAATTATCTGGTTCTTCCAATTTTACCTCATCTTCTCCGGAAAGCAGAGAATATTCGAACAAATGCTCCGAAAGCTGCTTCATACGACGTGCTTTCTGATCGATCTTTTTCAGATATTCCAACAACTGTGCTTCATTTTCATACTTTCCTTTTTTCAGAATTTCTGTATACAGCATGATCGAAGTAATCGGCGTTCTGAGATCATGCGACATCTCCGTCACAATTTTCTGGTTTTCTCTTACAATCTCTGTCTCCTTATGAATCATCCTCTGAAACGATTTTCGCATATTCTCAATTCCTTCGGCGAGCTTGGACAACTCATCCTTCCCTTTTACAGTAATCGCATATTCCAGGCTTCCGCCCTCTAATATTTGAATCTCCTTACTAAGCTGTAAAATGTAATCCATCTTTCTGCGTATTCCGATAAGAACAAGCCGTAAAAACAGAAGAAATGAAAAAAGTACCTCAACGATCATCGCATAGTGATAAAATTGATAATCATAGATTCCCCATATGTTCACCTGAGCCGAACCATCTGCAAATTCGATCGGGTAATAATCCATCCACTCATATTCATTTGCCGGAATCTCCTCTTCCCATAATTTTTGTTCCGGATATTCCGATTCAAATACTACAATATCACCCTTATATACCCGGACATGCAACACCTTTTGTTGTTCAACCCACCTGTTTAACTGGTCTGCATCCTTAGAACTGATATTTTTCTCATGGATATATTTCTGCAGCTCTTGTATGTAATACTCATTCTTTTTTTCTTCCTGCTCTGAGCTGTCATAATACTTGTTAATGAGCATTTCTCCTGCATAATTGATGGCACAATATACAAAAAATGTTATCGCCGCAGATAAGGTTCTGCTTCTTCACGGACTTCATTATTTCTGCCTCTGTATATATTGTACCGACGCAAAAGTGCTTTGACTCTTCCCAATAATTCTGCATAAGAAAAAGGCTTGGCCAGATAATCATCTCCACCCGCCATCAGACCGATCAGTTTGTCTGATTCCTGAGCTTTTGCCGTCAAAAAAAGAACCGGCACATTGGATACTTTGCGGATTTCTTCACACGTACGAAGTCCTGACATCCCGGGCATCATAATATCTAAGATCACCAGGTCTGTTTCATCACTCAACAGTTCTAATCCACTTTTTCCATTTTCCGCTTCTTCCACACAATAATTTTCACTTTCTAAAAGAATCCGTACGCCTTCTCTTATATCTGCATCATCTTCAATAAGCAATACCTGTTCTTTCTTCATATCCAGCTCCTCTCCGGAAAAGATTTCCTGCAAAAATTAAGAGCGTACGTCTGTTAAAACATACACTCTTACGATCATCTTTAATCCACTTTACTTTCTGATGTTGTTCCTGATGTAGTCCCTGAACTTGAAGAACTGCCAGTCTTGTCATTTGAAGAAGTTTCTGATTTCTTACTTGTAGAATTGTCTGTGCTGCTGCCTGAAGTACTTTCTGTGCTCTTACCCGCTTCTGTACTACTGCTGGCTGAACTTTCTGTACTCTTTTCAGAAGAGCTTGCAGATTTACTGCTGTTCGATCCACATGCTACTGTTCCAAAAGATAACATTGCTGCCATGCATAATATAGTTCCTCTTTTTAAAATATCTTTCGTTTTGTAACATCCTTTCATCTTGTGATATCCTTCTTCCTCTTGATTTTATTTCAAAGGCTTATCTGTTTTTGATGGGTCTTATTATCCATGAAAAATCTTAAACATTTCTGATTCAATTCTTAACAAATCTAAACTTTCACTCACGATCGCCCTTTGCTTTATTGAAGTAATCATCCAGAAATGCTATCATATCCCCTTAAATCCTTCTCCATTTTTATCTTCTCGTTTCTTTTTCCACTTTTTATATCTCTTATTCCGCAAGGGAATTCCCACACCCAAAAACAGGACAACGATCAAAATTGTCAGCTCCATACCGTACCTCCCTTGATTCTGGCTAAAACTCCTTTTTCTCCATGATACGCACACTGATTTTATAAGAAATTACGATAAGAATCACGGATACAATACAACCGATCACACTGACTGTACCTGCCCCCATCTTTTCGACCCTTTGCAAAGCCGCTGTCATCTCAATATCAAAAACTTTTCCAAGCTGAATTCCACCGACAATCACTGCAAATCCTCCAACTCCAATTGCAACAACTGCCAGCCTTCCTTTTTCATTTCCGTACTTTAACTGTACCGGAATGGAAGTCCCCATAAATACAAGAACGAGTATGATTGATACTGCATAATTCACCATAAGTGCATCATCGATCGGAATCTCTTTTGTAATCCAAACATAGATAAGACTGATCAGAACAGACAGGATCCATATTCCTCCACAGAAAAGTAAGCCAAACACATACTTTTCTTTCACATATCCCCGCCTCGATACAGGAAGTGTAAACAAAAATGAATATCCTCTGTCAAATTCATCATATGTAAGTGTTCCCAATACAAGAAGAAAGCCATACATCGGAAACAGATTGACAATATAAGTAGGACTTTTCATGAAAACTGTGAATACCACACACATTGCCAGAAGTACCAGCACTGCATTCTTCTGCAGCTTCAGAATACAAAAATCTTTTATCAACATCCCTTTCATACGCTTTCCCCCTTGATCATCATCAAAATTGCTTCATCAATCGTTCCGTTTTCCACCACGACCTTCGGATAATTTTCCAGATAAAACTGCTTCTGATTCGTCAGAAGCTGATATCCGAAAGCTTCCTTCTTTCTGCTGAGAATATACTGTTTATCCAGAGTCTGATACTGCTCTTCATCCACTTTTAATACCGCGTATTCGCCAAGCAATACATCCGTCTCCTCATGCAGCACGATCTTTCCATTATGGATCATATACAGATCATCACACAGCCCTTCCAAATCGCTGGAAATATGGGAACTGATCAAAATCGCACGCTCTTCTTTTTCCTCCATATATTCTCGCAAAAGATCCAGGACATCTTCTCTTGCTGCCACATCCAGTCCGGCTGTCGGTTCATCCATGATCAGGAACTTCGCATCATGAGATAATGCAAGAAGTACCTTAAGTTTTGCCTTCATTCCGGTGGAAAACTCTTTGATCTTCTTATCCAGAGGAATTTGAAACTGCTCACATCTGGAAATAAAACAGTCCTTTTCAAAATTCGGATACATGGACTTCATTACAGCGATCACATCTTTTACCTGCAGATACTCACTGAAACCTGCATCAGAAAGTACGACTCCCAATTGCTGTCTGTCACTTTCTTTCAGCTCTCTCTCCGGCTTTCCCAGCATCTCAATGTTCCCTCCATCTGTATGGATCAGTCCCAGAGCCGCTTTAAATGTCGTGGACTTCCCGGCTCCATTCTGTCCGATCAGTCCGGTAATACATCCCGGTCTGACTTCCAGTGAGCAGTCCAGTGTAAAATTTTTATACTGCTTCTTTACCTGTTCTAACTTCAGCATATGCTATCCCTCCAATATCAGCTCCAGCATCTCCCGGATATCCTCTTCCGACAGGCCGTATCTTTTTGCTTTGCGTATCACCTCGGTCAGCTCTTCTTCCACCTCCCGGCGATACTCTTCCATCATCATCTCTTTGTTGGCGGCAGCCACATAGGTGCCCTTTCCGTGTATGGTAACCGTAAATCCTTCCTGTTCCAGAGAATCATATGCTTTTTTTACAGTCAGTGCGCTGATCCTCAATTCTTTTGACAAGGTCCGGACAGACGGCAGATTGTCATCTTCTTTCAGCTCGCCGCTTATAATCTGTGCCTTGACCTGGTCTACGATCTGTTCATAGATCGGTACCATCGATGAACTGTTGATTATAATTTTCATATGTGCCTCCTTTATTTATAAACAGTATACAACAGTTTGCATCTGTTGTCAACTGTTATATACTGTTTATTTTTTCATTTAAAAAAGAGAAGGCATTTCGCCTTCTGCTTCTGTCCAAAACTTATCTTTCTAATTTTACAAGATATTCCGTTGTATTTTCTTCCAGTCTTTTCCTACCTGTCACTTGAAATCCATGATTTTGATAAAACGAAATTGCTCTTTTATTCTTTTCCAATGCCCATAAATTGTCTGCACCAAATTCTTCTGTCGCATATCGGATCAGTGCATCACCAACTCCCTGACTCTGAAAAAATGAATACATATATATTTTCCATAACTTTCTCTTGTTTCATGGGATATTGCTTACATTCAGATATTTGCTTTTAAAAGTACGGTTCCCTCCGGAAATGCGGTTCGAAATACTTTTCTTACCAACGGACCGGCGATTAACAGCTGAAATGGAAGTGCCATAATAAAATTCTTTGGAATATTGGTCAGCCAGATCAGAAGTAAGCTTCCCCATTCTCCGCTTTTTATGCAGGCTTCCACACCTCCGTAAAATGACATAATGATCACCATCGGAATTACCATACAGCCGGAAACAGCGATCGCCTTTTGAAGCACACTGCTGTCCGGTTTAACCAGAAACCGGAATGCGAATGCTTTCGCCGGACCTGATACGACAAACCAGTCAAACACCATCGCAAAAATATAAGCCACTGGAAAGCCGAGCCATGCTTCCTTTAAAGTCTCCACACCGAATTGCCCCATATGCAGCGTCACGTTGTAAACACTCATCCAGAGTACCATCACGAAACACATCATTACCGTATAAATCAAACTTTCTCTCTTATGCTTTGGCATATTTTTCTCCTTTTCTTACCTTCTTTTTCATTGTTGCTACATTCGCTTATTATAAAGATATTTTTTTCTCTTCGTAAGTTTCTTTTTTCATTTTGTCGTTTTGACTGTATCGTAAGAAAAGGACTGTCATTTTTTAGGAAATTTTACCACTGTTTCAAACACGATTTATCCAACCTGATGCTCAGATATTTTTCTTCAAGCTCCTGCCTGTAAAATACCGGTTTCCAGGTTGTTTCTTTCACCGGATGAAAATGAGGGGATGAATACGCCACCTGATCACTGGGCTCTATCGTCCCCGCCAGAAAAATAGATGTGGGACCAGACTGACCGCCGATCACAGATACCGATCTTTTACCATATGCAGTCGTCCAAACGGTGTCCCCTTCTTCACAATCCTGCAGATAAAAATCATCCTTTGGCTGTGGTGCAATTTCATACGTAATCTTCAAAACATGCTCCGGAAATTTCAGCCCTTCCATATCCGGAACCTCGATCCTCTCATCAACGGATTCTTTTATATTCAGTTCATAGTGTTCTTTTGTCACCGGATGCATGACTTCCACTTTCTGATCGACGGCCCCCGCTTTGACTGCAAAAGACGTTCCTTCGTACCGCGTTTTTTCCGGCTTCACACTTAACTCTAACCTCTTCGGAATTTCTCCTGTCCATTCATAGAAATATCTTTGAAACTTCCAGAATCGTTCCTGATCACACTGATAATATTCCATCCACTTTTCAGCCCGCACATCCTTTGCTTCCCCCGCTTCCACCGGCACCCAATACGTTCCGTCTGCACAAAAGGGGATGACCTGTGTATCTTTTTCTCTCAACGTGATGTTTAAATATTGCATCGCCTGTTCACCCAGATGATCAAGCTCCTCGCAAGTATCGATCACAATTCCATGCTCACAAAAAAAGAGTCCTCTGACTGCTGCTTTTCGTGTTTCCCACTCGCACATCTGATCAACACGAAACTCCTTCCTGATTCTCCCCAGATTCTGATGTACAAATTCTCCTTCAAAGACATGTGTCATGTGTTTTCCTCCTGTCTACTCCCGTATCACATCTACCACCTGTTCTTTCAGCACAGACTGTCCGGAAATCACCACTGCCGCTGCACAGATTGCCAGGTTCACCAGGATCATAATCAGAACCGGCACAATCTGAATACCTGATTTTGGATGCAGATACAAAAATACATGTGTCATAAAATAGTATAACACTTTTTGTACCGCCAGATAAAGTGCGATCATCACAATACTGGAATATACTCCATACCGCAGCCCTTCTTTGAGCAGCATGATCCGAAAACCGGAATCCGTGATCCCCATCGCCCTTAAAATTCCGAATTCATGCTTTCTGGCTGCCACCAGATACTGCATACTGTTCATAATATGCAGAAGGCTGATCACCAGAAGGACAAAAGCAATTCCATAGAAGAACAGCATTTTCTGATTCAGATAAAAGTTCTGCACCTTGATCTGTTCCGTATAATCCTTGACGACACAGTCGGATACTCCGGAAACAACCTTACGGATCTCATCTGTCACTGCGACCGCATCCGCATGTTCTTTCAATGCAATGCTGATGGTCCGGTATCCTTCGATGCCAAAATATTTCTTCATCTGTTCATTTGTCATAATAATGCTGGCTGCTCCATCCCCGTAAAACTGATCCACTCTTGCCAGTGTTCTGCTGACAACTGCCTGGACTTGAAGATCCGAATTCTGATACAGCGAGTCTTCCCCCTGAAATTTCAGTAATTCTGTCTGGGCAGTCTTCGGTATCCTGACTGAAAGCGCATCTCCGGGAGACACACTGATTCCATCATAGTTTCCCTGTCCGTCCATCAGCGTCGCCAGTATCACTGTATCCTCTTCCCGCATTTTCTCCGGATCGATTTCTCCCTCCAGAAGATAATCATTCAACTCATTTAACATCCTGTCATCATATCCGTAGATATTGACCTTTAATCCATATTCTCCGTTTGCTTTTCTCACCAGTCTTCCATTGAATTTTTCCTCCATATCCGAATCTGCATCCAGAATGTTTTCCTCCGGATTCTCACTGCCCATATAATACTCCGGCCAGTGAAAAACATCATCTGACATCGTAAGCTCTCCCGCCATATACCGCACCGGTCTGACAGACTCCAATCCGCTTATCTTTTCCATCTGCTCTGCACATACCTTTGGAATCAGACTGGACAGTGAATCTGAATCTTCATACACCTGAATATCCGAACCAAGTCCGTCATCTGCCTTGAATGTCAGTTCATTGTTGACCTTTGCATTTTCTGTCAGATAGGCAGTCCCTAAAAAAAGAACACTTCCCACAGACAGAGACAATATAATTCCGATAAAAGTTTTCTTTCTCGAAAACATAAACTTCTTTGTCAGGACACCCGTCAGATCCTTTCGTTTCAGACTGTAGATCTTACGTCTCTTTGTCTGTGCTTCGCCTTCTTTTGTTATCATTTCCCGCAGTGTCAGCGTTTCCATCCGCCTCACTAAAATCAAACTTACAAGTGTAAGCAGGCACAGCAGAAAGATTGCTCCAAATAAAATCGCCTCTCCTGAAACCTGAAACGCGCCCGCCTGTGCACGTCCTGCCTGTGCAGCCTCTCTGGCCGCCTCTGCTGCGACGTACTTATTCGTATGCTGAATTCCCTTTGTCCGTACAAAAATACTGCCGATTTTCTGATAAATCCCCCATGCTGCTGCGTTTCCGAGAACACATCCAACCGGATAAGCCACTGCAAAGATCATCCACAGCTCGCTTGTCAGCACCCCAAACGTACGCTTTGACTCCATCCCCAGTGTCTGCATCACACTGTACTGTGACATCCTTTTCCGTACCGATACCTGAAACAGACTGTAGATCACAAATGTTCCGAATACTCCTATCGCTGCCAGTACCGCTTTATCCTTCAGATTCCACTTGTCGTCCAGATTCCCCCAGATATAAGGCAATCCCGCTTCCTTCCAGTGGAGGATCCCGGTCTTCACTGCTTCTGCCGCATTGATGCGGTTTCCGTTTTTCAGCCATTCCAGCAGCTCCCAGTTTGCCGCAATTTCCTTTTCGGAAATTCCAAATGTATCTGCAAATGCGCTCATCTGTCCGTAACTATCTTTGGACTCATCAAATTTCACATACAGGAATGTTCCGTTTGTTCCATAGTCCAGTGTCGGGTTCACAAATACCTGCATCCGCTGCGTAAGAGCGGAAGGCTGCTCTGACACAATTCCGCACAACGTAAATGTTTCTCCATCCAATGTAAATGTCGTGCCGATCTTACGCGGAATATCCAGATTCCGAAGTGTAAATTCATCCAGCGCCGCTTCTCCTTCCTCTTCCGGATACCTGCCCTCTTTCACTGTTCTTCCCATCATGGAAAGATAGCCTTCTTCTGCGTAATCCAGCTCGATCTCATAAGGCTCCTCTGTCACTTTGCGCATCGTCAGCACACCGGTTTTTTCCACGCAGTAACCCTGCTCTTTTTCTCCCGGCTGATACGTTTTCTCAAACTCCTCAAACCAGTCTGTGTCACAGCGCATCGTATAGTGCCAGTCTCCGGATTTTGTGCGGGCATTTTCTCTTGCTGCATGATTTCCGCTCTTTTGAAGTGAACCGATTCCGGTAAACAGAGCACAGGACAAAACAATCCCCAGAAACAGAGCCATCGTCTGTTTTCTATAATATTTCAGATAGGACCATGCAAGACGTATGATCTGCTTCATTACAGCTCACCGCCTTCCCCGTAGAATGCGTCTTCTCTCTGATACAGCCTGCCGTCCTCAATCCGGATAATCCGGTCACAGGTCTGTGCCAACGCTTCATTGTGTGTCACCATCAGCACCGTCTGATGGTATTTCTGACTGCTGGCTTTTAACAGGCCGATTACCTCCACGGCAGTTTTGGAATCCAGATTCCCGGTCGGTTCGTCTGCGAGCAGAAGGGCAGGTTTGTTTGCAAGCGCTCTTGCAATTGCAACTCTCTGCTGCTGACCGCCGGATAGCTCACTCGGATACCGTTTCCGTTTCTCCCACAATCCCAGCTCATTTAATAATTCCCTGATATGCTCACGATCTACATGACTTCCTTTGTCAAAGGTGACCGGAAGCGCCACATTGTCATACACATTGAGCACCGGCATCAGACTGTAATTCTGAAACACAAATCCAATATTGCGTCTCCTAAAAATCGTCTGTTCCTTTCTGGTCAGACTTCCGATATCATGCCCCCTGATGCTGATCTTTCCTTCTGTCGGAACATCCAGACCTCCAAGCAGATTCAACAATGTACTTTTTCCGGAACCGCTCGTTCCTACGATTGCAATAAATTCTCCCTGTTCTGCAGCAAAGCTGACATCGGAAAGTGCCGTTACCTGATTTTGATGGGAACCATATGTTTTCACCACATGCTGTACTTCTAAAATCTTCATTCTCTTCCAGTTCTCCTTTTCTCTTTGATACCATCAGTGTAACAGCCCCATCTTACAAAAATCCTACAGCAGAAAAGAAAGTTCTTACAAAATTGTCATTTTTCCATCCGCAGAAATACCGAAAAGCAGCTTCCCTTTCCATAGACAGATTCCACCTGAATGTATCCCTTTTCCTTCTCCGCGATCAGCCTGGACAAATAAAGACCGATCCCGCTTCCTTCCAGATTTTCTACATCTTTACTCCGATAGAATCTCTGAAAAATCCGCGGCATCTCTTCTTTTCGGATTCCGATTCCTGTATCTGTGATCCGGATTTCTGCGTACATTTCATACTGCTTAAGATCAATCTGAATTGCTCCGCCCTCACTGGTATATTTCACTGCGTTTTCCAACAGATTTGCAAACACTTCTGACGTCCACTTTGCATTGTGATAAAGAAACAGATCCGGGATATACCCTGTTTTGATCGGAATCTGTTTCCTGGCAGCCTTTTCATACACCAGATTCACCGCATCCAGAATGGTCTTTCGAATCGGGCACATCGAAACCTCAAAGACCATGACATTCTGTTCCAGCTTCACCATTTTAAACAGAGAATTTAAGATCCATTCCAGTTTTTCACTCTGCGTCTGCATTTTTGCCAGAAACTTTTCTCTTGTCTCCGCGTCCTGGTTTTCTTCCCTCAAGATTTCTTCGTACATCCGGATATTGGCAAGCGGTGTTTTCAGCTGATGAGACATATTGGAGATCAGACTTTTCACCTGCTCTTTTTCCTCTTCTGCCTGAGATACAGACATCTCCTGCATTTCCTGGATTTTGCGGATTTTCCCGGAAAGAGCTGACACTTCGCCTTCCTTCAGATCCGAAACAAGGATCGGATCTCCCTCCAGAATAGATTCCAGCATCCGATCTGTCTCCCGGTATAGTTTTTTCCGCCTGCGATACTCATACATCCCAAACAAAACACCGGACACACATCCTGCTGATAGAATTCCTGTTATGATCGATTCCATACCTTTATCGTTTCTCCTCTTCTCTCCAGATATATCCAAGTCCGTGAACCGTCTGGATCCACTGCGGATTCTGCGGATCTGCCTCGATCTTTCTGCGAAGTCTCCGAATATTGACGGAAACGGTATTCTCATCCACAAACTTTCCGTCTTTGTCCCAGATCCGCTCTAAAATCTGTTCCTTTGACAATATCTGTCCCGGATTTTCCAGAAAATACAAAAGCAGTTTGTACTCGATCTTACTCAGCTCCAGCACTTCTTCCTTGCAGATCACCTGACAGCTGCTTTTGTCCAGACGGATTCCATTGGAGCTGATCCACTGTTTTTCACTCTTTCTGGAGAGCAGCTTTTTGATCCGCGCTTTCAGCACCGCGATAGAAAATGGTTTTGACATATAATCATCCACTCCCATTTCCAGTGCTTTCACCTCATCCAGTTCCGTATCCCTTGCCGTCAGCATCAGAATGAACACATCACTGCTTTTCCGAATCTCACTGCACAGCGAAAAGCCATTTCCATCCGGAAGATTACAGTCTAACAGAATCAGATCGCAGGAAAATGTCTTCCATAGCTTTCGTCCTCTTTCTGCATTTTCCGCTGTCAGGATCTGATAGCCTTCCCCACTCAATGTATACTCCAGCCCTTCCCTGAGATCTGCGTCATCCTCTATGATCAAAATTGTATCCATGTCTATTTCCCCTGTTTTCGTTTTGTCTTTATTATAACAACAGGGAGTGTGGAAATCTATCTTTATTCTCGTTACTGTTCCATATTTAAATATCCGTAAAGAAAATCAAGACCAATCTCCAAATTCCCCTTGTACTCTCTTTCCCCGTTTATTATACTTAGTACAGAGTTTCTAAACCCATCAAAAAGAAAGGAGCATTTACCATGCTTTCAAAAGATTTATTACAGCAATTTGAAGATAATATCACAAGATTTGATGAAAACATACATGCTTTCGAAAATGGAGAGATTGACCGCCAGACCTTCAAAGGCATCTCCGGAGGCTTTGGAAGCTATGCACAGAAGGAACAAGGATATATGCTGCGTCTTCGTCTTCCGGGCGGTCATATTACAAAAGAGAAATTAAAATTCCTTGCAGATAAGATTTCAGAACATCAGATTTCCCTGCTCAAGCTGACCACCTGCCAGACCATTCAGTTTCATGACTTGTCCGTGGACTCTGTTCCACAACTTATCCGTGATGCTTTAAAAGTCGGCATCATCACACATGGCGGCGGCGGAGACAACCCGCGTAATGTCATGGCAAGTCCTCTGACAGGCACTGCACCGGATGAAACATTTGATGTATTTCCCTATGCACAGGCTGTAGGAGAATATCTTCTGACCGAGATGCCCGGACTTCATATGCCTCGAAAATTAAAAGTCGGATTTTCCAATACCAAGGCCAATGAAGTACATGCTACATTCCGTGACCTTGGATTTGTAGCAAGAGAAAACGGAACATTTTCCGTTTACTGTGCCGGCGGACTTGGACCAAATCCAAAACTCGGCGTTCACATTACAGACAATGTAGCTCCAAGCGAAGTATCCCTCTATGTCCATGCTATGATTCGTCTTTTTACCACATACGGCAATTATGAGTCACGCGCAAAATCCAGAACTCGCTATCTGCAGGATACCCTTGGCGAAGAAAAAATCCGGAACTATTTCCTCCAGTTTGTGGAAGACGCGCAAAAAGAAATGACTCCATGGCCTGTAGAACCAGTCCATCCGATTTCCAAATCTGCTGACGGCACTCTGTCCGAAGCACTTCTGACAGAAAAACGGGTACTCCCACAGAAACAGAACGGCCTGTACACGGTTTCTTATCATCCGCTGGGCGGACGGCTTGCACCTCAAAAACCGTCTGAACTGTATGCCGTGATCAAAGAGATGCCGGAAACCGAGCTTCGGATCTCACCGGACGGCACCTTGTATATCATCAATCTGACTGCAAAAGAAGTACCTGCTGTGTTAGAAGCCACAAAAGACGGAGCTGCTTCTTTATTTGAAAGCAGTGTCAGCTGCATTGGCGTTCCAATCTGCCAACACGGACTGCGCAATTCCTATGCACTGTTAGAGTCCTGCATTCAGCGGGTCCGCAAGGAACAGTTCGCCGACAGAGTCCTTCCATGTATCCATATTTCCGGATGTCCTTCCAGCTGCGGAAGCCATCAGGCGGGAAGTATCGGTCTTGTCGGACACTCCAAACGGGTGGATGGAAAAATGGAACCTGCATTCAAATTATTTGTAAACGGAGACAGCGAAGAACCTGGAGCACATCTGGGCATCGAAAAAGGTGTTCTTCTGGAGACTGTAATCCCGGAATTTTTCGCAGCTCTCGGAAAACGAATTGCCGCAGCAGACAGTACCTTTGACGTCTGGTATCCGACTCACGCAGAAGAATTTGATACACTTGCTGCTGAATACGCAGAGAAGACACAATAGCTTCAAAATAAAAACCAGGCAGGATGCCTTCCTTTTTACGGGAACATATCCTGCCTGGTTTTTCTGATTATTCTGTTTCTATAAAATATCAATATGTTCGCCTGCAAGTGCCTTGTTCATACTTCGCACCGCACAGAATTTTCCGCACATGGAACAAGTATCCTCATGTTCAGGCTTTCTCTCATTCCAGATCCGTTTTGCCGTCTCCGGATCCATGGCACACTCCCACTGTGCTTCCCAGTCCAGATTTCTTCTGGCTTGTGCCATCCTGTCATCTGCCTGTCTTGCTCCCCGCACTCCTTTTGCAATATCTGCCGCATGTGCCGCAATCTTAGAAGCCATGATTCCCTGTTTTACATCTTCCAGATTCGGAAGGGCCAGATGCTCTGCCGGTGTCACATAGCACAAAAATGCCGCTCCTGCCGATGCTGCCACGGCTCCGCCAATCGCAGAAGTAATATGGTCATATCCGGGAGCAATATCCGTCACAAGTGGTCCCAATACATAAAACGGCGCTCCCTGACAAATGGACTGCTGCACTTTCATATTTGCCTCGATCTGATCCAGAGGCATATGTCCCGGACCTTCCACCATCACCTGAACATCCTTCTCCCATGCCCGCCTGGTCAGTTCGCCCAGACGCACCAGCTCCTCAATCTGGCAGACGTCCGTTGCATCTGCAAGACATCCTGGTCTGCATGCGTCACCGAGTGAAACTGTCACATCATATTCCCGGCAGATATCCAGAATCTCATCATAATATTCATAAAATGGATTTTCTTCCCCTGTCATACACATCCACGCAAATACAAGAGAACCACCTCTGGATACGATGTTCATTTTTCGCTTATGCTGCCGAATCTGCTCGATTGTTTTGCGCGTGATGCCACAGTGCAGTGTCACAAAATCCACTCCATCCTGTGCGTGAAGACGGACCACATCGATAAAATCTCTGGCAGTCAGCGTATCCAGATCCCTTTGATAGTGGATCACGGAATCATAGATTGGAACAGTACCGATCAGCGCCGGACACTCACTGGTCAGCTTTCTTCGAAATGGAATTGTATTTCCATGAGAAGACAGATCCATGATGGCATGTGCGCCCATCTCAACTGCCTGCATCACCTTCTGCATCTCCACATCGTAATCTTTACAGTCTCTTGAAACTCCCAGATTCACATTGATCTCTGTACGCAGCATCGAACCGATTCCTTCCGGATCAATACAAGTGTGATTTTTGTTGGCACAGATGACAACCTTTCCTTCTGCCACCAGCGGCATCAACTCCTCGGTCGTCATGTGTTCTTTTTGTGCCACGATCTCCAGTTCTTTTGTCACAATCTGTTTTCTCGCTGCTTCCATCTGTGTTGTATAGTTTCTCATATGCATTCCTTTCCATGCCCGCCGCGGAGTATGCAAAAAGCTGCTGCAACGCAAACGCATCACAGCAGCAATTTTTCTTCTCAGATCCTATCACTTTCTCTGTATATCCCTACGTTGGCATTATCCAAATCAGGTTACGGGTTTTAAGCGATCCAGCTTTCTCTCAGCCTGCTTTCTGCAAGCACCCCTTTTTTGTTTCTGTTGATATTATAAACACTCTCATTCTTGGAATCAAGTGTTATCTGAATTTTCTTTTTGCCCTTGAGGAAGCTCTTCGCGAAGTCCCAGTATCCCTTCAACCAGAATCTTTACGTCATCCAGAATATAATCAAATGCACCGGCCTGACACATATTAATCAATACCAGTCCCAGCGGAACTGCCAGAATCATACCAAAGACTCCCTTGATCTTATATCCCACATATAAAAGCAGCAGTGTCACCAGCGGATTCATTCCCATGCTGTCACCTACCAGCTTTGGCTGCAAAAGCTGACGCACTATCTGGGAAACTGCATAGATGATCACCAGACCGGCTGTAATTTTATATTCACCGATAAATACGGAGTAAATTGCCCATGGGATCAACGCAGTTCCCGTTCCAAAAAATGGCAGGAAATCCAAAAATGAAATCAGAAATGCAACCAAAACCGCATAATGAATTCCAAGCACAAGAAATCCGGCAAACAGGATCAAAAAAACAACACCCATGATCTTAAACTGCGCCTTGAAATATCCGCCTACTGCATATTTCAGATTATCCATCACCAGGATCATCCTCTTTTCCACAGACGGCGGTGCGATTTTATGAAACCATGCGATCACTTCTTCTCTCTGGATTGTAAAAAAGTAAGCTGCCAGTATCGCAACAATGAAAGAAATCAGATAGGACGGAAGTCTTTTTGCAAAATTTCCCGCAGCCGTAACCGTCGGCTCGCTGATTTTCGAAACAAGATTCCCCATATAAGTATCCAGATTCTCGACGATCGTTGTCCACCCATTCTGCACTCCCCGGGGAAGCCTGCTAAACGCACCGGATAAGGTATTTCCGATCTCGCGCATCCCCTCTTCCAGCTGTGCATAAATATCCGGAAAGTTCTGAATCAGATCTGTCACTTCCGCTGCAATCCTGCTGACTGCAAAATATCCCACTAAAACGATCAGCCCAATGACCATGATAACAATCATTGCTGTTCCCAGCTTCTTTACGATCTTCAATCGCTTTTCCAGCCAGTTCACCAGAGGTGTCGCAATGGCAGAAATGATCCAGCCCACAACGAACGGCATGAGAAATCCGATTGCTTTTACGCCCAGGATAATAAACGCAGCCGTTGCCAGTATACTGAACACAAGACTTACCGCCACTTGCCAGTAAGGTCTTTTTCGCTCCATAAAAATCTCCTTCCCGCATCGTGCTTTTCCTGTTTACTCTATCATTCTCCGAAATTATTCTTTCGTTTCATCCTCCAAAAATCTTTCCGGAAACAGATATTCCCGCTCAGCCAGATCCCAGATTTCGTCTCTTCCCTGCTTTGTAACCGAAGAAAACGGGATCACTTTTGTTCCCGGAAGCAGATTCAGACCTGTTTTTAACATCTTCACATGCTTCTGCACCTGACTGCGTTTTAATTTATCCAGCTTTGTAGCAATGATGATCGGCTGAAATCCCTGATCGACGATCCACTGATACATCATCTTGTCATTTGCCGAAGGGTCATGCCGGATGTCGATCAGAAGAAAGACTGCTTTCAACTGTTTTGATGTATGCAGATAGCGCTCGATCAGATTTCCCCACTGGATCTTTTCTTTTTCCGATACTTTCGCATACCCGTATCCCGGCAGATCCACCAGATAAAGTTCCTCGTTGATATTATAAAAATTAATCGTCTGTGTCTTTCCCGGTGTGGCAGAGATCCGGGCATACGATTTTCGGTTCATCAGCGCATTGATCAGGGATGACTTACCCACATTGGATTTCCCCGCAAACGCAATCTCCGGTTTCTCATTTTCCGGCAATTTACTTGTAATTCCACAAACAGTTTCCAGATTGATATTCTTTATTACCATAGTTTACTCCCCTCCGGATATTTTATCCTGATCTTCTGACACAAAGGCTGCCTTCAGCACTTCCTCCATATATTCTACAGGCAGGATCTCGAATCCTTTTGTGATTTCCTGAGAAAGCTCTTCTACATCTGCCAGATTCTTTTTGGGAACAAGAACTGTTTTTATCCCGGCATTTTTCGCAGCCAGAAGCTTTTCCTTTAATCCTCCGATCGGCAGTACACGTCCGCGCAGAGTCACTTCTCCTGTCATGGCAATATCTGCACGCACCTTTTGTTCTGTGATCGCAGAAAGCATTGCCGTTGCCATGGTGATTCCGGCTGACGGACCGTCTTTGGGCACTGCACCCTCCGGAATATGTACATGGATATCATATTTTTCAAAAAAGTCATCCGCAATCTGATAATCTCTGCTGACAGAACGGATATAGCTGATTCCGGTCCGTGCTGATTCTTTCATCACATCTCCAAGCTGACCTGTGAGCATGATCTCGCCTTTTCCAGGCATCACATTCACTTCGATCTGGAGGGTATCCCCACCCACACTTGTCCATGCCAGTCCACGCACAATCCCGATCTCATCCGCTGCATTTGCCATCTGATACGTAAACTTCTCTTTTCCCAGATATTTGAACAGATTCTTCTCTGTAATTGTAACACTCTTTTTCCCAGTTGTAAGTATTTCTTTTGCTGCTTTTCTGCAAATATTACCGATTTCTCTCTCCAGCTGACGTACTCCCGCTTCTTTTGTATAGTTGGATGCAATCTTCCAGACTGCATTTTTGCTTATTTTCAGCTGTTCTTTCTTCAGACCATTTTTCTCCAGCTGTTTTGGGATCAAATGCTCTGTCGCAATATGCAGCTTCTCATTCTCTGTGTAGCTGGTCACCTCGATCACTTCCATACGGTCCAGAAGCGGACGCGGAATCGTCTGCAGTGAATTTGCAGTGGCAATAAACAGCACTTCCGACAGATCCAGCGGAACTTCCAGATAATGATCACGGAATTTGTAATTCTGTTCACTGTCCAGTACTTCCAGAAGCGCAGAGAACGTATCTCCCTTATAGTCTGTGCTGACTTTATCAATTTCATCCAGAAGCATCAACGGATTCTTGACACCTGCCTGACGAATTCCATTTGCGATGCGTCCGGGCATTGCTCCTACATATGTTTTTCTGTGTCCCCGGATTTCTGCCTCATCCCGCACTCCGCCAAGTGAAATCCTTACATACGGCTTCTTCAGTGCCTTTGCAAGAGATTTGGCGATCGATGTTTTTCCGGTTCCCGGCGGTCCCACCAGACACAGGATCGGGCTCTCCCCTTTTTTCGTCAGAGAACGTACTGCCAGAAATTCCAGAATTCGTTCTTTGACCTGTTCCAGACCATAATGATCTGCTTCCAGCACTTCCTCTGCATATTTGATATCCTGATTGTCCTTCCCGGCTTTATCCCACGGCATCTCAAGCAATGTTTCAATATAGGTCCGTATCACACCGCTTTCTGCCGGACTGTTCAGTGAGCTTTTGAATCTGCTGATTTCTTTTTTCAGCTTTTCGTTCACTTCTTTTGGCGCTTTCAGATTCTTTGCTGCTTTTTCAAATTCTTCCGCATCGGACAATGTAGAATCATCCCCCAACTCCTCCCGGATCAGCTTCAGCTGCTCCCGAAGAATGTATTCTTTCTGATGCTTATCCACACGTTCCTTCACCTTTTGCTGCAGTTCATCTTTGATATCCATGATCTGCACTTCGTTGACCAGCTTAAACGCCAATGTCTCATATCTCTCCCAAAAATCCACTTTTCCGAGGATTTCCTGTTGATCAACATAATAAAAAGGCGTGTTTGCAGCAATCTCATCCACCAGCTTTTTCAGGCTTTTGATCTCCAAAATCTCTGCCACTGCTTCTTTTGACATTTTTCCGTTGCGAGCGGCATAGTCCAGAAAAGTATCTTTAAGACTCCTTGCCATTGCCTCTCCATTTAGATCATCCTGAATGACAAGATCGGACTCATCGATCACCTCGACCTCTGCCCGCAGATACGGCGTATCCTGCTGAAGCTGTTTTAAGATTCCTCTTGTTTCTCCTGAAACAAGTACCCGGACGATATGCTTTGGAAGCTTCATGATCTGTTTGATCGTTCCAACAGTTCCCACCTCGTAAACATCTTCCTGTGTAGGGTCGTCTGTTTCTATTGATTTTTGTGCCACAAGAAAAATCTTCTGGTCTCCCGCCATGGCTTCCTGAATCGCTGCGATTGATTTTTCTCTGCTCACATCAAAATGTACTACCATTTCCGGCATGATAGTCATTCCACGCAGAGCTACCATCGGAAGGCTTTTTATTTCTCTGTTCACCTGTATTTTCCTCCTGCTTTTTGTTTTATCCAAAATCAAAACAAGCGGGTACATGGTCCTCCCTATGCACCCGCCTGTGTTATCTATGCACTTTCAGATGTCAGAAAAGATTTTCGCTCTTCTCCATCGCACTCATACAATGGCTGACCCTTTCCTTCCACAACATCTTTTGTAATCATACATCCTTTGATGGTATCATCAGATGGTACACGGAACATTGTATCCATCATAATATCTTCCATAATGGCTCTTAATCCTCTGGCTCCCGTTTTCCTTGCAAGAGAGGTCTCTGCGATCGCATCCAGAGCTGCTTTATCAAACTCCAGCTTTACGCCGTCCAGTTCCATCAGCTTCTGATACTGCTTCACAAGAGAGCTCTTCGGTTCTGTCAGAATCCGGATCAAAGCCTCTTTATCCAGAAGATCCAGAGATACTGTAACAGGAACTCGTCCTACCAGCTCCGGAATCAGACCAAACTTCACCAGATCCTGCGGAAGCACCTGATGCAGCAGTACATCTACATCCTCCTCATGCTTCTTAGCTATCTCTGCATTAAAGCCGATCGACTTCTTATCCAGTCTGGTCTCAATGATCTTATCAATCCCTTCAAATGCACCGCCGCAGATAAACAAAATATTGGTCGTGTCTATCTGGATCAGTTCCTGATGCGGATGCTTTCTTCCGCCCTGCGGCGGAACAGATGCAACGGTTCCCTCAATGATCTTCAAAAGCGCCTGTTGAACTCCCTCTCCGGATACATCTCTGGTAATGGAAGGATTCTCAGACTTTCTTGTGATCTTGTCAATCTCATCAATATAAATAATACCATGCTCTGCACGTTCAATATCGCCATCTGCTGCCTGAATCACTTTCAGGAGGATGCTTTCTACATCTTCCCCCACATATCCGGCCTCTGTCAGAGCTGTCGCATCTGCGATGGCAAACGGAACATTCAGTATCTTTGCGAGGGTCTGGGCAAGCAGAGTCTTTCCGCATCCGGTCGGTCCAAGCATCAGAATATTACTCTTCTGCAGATCCACGCCCAGATCAGAACCTGCCATGATCCGCTTGTAATGATTGTATACAGCAACAGAAAGAACCTTCTTTGCCTCGTCCTGTCCGATTACATATTCATCAAGGAATGCCTTGATCTCCTCTGGTGTCAAAAGATTGATATCATCAAATTCTCTTCTGTCATCATCGTATTCAAACTCTTCTTCTATAATCTCCGAGCAGACCTCGATACACTCATCACAGATATAAGCGCCGTTCGGCCCTGCGATCAGCTTTCTCACCTGAGACTGCGGCTTATTACAGAAGGAGCATCTTACTATATCATCACTTGCTTTTCCTGCCATATCACTCTCACCTCATATTGCCGACACAACATTAATGTTTGGCAATTACCTCATCTATTAATCCATAAGCTTTTGCTTCTTCTGCAGACATGAAGTTATCACGTTCTGTATCAGCCTTGATCGTCTCCAATGGCTGCCCTGTGTTTGCTGCCATAATCTCGTTCAATTTCTGACGGGTTCTCAGGATGTGCTCTGCTGCGATCGAAATCTCAGTTGCCTGTCCCTGTGCTCCGCCGGATGGCTGATGAATCATAATCTCTGCGTTTGGAAGCGCAAAACGTTTTCCCTTCGCTCCACCGGAAAGAAGGAATGCCCCCATGCTTGCTGCCATACCGATGCAGACTGTAGAAACATCACATTTGATGTACTGCATGGTATCGTAGATTGCCAGTCCCGCTGTCACGGAACCTCCCGGGCTGTTGATATATAACTGGATATCCTTATTCGGATCATCCGCTTCCAGGAAAAGAAGCTGTGCTACGATCACACTCGCAGATACATCATTGACCTCTTCTCCCAGAAAAATGATTCTTTCTTTTAACAGTCTTGAATAAATGTCGTAAGAGCGCTCTCCACGGCTTGTCTGTTCAATAACATAAGGTACTAAACTCATTTGCTTTTCCTCCTTATTATGCTGACTTAATCTGCCGCTGCCTGCGGCCCCCTCTCACTGCGGATTCACGGTACTGTTATGTACCAGAACAGATTATCCCTCTACAGATTCGTTTACAAGCAGAGTGATTGCTTCCTGAACTGCAAGATCCTCTTTGATCTGTTTCTTCTCGTTCTCTCCCATAAACTCTTTGAGTTTTTCAACTTCCATCTGGTATGCTTCCGCCATTTTTGTGAGTTCTTCTTCTACACGCTCATCAGAAACTTCGATGTTCTCAGCTTTTACGATCGCTTCCAGAACCAGTCTTGTCTTGATGCTCTTTTCAGCCTGTGGTCTCATCTCTTCCAGCATCTTCTCTGCTGTCATTCCTGTAAACTGGAAGTACTGTTCTACAGTCAGACCCTGCTGCTGAATACGGCGTGCAAAATCATCTGCCATTTGTCTTACCTGGAACTCGATCATTGCTTCCGGAATATCCATCTGTGCGTTCTCGATTGCCTGATCTACTGCCTGGTTTTCTTTCTTTTCTTTTCCAGTTCTCTCTTTGCGCTCTTTGATGTTTTTCTTTACTTCCGCTCTGTATGCGTCCATTGTCTCACATTCAGAAACTTCAGAAGCAAATTCATCATCCAGCTCCGGAAGTTCTTTTGCTTTGATTGTGTGTACTGTACACTTAAATGTAGCATCTTTTCCTGCAAGCTCTTCAGAGTGATACTCTTTCGGGAATGTCACATTCACTTCTACTTCTTTGTCGATCTCAGCTCCGATCAGCTGCTCTTCAAATCCAGGAATGAATGATCCGGAACCGATTGTCAGCGGATAATCTTCTCCTTTTCCACCTTCAAATGCAACACCGTCTACAAATCCTTCGAAATCTAATGTTACTTCATCTTTATCCTGAACTGCGCGGTCTGTCACTTCGATTGTTCTTGCATTGCGCTCGCGCTCTTTTTCAATCTCTTCATCAACTTCCTTCTGTGTCACTCTTGTAGATACTTTATCTACTTTCAGTCCTTTGTAATCTCCGAGTGTCACTTCCGGTTTTGTAGCTACTTCTGCTGTGAAAATGAACGGTTTTCCTTTTTCCATCTGTACAACCTCGATCTTCGGCTGAGACACGATGTCCAGTTCACTTTCATCATAAGCTTTTGCATATGCGTCCGGAATCATGTTGTTTGCTGCTTCATCATAGAATACTTCCGGTCCGTACATTTTTTCGATCATCTGACGCGGAACTTTCCCTTTACGGAATCCCGGAATATTGATCTGTTTGCGCTGTTTTAAGTAAGCTGCCTGCAGTGCTTTCTCTACATCTTCTGCGGCTACTTCTACTGTAAGCTTCGCCATATTATGCTCTAACTTTTCTACCTGTAAACTCATCTTTCTATTTCCTCCTTGATTCGTACCATTCAAACGCAAATTGTATATTCGCAGTCATTGAATTAGTATAGCATAGTCACTTCAATATTTCCAGTACTTTTTAATAATAAACTACTCCATGCCCGATTTCTTCTGCCTTTTCCTTTCCGCACAGGAGCTCGATCAGCTTCAATGCGAATGGAATCGCGGTTCCCAGTCCCCGGCTTGTGATCATATGCCCGTCTACATTTACCGGCTCTTCATTTGTCTCTGCGTGAGAAAGTCCTGACTCCATGCCCGGATAACAGCATGCTTTTCTTCCTTCCAGAAATCCCAGTTCTCCAAATACAGTAGGCGCTGCACAGATTGCTGCCAGATAACGCTCTTTTGCATAAAATTCTTTGAGCAGCGCACACAAATCTCTGTGTTCTTTCAAATGCTTTGTCCCCGGCATCCCACCCGGCAGTACGAGCATATCCATTCCCTCAAACTCCATCTCCTCAAACAGGGCGTCTGCCTCGACACCGATTCCGTGTGAGCCATGTACTGTCTTTTCTCCTGTGACCGATACGTTCGTCACAGTAACACCTGCCCTGCGCAGCAGATCCGTAACCGTAAGTCCTTCGATTTCTTCAAATCCTTCTGCGAGAAATACCGCAATCTGTTTCATGATCATTTCCTCCTGACTTAAAATCTGAACCTGATTTTCATTTCTTTCATATGGTAAAAAGTGTAGCAAATCCCTGTTAAAAATGCAATGCCTCCCCGTTTACATTTTCCGTTTTTCATATTATGATGATACCGGATATCAAACAACAAACGATGTTTTCAAAGAAAGGAGTTTTTCATGGAAATCGAGCGCAAATATCTGATTTCATCTGTCCCCTTTGCTCTTTCATCATATCCATGCCGCAAGATCGAACAGGGATATCTCTCCACTGCACCTGTGGTACGTATCCGCCGGGACAACAATGACTACATTCTGACTTACAAATCCAAAGGAATGATGATCCGGGAAGAATACAATCTTCCGCTGACAAAAGAATCCTATGAACATTTAAAAGAAAAAATCGACGGACGGCTCATCACGAAAAAAAGATATGTGATCCCTCTTAAGGATTCCCTCTTTATTGAGCTTGATATTTTTTCCGGAGACCTTGCGCCTCTGATGCTTGCGGAAGTAGAATTTCCTGATAAAGAGACTGCCAATCACTTTACTCCACCCAAATGGTTCGGCGAAGACGTTACCTTTTCTTCTTCCTATCATAACAGTACACTCAGCAAACTCTGATATCAACTTTTTGTGGCTTTTTGTTCTTTCGCTACGTTTTGTCGCATAGATATCTATTTATAGGGAAAATTGTTATAATTTACTAAGCTTTTAACAATTCCCTGTAAATGGAGGTACAGCAATGTCTAATATTCAGCTTGTTGAAAATTTATACCGTCTTCGTAAAGCACATCACTACACTCAGCAAGAGATCAGTGACTTGCTCAATATTTCCAGACAGGCTTATTCCAACTACGAAACCAGTAAACGGACACCGGATCTGGATTCTCTGATGCGTCTGGCTGATATCTATGGAGTATCTCTCGACCAGCTGGTCAATCATCCCTGTACAAAAGACGGACTGATCCTCGAACAGAAAGGTCCCTTTACGTATGCCATGGAGATCGACACTGCCGATACACTTTATCTTACGCGGGAAGAAGTCGAACTGATCAAGGGATACCGGGCCATGAATCCGGAAGATAAATTACTATTGAAAAAACTGTTGTAATAAAGAAAAAGGAAATCCGCCAGCTCCAGTCGGATTTCCTTTTTTTATTATTCTCCCAGTCCAAATCTCTCGTGAACTGCATTGATCGCACGTTCTACATCGCTTTCATTGATCAGAACCGTGATTCTTACTTCTGATGTTGAAATCATATGGATGTTGACTCTGGCATTTGTCAGTGCCTCGAACATCTTGGCAGCAACACCCGGATTACTCATCATTCCTGCTCCGACAATCGAGATCTTCGCTACACTCTCCTGAGAATTGATTTCCTGGATCGTCAGCGCTTCTTTATTTTCTTCCAGGATCGCCAGTGTATCCTGAAGATCATCCTCTGCCACTGTAAAGGAAATATCTTTTGTACCGTCTCTTCCTACAGACTGAAGAATGATGTCCACATTGATATTCTTCTTTGCAAGTGTATTGAAGATCTTGAACGCTGTTCCCGGTTTGTCTTCGATTCCGATGACAGAAATTCTCGCTGTATTTTTATCAGATGCAACTCCGCTGATTAACAATTTTTCCACTTTTACTACCTCCTTGACCACCGTACCTTCTTCTCTGTTCATGCTGGAACGTACAACCAGCTGTACTCCATATTTTTTCGCCATTTCCACAGAACGGTTATGCAGGACATTCGCCCCCATGGATGCCAGCTCCTGCATCTCATCATAACTGATTTCTTTTAATTTTCTCGCAGAAGGAACAATTCGTGGATCTGCGGTATACACACCGTCTACATCCGTATAAATCTCGCACGCATCTGCGCCCAGAGCCGCTGCGATTGCAACTGCCGTGGTATCTGAACCGCCCCGTCCCATTGTCGCATAATCCTCATATTTGTTCACTCCCTGGAATCCAGTGACGATCACGATCTTCCGGTATCCCAGTTCGTGGAGGATTCTCTCAGATTCTACCTTCTTGAATCTTGCATTTCCATAGGTGGATGTGCTGTGCATCTTTACCTGGAATGCATTCAGCGATACTGCCGGGATTCCCAGCTTATGAAATGCCATCGCCATCAGTGACACAGAAATCTGTTCCCCTGTTGTCAACAACATATCCATCTCTCTCTTGGATGGATTCAGATTAATCTCTTTTGCTTTTGCGATCAGATCATCTGTTGTGTCTCCCATCGCTGAAAGGACCACGATCACATCGTGTCCGTTTTTATAATCTTCCGCGCAGCGCTCTGCCACACGAAAAATACACTCTTTATCTGCGACCGAACTGCCGCCAAACTTCTTTACTATCAGCATTTTTTCTTCCTCTCTGTTTACCGTTCATTGTCCATCTCAAAAAGACGGGAAAGCAGCCTGTGTCCTTCTTTCTCGAACAATGGGCTCTTATTGCCCAGTCTTTCTGAATACTCCGGCATTCCTTCTGCTTTCTTTCTGGAATCATATAAAAGATACGGAACCGGATTACCGGTATGTGTGCGGACACAGATCGGCGTCGGATGATCCGGAAGGACTAACATCCTGAAATCCATGCAAAGATCTTCCAGTTCCCCAACGATCGGTCCGATGATCTTCTGATCGATATTTTCAATCGCCTTAATCTTATCCGGAATACTTCCCTGATGTCCCATCTCATCCGGTGCTTCAATGTGTACATATACAAAATCATAATCCTGCGCCGCCAGCGCGTCCACTGCTGCCTCCGCTTTTCCTGTATAGTTCGTATGAAGTCCTCCGTTTGCACCTTCTACGATAATATTGTCAAGCCCTGCTCCTACAGCAATCCCCTTCAACAGATCCACTGCTGAGATCATGGCTCCTTTTTTATGATATTTTTCCTCGAAAGAGGTCAGCATCGGCCTGGTACCTGCCCCCCAGAACCATACGGAATTGGCAGGGTTGAGTCCTTTTGCCTTTCGCTCCAGATTCAGCGGATGATTGCTTAAGATCCGGTAGCTGGTCTCCATCATTTCCCGAAGTACCGCATCCTGAGGGAGATACTCCCCAATCCGCTTTGTCAGGATATCATGAGGCGCTGTCAATTCGACTACACTTCCGAATTTATGGATCAGCAAATGCCTGTAACTCGTGCCTGTATAAAACTCATACCCACCTCTTCGCATTTCCTGCATCAGGGTCTCCATCAGAACAGCCGCATCCTCAGTGCTGATCTCGCTGGAACTGTGATCCAGAATCCGTTTATCCTCATACCGCTCTTCTTCCTCGGACAGTGTCACCAGATTGCAGCGGAAAGACACATCTGTCGGTGCCATATCCACCCCAATACTCAGTGCCTCCAAAGGGGAACGTCCGGTATAATATTCCTTTGGATCATATCCGATCACAGAAAGATTCGCCGTATCACTTCCCGGAGCCATCCCGTCGGGAACAGTCTGCACCATGCCAATCTCTGAAATCTGCGCCATGCGGTCCAGATTTGGAGTATGCGCCTTCTCCAGAGGTGTCATACCGCCCAGTTCTTCCAACGGTTCATCTGCCATCCCGTCACATAAAACAACAACATATTTCATACGCATCCTCACCCTTCTACTCTAATCCGGTGGAGAATGGACGGAAATTCTTTCTGGCACTGTTCAAAATGTCCTTCTGTCATAATTTCTGTCAGAAATCCGAATTCTCCCTCCAACGGTTCCACCTGTACAATCTCAATCGGTCCGAATTTACTTTCCAGATGTGCTTTCATTGCCTGTGGTTCTCCCTTGATCCGCACAAAGAAACGCTTGCTCGTATCCGAGATCGGAAGCAGTTCCACTTTATCCTGATCCCACATCGTCATAATATTCCGGTTCAAATGCTTTACTTCATCTACAATATCAGAAACAACCGCACTCGCTGTCGGAAGCTTTCCTGCACCGCTTCCGTAAAACATTGCATCTCCGAGTACATTGCCATGTACAAAAATCGCATTAAAGACATCATTTACGCTATACAATGGATGCGAAGAGCTCAGCAGATACGGAGCAACGATGGCATGGATATGATCTTCATCCCTTCTGCTGCATGCAAGAAGCTTGATCGTCATTCCCATTGCCTTTGCATACATCATATCTTCTTTTGTAATCTGCGTGATCCCCTCTGTATAAATATCTTCAAAATCCACCTGCTGTCCGGAAATCAAAGATGAAAGAATCGCAATCTTCCGGCATGCATCATATCCTTCCACGTCCGCTTCCGGATTTCGTTCCGCATACCCTTTTTCCTGCGCCTCTTTTAAAACTTCCTCATAATCTGCTCCTTCATAAAACATCTTACTGAGCATATAATTGGTCGTTCCGTTTAAAATCCCTGTGATTTCTTCAATCTCATCTGCTGTCATTGAAGAATTTAACGGACGGATGATCGGAATTCCGCCTCCGACACTGGCCTCAAACAGAAAATTGATATTTTTCTCCCTTGCAATGGAAAGCAACTCTGCACCGTGCTTTGCCACCAGTGCTTTGTTGGAGGTCACCACGCTTTTTCCGGCCATCAGGCACTTCTTCACAAAAGTATATGCGGGTTCGATCCCGCCCATTACCTCTACTACGATCTGAATGGAAGGATCTTCTGCGATCACCTGAAAATCATGTACGATTTTTTCCTGAATCGGATCTCCCGGGAAATCTCTCAGATCCAGAATGTATTTTACATGGATCTCATCCCCGGCTCTCTGATCGATTCGTTCCTTATTGGTCTGTAATACTTCAATGACTCCGGATCCCACCGTGCCATATCCCATAACTGCTATATTTACCATATTCGCCTTCCTTCCTGTTCTTTTTTCTGCATCTGTCCTACTCTTCCGGGTTTTTCGGTGCACTTAAATATGCGTTGATAAACGGATCCAGGTTGCCGTCCAGCACACCGTTCACATTGCTGATCTCCATATTCGTACGGTGATCCTTCACCAGTGTATACGGCTGCATGACATAGGAACGGATCTGGCTTCCGAATCCGATCTCCTTGATCTCACCGCGAATACCGGACACTTTGTCTGCCTGCTCCTGCTGCTTCATCAGATACAGCTTGGCTTTGAGCATCTGCATGGCTTTGTCTTTATTCATGTGCTGAGAACGCTCATTCTGACACTGAACAACAATTCCTGTCGGGAAATGCGTGATACGGATTGCCGAAGAAGTCTTATTGATATGCTGTCCGCCCGCTCCGCTGGAACGATATGTGTCAATCCTGATATCGTCATCATTGATCTCAATATCAATATCTTCCTCAATATCCGGAATCACATCACAGGATGCAAAAGAAGTCTGCCGCTTTCCTGCCGCATTAAACGGAGAAATTCTGACCAGTCTGTGCACCCCTTTTTCAGAGCGCAGATATCCGTAAGCATTCTCTCCTCGTACTTCAAATGTCACGCCTTTGATTCCCGCAACATCTCCTTCCAGATAATCCAGAACTTCTACGGAAAATCCCTTTTTCTCTGCCCATCTGGTGTACATTCTGTAAAGCATGTTTGCCCAGTCACAGGATTCTGTTCCGCCTGCTCCGGCGTGAAGCGTAACGATCGCATGATCTCTGTCATACTCTCCGGTCAGAAGTGTCTGGATCCTCAGCTCTTCAAACTCTCCTTCAAAACGGAGCAGTTCTTCCTCAATCTCCTGCACCGTCTCTTCGTCCTGTTCCTCCTGACTCATCTCAATCAGCAGTCCCAGATCCTCATAATCTGCGTACATCTGCTCAATCTGCTTTACCGAATCCTGAAGACTTTTCAATACCTGCATCGTCTGTCTGGACTGATCCGGATTATCCCAGAATCCCGGCTCCTCGATCGTTCTTTCTAATTCCTCAATTCGTTCTTTCTTTGACGCTAAGTCAAAGTGAATCCCTCAAATCTTTCAGCGGCTCTTCGTATGCACTCAGTCTTACTTTCAGTTCATCTAATAAAACCACCTTGATCACCTCTTTCTTTTTTCAAAAATCTGTTTTAAATCAACATTGACTGTGTATATATTGCAGCACAATGTCTGATGCAGTATACACACAGTCAACAAAATATTCAGGCACTTACCTGGTTACTATTTTCTTCCGCAGCACTGTTTGTACTTCTTGCCACTTCCGCACGGGCATGGATCATTTGGATAAACCTTTTTCTCTTCCCGTTTTTTCGGAGTGTGTGATGCGCTGTCATCTTTGTTTGTTCCGGTCGCCTGTGCCACCTGCTCTCTTTCTACCTTCTGCTCGATCCGGATATGGAATAAGGTACGGATCGTCGTCTCTGCGATGGAATTGGTCATCTCGCCGAACATATCGTATCCCATCATCTTATATTCTACCAGTGGATCTCTCTGTCCGTATGCCTGAAGACCGATTCCCTGACGGAGCTGATCCATATCATCGATGTGATCCATCCAGCGTGTATCGATTGCCTTTAACAGTACCACTCGCTCCATCTCACGCAGCTGCTCTGCTTCCGGGAATTCTGCTTCTTTCTCCTCGTATGCTTTTACAGCACGCTCTTTCAATGTATGCTTGAGCTCTTTCTGTCTCATGTCCTTGACTTCCTCTGCATCCGGCATCTTCAGCATCGGAATCTCCCCGTGAAGTGTCAGCTCCAGTCCTGACAGATCCCATTCTTCCGAATCTGCATCCGGTGCGGCAAAGCGGTCTGTCATATTTTCTACATATTCTGTCATCATATTGTAGATGGTATCTCGCATGCTCTCTCCGTCCAGAACACGACGTCTTTCCTCATAAATGATCTCTCTCTGCTCATTCATAACCTGATCGTATTCCAGCAGATTCTTACGGATTCCAAAGTTATTGCCCTCGATCTTCTTCTGTGCTTTCTCAATCGCACTGGAGAGCATCTTATGCTCGATCTGTTCTCCGTCCTCTACACCAAGTGTGTTGAATACACTCATCAGACGTTCAGAACCAAACAGACGCATCAGATCATCCTCCAGAGAAATGTAGAAACGGGATTCTCCCGGATCTCCCTGTCGTCCGGAACGTCCGCGCAGCTGGTTGTCAATACGTCTGGATTCATGACGCTCTGTACCGATGATCTTAAGACCTCCGGCCTCTCTTGCAGCATCATCCAGCTTGATATCCGTACCACGTCCGGCCATGTTGGTCGCAATCGTGACTGCTCCGTGCTGTCCCGCATCTGCCACGATTTCTGCTTCCAGTTCATGATACTTGGCATTCAATACCTTATGCTGAATTCCTTCTTTTTTCAGCATTTTGCTGAGCAGCTCTGAAACCTCGATCGTGATCGTACCAACCAGGACCGGCTGTCCCGTTGCATGCGCTTCTTTCACGGCTTCAACGACTGCGTGGTATTTTTCCTGTTTTGTCTTATATACTGCGTCTTCGAGATCTTTTCTCTGAACCGGACGGTTGGTCGGGATCTCTACAACGTCCATTCCGTAAATATCACGGAACTCTTTTTCCTCAGTCAAGGCAGTACCTGTCATACCGCTCTTCTTCTCATACTTGTTGAACAGGTTCTGGAATGTAATAGTTGCCAGTGTCTTGCTCTCTCTTCTGACCTTCACATGCTCTTTTGCTTCGATCGCCTGATGCAGTCCGTCCGAATACCGTCTTCCCGGCATGATACGTCCGGTGAACTCATCCACGATCATAACCTCTCCCTCCTGAGTCACCACGTAATCCTGATCGCGGAACATCAGGTTATGCGCACGCAGCGCCAGAATGATGTTGTGCTGGATCTCCAGATTCTCCGGATCTGCCAGGTTCTCGATATGGAAGAAGTTTTCTACCTTCTTCACACCGTCTTCTGTCAGATTGACAACCTTTTCTTTCTCGTTGACAATAAAATCTCCGGACTCTTCAATATCTTCTCCCATGATCGCATTGATCTTGGAAAACTCACCGCTTGCTTCTCCTCTTTCCAGCTGGCGTGCCAGAATATCGCATGCCTCATACAATTTTGTAGATTTATTACTCTGTCCGGAAATGATCAGCGGAGTTCTGGCTTCATCGATCAATACAGAGTCAACCTCATCGATAACCGCAAAGTTCAGCCCTCTTTGTACAAGCTGTTCCTTGTAGATCACCATGTTGTCTCTCAGATAATCAAATCCCAGTTCGTTGTTCGTTACATATGTAATATCACAATTATATGCCGCGCGGCGCTCATCATTGTCCATATCATTGAGAACCACACCGACTGTCAGTCCCAGAAATTCGTGTACTTTTCCCATCCACTCGGCATCACGCTTTGCCAGATAATCATTGACTGTGACAATGTGAACTCCTTTTCCTTCCAGCGCATTCAGATATGCCGGAAGTGTGGATACCAGTGTCTTACCTTCACCTGTACGCATCTCTGCGATACGTCCCTGATGCAGGATGATACCGCCGATCAGCTGTACCCGGTAATGGCGCATCCCCATACTTCTATATGCACCTTCTCTTACAACTGCATATGCCTCCGGGAGAATATCATCCAGTGTCTCTCCCTCTTTGAGACGTTCTTTAAACTCTCTTGTCTTATCCTTTAATTCCGCATCCGAAAGCGCTTTCATCTCTGGCTCCAGCGCCTCAATGCGATCCACAATCGGATAGATTCTCTTCAGCTCGTGCTGGCTGTGAGTCCCGAAAATTTTATCCATTAAACCCATAATCTGCAATCTGCTCCTTGTCTAAATTTACTCTGCCTACCATTCTATCACTAACTTTCCATGAATTCAACCAATTCATGTTTTTGTTCCGCTTTGTTTACATTTCATTTACAAACAGAGCAGATTTTTATAAGGAATTGTCCCTCCAAACAGATCCAGTGCACTTCCGATCGTAAAATCCAGCTTTCCATGTCCAAGACTTTTGAATTTTTCCAGTTCTTCCATACTTCCGATTCCGCCCGCATAAGTAACAGGAATCCCTTCCCATCTGCCAAGCAGTTCCACAAGTTCTCCTTCCACTCCGGAAGATTTTCCTTCCACATCCACACCGTGTACCAGAAATTCATCACAGTACTGCGCCATTTCATCAAGCAATTCCTCTGACAGTTTTTCTCTGGTAAACGTCTGCCACCGGTTTGTCACGATATAATAGTCATTCCCCTTTTTCCGGCAGCTCAGATCCAGAACTATTCTCTCTTTTCCGACCATATCTTTCAGTCGTCTCAAACGGCTGCGATTCACCTCTCCTTCACGAAATATATAAGAGGTTACGATCACATGGCTGGCACCTGCATCCAGATATTCTTCTGCATTTCCCGCCGTGATGCCGCCGCCGATCTGCATCCCTCCCGGATATGCCGAAAGCGCCAGGAGCGCCTGCGCTTTCGTTGCCTCAAAATATTCGGAATCTCTGGAGTTGAGCAGAATGATATGCCCGCCTTTGAGTCCATCCTGTTTATATTTTTCTGCATACCAGGCTGCATCCTGTTCTGAAGTAAAATTGGTCTGTGCCATATCGCCTTCATCTTTTAAGCTGCCGCCGACGATCTGTTTTACTTTTCCGTTATGTATATCAATACAAGGTCTGAACTTCATCACAATTCTCCTTTTATAGAAAAGTGCTGCAAAAACTTCTTCTGCAGCACTTGTTTATCCGGTATTCAAAACCTACTTGTTATTCTCCCGGTTCTGTGCGTTATGATCTTTGGTCATTCCATCCGCAGCATCATCTACCGCATCCGTGGCTCCCCTTGTCAGATCATCCACTCCATTGGTCACACCATCCACTACATCATTCACACCGTCTGTGACATCATCCACCACGTTGTCTGCCTTTCCGTTACTGTTGTCATCTGTACGGTTTTCATTTCTGTCTGTCTTGTCATTGTTGTCCTTTGTTTTGTCAGTTGCATCATTCATTGTTGTATCGTTCTGTGTATCTCTTCTGTTTCCACATGCAGTCGTGCCTAGAAGCATACAGGTACACATCAGCAATACAAGCAGTTTTTTTCTGTTTTTCATAATCTTCTTCCTTTCATAAAATATAGTCTTACACTGTTAAGTTTTCCTTTTTTTAATATTTTATGAATGGAATTTTTTTCTTTTTTATGCTCTTGGTCCTGCTGATTTCCTCAGTTTTTCCAATGCTCTTGACTCCAGCTGACGGATCCGTTCTCTGGTCACGCCGAGTATCTGTCCGGTTTCTTCGAGCGTATGTACATTACCGTCCTCCAGACCGTAGCGGAGTCTTAAGATTTTCTGCTCTTTTTCTGTCAGCGTGGAAAGCATCTCCTGCACTTCTTCTTTCTGTACCAGTGCCGCAACAGCCTCCTCAGGAGTCGGTTCCTGTGTATCTTCAATAAAGTCTTCCAGACTGCTGTCCTCTTCGTCTCCCACCGGAGTCTCCAGAGAAACCGGATTTTTGATATAGCTCTGCATGCGCTCTACTTCTTCTGTTGTCATATGCAGCTCTTTTGCAATCTCCTCTGCAGCAACTTCACGCCCGAGTGTCTGTTCCATCTTCCGCTCTGTTTTGCTGATCTTATTCATATTCTGAGCTACACGGACCGGCACGCGAATCTCTCTGGACTGGGAATCCAGCGCCCGCAGAATGGCTTCTTTGATCCACCATACCGCATAGGTGGAAAATTTACTGCCCTTTGTGTAGTCAAATTTTTCCACTGCACGCATCAGACCGATATTACCTTCCTGGATCAAATCCATAAACTGCATTCCTTTTCCGGCATAATGCTTTGCCACTGCAACCACCAGACGCAGATTTGCTTCCTCCATCTTTCGTCGTGCTTCTGTATCTCCTTCTGCGATCTGTCTGCCAAGTTCCAGTTCTTCCTCTGCTGTAAGCAGCGGGATCCTGCCGATCTCTTTTAAATAAATCTTTAACGGTTCCGTCATATCCACCGAATCCGGCACCAGATCCTCTGTCTCTGCTCCCAGATCCAGTTCTTCCCCCAACAGTTCCTTTTCTATCTCTTTACTCATATATTTTCATGCCTTTCTTTTCACGTAAGTCTCTGCTTATAGTTTTTCAATCACCTGACCGCTTCTGTAGGCTGCAAGCAGCGACTCCAGATCTGCTACCTGCTCTTTTAACTCGGTGCCGATATCTGTATTTCCAACGAGACGGCGTTCTGTCACCCGTTTCACTACCATGTAATCCGAATGAATATCGCTTCCCTTTTCCACCGCAGCCTCTTTCGACTCAAAAGGCTCATGGGCAACCAGAACAAGACCATAGGAGTTGTAGACAAGGGTATACCCTGCAATTCCCGTCTCTTTCTGATACGCCCTGGAAAAACCTCCATCGATGACCAGAACTTTCCCATTACACTTGATCGGACTTTCTCCGTTTTTACATTTTACAGGAACGTGCCCGTTGACAATGTGGGCTCCCTCCGGGTGCAGTCCGAACTCTTCCAGAATCTCGTCTACCACCGCTTCTTTTTCCAGAAGTTCGTAATACGGATTCTTTTTCTCCAGATGCGTCTCTTTTGCCTCGATAAAATACCGCTCAAAGGTCGCCATCTTGTCTTTTCCGAACAGCGGAGAATCCGGATGCTGCCAGATGCACCACATGATATTCTTTCCTTGCTCTTTTTCCTGTTCATCCAGCGCGAAAAAGCCTTTTCTTACATAGCCTTCCAGCGCATCATACAGACTTTTCCCACGGTAGCTTTTTCCACAGAGCTGTACTTCCTTTAAAGATCCGTCCTCTCTAAGCGGTACGCATCCGTGATACAAAAGATTGTTATTATACACCTTGTATAATCCACCTTTTGCAAGCAAAAACCGCATATGATCCTGCAGCTTTTCACATCCTGCAAATGCTTTTTCCAGGCGTTCCATAATCTCCTCTTCCTCTTCGGTCAGTTCATACGGAGCTGCCGGATCAATGGTCGGAAAGCTATCATCTTTTAACGGATATTCTTTTCCATCCAGCAGGATCGTGCCTTTTTTATAATCAATCCTGTGCAGCAGTGCACGTTCTTCCATCTGAAATTCCGGATGCTGAAGAATCAGTTTTCCTTCTACCTTAAACTGTATCACGGAAATCGCCTTGTGCATCCGAAGATTCATCTCCATCTCCGCCTTTTGCAGGCGTTCGCTCCCTTTGCGCCTGAAACAGGTACAGGGGTCGTCCCCATAAATGCGAAGTGCAAAATTCGCCAGAGGCAGAAGATTGATCCCGTATCCGTCCTCCAGAATATCCAGATTCCCATAACGGGCACAGATCCGGATCACATTGGCAATGCAACCTCTTTGCCCTGCTGCCGCACCCATCCAGAGCACATCATGATTGCCCCACTGAATGTCCACTGAATGATAGGTCATCAGCTTATCCATGATAATATGCGGGCCCGGTCCCCTGTCATAAATATCACCGACAATATGTAAATGATCGATCACAAGCCTCTGGATCAGATCTGCGATCGCACAGATAAATTCTTCTGCCCTGCCGATCCGGATGATTGTCTGAATGATCTCATTATAGTAGGATTCCTTGTCATGAAGCTCCGCCTTTTCCGTGATCAGTTCTTCTATGACATAAGCAAAATCTTTCGGAAGTGCCTTGCGTACTTTAGAACGGGTATACTTACTGGCTGCCCGTTTGCTCACCTCGATCAGGCGGTACAGCTGAATTTTATACCAGTCTTCCATATGCTTCTCGGTCCGCTTTACCTGCTCTGTCTTCTCTTTTGGATAATAGATCAAAGTAGCCAGTTCCTGCTTTTCCCGCTTCCCAAGCGTATATCCAAATACATCCTCGATTTTGCTTCGCACCGCACCGGATCCATTCTTCAGCACATGGGAAAACGCCTCCCATTCCCCATGAATGTCCGTCAGAAAATGCTCGGTTCCTTTCGGAAGATTCAAGATCGCCTGCAGATTGATGATCTCTGTAGAAGCCGCCGCGATCGTCGGATACAGATCCGACAGCCGCTCCAGATATCTTGTCTCTAATTCTTTCATGACACTCCCCGCTCTTTACTCAAACTCTGATTAAAACTGAATCACATCACTCATATCATACATGCCGGCTGTTTTTCCCGCCAGAAACTTGGCTGCTTCCACCGCGCCTTTTCCAAACACGCTTCTGGAATATGCTGTATGCTTAAATTCGATCACTTCATCCATTCCTGCAAAGATCACCTCATGCTCTCCCACGATTGTTCCGCCGCGAACCGCTGAAATTCCGATTTCTTTCTCTTCTCTTTTTTTGCGGTACTGGCTTCTGTCATATACATACGTATATTCATGATCCAGTGCTTCATTGACAGAATCCGCAAGCGCCAGTGCAGTACCGCTTGGAGCATCCACTTTCTGGTTGTGATGACGCTCTACCAGTTCAATATCATATCCCGCCGGCGCCAGTACTTTTGCGGCATCTTTCAAGAGCTTCATCAGCAGATTGATCCCCATGGACATATTCGCTGATTTTAAAACAGCTATCTGCTCTGCTGCTTTTTCTACTTTTTCAAGCTGTGCTTCAGAAAGTCCCGTGGTACAAAGTACGACCGGAAGCCGTCTGTTCACACAATAGTCCAAAAGTCCGTCCACTGCTGCCGCATTGGAAAAATCGATCACTACGTCTGCCTCTGCATCACACGCTTCCATCGATGAAAACACCGGATACGGATTCTGCACTCCCTGAAACTGATCCACTCCTGCTACAATCTCCACTTTACTGTCTGCTTCCGCAATTTTTGTGATCACCTGTCCCATTTTTCCATTGCAGCCATGCATGATTATCTTTATCATCCTGATTTCCTCCTCGTTCTGTATCTTTCATTTTCCACACCGGAAAACGTTATTCTTTCACGCTATACCGATCCGGACTTTTCAATACACGCCTGCAAAAGACAGACTTTACCCGGATGGGTATACAAAAAAGGATATCACATTCTGGCTATTTGCTCAATCTATGATATCCTTTTAACAATTTTTTATGCTAACTGAATTCCGAACTCCTGCATTGCTTTTTTCAGCTGCACGGTATGCGCTTCACTCAGCTCTGTCAGCGGCATTCTCAATCCGCCGACTTCCATTCCCATCAGATTCACTGCTTTTTTCACCGGAATCGGATTCACTTCGCAGAACAGTGCCTCAATCAGAGGAAGTGCCTTCAGCTGTAATGCCCTGCTTCCCGCAATATCTCCCGCAAAGAAGCTTGCACAGATATCATGTGTCTCTCTCGGAGCCACATTGGACAATACAGAAATCACACCTTTTCCGCCCAGTGACAGGATCGGAACAATCTGATCGTCATTTCCAGAATATACATCCACTTTCCCGTCTGTCAGCTGCAAGATCTTCGCTACCTGTGAGATATTTCCGGATGCTTCCTTGACTGCCACAATGTTGTCAGTCTCTTTCGCCAGTGTCGCTACGGTGGATGGCTCAATATTCACTCCGGTTCTGCTCGCTACGCTGTACAAGATGATCGGCGCTTTTGTCTCGGCCGCGATCGCCTTATAATGCGCAATCAGTCCCGTCTGTGTCGCTTTATTATAATATGGGGTTACAAGAAGTACGCCATCTGCACCGCTCTCGGCTGCTTCTCTTGACATCTCGACTGCAGTCCGTGTACAGTTGGAACCTGTTCCTGCAATGACCGGAATCCGTCCTTTCGTCTGTCTGATCGTAAACTTGATGCAGTCCATATGCTCCTCTTCCGTCAATGTAGACGATTCCCCTGTTGTACCGCAGATCACAATACTGTCGGTACCGTTATCACAATGAAACTGGATCAATTCGTCCAGCTTTTCATAATTCACACTTCCATCTGCATGAAATGGTGTAATAATCGCAACTCCTGCTCCTGTAAAAATTGACATATTTATCCTCCTGACCTTGTCGATTCTCTACTCAGTAATGTTTATGAAATTTTATCATTATTCAGAAGTGATGTCAACGATGGGAATGTGAAAAACGTCCTATTCCATGCACTCCAGCTTGCTCACAGATACTTCATAGGCTGTTCGTGTCTGTGTTTCGGTCTCGGAAATTTTCTTCACATAATCTCTGCTCTGGATTCTTCCCAGGATCTGTACATGCTCTCCCACTTCAAATCCGGACGCATACCGTGCATTTCTTCCCCAGCAGATACACGGAATGTAGTCCGATTTTCCGTACGGACGGTTCACCGCCAGAAGCAGGTCCGCGATTTCCCGTCCAAGCGGTGTTTTCCTGTACACCGGCTTTTTACAGATATACCCCTCCAGCAGAATGTGATTTGTTTTCGCCCCATCCAGTTCCTCGTCAATAAATTCTACCTCTCTTACAAACACAGACAGCACCAGGCGGTTTTTCTGTTCTTCATGCCGGTTATAAGAACGGAACTGCCCGGATACCTTGATCGCCTCTCCTGTATAATCCTGCGTCACATCGATCAGACGTTCTGAGATCATGAGAGGAATCCGGTCATTTGAATTACTCAGACGCTTCACAAGCACATCCGCCATATAGAATCCCTCTCCGAACACCTCGTGGCTGTATGTAAACCCGGATGCCACAACTCCCATGATGGTTACCTGATTGTTTTCAATAATCTTATCTGACATAATTTGTAGTACTCCCTTCCTCGTATGTGGTATTTTATATTTTTGAGTCAACTTAAGTCTATGACATCATACCGCAGTTTAGACCCGATTGTCCGAAAAACCGTTCGACAAAATCTATCGACAATTTTTTTATTTGCCTGTCACAAGAGTACTTGTAAAATCTGAAATTTATGATAGAATGAAAAAGTTGTAACAAGAGAACACACATTAACATAAGTAGGAAAGAGTGTAAAATTATGAAAACAAAACGTGAAGATGTTAGAAATATTGCCATTATCGCTCATGTTGACCACGGAAAAACAACACTCGTGGATGAGCTCTTAAAACAAAGCGGTGTATTCCGCGAAAATCAGGATGTTGCGGAACGTGTCATGGACTCCAACGATATTGAAAGAGAACGTGGAATCACGATTCTCTCCAAAAATACTGCTGTCTATTACAAAGGAACCAAGATCAACATCATCGATACGCCCGGACATGCGGACTTCGGCGGTGAAGTAGAACGTGTCCTGAAAATGGTAAACGGTGTCGTACTTGTAGTCGATGCCTTTGAAGGCGCCATGCCGCAGACCAAATTCGTACTGAGAAAAGCACTGGAATTAGACCTTCCGGTTATCGTCTGCATCAATAAGATCGACCGCCCGGAAGCCCGCCCGGATGAAGTGATCGATGAGATCCTGGAGCTTTTCATGGAACTGGATGCTTCTGACGAGCAGCTGGACTGCCCGTTTGTCTATGCTTCCGCAAAATCAGGAATTGCGGTTCTTGACCTTTCTGACGAAGAAAAAGATATGCAGCCATTGTTTGAGACGATCCTCGAATACATCCCGGCTCCGGAGGGCGATCCCGAGGCACCGACACAGATGCTGATCAGTACCATTGATTACAATGAATACGTCGGACGGATCGGAGTCGGAAAAGTAGACAACGGAACGATTCGTGTCAATCAGGATATGCTCCTTTTAAACCATCACGATCCGGACAAGCAGCAGAAAGTCAAGATCAGCAAACTGTATGAATTTGACGGTCTGAACAAAGTAGAAGTAAAAGAAGCCACGATCGGTTCTATTGTAGCGATTTCCGGTATTTCCGATATTTCCATCGGAGACACCCTCTGCTCTCCTGAGAATCCGGAAGCCATTCCATTCCAGAAGATTTCCGAACCGACGATCTCCATGCAGTTCATCGTCAATGACAGCCCGTTTGCAGGAAGAGAAGGAAAATTCGTTACTTCCCGTCACCTGCGCGACCGTCTTCTGCGCGAACTGAACACCGATGTCAGCCTGCGTGTGGAAGAGACGGAGAACGCCGACAGCTTTAAAGTATCCGGACGAGGCGAGCTTCACCTTTCTGTCCTGATCGAAAATATGCGCCGTGAAGGATACGAATTTGCGGTAAGCAAAGCAGAAGTTTTATATCACACAGATGAAAACGGCAAAAAATTAGAACCAATGGAGCTTGCCTACGTGGATGTACCGGAAGAATTTACCGGAACTGTCATCGACAAACTGAGTCAGAGAAAGGGAGAGCTTCAGAACATGGGCGTTTCCAGCGGCGGTTATACAAGACTGGAATTTCTGATTCCTGCCCGCGGACTCATCGGATACCGTGGAGAATTTATGACCGATACCAAAGGAAACGGAATCCTCAACACAAGCTTTAACGGATATGCGCCGTATAAAGGAGATATCCAGTATCGCAAACAGGGATCTCTGATTGCATTTGAGACCGGTGAGTCTGTCACTTACGGACTCTACAGCGCACAGGAACGCGGTACTTTGTTTATCGGACCTGGTGAAAAAGTCTATGCCGGAATGGTCATCGGACAGAACGGAAAAGCAGAAGACATCGAATTAAACGTCTGCAAGACAAAGCATCTGACCAACACCCGTTCCTCCAATGCAGACGAAGCGCTCCGCCTGACACCGCCTCGTATTTTGAGCCTGGAAGAAGCACTGGACTTTATCGATACCGATGAGCTTCTGGAGGTAACACCGGAAACACTGCGTATCCGCAAAAAAATCCTGGATTCCAGAATGCGTAAACGCAGCAATTTGAAATAATCAGGAGACAACCATGAAAAAATATGCCAATGCCTTTTTGAAATGGATCACTTCAATCCTGGAAGTTGTCATCGCTTTGATCCTTGCAGTTACAATTATCATCATGACCTTTCAGCTGATCCTCTCATTTCAGCATTTGTCAGACCTGAATCAGTATCCAAATTATGACGATATGCTGACTACCTGTTTTAACCTGATCATCGGTGTGGAAATGATACGTATGCTGTATCTCCACACCCCGATCACAGTATTTGAGGTTCTGCTCTTTGCCATCGCAAGACAGATCATCATCGAGCATGGATCACCGCTCAACAGTCTGATCGGCGTGATCGCCATTGCAATTTTATTTGCCACAAGAAAATTTTTGTTTATGACTTTTGATGAGTCTGAAAAGATTATTTTCCGTTCCTCTCAGAAAGTCAAATATATCAATCGTCTGATCCATGTCCACATTCCTTATGAGAATGATGAGACACTGCTGGATGTGCTGTTAAAGAAGATGAAGGAAGATGAAATTGAGATCGGAGTCGGTGCCTGCACTTACTTTTCTGATTTCGGTCTGCGCATCGTTAAGATCACCGATGGAAAAATTACCCGAATTGAAGTAATTCGTTCTATACAATAGAGGAATTCCGTGCTATAATGTTTACATAGTACAAAGAACACTTTATAAGGACAAGTTCTTTGTACAATATAAACAAAAGGAGTTGACCAGTATGAACTTTATTATTAGTGGAAAAAACATCGATGTGACACCAGGTTTAAAGGACGCTATTGAACAGAAATTAGGAAAACTTGAAAGGTATTTCACTCCTGAAACAGAAATTATCGTAACACTCAGTGTGGAAAAAGAACGTCAGAAGATTGAAGTGACCATTCCTGTAAAAGGAAACATTATCCGCTCTGAGCAGACCAGCGATGATATGTATGTATCCGTTGATCTTGTAGAAGAGGTTATTGAAAGACAGCTTCGCAAATATAAAAACAAACTGGTTGCCAGAAGCCAGGGACATCCTACCGCTTCCGGTTCCGGCAATAACTTTAAAAAAGAATTTTTCGAATCAGAAGATGACACTTCTGTAGATGATGAGATCCGCATTGTCCGTACAAAACGCTTTGGCATCAAACCAATGTATCCGGAGGATGCCTGCATCCAGATGGATCTTCTTGGACATGCTTTCTTCGTATTCTGCAACGCAGAGACAGACGAAGTCAATGTTGTCTACAAAAGAAAAGATGGTTCCTTCGGACTGATCGAGCCAGAATTTTCATAAGATAAAAAAGCTGCCTCAACCGGCAGCTTTTTTATTGTCACTTATTCAAATACGACCATCTCACCATCTACGTTGGCAAACCAGCACTCTCCTGTTCTGGCTATTCCGGTCTGACCATTTGTCGCTTCTGTGATCTCAGCGATCAGCTTTGACTCCTCCTCTTTCGGAATCAGGACAGTCAGATCTACTTTCTCTGTATACACACTGTCCAGGATTGTCAGCCCTCTTTGTCCCAGCAGATACTGAATTTTCCCCAATCCGGTATAATCTGTTGTAAGATTCAGTTTAAATCCATAGATTTTGGTAATAATCTGACTGTGGGAAATCCCTTCTCTTGCTGATTCGGTATACGCTCTCACCAAGCCTCCCGTTCCGAGAAGTGTCCCGCCAAAATACCGTGTCACAACTACAAAAATATTGTGAAGGCCCGCTCCCCGGATGACCTCCAGAATCGGTTTGCCCGCTGTACCGCTCGGTTCCCCATCATCACTGCAGCGCTCTGTCACGCGTTCTTCTCCGATTACATAGGCCCAGCAGTGATGCCTTGCATCCCAGTACTTTTTCCGTATCTGTTCCAGATACTGCATGGCTTCCTCCTCCGAGTGCACCAAAAATACTTCCGCGATAAACCGGGACTTTTTTTCCACAATCTCGCCCTTGCCGCCCTGATATACTGTCCTGTATTCCATCTGTCTCCCACCTTGCTTTTTCCATGCCTTTTGTTTGTTTCAGGTTTTTTCTGCCTGTTCTTTCTTAATTATATATACTATGCCTTTGGAACAAACACAAGAAAAACTGTGCAATTCTTAAATTTTTTTTATAAGAATATGAACTTTTTCTTTTTCCTTTGCTTTAAAAGAGCAAATTTGATATAATGAATAGAATGAATAAAGGAGGATATTATTCATGAATTACGGAAAAGAAAGCCTTTCGAAGAAGAAAAAAAATGTATCTTCAAAGAAAAATATGAAAAAGAAACGGGTCGGCGTCCGTGTCTTTAAGGCCGTTGTCATCTGTTTCCTTCTCATCTGCATCATCGGTGCCGTAGGCGGCGGTCTTTTCGTCAAGAAGATCATTGACGATGCGCCAGAGATCACTCCTGCCAAAGTCAAACCAAGCGGATATAAATCCCAGGTGGTTGCGGCATCTAACGGTCAGAATCTGGGGCAGTTCCGAGAAGCCGGATCCAACCGTGTCTACAAGACCATTGACACAATTCCAAAATATCTTGCCAATGCATTTGTAGCGATTGAAGACGAGCGTTTCTACGAGCACAACGGAATCGACCTGCAGGGTATCCTGCGCGCCGGTCTTGTAGGTATCACAAGCGGAGACTTTTCAGAAGGAGCCAGTACGCTCACCCAGCAGCTGATCAAAAATAACGTGTTCCCGAATTTCACGAATGAAAAAACGTTTTTCGACAGTCTGGAGCGAAAACTGCAGGAGCAGTATCTTGCCCTGGAAATTGAAAAGCAGATGACCAAAGAAGAGATTCTGGAAGCCTACATGAACACCATCAACCTGGGACAGAACTGTCTCGGTGTTCAGTCTGCCGCAAAGCGCTACTTTAACAAAGATGTCTCAGAGCTTACACTTTCGGAGTGTGCAGTCATCGCCGGGATCACCCAGAACCCGACAAGATACGATCCTGTGACTCATCCGGAGGAGAACGCCAAACGACGGGACATTGTACTGAACAACATGCTGGAACAGGGCTACATCACCCAGCAGGAATTTGATGAGGCCAAGGCAGACCCTGTCTATGACAGGATCCAGCCTACTGCAGTCGGCTCTGATGCGGAAAAACCGAACACATATTTTATCGATGAGCTTGCAGAACAGATATTAAACGATTTGCAGGAGCGTAAATCTTACACTGCAACACAGGCACATAATCTGCTGTACAGCGGCGGTCTGACGATTTATGCGACACAGGATCCGACGATCCAGCAGATCTGCGATGAAGAGGTTGCCGATCCGAGCAACTATCCATCTACCATCGAATACGGACTGCAATATGCACTGACTGTTACACGTGCTGACGGTTCTGTTGAAAACTACAGCCAGAACAATGTAGGAGATTATATTCAGGCAGCATGGGGACGTGAATATCCACTTGTCTTCTCTTCCCCGGATGAAGCCAATCAGGCAGTTGCTGAATATAAGACAACACTTAATATCCAGGAAGGGGATACTGTAGACGAAAGTATTACAATCCCTCCACAGCCTCAGACTTCTGTTGTTTTGATGGATCAGTATACGGGAGAAGTCAAAGCCATTGTCGGTGGCCGAGGGGAAAAAACAGCCAGCTTTTCTCTGAACCGTGCGACCGATTCTTACCGGCAGCCAGGTTCCTGTTTCAAACCGCTGGGTGTTTATGCTCCGGCGATCGATACCGGAAAATATACTCTGGCTTCTCTGATCGAAGACTCTCCGTACACATACAGCGACGGAACTCCGGTCAACAACTGGGATGGCAAATATATTGGACAGGCTACTGTCCGCTATGCAATCCTCCACTCCATGAACGTTTGTGCGGTACGTACTCTGACTGATATCGGTATCGATACAGGTATGAAATATCTTGAGAACTTTGGATTTACTACACTGGTAAGCAAAGAAGATGATCCGGCACACAACGATTACAACCAGTCCACTGCACTCGGCGGTATCACAAACGGTGTTTATAACATTGAACTGACTGCTGCCTATGCTGCACTGGCCAACAATGGAGTGTACACAAAACCGATCTTATATACAAAGGTTTTGGATCATGACGGCAATGTCATTCTGGACAACAGTACTCCTGAGACTCATCAGGTTGTAAAGGATTCCACAGCAGCACTTCTGACGAATGCTATGCAGGATGTGATCAAACGTGGTACCGGTACAGCTGCACAGCTTGCAAATGGAATGCCTGCATCCGGAAAAACCGGTACTTCCGAATACAGTACTGACCTCTGGCTTGCTGCTTACACACCGTACTATACATGCTCTGTCTGGGGTGGATATGATTCCAATAAACCAATGGAGAATATCTATAATCAGACCTGGCACGAAGTCATGTGGAAAAATATCATGGACCGTGTCAACACTACACTCGGTCTTCAGGTAAAGAACTTTACCATGCCTGCATCTGTAGAGCAGAAAACAGTATGTTCTGTCACTGGTCTTCTGGCGGTCAGCAGTTGTCCGTCCTACACGGAATATTTCGCAAAAGGAACCGGTCCGACGCAGAGCTGCTCCGGCCACTATGAGGAAGAAGAGGATGACGAGGATGATGACGATAAGAACAAAGAGGATTCCAATTCTCAGAACAGCCAGGATTCCGAAGATAATGAGGATTCCGGAAATTCCGATCAGTCCGGTGATAACAACAACAATTCCGGAAACAATGGAAACAACAACGGAAATAATAACGGAAACAGCAATGGAGATTCCGGTACCGTAACACCTCCGGAAGAATAAACAAAAAAGAAGAGAAGCGATCAGGATCATACCTGAACTGCTTCTCTTCTTTTATATTATCAGTTCCAGCACCTGTTGGTACTGCAGCTGCTGTATCAGATTGTAAATCTGTTCTTTCTCTTCTATCGGTGCTGAAAAGCTCAGTCCGCATCCAGATGTGATCTCCCTTGGAACTGGGATCAGTCTTCCCCCGATCTGCCGCTTTTTTGCCTCGCTTTCAAATGCCATCGCAGCTGTTGTCGTTTCAAATGTCACTATGATACGTAATTCTTTTGGTCTCATATCTCTTCTCCTGCTGTCATTTCTTTGATTGCCTGTACCGCTTCCTCCACCTGTTCTTCACTGAGAAAATGAGAAAAACTAAATCGTACGATTCCCTGTTCCTCTGTATGAAGTGCCCTGTGCATCAGGGGTGCGCAGTGTGCCCCAGGACGCGTCTGAATCCCGTACACCTCGGAAAGCTCATCGCTGACTGCAGAAGAGTCATAATTTCCGATATTCAAAGCGACGATCGGCGCCCGTTCCATATTTGAAAAGTCTCCATAGATTTTTACAGCATCCAGATGTTTGATTCCCTCATAAAACTGCCGCATTCTCTGACATTCAATCCTTTTGATCTGTTCTGTTCCGACATTCAAAATGTAGTTTAATGCTGCATGTAATCCGGCAATCCCATGCCCGTTTAACGTCCCCGCTTCCAGTACAGTCGGCATCTCCTTGGGCTGTGTTTTCAGAAAGCTCTGCACTCCGCTTCCCCCGGTTTTAAACGCAGGCAGGTGTACAGATTTTTGTACGATCATCCCCCCTGTTCCCTGTGGTCCCATCAGGCCCTTATGTCCGGTAAAGCAGAGGATATCAATAAAATCTCGTTCCATATCGATTGGAAATACTCCTGCTGTCTGAGACGCATCCAATAGAAACAACACGCCGTATTTTTTGCACAGTTTTCCGATTTCTGTCAGTGGATTTAAGTTTCCTGTCACATTGGATGCATGGGTACAGGCAAAGATATCGACACCATTTTGAAACAATTCTTCCAGCTTTTCCAGGGAAAGCCGCCCCTTCTCATCCACATCCAGGATCTGCAGGCTGCACCCTCTCTCTTTTGCCAGATACACGGGGCGTAAGACACTGTTGTGATCCATTGCTGTCGCTGCCATCCGCACCCCGGGAGCTGTCAGCCCCTGAATTGCAATATTAAGAGCTTCCGTAGCATTACTGGTAAACACCACCTGCTCCGGTCCCGGTCCGTGAAATAATTCATTCAGCAGACACCTTGTCTCATAGATCATGCGGGCACTGTTCAGACTGGATGTATGGCTTCCTCTGCCTGCATTTCCCATGGTCAGGATCGCATCATACACTGCCTGCGCCACTTCTCTCGGGCGATAGTAGCTGGTTGCCGCGCTGTCCAGATAAATCATAGCTTCACAACCTTTTCTGCCTGCAGCATTTTTTCACAGATCACATACATATTTGTAACACTTCCCACAGAAAGCTTCTCCGTCAGTCCGTAGTGATTCAGACATGTTCCACAAGTCAAAATCTCCACTCCCTGCGATTCCAAAAGCTTCAGATCTTCGAGGGATTCGGAGCCTTCTACCGGAAGTCTGGCGCCTCTATTATACATGATGACTGTATCCGGAAGCTCTTCCTGACTCGTGAGCGCATAAATAAAGCCTTTCATCAGTGCCCTTCCAAGAACTTCATCCCCCTCTCCCATGCAGTCAGAAGATAACACAACGATTGTATTTCCTGTTTTTTCGGAGACCGGCTGACACGGGATACATTCTGCAGTCTCTTCCCCCGCTTCATCCACAGCGCCTTCTGCCTTTATAAAAACCCGATATGTATGTTCATCCTGTTGTTCCCAGGAACATTCCAGCTGTTTTTGTTTTGCCATTTTCTCCAGATTCTGCACGGCAATGGCATTGTCCACCAGTGTCTCTACGATATCTGATTCTGCCATCTGTGCCAGCATTTTTTTCGTCTCCACTACCGGAACCGGACACTGTTTTCCTCTTGCATCTACCATATATTTTTTCATGTTCTCTGCACCTCTATCTCACTTCTATTTTTTTCTCTCTTTTTTCTGTGACTTCTCCCACAATCGCACAGGGCAGTCCCAGAGCCTTCAACTCTTCCAGACACTGCTCCGCATCACTTTTTTCTATGCTGACAAGCAGCCCTCCGGATGTCTGCGGATCAAATAAAATCTCTTCCATTTCAAACGGAACCTCAAAAAACTGCACGTCTTCTCCCACATGGTTTCTGTTTCTCTGGGCTGCTGCAGTCAGGTAAAATTCCCCTGCATAATCAAACGCCTCCGGAATATATGGAACCTGACTGCTTTCGACGCGGGCAGAATATGCATCTCCCAGCATCTCCAGGAGATGTCCCAGAAAACCAAATCCAGTCACATCGGTACAGCCGTGCACCTGATACTTTCTCACTACTTCTGAGGCATACTTGTTCAGGGTGGTCATGGAACGGATTGCCTGCGCCATTGCTTCTTCGGATGCTTCCTGGATCCGGTTTGCAGTACACACGATTCCAACTCCAAGTGGTTTTGTCAGGATCAGAACATCCCCCGCCCGGCATCCATTGTTTGCAAACACCTTGTCCGGGTGTATGGTTCCCATTACAGAAAGTCCGTATTTGACGTCTGTATCCGCGATCGAATGTCCGCCTGCCAGAACACCGCCCGCCTCTTTGACTTTTTCTCCGCCACCCAGCATAATCTGCCCCAGTATGTTCAAATCCCAGTTTTCCGGAAAGCAGACAATATTCAATGCGGTTTTGACATCTCCGCCCATGGCATAAATGTCACTTAATGCATTTGCTGCCGCGATCTGTCCGAATGTGTAGGGATCATCCACCATGGGAGGAAAAAAGTCCAGCGTCTGCACCACTGCCAGATCATCTGTCAGTTTGTACACTGCTGCATCGTCTGAACTGTCATATCCGATCATCAGGTTTTCGTCCCTCGTCTTTGGTATCTTTTCCAGAACTCTTGCCAGGATTCCCGGGCCCAGTTTTGCCGTGCAGCCCCCGCCTTTACAAAACACAATCTCTTCTTTGTCACTCATCTTTTCTTCTGCCTCCCTTTCATTTTCTGCCATCCGATCACTGCCGCACCGAGCGCACCAGTGCGCAAAACGCCTCCAACTGTTTTAAATTGATATTCACATCATCCCCCCTTTTGCTCTGTTTTTATTATACTGCATTCCCGGAAAAGAGACCAGCTTATGATCGATTTCTCCAATAACAAATTCTTATCTTTCTACATCTCGCACATTACGATCACTTTCTGGGGCGTTGTCATCGGCGGTATGCTGAATGTCGTATTGGTATAATAGACTAACAACTCCATGTTTCTCGGACTGCAGGTAAATCTCTGCCCGTTCTGTGTCATGATATTTGTCACAGGACTGAGATTTAACCGAAGTGAATTATCTTCTGCCACCAGATTTTCATCAAAGAAATTCAGCATCACATTCTGTTCTCCCCGAAGCACTGTCACAATCTCTGCCCGGTATTGAGGAGGATAAATTGCCGGAACCGGAAGGCTGGTATCATAAAACGCGGCAACCCGCATTCCTCTTCGCAGCCTTACATTTTCGATCACCATTGTATCCGCCATCACGGTAAAGCGTACTTCTCCGTTTTCTGTATCCAGACGCAGAATCTGGCTGCAGCAGGAATCCCCTCTTTGAATCTCCCTTATCACACCGTTTATTTGTCCATATGTCTCATATGCCATTTTACGCACATCCTTTTTTCCTTATATTATGTCTTTTTCTCCGTATTGTTCACACTTTCTTCTTGTACTTTTCCCTGAAATTATGCTATACTGTTTTTCGGAAATCAAAAAAGGAAGCGAACGCAAATGAAAAGATCTGACAGAACATCTTTTTCAATTTCATATAATCAACAGACAGGCTGATGTGCAGCCTGTTTTTTTTCGCTTTACCATAGTAACTTAACGCATAATTATTTCAAAGGAGAGTGTCAAAACCATGAAAACCAATATTTTTAGGCCAAAAAATCTTTTCATGATTTTCCTTGGCAACACCACCATGGCACTGGGAATCGTCATGTTTGTTCTTCCCAACGAGCTGATGACCGGAGGAACCACCGGACTTTCTCTGATCATAGATCATTATCTGCATCTGCCGATTTCTGTCTTTGTGTTTATCTTCAACTGCATCATGTTTTTGCTCGGTGCGCTGATACTGGGATTTGATTTTGCCCTGACCACACTGATCAGTACCTTTTACTATCCGATTGCACTTGGATTTTTCCAAAATATCCCTTCGCTTTCCACAATCACGGATGACCGGATGTTATCCAGCATCTTCGGAGGACTCTTTATCGGATTTTCACTGGGAATCGTCATACGGTGCGGAGCTTCTACCGGAGGCATGGATATCCCTCCGTTGATCCTGAACAAAAAATTCGGACTGCCTGTTTCTGTAATGCTCTATGTATTTGACTTTTTGATCCTGATCGGTCAGGCATTATTCTGTGACAAAGAGGCCATTCTGTACGGAATTCTTCTTGTCATGACCTACACCATTGTACTGGATAAAATTCTTGTCATCGGCCAGGCTCAGACGCAGGTCAAGATCATCAGCCAGAAATCCGATGAAATCAATGAAGCCATTACGAGGAAGATGGATCGGGGATCTACGCTGCTTCATACAGAAACCGGATATCTTCATTCCAGACAAAATATGATCCTGACCGTCATTTCCAACCGGGAGCTTTCAAAACTCAATCAGCTCGTTATGGAAATCGACCCTACTGCATTTATGATCATCGGAAAGGTAAATGAAGTGCATGGAAATGGATTCACGCTGCCGAAAAAACATGCCGTAAAAACAGAGAAATAACGCATGACCACACAAAAAAGGACAACTGATTTTGAGGGCTGTACTCAAAGTCAGTTGTCCTTTTTCATGAAACAATCTTATAAATTTTTCAGCAATTTATCGATGCTGACCAGTTTTACACTGAGTACAAAAATCTCAGCTGCAACTGCCAGCTCTTCCGGTGTCGGATAAGACGGAGCAATACGAATGTTGCTGTCTTTTGGATCTTTTCCATATGGGAATGTTGCTCCGGCGCCTGTCATCACAAGCCCTGCTTCTTTCGCTTTTGCAACGATTGCTTTGGCACATCCTTCCATGGCATCAAAGGAGATAAAGTATCCGCCACGCGGAGCGATCCACGAACCAATCTCGAGTCCTCCCAGTTCACGCTCTAATGTGTTGATAACCGTCTCAAATTTTGGTCTCATGATATCTGCATGTTTTTTCATGTGCTCGACGATCCCATGAATATCTTTGAAGAATCTGACATGGCGAAGCTGATTTACTTTGTCATGGCCGATCGTCTGCACTTTCATCATATTGCGGATGTCTGCAAGGTTCGCATCAGAAGCCGCGATTGCTGCGATACCGGAACCCGGGAAACTGATCTTGGAGGTAGAAGAAAACTTGTATACCATATCCTGGTTTCCTGCTTTTTTACATTCCATCAGAATCTCGAGCAGGTAATCCTGTTTGTCTTCGTACAGATGATGTACACAATATGCATTATCCCAGAAGATACGGAAATCCTCTGCTGCCGGCTTTAAGTTTGCAAAACGATACACTGTCTCGTCAGAATATGTGATTCCCTGTGGATTGGAATACTTCGGTACACACCAGATACCTTTGATCGCCGGATCTTCACTGACCAGTTTTTCCACCAGATCCATATCCGGACCTGTTGCTGTCATCGGAACATTGATCATCTCAATTCCAAAATGTTCTGTGATTGCAAAATGTCTGTCATATCCCGGAACCGGACATAAAAATTTCACTTTATCCAGCTTGCACCATGGAGTACTTCCCATGATTCCGTGTGTCATCGCACGGGCTACTGTATCATACATCACATTCAGACTGGAATTTCCGAATACGATCACGTTGTCTTTTGGTACTTCCATCATATCTGCCAGAAGCTGTTTTGCCTCTGCGATTCCATCCAGGCCACCATAATTTCTGCAGTCCACACCGTCTTCACAGACAAGATCTGTTCCACTGTTTAAAATGTTCATCATCTCCATAGACAGATTCAGCTGTGCTGCTGCCGGTTTTCCTCTGGACATATCCAGTTTCAGCCCTCTGGCTTTTACCTCTTCAAACTGAGCCTGAAGCCCGCTTTTTAGTTCCAATAATTCTTCCTTCGTCAAATCCTTATACGCCGTCATTGCAAGATTCCTCCAATTCTTTTATCACTGGTTGTTATTCTATCGACTTTTTGATGTTTCGTCAATCCTTTCTTGCAATTTTCTGCATTTTCCCGCATATTTTCATTGGAACGCGCCTATTTTTGAAGCAATTTATATGTATTCATTCATTTTTCTCCCTGATATTGTCTGATCAGTCCGCTGGACCACACGATCAGCTTTTCAGAAAGCTCATCAAAACTGCCTTTCACTTTTCCGCTTTTCTGCTTCATCTCGATCGCAATATACAAAATCTCCCGATCCAGTCCGTTCAGCTTCGGAAACAGCTCGGCTTTTCTTCTCAGATAATTCCCGGTCTTTAAAAAATATTCCGCCTGGATTGTAAATACCGATGTCTTATATAATTCCATCAGAACTTCCCGACTCTGCTCATGGAGCATATTGTGACAGGCGGCATGATACAGATTGCAGGCTCCCGTATGAACCGCCCGTCTCACGTCTGCCATATCCAGCTTTGCCACGATCTCATCCAGACTTCCTTTCAGCGGCATCGTGTCCTGACAAAACTGAAAAAGATCTGCTTTAGACCAGTTCTCCAGCTCTTCTCGGCCGGAAATAAATCCGCAGATCTTTTCCCGGTACGGAAGACGATTGAGCATCCCTCTGTAGATCCTCAGATCTGCCGGAAGAAGCGTATCCAGGATCAGAACTACATCAATATCACTCTCTTCTGTGGCTTCCCCTCTGGCATAACTGCCCTGTACCCCGATAAACCAGATGCGGTATCCAAATGTACTTACCACTTCATGCACATATTTTTCCAGCCAATTGTAAATTTGAAAACTCATATCTGATTCCTCCATGTCTCTTTTTCTGCCATCGAACGCCTCTTTTTATCAATTACTTCTATTATATGTAATTTTTATTCCCGCCGCAAGAAGGTTTTGGTTTATCTTTACGCCCCGGTACTCTGATACGCTTTCATCCCCTTCTTCCACACCAGAACGTCAATGACACCCAATATGACACAGGCACCTGCTATATATAGCAAAATCCCTCTGCTGCCCGCTCCCAGCATGCAGACTGTCGGATAATAATTCGCCAGAGCGATCGGAATCAGCGCACTGACGGCTACCCGGATCACGGCATGGTAAATGTCGATCGGATATTCGATCAGCCGCTCCAGATTTTCGATCAGCGTGATAAACATATTAGACTTAATGAACCAAAAGGATAAGGTTGACATAATAAAAATAATGCTGAAATACGCAAACACCGCCGTAACCAGTAAAAATACAAACAGTACGATGCTCTGCCATCCGTGAAACATATGCAGTTTATGACTTGTCCGGATCAGCAGAAAAATTCCGACCAGATACTCATCCAGAGGATATTCCGCATTGTATCTTCCGGTACTCAAAAGTTGGAAAAATGTATTGAGCGGTTTTAAAATAAAAAGATCAAATTTTCCGTTCTGGATCCAGTAACTGATGCTCAATGTATTGATAAAAAACGTATTGTAGATGGCTCTGACCAGATAGAAAAATCCCAGGCACCACAGCACTTCTTCTTTACTCCACATTTTCATCGCATCGACCTGACTGAAAATGATCTCGATATTAAACACACCGACCAAAAGTGCCAGGACGCTGGCAAGATTGATCGCCAGAAAATCCAGTTTGTATTCCAATACAGTCAGCAGATTGATCTTAAAATACATTCGATAGCAATCCAGATACCATCGAACCTTTTCTATCATTTTACGTGTATATGACATGATTTTCTCACCCTCCCTGAATCACGATCCGTCTCATTGCATTCTTGTTCATCAGCCTGCACAGCAGAAACAATCCCGCAATCCATCCCAACTGAAGCAGGATTCCGCCGGCAATCTGTGCCCTGTTTGCTTCTCCCATTACAATGGTCAACGGAAAATAGTAAATAGACTGAAACGGAAGTACCATACAAAATCCCCTTAGAATCGACGGGTAAAATGTAAGCGGAATGAACATTCCGCTGAAAATATTGACACAGGCCATTTTCAGCATATAAAGCCCGATGTTTGAGTGACTCCAGAATGTCAAAATTCCCAGCATATAATTTAAAATACTGAACAGAATATAAGAAAAAACAACCGCCGGCACAAAGAGCAGCCATCTTTGTACAGGTATCACAGACACTATTTCTCTGTTTTTTATACAGTACGGAATGAAAACCAAAAGCAGCACAAAGGCATTGAGTAATCCTTTCCCCAACTCCTGCATGGAATATTTGACTCCCAGATTTAACGGTGTCAGCAGGGATGTAACGATATTTCCGCTTTGAAAATCGTTCCCGATCTCCTCATCTGTTCCGCCGCCCAATAATCGCTGAAGCAGCAATGTCATCACTGTGTAGATCATGATACTGTTGTAAGAAATACTTCCCACTTCCTCTTTTCCCTGATACACAGCTGACCAGATTGCAACTTCTACAATAAATAAAAGAACTGTGGAAAAGATACCGATACAAAAATTCGTACGGTAGACCAGTTCTCTTTGTATTCCAACTCTGATCAATGCAATATATTTTTTCATCGTCTTTCGCCTTTCGTATTTATTTTTGTACAAGATTGTAAATAAAATCTTCCAGACTCTGTTTTTCGATCGAGATATTTTCAACCGGCATTTTATCAATCAGCTCTGTCATTGCTTCTTTTTCCGAAAGCATCTGTTTATCGATCCGTATTTTCAATCCATCCTCCAGATACTCCACAATCTGTAAGCCCGGATTCAATTCCACATTCCCGTCAAAGGCTTCTGCAAACTTGATCATCATATAGCTGTATCTGGACAGATCCGAAATATTTTTCACCTGATCGTCCAGTATGATCTCACCACTGTTGATGATCATGATCCGGTCACAGATCCTCTCCAGCTCTGCAAGATCATGGGAGGAAAAAAGAATCGTCACATTTCTTGCAGCATTGATATGTTTCAGATATTCTTCTATATTCTTCTTGATCACAATATCAAGTCCGATCGTTGTCTCATCCAGAATCAGCAATCTGGGGGAATGCAGTGTGATCACGGCAAATTCACATTTCATTCTCTGTCCCAGGCTCATCGTCCGTACCGGTACGTTTAACAGTTCCCCAATCTGCAAAAACTGTTCCAGTTCTTCTAAAATTTCCTCATACCGTTCGTCCGATACCCGGTATATTTTCTTGTTTAACTCCAGAGAGTAAATAAAGGGCAGATCCCATACAAGGGAACTTTTCTGTCCGAAATTCGCCCCGATATATTCTGCATTTTTCTTGTGGAACTGAAAACTGTCCCTTCCGAACATTTTCGCTTCCCCGCTGTCCGGAGAAAGAATTCCCAGCATGGATTTGATCAATGTGGATTTTCCTGCACCGTTTAGTCCTACAATTCCGACCATCTCTCCTTCTTTGATCTGAAATGAGATATCTTTGATTGCTTCTTTGGTCTCGAATTTACTGCTTTTGAAGATTCCTTTCCCGCTTTTGATTTTCCTGCGGTATGCTTTTGTCACGTGGTTCATTTCTATGATTGTGTTCATATTTTCCCTCATTCCTTCTTGATTTTAAACCGTAATCTGCAATTTCTCCTATTATATTATACCCCCCGCAAAAACTGCGCAATAAAAAATCTCTGCTCTTTAGCTTTCATCTCTATTATGATTCGTGCTTTTTCATGGTTCAAATGGGTATATAAGTTGTCAGAGATATCGAAACATGATAAAATATCACAGACATTCACACGAAAGGAGTCCCCTATGTCCTCTTATTCACAATCCGACATTTATCACAGTATCTTCTCAGACATTTACACTGTCTTTTGCGGAATGCAGGACTGCCCCCCTTCCTATTCCTTCGGGCCGGCAGTCCGGGACTGCTACCTGCTTCATCTCTGTCTGGAAGGAGAAGGCGTATTTTACTCCGGTGAAGAACGCTATCCGATCAAACAGGGGCAGGGGTTTCTCATTCATCCCGGCAAGCTGACTTTTTATCAGGCGGATTCAGTGAATCCCTGGAGCTATCTCTGGGTCGGTATCGGCGGTCATGATGCAGAAAAATATCTGCGGCTTGCCGGTCTTTCTGCCAGAAATCCGATTTTTTCCTGTACCCAGATCGATACCGCAAAATCCTATATCCTGGACATGATGAAGCATCACGCCTTAAGTGCCGCAAATGAGATTTACATCCAGGGAATTCTGATGCAGTTTCTCGCCCTTCTGGTGGAGGACGCCGGATGTACGGTTTCTCCTCAGCAGAATACATCCAGCGTATATATTAATCAGGCGATCTCCTACATCCATAAAAATTATCAGAATCCACTCACTGTACAGGAAATCGCGGACTATTTGTCTTTGAACCGGAGTTATCTGACGGAACTGTTTCTAAAAACCGTACAGCTTTCCCCGCAGCAGTTCCTCACTCGGTACCGGATTACAAAATCCGAAGAGCTGCTCCAGTCAAGCAGCCTGTCCATCCAGAATATTGCCTATTCCTGCGGATATTCCAGCAGCTTTTCTTTTTCCAAGGCATTCCGTAAAGTAAACGGTCTAAGTCCTTCTGAGTATCGGAAGCAAAAAAGAGGGGGATGAAAAAATCAATTCTTTTGCATCCCCACCCCTTCATTTTTTATTCTTCCTTTGCTTTCAGCAGATAAAGACGAGACTGGAAATCTCCGTTCTCTCCATTATACTGCTCCGGATTTTGTCCGGACGCCACGTCTGATACGATCAGTCCGGCCTGCATCAGCTCATCTCCGTACAATGCCATTTCCATATTCGAAATCTGATACGGAAGCTTCGGATCCAGTCCCTGCAGTCTGACGCTCCGATATCCGATATTGATCGGCTCCAGGAAGCGATACCATCCCACAATCGCTTCTTTTTTGTCCTCAGACACAACCATCCATGCCATTTCATTTCCTGCAAACGGGCTCTGAAGTCGATAGAATGTTCCATACTGGATCAGGCTTCTGTGTTCTTTCATAAATGCCGTCTGTTTTTTGATTGCCTCCCGCTCTGCCTCTGTCAGACTGTTCGGGTTCAGCTCATATCCGAAGGTTCCAAAATACGCTACATCCGCACGCATTTTCAAAGATGTGTTGCGAAGCACCTGATGATTCGGCACTGCTGATACGTGAGATCCCATACTGCTCACTGGATAGACAAGGGACGTTCCATACTGGATCTTACAACGTTCCACTGCATCCGTATCATCCGATGTCCATGCCTGCGGCGCATAATACAGCAATCCCGGATCAAAACGGGAACCGCCGCTTGCACAGGATTCAAACAAAATTTCAGGAAATCTGCCCGTCAGCTTCTCATATAACCGATAAACACCCAGAATATACTGATGCATGACCTTACCCTGATCTGCGGCACTGGCTGTATGAGAGTATACTTCTGACATACAGCGGTTCATATCCCATTTGATATAAGAAATCGGCGCATCCTCCAGGATTTTTTCCATTTGTCCATAAATGGCATCCACCACTTCGGCTCTGGAAAAATCCAGAATATACTGATTTCTTCCATGGGAAATATGACGTCCCGGAGTAGACAAAATCCAGTCCGGATGCTCTCTATAGAGATTGCTGTCCTTGTTGACCATTTCCGGCTCAAACCAGAGACCGAATTTCATGCCTTCCGCCGCTACCTTCTTCGCGATTCCTGCAATGCCATCCGGCAGCTTTTCCAGATTCGGATACCAGTCTCCCAGAGAAGAATGATCATCCTCCCGTTTTCCGAACCATCCGTCATCCAGTACAAACAATTCGATTCCAAGCCGTTTCGCCGTGCGTACGATCTGAAGGATCTTTTGCTCATCGAAATCAAAATAAGTCGCTTCCCAGTTGTTGATGAGAATCGGTCTCGGCCGGTCTCTCCAGTATCCTCTTGCCAGGCGTGCACGATACAGACTATGGAATGCCTGACTCATCCCGTTAAGTCCGCGATCAGAATAGACCATCACCGCCTCCGGTGTCTGAAACTCATCTCCGTTTTTCATCTCCCAGGAAAACCGGTCCGGATGAATTCCCAGCGTCACTCTTGTGACATCGTATGTATCCACCTCTGCCTGCGCCAGAAAATTCCCGCTGTAAACAAGACTGAAGCCATACACTTCCCCGCACGCTTCCGTGGTATTCTCCCGCCGCAGTGCCAGAAACGGATTAAAGTTACTGCTGCTGCATCCGCGCATACTGTAAATTCCCTGAATTCCATACTGCAGCTTTCGCTCAGTCACCGCACGCTCTCTTCCCCAGGCTCCGGTCAGTTCGATCATTTGATAGTCGTGATCGGGCAGATCCACACTGCAGCTCATTGCCCTCTCCAGCACGATCTTCTCTGCTCCGTGGTAAATCACCTTTGCACTTCTTGTAATCACCGGAAGCTCTTCAAAAATCGTATAGTACAAGATCAGTGTGGTGTCGATCAACTCATCTTTCAGTTCGATTTCCAGTGTCTGTGCCTCTTTGGAATCTTCGGTATAGGTAGCCGGCAGTCCTGCAAGCGCGGGCTTCCCGTCATAAATCCGATGTGTCTGATACACAAAATTCGTGATACGGCTTCCATTCTCCTGCAGAATCTCCACCGCCGGATACCGCATATCCCCTGCTCCATAGGACGGATATTCCTGCTTGATATGTTCCATCGAGAATGTGGAATCCCCTTCGTAAGTACATACAGCCATTGGGCGGTGACGCAGCTCCAGCAGATGGGAAAAACTCTCCCTGTCATGCAGCTTTTTCCCAAAATACAGCTGTCCTAACTGTCCATTTTTTAAGATGGTGATCAGATAGCTGATTTCTTTGTTGTAAAGATGAAATTCCCGGGATCCTTCGTGATAACAAATGCTCATATTTCTGGTTCTCCTCTCCTGTTTCTATTTTTTATTATAAAGATTTCGAGGGGGACTGCCAGACTGTAATGTTGGAAAAACATATCCAAATGTTGGGTTCTATTTTATAACAAAAAATGATCGGAACTTTCGTCCCGACCATCTTTTGTCTACTGTACTGTCGCAATATCGATCAGTGTCAGTTTTTTAATATCTGTATTTTCAAGACTGGTGATCAGCGCCTCAGCGGTATCGATCGCTGTCAGTACATTGACCCCCGTCTCAATAGCGTTTCTTCGGATGACAAATCCGTCTCTGGAGTGCTCTGCCCCCTGCGCCGGAATGTCGATGACCAGATCGATCTCGTGTCCTAAAATGAGATCCAGAAGGTTTGGCGACTCCTGCTCGATCTTGCGGACCGGAATTGCTTTCACGCCTGCTGCGTTCAGCGCTTCTGCCGTGCTCTTTGTAGCAAAGATACGGTATCCAATCTTTTCGAATCTGCGTCCGATCTCCACTGCCTCCGGTTTGTCTTCGTCACGAACTGTCATGATCATGTTCTTGAACTTCGGCAGTTTGATTCCTGCTCCAAGGAATGCTTTATAAAGTGCCTCGTCAAATGTCTTGGCAATTCCCAGACATTCTCCTGTGGATTTCATTTCAGGTCCAAGGCTGATGTCTGCACCACGAATCTTCTCAAAGGAGAATACCGGCATCTTCACTGCCACGTAATCCGCTTCCGGCTGCAGTCCCGGTGTGTATCCCAGTTCTTTGATCTTGTTTCCGATGATCACTTTGGATGCAAGCGGTACGATCGGAATTCCAGTTACTTTACTGATATAAGGAACCGTACGGCTGGAACGAGGATTTACTTCAATGACATACACATCATCTTCTCCACATACGATGAACTGAATATTGATCAGACCGATGACATGGAGCGATTTTGCAAGTCTTCTTGTATACTCTGCAATCTTGTCTTTTGCTTTCTGTGTCAGGCTCTGTGCCGGATATACAGAGATACTGTCTCCTGAATGGATTCCTGCACGCTCAATGTGTTCCATGATTCCAGGGATCAGAATGTCTTCGCCGTCACAAACTGCATCGACCTCGATTTCTTTTCCCTGTAAATATTTATCCACCAGAATCGGATGATCCTGTGCGATCCTGTTGATGATTCCGATAAATTCATCGATATCATTGTCATTGATCGCAATCTGCATTCCCTGTCCACCCAATACGTAAGAAGGTCTTACCAGAACCGGATATCCAAGTCTGTTTGCAACTTCTTTGGCTTCTTCTGCAGTAAACACCGTTCCTCCTGTCGGACGTGGAATCTCGCACTCTTCCAGGATCTCATCGAATAATTCACGGTCTTCTGCTTTGTCTACATTCTCTGCAGAAGTTCCAAGGATCGGAACTCCCATTTTCATCAGAGCTTCTGTCAGCTTGATCGCTGTCTGTCCACCAAACTGTACGACTGCACCGTCTGGTTTTTCGATATCCACAATGCTCTCTACATCTTCTGGAGTCAATGGCTCAAAATACAGCTTGTCTGCAATGTCAAAGTCTGTACTTACCGTCTCCGGATTGTTGTTCACGATAATTGTCTCGTAACCTTCTTTTGCAAATGCCCATGTACAATGCACAGAACAGAAATCAAACTCGATTCCCTGACCGATACGGATCGGACCGGATCCAAGTACCAGAACTTTTTTCTTATCACGAGTCTCTTCTACTTCGTTCTCACTTCCATATACAGAATAGTAGTATGGTGTCTCTGCTGCAAATTCTGCTGCACACGTATCTACGATCTTGTATGCTGCAACAATGCCGTTTGCATGACGCATATCGTGGATCTCACGCTCTGTCTTTCCTGTCAGCTGTGCGATCACGTTATCCGGGAACTCCATCCGTTTTGCTTCTTTTAACAACTCCGGTGTCAGCTCTTCTGATTTCAGTGCATTTTCCATCTCCACAATGATTGCAAATTTATCAATGAACCACTCATCGATCTGTGTGATCTCGTGAATTTTTTCGTAGCTTACACCGCGGCGGATTGCTTCTGCGATTCTCCACATACGCATATCATCCACGATCTCCAGCTGCTCTGTCAGTTCTTCCACAGACAGATCTGTGAAATCATAAGACATGAGGCTGTCTACATGCTGCTCCAGAGAGCGGATGGCTTTCATCAGCGCACCTTCAAAGTTGTCGCAGATACTCATCACCTCTCCGGTTGCCTTCATCTGTGTAGTCAGTGTTCTCTTTGCACTGATAAACTTATCAAACGGAAGTCTCGGAAGTTTTACGACACAGTAGTCCAGCATTGGTTCAAAGCTTGCATATGTCTTCTGTGTGATCGCATTTTTGATCTCATCCAGTGTATAACCAAGAGCGATCTTTGCTGCAACCTTCGCGATCGGATATCCTGTCGCTTTGGAAGCCAGCGCAGAAGAACGGCTGACACGCGGGTTTACCTCGATTACACAGTATTCAAATGTCTCCGGATGCAGAGCATACTGTACGTTACATCCACCCGTGATATTCAGCTCACTGATAATATTTAAAGCGGAAGTACGCAGCATCTGGTATTCTTTGTCCCCCAGCGTCTGTGACGGTGCCACAACGATACTGTCTCCTGTATGCACACCAACCGGGTCAATATTTTCCATATTACATACTGTAATGCAGTTTCCGTTTCCGTCACGCATTACCTCGTACTCAATCTCTTTCCATCCTGCAATACAGCGCTCTACCAGAACCTGTCCTACACGGGAAAGACGAAGTCCGTTCTCCAGGATCTCCACCAGCTGTTCAGAATCATGGGCGATACCACCGCCGCTTCCTCCCAGTGTATACGCCGGACGAAGTACTACCGGATATCCGATCTTGTTTGCAAATGCAAGTCCATCTTCTACATTCTCTACGACCAGAGACGCTGCTACCGGCTCTCCGATTTTTTCCATAGTCGCCTTGAATTCCAGACGGTCCTCTGCCTTTTTGATCGTCTCAGAAGTAGTTCCGATCAGGCGGACATTATGTTCTCTTAAAAATCCTGCCTCTTCCAGTTCCATTGCCAGGTTCAGACCGGCCTGTCCTCCCAGTGTCGGAAGTACGCTGTCCGGCTGCTCTTTTAAAATCAGCTGTTCCACAACTTCTACTGTCAATGGCTCGATATATACTTTATCTGCGATATCTTTATCTGTCATGATCGTCGCCGGGTTGGAGTTTAACAGAACAACTTCAATCCCCTCTTCTTTCAAAGAACGGCATGCCTGTGTTCCTGCATAGTCAAACTCTGCTGCCTGTCCGATGATGATCGGACCGGACCCAATTACTAATACTTTTTTAATACGACTGTCTCTTGGCATTATTTCGCTCCTCCCATCATCTCAATGAATCTGTCAAACAGGTAACCGGAATCCTGTGGTCCCGGGCATGCTTCCGGATGGAACTGTACGGTAAAGATGTTCTTTCCGACATAGGCAAGTCCCTCGTTTGTTCCATCGTTGACATTCGTAAATGCAGGCACTGCCACATTTGGATCTACATTTTCTGCATCTACCACATAGCCGTGGTTCTGGGAAGAAATGTATACACGATTTGTCTGAAGGTCTTTCACCGGATGATTTCCGCCGCGATGTCCATATTTTAACTTGTGTGTAGTCGCACCTGTAGCAAGAGCCATGAGCTGATGTCCAAGGCAAATTGCAAAGATCGGAATATCTGTATTGTACAATTTTTTGATTTCTTCAATAATAGAGGTGCAGTCTGCCGGGTCTCCAGGGCCGTTTGACAACATGATTCCGTCAGGATTCGATGAAATGATCTCTTCTGCAGTTGTGTGGGCCGGGTATACAGTCACTTCGCAACCACGCTGATTTAAAGATTTGGCAATATTATTTTTTGCTCCTAAATCCAGCAGTGCTACTTTCTTTCCTGTTCCTTCCAGAACATATTTCTCGCTGCATGTTACTTTAGAAACAACATCACCTACTGTGTAGGCCTTCAGCTTTGGAAGAATCTCTTCCAGATTGTAATTTTCATTTGTAGTAATCATACCATTCATGGTACCTTTTTCCCGTAAAATCTTTGTCAGAGCACGTGTGTCCACGCCTGCGATTCCAGGAATATCCTGCTCTTTCAAAAAGTCCTGAATCGTACCTTCACATCTGAAATTGCTTGGCATACGAGACAGCTCTCTTACAATATAACCATCCGGCCATGCTTTCCTTGACTCCATGTCCGGTGTGATTCCATAATTCCCAATCAACGGATACGTCATTACGACTGCCTGTCCCGCATAAGAAGGGTCTGTCAACACCTCTAAATATCCTGTCATGGAGGTATTAAACACGATTTCACTAATCATATCTCTTGTCGAACCAATGCTTGTTCCTGTAAACACGGTTCCATCTTCTAAAATCAGAAATGCCTTCATCTGTTCACCTTATCCCTTCGTAAATTTTCTCAAATTGTAAAGATTATACTACATACCCGGGAATATTTCAACCTGTTTTTAGAAAATTAAAGTGTCATCAATTTTATTGTAATGCTTGCGAATCCATTTCAGCCCTTTTTCCATATTTCCTTCTTCCAGGGCATTTACGATTTCTTCATGGATCTGACACCAGTCCTCATTTTTTGCTTCCTTTTGTACATGTGCGATTTCTTCTTCACAAAGACCGGACAAAGATTCCATCACTGCGACAAGCAATTGATTCTCTCCTGCACAGATCAGCTCCTGATGGAATCTTCGGTCATGCTCTGCCGTCTTTTCCGGTATCTGCATCTCTTTGATTTCTGCTTTCAGCCTCTTTAAAACTTCCGGATTTTTCAACCGCACTGCCTGTACAAATGCCTCCTGCTCCAGGATTCGCCGGATTCGGCTGACTTCCCTGTAGTTGCTCTGTCCGGTGAGCAGCATCATGGAAAACACATTTCCCAGACTTTTCTGCGGCATATTCACCAGAAAATTTCCTTTGCCCTGTCTGCTCTCCAGCATTCCGGTATGTTCCATTGTGCGAAGCGCCTCCCGGACAGAATTTCGTCCCAGATTCAGACTTGCCGCCAGCTCCCGCTCAGATGGGATCTTGCTTCCGCAGGAAAGTTTTCCTTCTTGTATCTGCTGTTTCAGATATTCGATCACTCTCTCATATGTTTTCTCATTCATTCCCTAAAAAACCTCTGAATCTTAAATATTCTGTCAATACCTCAACTGTACCTTCGATCCCCAAAACGCCGCTGTCCAGACACAGTTCGTAATCCTGTGCCAGTCCCCACTCCTGCTTTGTATAATATTTATGGAAAGAAGCTCGTCTGCTGTCTGTATCCTCCAGAAATTTCTTTGCCTTTGTCTCGGAAAGTCCTTCCCGCTCCATGATTCTCTGCACACGGATCTTGGGGTCTGCATGGATAAAGACACGGACTGCTTCCGGATCTTCTCTGAAAATATGGCCTGCGCATCTTCCTATTATAATGCAGGACTCTTTCGATGCCAGCTCCCGGATTCTTCGAAACGGAATCCGTCCGACCTCCTGTTCAAACTGGCTCATAGCAATGGCATATAATAAACTGTTTACCGGCTCTTCCTCATAAAATGACTGCACCTCTTCATAATCATCCGTACCTTCTGCAATCTTTTGAAGTTCCGATTTTCCATAGCATGGAATTCCAAGTTTCTCTGCCAGAAGTTCTCCGATTTTTCTTCCACCGCTTCCGGATTGTCTCCCAATGGTAATGATAATATGTCTCATATATTTTACCCCCTTATAAACATCCTGCAAAAACAGATGCAAAAATCACCGTTAAAAGTCCTGCCACTGCAATAGCCAAACTACTCATAGCTCCTTCTACCGGCCCCATCTCCATGGCTTTTGCAGTTCCAATTGCATGGGAAGCGGTTCCCAGTGCCAGCCCTTTTGCCACTGGTTCTTTGATCCGAAATACCCGGTACACCACATCTGCGATTATATTTCCCAGTACTCCGGTAATGATGATCACTGCAACGGTGATCGTAACAATTCCCCCAAGTTCTTCCGACACTCCCATTCCAATTGCTGTTGTAATTGATTTCGGAAGCAGTGTCACATACATATCATGAGAAAGCCCGAATAAATAAGACAGGCCAAGAACACTGAGTATACTTGTCAAAACTCCGGATAAGATTCCCGCCGCTACTGCTTTTAAATTCTTTTTCAGTAGATTTAACTGCTGATATAACGGAACTGCCAGACAAACGGTTGCCGGCGTGAGCAGGTAACTCAAATACTGTGCACCCTGATTGTAATCATCATAAGAAATATCCCCTACTGTCAGAATCGCCATAACACACAAAATGGCGATCAAAAGCGGATTAAAAATTGCCATCTTGAACTTTCGTTTTAAAAGCAGCCCCACCTCGTAACCGACCAGACTGACTGCTGCACCGAAAAATACGGAATGTACTAAAAACTCTCTCATCTTACTGTCTCCTGTTCTGCTTTCTCTTTCTTCTTTTTGCTATTCTGTATGACAGCCTGCGTCACTTTTGCAGCCACCGCCATTACCAGGACCGTAGTCACGACCGTGATCACACTGATTGGAATCCACACGGGCTTCAATACTCCCCATGCATTCAAAAGACCGACTCCTGCAGGAATAAACATGACCGGCATGATCTCGATCAAAAAGACTGCCGCATCAGAAACCTGACTCAGCTTGAGCACCCCTGTTTTCAATGCCGCCAGCATAAGGATAAGCCCCCACACGCTTGCCGGAACAGGTAATGGCAGCGCAGCTTTTAACAGTTCTCCCAAAAAAGAAATCAGCAGGATGATTACAAATTGTCTCAATATTTTCATTTTCTCATTCTCCCTTATAACCAACTGGTAGTACCAGTTGATTATAAAAAAGAATTTTCTCGATGTCAAGAATTTTTCACACGGAATCATTCCTAATTCAATTCTGCGATTCTGGAAACACCTACATAAATCTGTGAAATCTTATACCATGTTCGGTAATCCACAGTTCCTGTCTGAGGCAATCCGAAAATGGACTGAAATTCTCTGACTGCTGCAGCAGTTGCCGGACCATATACTCCATCTGCCTGGATCTTTGGCAATGCCGGGTATGCTCCTGCGATCACATTCAACTGTTCCTGCAGCTGCCGGATCTTTGCCCCGCTGGACCCATTTTCCAATGTATAGCCAGGCCAGGAAGACGGAATACCCGAAATTTCTTCTGCTGTATTGATATACATATCACTGCCATAAAAATATCGCAGAATCTCAATCGGAGTATATCCCTGATCTCCCAGCTCCTTCGACCCCCATTGTGTCATCCAGTTTGGACAACTTACCCTGTTTCCATCGCAGTACTGCGTCAAAATCGGCTGTCTCACATTCGGTCGGGACAGATAATTGGCAAAAATCTCGTCTACTACTGCCGAGATTGTATCGTAAATATTCCGCTCCGGAATCCATTTATGATCAAATGCTGTGGAAGATGTAATTGTAAAATCATACCCTTTGTTCCGGTACCATTCCGTGTAAACCCGATTCAATGTAAACGACATGATCGCCAGTACATTTGCCCGGATCGTACTGTCCGGCCAGGTTGCATAAATCTCACTGGATGCCACATTTTTGATATAATCCCGATACCGAACGTAATAATTTCTCGCTGTAGAATCTCTCGGAGAACCATCATGTACTACGACAAACTCCGGAATCACCACACGGCTGAGCACAATTTCGCCGGATTCTGTCACTGGTTTGATCTCGTCCTCCGCAATTTTCGCCGGGTATTCTCCATACAATGTGTGCGCAGGAATCACAAACACTTCCCCCGGTTCCTGCATATCTGCTCTTGGACGCATTTCTACATTCTGAATGGCCGTCACATCTGCCAGGATTTCTGTCCCTGAGATACTCACCGGTTCAAATCCTTCCGCCTCCACATTCAGTGTATATTCGGAATAGGGCTGCTGATCCGATTCCGGGTTCAGGCTGTACTCGATGGGCGGTGCCGCCAATTCGATTTCTTCTGTCTGCCCGGATGAATCTGTCTGCAGCTTTTCCAGAGTATTTTCCGGAACTCCGGTATAAGAAATGGAAATGGTCGCATCCGCAACCGGGTAAGAAGTGATTTCTGATGTAACGGCAATCCGGAGTTTTCCTTTATCTACTCCCAGATTGCCATTGCCTGTCTGTGTTGCTTTCACGTTATTCATAAGTTCATGTCCTTCGATAGAAACTCTCTATTAGTGTATGCGCAAGAATCTATAAAGTGAAAAGATAGCATCCGACCATTTTCATAGTCAGATGCTATCTATAATCTTTATACCCTTCTAATCAGCTAGAAGCAAAAACCACTCTGAACTCACTGCCTGTTCTGATACCTGTACTAACCGTGCCCCATTCTCCATACTCTCATTTAGTATTCCAAGATAAAGACCACTCCAACGATTCTGAATCTTATACGTTCCATTAGCTGTTTCCACTAACTTCCATTGCTGATTCCAACCTTCATTATAGTCATTCTGAATTACTTCACCATTTTCTTCCGTTGAAAAAGCCTTTACATCAAGCACTTTACCACTATTCTTATTTGCAATTTTATAATAATCGCCTTCTACTTTTTCAAATGTCCACTTTTGACTGTTCCATTCTGCATACTCATATTGTTCTACATTTGCGTCATTTTCAACACTTCCTCCTGCTACATTTGCAGCCTTTTGACTATTTATATTCATAAGTTCATATAAACAATTTTCATTGAGATAATCCGGTTCAGTCAAGAAAGCATTTAATGCGTCTGTAAAATGTAATTTCTTATCACCCACACTTTCCGCAGCACCTAAAGCATAACCATCCGGCAAAACAGTAGAATTAACTTCCGGCTCCCAATAAAATACACCTATGCCTTTGTTATTTGGGACAACTTCTAACGCATTCATTTCTTTTCTTAATAATTCATACGTTTCTGTTGGATTACTTTCAAGTTCACCCGTCTCGCAAATCATGACTTCTTTACCATACTGTGCTGCCATCTGGCAAAGATTATAAGTTACATTCTCTATACAATCCCCATCATAGGATGATGTCCAATACGGATAATACGACATTCCAATTACGTCTGTTTTTCCTCCACATTTTGTAATAAAATTCTCAAAGAACCATGCAAAATGTGCAATTCCACTTCCGTGTGTTAAATGTGTTACAACTTTTGTATTTGGACTGACTGATTTCACCGCATCATAACCGCTGTTCAAATACTTTGTAAGTTGCGTAAAGTCATTTGTCTGATTACTTCCTGATGGATACAACATTCCATAACTGACCTCATTTCCAACCTGTACCCATTCCGGATGAACACCCTCTTCTGCAAGCTTCTCCATAATATATGCAGTATAATCATATACATATTGTTCCAACTCACTTTCAGAGGCACCTTTCCATTCTGATGGTACATCTTGAATAAGCGGATCTGCAAAATGGTCACTGTAATGAAATACTACCATAATCTTCATTCCAAGTTCTTCTGCACGTTTAGCATTATATAAAAGTACCTGTGTATCTGTATAACCAAGCATGCATGTTGTTCCATCCGGCTTTGTCCAAACAAAATCCTCCGGTGGTTTTACAAATACCCTTAAACGAACTGCATTTACACCTTTTTCTTTTAATAACTCTAAAGCATCTCTCGTATTTCCATTATCGTCTACCCATTGTACTCCCTGTGCTTCTAACTGTGACAAAAAGCCTATATCTGCACCATATATCATTTCATCTGATGATCCACTGGCCGCCTGTACATTGCCAACAGGTATCATTGTAAATACGCTGGCACAAAAGCAAAATGTCAGCACCAATGCCACATAAACTTTTTTCTACCTTTTCTCACTTTTTCTCTCTCCAATCTTAATTTCTATTTCTTCACATCCTTCTGCAAAAAAATGGATATGTATCTCTTCTTCCTTTTCAGGATTCTTCTTTCTTACTGCTAACATCGCATATCCATCATACGTGGTTGCGCAGTCAGAAAAATAGTCTTCTTCGCCTGCAGGCTCTGCTGTACCGAATCCTTCTAATTCTCCATTTCCTGCTATCTTAGCATAAATTTTCTTTACTTCCTGCATATTTAACTGTCCATTTTCATCTTCCAGCCATACTTTTACATATGCAAGATTTTGTTCATTTTCTGTAACTTGCTCGACACCTAACTTCTTTACTTCTCCTGCTGTCACAATCTGATATTCTCCTATCACTTCTCCACAGCGGTATGCTACTGCTCGAAGAACTCCCGGCTTATATGGAACTTCATATTCTGCCGTAAAATGGTTCTTCTTTCCTGCTTCCCTTTTTCCGAGTGATTTTCCGTTTAAGAAAAGTTCTACTTCATCCCCTGATGAATATACATCTACCAGCGCAATCTGATTTTCATGTCCTGCCCATGTCCAACTACTGATATTATCCTTAAACATCCATGCTGTCTTACTTGCTTTTTGACCGATACGCTCCATACGTCCAACTGCAATATATGGTCTGTCCGTAAGTCCGTATACTATCTCTCTAAAATAGCTAATAGGTCTTCTGTTTCCAATCAAATCGATATCCCCTATATATCCAAGACGTTCCGGATAAACACTTGTAAAATTTTCTTTCCCATCATAATGAAAGATTCCCACACCAGCTTCTCCTATATAATCATATCCCGCCCATGTAAAATCTCCAATAACATACGAATTTTCCTCAACCAACTCCCAAAGTTTCTCAATATCTGCCGGATATGTCTCCGTACCTAATACTGTTTTCCCCGGATGCAACTCATATTCTAAAAGATATCGTCCTCGCAGGTAATTGAGTCCAATAATATCACAACTCTGTGCACTTTCTTCAAGTGCTTCGCTCACAAGCGGATGTGTAGCAAAAAAATCCCCTTTTTCTCCAGACATCAGGCTCATAAAACTGTTTAAAGCATTGCTTCCACCACCATCTCCGCCACTTTTAGCATCCATACCAAAACGTTCTATAACGTCCCGCATGATTACCTTGAGACGTTTACCTGCACAATTCAATCCATTCAGTGCATTTGTTGTATACCTTGTAGAATCCAGTTCATGCACCTTATTACATAAAGACCGATTTATCCAGGATCCCTGTTTTGTTCCCGCCTCTTGAATTTCATTTCCTATCGAATACATAACAACAGACGGATGATTATAATCTTTTGCTACCATGTGCTCAATCCACTGCCCAGCCTGCTCCTGAAAAATATCAGCATAATCATAAAGATTTTTATGTCTGTTCCACATATCTGTCAGCTCATCCATGACCAACATACCTAAGCGGTCACAGGCTTCTAACATAGTCCTGCTCATTGGGTGATGAGCACTGCGCAAGGCGTTAAATCCCGCCTCTTTTAAGCATTTACAACGATACCATTCTGCCTCTGCAAATGTTTCAGCACCTATGATTCCATTATCATGATGAATACAGGCGCCTCTAAGCTTTACTGTTTCTCCATTAATCTGAAATCCCCTGCTCGGGTCTAATGTCAAAACACGAATACCAAAATGCTCTGTTACGATGTCACACACAGTATCTCCATTTTTTATTTGTATCCTGCATTCGTATAAATTCGGATGCTCTGGACTCCATTTTTCAGGCTTTAACACTGGTATTTGTACTCTGATTGTTTCTATTGTGTTTTGCAGGAAAACCACATGTTGTACTTCCTCCGCTATCTTTTTCCCTTCCCGCCAAAACTCAATAGTACACTCTGCTTCTGTACCTCTCCCTGTTATATTTTTTATATCAGCACATACTTCTATCACTGCAATTTCATCCTGCACAGATAAGGTGGTAATCCGCATCCCATCTTTTGGCACATACAGTTCGGTTCCAATCAAAAGATTCACATCACGATAAATTCCTGATCCCGTATACCAACGGCTGTTTGGCTGACAACTATTATCTACATCAATTTTAATAGTATTCTCCTGTCCATATAAAAGCCATGGCTTTAAGTCTATTATAAATCCCATATAGCCATTATGATTTGTATATGCCAAACCTCCGTTTATCCATACTCGCGCTGTTCCATAAATCCCTTCAAATTCCAGTGCTATATCCTGTGTTTTCCACTTCTCCGGGACAAAAACCACTTTTTCATAGGTATAAACTCCCCCCGGATAAAAACCACTCTGCGCTCCTGCTGGACAATCTGCCGTTCTTTTTTCACGAATCATGGCATCGTATGGTAATGTAACCTGTATAGCACCTTTTTCTCCTTGAAAAGCCTTTAATTGAGAATTGCTGTCTGATTTTTCAAACTTCCACTCTTCATTAAACTTAAAACACTGCATCTTTACACCCTTTCTCTTTCCATATCAATCTTCTGATTTTCTTTTTCTACTTTTAAAAGTGCCAGGAGAATCGTAATTACAATACCAAGAATAACCGGGAAAGTAATATATAAATTAAAAATCATATTAACCGCACTCTCCGTCTGCACTGCAGCTGTACCAACATATCCGCCTACTTCTAAAAGCCATCCTACTGCCGCTGTTCCGATTCCACCACCTACTTTTACTCCAAGTGATGAACAGCTGAACATCATACCATCAAGATGCACTCCCTTGATGCGGAATGTATATCCGCTTATTTCTGCAATCAAAGCATTTAAAGTACCCGAAAGTGTTCCTGCAAACGTTCCCTTTATAAACATAAATAAAAGTATCATAGAAACATTCTTCTGCAATGCAAAATAAATCAGAAAAATTCCAAATACGTCACTGATCAAATATCCCCAGAAATTAACCTTTTGCATACTGCCTACTTTTTTTACTAACATTGGTGTAAAAATAAGGGCGATAATAACCGGGAACATTTTCATCATATTAAACATCCCTAACAATGAGCCGTCTCCCAAAACATTTTCCATAAAATAAATGGCAGAACCTGTTGTAAGATTGCTCATAAAATAATACACAATGTAAATAACGACAATCATTACATAAAACTTATTACTAAACAAAATCTTTACTGCCTGAACAAAACCGACTTTATCATCCTGTGTTCCCGTTTCCTTTACTTCTGCTTTTTCTTCTGGCAATTCTTTTACACAAAGACAACTTATTGTATTAACAACGAGTCCTATTACTGCACAGATAATTGCGACCATACGCCATCCAGCTGCACCACCGCCGAATGCTGCAACTCCGCTTGTTACTGAAAACCCCATAACAATATTGGTTACTACTGCAAACATGAATCGAATGGAACCTAACTGAACCCTCTCATTTTTATTTCTTGTAATTAAAGCAGACAATGCAGAATATGCAATTCCGTTTGCGGTATAAAATATCGCATTCAAAGCAGTATAGAACACAAAGAAATATGCATACTGAGCCGCTTCACTTAATCCTCCTGGAATCGAGAATAGCAAAATCAAGCATAGCGAAACTCCTAACTGAGCATATAACATCCATGGTCTGGCTTTTCCCAATTTTGATTTTGTACGGTCAATCATAGTTCCAAAAATGACATCAGAAATGCCATCCAGTACCTTTGATAAAAGCATCAATGTTCCAATAATTCCTGTACTAAGTCCCATGGTATCCGAAAGATACAGCAGAACAAAACTAGACACCAGACCATAACTGGTATTCGATGCCAAGTCACCTGCACCATATGCTACCTTTTGATACCATTTCAAATATTTTGTTTCTGTTCCTTTCATTGCTATGTAACCTCCTTTTCCACAGTAACATTTTTACCCTCAAAGTAAAATGTTTATTTTGTATTTCCTTTCTTGATGTACTAATTTTAATGAATTTTTTCCTACATTGAAATGACAGATATGTTATAATAGGAAGAAAATAATTATCATATTCGTGGATTGTATGAGGAGGTATGCTATGAGCAAGCATGTGAGCTACATTGTGAGCAATATTATTGAACAAGAAAATTCAGAGAGTGAAATAAACTCATATCTTAGGATACTAGCTCCTATACAGTTTACTTTGGAATCATGCAGTGGCGCTTCTCAAACTGATTTTATAAATGTTCTTATGGTTTCTCCTTTTGGAAACAATTTTTATCATTTTCAGAATGATACTGAAATTATGCAGTTTAATGCAAGGGCACCGCACCTTCATGATTTCTATGAACTGTTAATTGTTTTGGACGGAGAAATTCATCAGCAAATTGAACAATCTGATTTTACCGTTCACTGCGGTAGTTGTTGTCTGATGAATAGAAATATTATTCATAAAGAAATGTTTCATTCGAATGCAAATATTCTTTGCATTGGAATATCAAAAGAGCTCGTTCGGCACTTGACAGAAGAGGAACAAAATTTATATTTTCCTAACTTTGAACAGCCAGGAACAAATCCTATACTTAATTTTTTAATTGACAATTTGGAAAATCCTAACACTAAAGAATACCTTGACTTTCTCCCTACAATCAGTAATCAAAACTGGCACCAAGTTCTGCACTCACTTACGGATAATATCCTACGTGCCATTATGTTTCCTAAATTAGGTTCCACCTATGTAATTAAAGGTATGCTTTTAGAATTATTTGGTTATCTTTCTGATGCTGAACATTTCCATTTCACACCTGTTCACGTGGAAGCTAATAATGATTTTCTGCTTTTTTCTCATATCAGCCATTTATTAGAAGATACAAATGGACGAATTACACGTTCTGAATTAGAACAAATTTTGCATTATAGTGGTAATTATATCAACAGTATCGTAAAAAAATATACCGATCTTTGCCTATTTGATTACGGACAGACTTTTTGTATGAAAAAAGCCGCCTATCTATTACGCAATACAGACGACTCCATTTTAGAAATTATGGAAAAATTACATTTTACAAATACTACACATTTTTATCAGTGTTTCAAAAAACAATATTACATGACACCACGAGAATATCGAATATCAAATATTTCCTCTAACTATATGCAGAATCATTCTCAAAAATAACGCGCCCCCCTGAAATCCGGCGCAAAAAAGCGCTCCTCATTCACAGGAACGCTTTTCTTCTCTATTTTCTTTTTAGAATAACCGCATGATATCATTGTACATCACAAATACCATCAATGCCATCAATGCTGCAAATCCGATAAAATGCACCATACCTTCTTTCTCCGGCGCAATCCGTTTCTTTCTCACCGCCTCGATTAAAAGGAATACCAGACGTCCGCCGTCCAGCGCCGGGATCGGAAGCAGGTTCATCACCCCTAAGTTGGCTGAGATTAAAATTCCCAGATTCATCATACTTAAGATCACCGCTGACCATCCGGACGGCGCTGCTGCATCGTAAGTATCATTGACAACATCCACAATACCTACCGGACCGGAGAGCTGGTTTACACCGACCTGCCCGGTCAGAAGCATTTTCAGACACTCCAGGGTGTACTCTACCCAGTATTTTGTCGTGTATGCACCGTACTGGATGCTTTTGAAAAAGCCCGGCTTCTCCACATCTGCCGAATAAGTGAATCCCATTCTTTTTGTCGTTTCATCTTGAAACAGTCTCTTTTCCATCTGGATGGTCTGTTCTTTTCCATCCCGCTCAACGGTCAATTCCGCTGTATCTTCCTTGCCATGTGTCAGATTGTAAAGCTGGAACTCTTCATAAATATGAATTTTCTTTCCATTGATCTGCGTGATCACGTCTCCCTTTTTCAGCCCCTGTTCACTTCCCGAAGATCCGGGTTCCACTTCCTGTATCACCGGAACCGCATATCCCGCTGCTCCGACTAAAATTGCAGACATCAGAAGTGCCAGAATGAAATTAAACACCGGTCCTGCTGCAATGACCGAGATTCTGGCCCACACAGATTTGCTGTTAAAACTGCCTTCTGATTGATCATCTGCATCATCTTCTCCCATCATACAGGCGCCTCCAAGCGGAAGGAGCTTTAAACTGAACTTGGTTCCCTTAAACTCCCTGCCAAACAGAGTCGGCCCCATTCCCAATGAAAATTCATCTACACGGATCCCGTTTAACTTTGCCAGCGTAAAATGTCCCAGTTCATGGATGATGATGATCAAGCTGAACAGAAGGATTGCTAAAATAATACCCATATACTACCACCTGTTTTTGATATATTCATAAGTTTCCTGCTCTGTCTGAAGAATCTCTTCTACGGTTGGATCTGCAATCACTTTGTGCATCTCCATACAGCCGGCAATGATCTCCGGAATCTGCAGATAGCCAATCTCCTGATTCAAAAACATAGCAACCGCACGCTCGTTGGCTGCATTGAATACCGTTGGAAGAGAACCTCCAATTTTTCCCGCCTCGTATGCCAGTTTCAAGCCATAAAAAGTCTCCATATCCGGACGTTCAAACGTGATCTGGGAAAGTGTCCCAAAATCCAGCCGATCTCCCGGAAGATATCTTCTTTCCGGATAATACAATGCGTACTGGATCGGTAGTTTCATATCCGGTGTTCCAAGCTGTGCGATCACTGCCCCGTCCACATACTCTACCATGGAGTGAATGATACTCTGCGGCTGTACGACAACCTGGATCTGATCCACAGATACATCAAACAGCCACTTTGCTTCGATCACTTCCAATCCTTTGTTGACCATCGTGGAAGAGTCGATTGTGATCTTGCGTCCCATCTCCCAATTGGGATGCTTCAGGGCATCTTCTACCTGGATATGAAGAAGCTCTTCCCTCTTTTTCCCTCGAAATGGTCCGCCGGACGCCGTGAGCAAAATTTTTGACACTGCCTGATGCTGTCCTCCTTGCAAAGACTGGAAAATCGCACTGTGTTCACTGTCCACTGGAAGAATGGATACTCCATACTCTTTTGCCAGAGGCATAATAATATGCCCGGCCGTCACCAGTGTCTCTTTATTCGCTAGCGCAATGTTCTTTCCTGCCCGGATTCCTTCAATCGTAGGAAGAATTCCGATCATTCCAACAATCGCAGTCACCAGGATTTCTGTATCCTTCTGCACTGCCACATCTTTCAGCCCATCCATCCCGGATACCACTTTTACATTCAAGTCTTTGATATTCTCTCTGAGCTCTTTTGCCTTTTCTTCTTCCCAGACAGCTGCCAGCACAGGCCGAAACTCCCGAATCTGTGCTTCCAAAAGCTCAATGTTACTTCCGGCTGCCAGTGCCATGACCTGGATATCCTGGTTTTCTCTGACCACTTCCAGTGTCTGTGTCCCAATGGAACCGGTCGAACCAAGTATTGCTATTTTTTTCATATCCATTCTCCCTCCTTCTTAGAGAAGTACACAAAGATAATAAATGATCGGTGCTGTGAAAATGATACTGTCAAATCGATCCAGAATCCCACCGTGTCCGGGGATCAACTTTCCGTAATCTTTGATATTATGATTCCTCTTGATCGCGGATGCCGCCAGATCTCCGATCTGGGAAATTGCACCTCCCACTGCGCCAATCACAGCAAAGCTGGTCACACTCACGCCCGCATCTGCCCAGTGATTGATCGCAAGAGCATAAAGCACTGCGATCAGTGCTGCTCCGAGAATACCGCCAATGCCGCCTTCTACAGATTTCTTCGGACTCAGCTTCGGCGCCATCTTATGTTTTCCAATGAGCATTCCCACACAATACGCACAGGTATCACATCCCCATGCACAAATGAACACCAGCCATACCTGGAATACTCCGCCCGGCAGAATTCTTGTCTGGTAAATATAAGATAACATTACCGCCACATAAAATACTCCGAAAAATGCTGCCAACACCTGCTCTGTCCGATATTTTGGATAAGAAAATACCAACACTGCCATCAGACAGATCACAAATGCCATAAATAACAACATGAACCAATCCGTTGTATCTGGAAGCAGCGGTTTGGCATACAACAGACCATAGTATCCTGCTACAAACAAAAATCCGCAGATCCCAACTGCTTTATTTTCAATCTCAAACACTCTGTACAACTCATAGACTCCGATCATACTGATCAAAAACAAAGTTGCAAACAGTACATTTCCTCCTGTGATCACTGTGATCAGAGCGATCACCACCAGGAGAATCCCACTTAAAAGACGTGTCTTAAACATCTTCTTCCTCCTTCACACCGCCGTATCTTCTGTCTCTTTTATTATACTGCGCAATTGCCTTTTCTAATTCCTCTTTTGTAAAATCCGGCCACGGAATCTCTGTAAAATAAAATTCTGTATACGCCAGCTGCCACAATAAATAATTCGAAAGACGCAGTTCTCCACTGGTACGGATCAGCAAATCCGGGTCCGGAATTCCACAGGTATCCAGATAAGACTCAAATACCGTCTCATCAATCCCTTCCGGCTGAACCTTTCCGTCGACACAGTCTTTTGCAAGACGGCGCATAGCACGGATCATCTCATCTCTGCTTCCATAATTCAATGCAATCTGGAAATTCAGCCCCCCGTTATTTTTTGTAGCCTCTTCAAGTTCCAGAATCCGTGTTCGGATATCCTCATCCAGTGCTGCAATATCACCTAATACCCGCACTTTCATATCATTTTTTGCAGCTGTCTTGAGACATGTTTTCATGTAATTACGCAAAAGCTTCATCAGCGCACTGACTTCGCTCTCCGGACGATTCCAGTTCTCTGTTGAAAATGCATAGACTGTCAGATACTTGATCCCCATTCTCCATGCTTCCTCACAGATTTTCTCTACATTCTTGCTGCCCTGTGCATGCCCGTAATTTCTCGGCATTCCCTTCGCTTTTGCCCATCGTCCGTTCCCGTCCAGAATGATTGCAACATGCTGCGGTACATTCATTGTCCTTCCTCCTTTTTGCAGAACTTCCATCTATAAGATGGAAAAGAGGGGCCTCTTTATATCTGCCCCTCCTGCTGTTTCGTAATATTGGCCTGCTATCCAGGCTGTATCCTAAACTGTCAGCACTTCTTTTGATTTTGCTTCCACTGCTTTGTCCACTTCTGCAATATATTTGTCTGTCAGTTTCTGAAGTGAATCTTCCAGATCTTTGATTCCATCTTCTGAAATCTCTGTTCCTTTGAGCTTTTTGAATGCATCATTTCCGTCACGACGGATATTGCGGATTGCAACTTTTGCTGCCTCTCCCTTTTTCTTGACATCTTTTACCAGTTCTTTTCTTCGCTCTTCTGTAAGTTCCGGGAACATCAAACGTACCACGGTTCCGTCATTGGTCGGATTGATTCCGATATCAGACATCAAAATTGCTTTTTCAATCTCTTTTAACATGCTTTTTTCCCATGGCTGGATCTGGATCATACGGGCTTCCGGTACAGATACATTAGCCGCCTGCTGGATCGGAGTCGGTACTCCGTAATAGTCAACCGTCAGTTTATCCAATACGTGTGGGTTGGCACGGCCTGCACGGATTGCTGCAAGCTCACTTCCCAGATTGTTGATCGTTTTTGTCATCTTGTCATCATATACTTTTAATTTTTCATCCATTTTTTTGCCCTCCTTATACTGTCACTTTTGTTCCGGTAAATGTACCGCTCATTGTTTCTACAATACTGTTTTCTTCATTTAATCCAAATACCAGCATCGGCATCTTATTCTCAAGGCAGAGAATAGAGGCTGTCAGATCTACTGCTGCCAACTTCTGATCGATCACTTCCTGAATGGAGATCTCGTCATATTTCTTAGCCTCCGGATTCACCTTCGGATCACTGTCATAAATTCCATCAATGGCTTTTGCCAGAAGCATCGCATCTGCTTCAATCTCGATTGCACGCAGAACAGCTCCTGTATCTGTAGAAAAATACGGGTGTCCGGTTCCTCCGGCAAAGAAGATCACCTTTCCTGATTCCATAGCTGCAACTGCTGCGTCCTTCGAAAACAGGGAGGTAAATGCTCCACACACAAATGGAGTGAATACTTCTGTCTTCATCCCCACATGACGGAAAATATCTGACACATAAATACAGTTCATCACCGTTGCAAGCATTCCAATCTGGTCAGCCTTTGTACGGTCGATCGTCTCACTGGTACGGCCTCTCCAGAAATTTCCGCCGCCTGTCACGATCGCAATCTGAATTCCCTGATCTACAAGCTGCTTCACCTGATTTGCAACTCCTATGCAGGTTGCCTCATCAAATCCTGTCTTTTTATCTCCGGCAAGTGCTTCGCCGCTCAGTTTTAACAATACTCTTTTCATCTGTCTGGCTCCTTCAAATCTCTTTGGTATCTGGCATCTCTGCCACATACGCATATTCTAAAATGAAGTATACCATAAGTTGTTTCATTTGTCATGCACTATAGTATCCGCTTTGAGAATTCTCTTCAAAAGACTGTCATAAATCGGCTCTGAGCGCATCAGCGTTGCCACAATATATGCCGTTACTGACACAATTGACAGGGAAAGCATCTGGCTGATGCTGCCAGACATTTCAAACAACAAGATGATGCCTGTCAGCGGTGCCCGCACGATCGCGGTAAAGAACCCTGTCATTCCAAGCAATACAAAATTGTTGATGTACACCGGATCCAGGCCAAAAAATTCTGCCCCCGTCATTGCAAATACTGCCCCGAGCAAAGCTCCCAATATAAGAAGCGGGAAAAAAATTCCTCCCGGAGCTCCTGAGCCAAAACTGACTGCTGAAAATAAAAACTTCACAACCAACGTCAGCACAACCATTCCAAGAACCATCTCACCCTTTGTCAGACTGACGATCAATCCGGAACCACTTCCCAATACAGACGGCATCACCAGTCCCAGCACTCCTGCCGTCAAAAACGCGATCAACAAACGCCCTGTCTCTTTTAAAAACGGAATTTTGCGATACAATTCCTGTGCTTTTAACATCCCCCAATTGTAAAACACGCCGGATACTCCTACCAGAATTCCCAAAAGAATCAAAAGCCAGTAATAGTTTTGCGGCAGATATTCTGTAATCTGAAAATGGAATACCGGATCCAGGCCAAGAATGTGGGAAGCAATATAATCTGCCGTTACAGAAGCCGTCATGACCGGAAGAAGAATCGGAATTGAAAATGTTTTGTGAATCTCTTCTACTGCAAACATCATACCTGCCAACGGCGCATGAAACGCTGCTGAAAGCCCGGCACTCGCCCCACATGTCATCAAAAACTTCTCTTCTCTTTTCCCCCGCCCCAAAGCTCTGGATATTCCCTGTCCGGCCATCGCTCCAAGCTGAATCGACGGGCCTTCCCTTCCAAGCGAAAGCCCTCCCAGCATACATAAAAATCCGCCTGCAAATTTTGCCGGCAGCACTCGTTTCCAATTCTGAGAAAGGCGCCCGGATACTTCCCCTTCCACCTGCGGAATCCCGCTGCCTGAAATCATCGGTTCCCACTTCACCAGTCTTCCTACGATCCATGCAAGAGCCATCAGGATCAGAAACCACACCGCACAGCGAAACGGATTGCCCTTTATATAGGAAAGAATCTTTATCAGCCAGTTTCCCGCAAAAGTCAGCGCTACTCTGTAAAGCAATACAATAAAACCACCGATCAGCCCCACACAAAGCCCTTCTGTGATCAGCATGACCGGAATCCGCCGTGCCCGTTTCCACATATCATTTTTCTTCATCACATCTTTTCCCCCATCCTTTTTCTTTCTTTTTTATTCTACCACGTTTTCCCCTGTTCCCAAAATAAAATTGGAAATTCCATCTTGAAAACATTGACAATCTGCGCATATTGTTTTATGATATTTTTAGTTTTACACTTTAAACAACTAAAATTTTACAGTATTAAGTTACATAGCTGGAGGTTCCATTATGATTATTGTATTAAAGCCAAATACCTCTGACAAAGATATTGCCAGAGTAGAACATCAGATCAAACGCAATGGTCTGGATACCCATATTGTCCGCGGTCAGGAAATGACAATCATCGGATGCATCGGAGACACGACTCGTCTGGATGCCCGCCTGTTTGAAGTCGATGCTTCCGTTGATAAAGTCATGCACGTGCAAGAGCCTTATAAACTTGCAAACCGGGCATTTCATCCGGAAGATTCCATTATTGATGTATCCGGTGTCAAAGTGGGCGGCGACCACCTGGCACTGATTGCAGGTCCCTGTTCCGTAGAATCCTATGAGCAGGTTCTTGGAATCGCCAAATCTGTCAAAGCAGCCGGAGCAAATATGTTACGTGGCGGCGCATTCAAACCAAGAACAAGTCCTTACTCTTTCCAGGGACTTGGACTGGAAGGTCTGGAAATTCTCTGTGCAGTTCGCGAAGAAACCGGACTTCCAATTGTAACAGAACTGATGTCTCCAGATCATCTGGACATCTTCAACGAAAAGGTAGACCTGATTCAGATTGGTGCGCGCAACATGCAGAATTTCGACCTGCTCAAGCAATTAGGGCAGCTGGACCGCCCGATTCTTTTAAAACGTGGATTGAATGCCACCTATGAAGAATGGGTCATGTCTGCAGAATACATCATGGCCGCCGGAAATGAAAATGTCATCCTCTGTGAACGCGGAATCCGCACCTTTGAAACATACACCAGAAATACTCTGGATCTGCAGAGCATTCCGGTTCTGAACAAAAAAACACATCTTCCCGTCATTATCGATCCGAGCCACGCTGGCGGAAAATGGTGGCTGGTAGAACCAATGGCAAAAGCTTCTGTTGCTGCAGGCGCTGACGGATTGATGATCGAAGTACACAATGATCCGGAATGTGCACTCTGCGACGGCGCCCAGTCTTTAAAACCGGAAAAATATACAAATCTGCTGACTCAGATCCGGCAGATCGCACAGGTTGTCGGAAAACAGGTATAATCTGACAAAACAGGAGGGATTTTTTTGAAACTGACAGTAAATTTAGGGGAAAACAGCTATCCCATTTATATTGAAAACAACATTCTGAACAATGCGGGAGCTTATATTTCCTCCTGCTTTTCCGGAAAAAAGATCATGATCATCTCTGATGACAATGTCTTTCCACTGTACGGAGAACAATTGAAAGCTTCACTTCACGATTATGAAGTCCATGAACTGATTCTTCCTCACGGAGAACCAACAAAGGCATTCGGGACCCTTCCCACACTTTACAATGCACTGCTTAAGCAAAAATTTTCCCGCAGTGATCTGATCATTGCACTTGGAGGCGGTGTCATCGGAGATTTGGCAGGATTTGCTGCGGCAAGCTATTTGAGGGGAATCCGGTTTGTTCAGATTCCCACCTCTCTACTGGCTCAGGTGGATTCTTCTGTAGGCGGAAAAGTTGCTGTAGATCTTCCACAGGGAAAGAATCTGGTGGGTGCATTTTATCATCCAAAACTGGTTCTGATCGACCCTCAGGTTCTGCACACACTTCCTTCTCATTTTATTATGGACGGAATGGGAGAAGTCATCAAATATGGCTGTATCAAAGATGCCGCCCTGTTTGAAACCTTAAAAACTCGTGGCTCTTTCGACAATCTGCAGGATATTCTGGCAGAGATCATTTATCGCTGTGTAGACATCAAGCGCCAGGTGGTGGAACAGGATCAGTTCGATACCGGGGAACGGATGCTTTTAAATTTCGGCCACACACTTGCCCATACGATCGAACAACATTTTCACTATGAGCGGGAAAGCCATGGAGAAGCAGTGGGGATCGGTATGTATCAGATCACTAAGATCGCTGAAGAAAAAAATTTATGCCAACCGGGTACTGCAATGGAAATTCAGCAGCTCTTAAAGTCCTACGGACTTCCAGATGCCTGCAATCTGCCAATGCATGTGCTCACAGATGCTATTTCACTGGACAAGAAAAATCTGAACAATCATCTGAACCTGGTGCTTCTGCATCAGATTGGTGAGAGTTATGTATATCCTGCGGATCTTACATTTTTTGATCACGCAGATGAAATCTAAAACAGGAGGAAACCGCTTATGAAACAGATTACCGGACGTACAGGACTCACCGGACTTCTTGGAAGCCCGGTTGCACACAGTATCTCTCCTATGATGCACAACACTTCTTTTGAGCATCTCGGACTGGATTACGTCTACCTTGCATTTGATGTGGGAACAGAAAAACTTTCTGCTGCCGTAGAGGGACTTCGTGCCATGAATGTACGTGGTTTCAATCTGACCATGCCTGACAAAAATAAAATGTGCGAACTTTGTGACAAACTCTCCCCTGCTGCTGAAATTTCCGGTGCAGTCAATACCGTCGTAAATGATCATGGGATTTTGACCGGGCACACAACCGATGGAACCGGATATATGCTTGCAGCAAAAGACGCCGGTTATGATCTGACCGGAAAAAAGATGACGCTTCTTGGTGCAGGCGGCGCTGCCACTTCTATTCTGGTTCAGGCGGCCTTGGATGGATTGGCAGAAATCTCTGTGTTCAGCATCCATGACCAGTTTTATGCCCGTGCCGAGCAGATTGTTCAGACATTAAATGAACGGACAAACTGTAAGGTACAGCTGTTTGATTTTGAAGATGATTCCATTCTTCGAAGAGAGATTGCAGACAGCTATATTCTGACCAATGGAACCTCTGTTGGGATGGCTCCGAATACAGATTCCTCCATCATCACAGATCCATCGTTTTTCCACAAAGATCTGATCGTTTCTGATGTGATCTACAACCCAAAAGAAACGAAGCTGCTGCGTCTTGCCAGAGAAGCCGGATGCCCGACCTTTAACGGACTCTATATGCTGCTCTATCAGGGTGCAGAGGCCTTTAAAATCTGGACCGGACAAGAGATGCCGGTTGAAAAAATCAAAGAGCTATATTTTCAATAAATAGTGATAGAAATGAGCCTATTATGAATACATCTACACGATTTCGAAAGACCATCAAAAACTTATATTTGTTGTTAGATCAATTGATCGACTTTGGGTTAGAAAAAGGTCATTATCCCTTCCGCCCTCATGAAAACAATGTCGGGGCAGATGTATATATGCCTTATGACTGCACCTTAAAGCCGGGAGAAATTGCAAGAATCCCCTTAGGATTTGGTCTCATGATTCCGGCTATCGTGGAGAAATCCACGCCATTATCAGTAATGTAAGCACCCTAACCCAATCTCTTTATAAAAATACTCGCGTAGGACAGATCGTAATTACGCCCGTTGTAATTGCAGATTTTGTCCTAGATCTAGGAGAATCAAGAGATACAGGTGCTTTCGGAAGTTCCGGTATTTAAAAATTCAAGATAGTATTTACAATAATAACCAGGAAAAATCATGACCGCCCGCCCAATGGTGTGCTACCCGTCAAGAGGACAATGAAAAATAATAAATTTTTCTCCGTCAGC
>OBZG01000101.1_pt1 | contig 111498 bp, 104 predicted proteins | sample 1550701 | NCBI WGS metagenome assembly OBZG01 (sample SAMEA2580229, study PRJEB22360) | human gut metagenome | biome: human gut; feature: human-associated habitat; material: faeces | place: Denmark | collected 2008/2010
ATGCCACTCTGATGAGTGGCTAATCAATTGATAGTACGCACTATGGTGCGTTTACTATATAACACAGAATTTGGAGGATAAGTATGTTAGAATTTAAATATGATACTCAACTTTTAATTGAAGGCGAAAATCTTGATGAAGATAAAATCAGCGAATATTTCACGAACAATTTTAATGGGGACTGTTTGTTAGCAGTTGGAGATGAAGAACTGATTAAAATTCATTTTCATACAAATGAACCATGGAAAGTGCTAGAATACTGTTCGCAACTCGGAGAAATTTACGATATTGTTATTGAAGATATGGACAGACAAGCAAGAGGATTAAAAGGATAAAATCCGATCTGCTTAGTAGAAAAATTAGAATTTTTGGAGGTGTTGAAAATTAAATCATTTCTTGAAAATGTTAGGGCGCCAAGAAAAGATATTCCACTAAACAGGCAGATAACCGAAACAGCAGGAATAATCCTGTTTGGGTTTGCACTTGGTGTCTTGCAGAAATGGCTGGATGGTACAACTGCAAATGCTTTTCCAGTGATAATACAGCAACTGGATATCCGCAACTATTTTGGACGCTTGGCAATATGGATTTTATTGGCAACTATAATTTCTGTGTATGCGAAATCTCCATTGAGAGCTGCTATTAACACATTCTTTTTCTTTATAAGCATGTTGGCAGGATACTATCTCTATTGCAATTACATTTTGGGGTTCTTGCCGAAAACCTATATGATGATATGGATAGCGATTTCTTTTGTTACATTCTTTATGGCATATATATGTTGGTATGCAAAGGGGGAAGGTATTATTGCAATATTCATATCAAGCATAATTATGGGTGTTTTACTTGCACAGGCATTTAATCTCAATATTATCCAGGGCTTTTATATATACCATTTTTTGGAGGTACTTACATGGATAATTGGTGTAATACTCTTGAGAAGAAAACTGAAAGAGTATGCTATCGAAATTGGATTATCCATTGTGATTGCATTTGTTTATCAGCTGGTTATGCCACATTGGGGATAAAGACAAATTGGATTTGAAAGGATGTTAAAAATATGGTAGATGAAGTGGTCTTAGGGAATGTTATGGTTGATTGTGATGATGAAAGAAAATTGCAAAGATTCTATGGAGAATTATTAGGTTGGGAAATGTGTGAACTATTTGCAAGACCGGCTGTCCGTAGTTCTTCGGGGATTGTTTTTTTGTTTATTGAGGAAAAAGATTATGTTCCTCCTGTATGGCCAGAAAATGCAGGAAAACAACAAAAACAGATGCATTTTGATTTTCAGGTTGATAATGTTGCAGAAATGGTTAAGAAAGCGGAATCATTGGGAGCAAAGAAAGCGGAAAGTCAATTTGGAGGAGATGATTTTGTAACCATGTTTGATCCGGCAGGACATCCGTTTTGCTTATGCCGGAAGTGACAATTCCAATTTATTAACCTGGGAAATCAGAATTTGCTCACTGTATAATGTATACTGAGTTTCAGATTGATAATGATATATTGCATTTAATTTTTTAAATAGTTTTTAAGCACATTGATTGTCATAAATTCAATCCTACGAAACTTGTGATTTGATAGAAAGCTTAGCGGGCACTCGGTGTATGAACAGGTGGGACGAAGGAAGTTGGTACAGGATACCATTAGACACGGAAGGTTCATCCTCATAGTTGTTCAGAGGGGAAATAGCCTTTATAAAGTGAACAAACAGGGACGCTTTATAAATAGCACCCATTTATCAGCTATTCGGTACAAGATACTACGATATCCATCACTTCCGGCTCTGTTTTTGAGGTAAATAAAAATCGTCAAAGCCTGTAAAATCAATAGATTTAGACTTGACAGAATAGGAAGGTTGAGGAAAAGAAAAAATGGAAGATAAAAAAATATTACTTGATAATATTGATAAAATTCATACAACCGAAATGGGAATTGATAGAATTAAAAGAAATCTAAAAATAGATACAGCAGATGTTGTTGAGTATTGCAAAAATAAGATGTTAGATAAAAATTGTAATATATACAAACAGGGTAAAAATTGGTATTGCGAAGTTGAAAATATCAAAATGACCATCAATTCATATAGTTATACAATTATCACAGCACATATCGTTAAGTAAAATTGGAACTTGGAGTGAAATTATGGACTATATAATACGAGAAATGAAAAGTGAAGAATACTGTTTATTAAGTGATTTTTTGTATGAAGCGGTTTATATTCCAGACGGAATTGAACCGCCACCTAAATCAGTAATAGAAAGTCCAGAATTACAAGAATATATCATCGAGTTTGGAAATCGAAAACACGATAAAGCCTTAGTTGCAGAAATTCAGGGAAAAGTAGTAGGAGTTATTTGGGTAAGAATTATGAATGATTATGGAAACATTGATGATGATACTCCATCACTTGCCATGTCTGTCAAGAATATAGAGGATTGGGTATTGGAACTTTATTATTGAAGCAACTATTACAAGCAGAAAGATTGGCTGGATATTCAAAAATATCCCTATCTGTTCAGAAAAGTAATTATGCAGTGAAGATGTACGAGAAAGTGGGATTTACTGTTGTTGATGAAAATAGTGAAGAATATATTATGATTGTAAATCTATAACAGAAAACCACAGTTTGTAGCAGACAGTTTTTTGATAGGACTGTCTGCTTTTTCTTTTTTAATCATAATTGATAGTAGTGGTATAGAATGGTTCATATCCGTTGTGAAAAGACCATTTAGAGTGGAAAGGAAAAGAGATTGCAGTACATGCAGATCTTTCTTATGAGGGGCAGACCATTTATTTCCCGGAAATCGATACAACCGCAAAAGATACAGAGACGAATAGTCATGTATCGAAAGCAGATGAGGAAGTATAAAGAATATGCCACTGTCCGTAGAAAATGCAAGGGAAATGATAGAAGAAATGAGAATGGATTTACTGACATACCTGAAGAACTATGAACCGTAGGAGCTTGTGCCTTTCTCAGGGAATACCTACACAACGAGAAGTCATGACGGTTTGAAGATTTCCAACGGGAAATGGATGTGGTGGAGTCAGAGTATCCGTGGCAGATCAGTGCTGGATTATCTGATTAAGGTCAGCGGTTATTCTTTTATCGAGGCGATAGAAATCATTGCAGGACAGGTGGCAATTCAGCCGCCTGTTTCCTCCTTCACTCGGCTATCTAACACCAGTTGAATATCGGATGAATAACCTTAAAAAAGTTGTTTAGTTTACTGTTGAAAATCCAGGATTCGTTATTAAAAATGGAATTAGTGTAAATTAATCTAGTAGGAGGAAGTTTATGGTAGAGGAATTAAAAAGTATGGTCGGATTGGAAGAAACAATCTTATACGAAGGGAAGCCAGATAAAAAATGTTTTATTTTTGAAAGTATATTTAATCCATTGATGCCATTTGCGATCGTTTGGGCAATATTTGATATGAGTTTTCTCCGTATGAGCATGGGAGGGATGTCTTTTGTCATCATACCATTTTTGTTGCTGCATATGATGCCGGTATGATTTACCTTGCAAGACAAAATACCGTGGATAGGAATAGAGAGTTATTTTAGTTGAGTTTTCAACTTGACTTCAAAAAAAACTTAGAGTAAACTAGAAAAGAAATCAGGGGTGCCGGGAGAACCTGGCTGAGAGTAAACTACGAGAATGTTTAGACCCTTAACCTGATCTGGGTAATGCCAGCGTAGGGAGAATATTGAAACACAAAGTAGAGTCTATAATGAGATAGATGAGTTTGTATACAATATAAGGCTTCCTTTCAGAATGAAAGGAAGCTTTTTCTTCTGGAAAAGCAGTTCTTTTAAGAACCCAGATATCAAATATGAAAAGAAAGAAGGAGACAAAGATGAACGCAAGTGTAGCAATTCAAACTTTACCGGAGGCAAAAAACGATGAGGAATTAATCCGTATTGTGGATGAGGTGATCGCCTATATTAAGAGCACCGGACTAAATTATTATGTAGGACCGTTTGAGACAGCAATCGAGGGAGATTATGATGAACTGATGGATATTGTGAAAGAATGTCAGCACATCGCAATCCGCGCGGGAGCACCGTCTGTGGCTGCTTACATCAAAGTGACATACAAACCTGAAGGAGATGTGCTTACCATTGAAAAGAAAGTTACAAAACATCACGAGTAAGGCATACTCTGTGGCAGCGATTGTAGTTTTGCTGTTCGTATGGCAAATACTGTCAAGTGCCGGAATTGTGCCGTCCTTTTTGCTGCCGTCGCCACTGGAGGTCGTACAGGCATTTGTGAAAGACTTTCCACTTTTGATGGAACACGCGAAAGTAACCTTAACGGAAGGTTTTTTAGGTCTGACTTTGGGAGTGGTAATCGGGTTTGTTGCTGCAGTTTTAATGGATCATTTTCAAGGATTTTACAAAGCGTTTTATCCGATTATGGTGATCACACAAACGATACCGACGATTGCGATCGCTCCGCTTCTTGTACTGTGGATGGGATACGAGATGGCGCCGAAAGTAACTTTGATTGTGATTGTGACTTTTTTCCCGATCGCAATCGGATTGTTGGAAGGATTTCAGTCGGCTGACAAAGACACGGTTAATTTATTGAAAGCGATGGGAGCGAATCGGCTTCAGATTTTTTTACATGTAAAATTTCCAAGTTCTCTCGGAAGATTTTTTGCAAGTCTTCGGATTTCGGTGTCCTACTGTGTGGTAGGGGCTGTAATCTCAGAGTGGCTTGGAGGATATAATGGTCTCGGTGTGTACATGACACGGGTGCGAAAATCTTATGCATTTGACAAGATGTTTGCGGTTATTTTTCTGATTTCTGCAATCAGTCTGCTTTTGATGTGGCTTGTGTCAATACTTCAGAAGAAATGTATGCCTTGGGAGAAACGAAAAGGAGAATAAAAATGAAAAAGAAAATAGTAGCGTTGGCGCTTGCTGTGGCAACAGTATGTTCCGTGACAGCTTGCGGCGAAAAGAAGGAAAAACAAGAAGGAAAAGAGCTTGAGAAAATTACATTTGTGCTGGACTGGACGCCAAATACGAATCATACTGGATTATATGTGGCAGAAGAAAAAGGATATTTTGAGGATGCAGGGGTGGATGTAGAGATTGTACAGCCACCGGAAGACGGTGCAAGTGCTTTGGTTGCATCCGGAAAAGCACAGTTTGGAATTGATTTTCAGGATTCTATTGCACCTGCTTTTGCAAGTGATGATCCGTTGCCTGTGACAGCAGTTGCCACTTTGATTCAGCACAATACATCAGGTATCATTTCCAGAAAAGGGGAGGGCATGGACCGGCCTAAGGGAATGGAAGGCAAAACATATGCGACTTGGGACATGGAAGTGGAGAAAGCAATGATTAAAAACGTGGTGGAATCTGATGGCGGGGACTACGGCAAAATTAACATGATTCCGAGTAATGTGACGGACGAGGTGACTGCATTGAAATCCAAACAGGTAGATGCAATCTGGGTGTATTATGCATGGGGAGGAATTGCGACAGAAGTAAAAAATCTTCCGACAGACTATTTCGCTTTCAAAGATATCAATCCGGTATTTGACTATTATACACCGGTAATTGTTGCAAATAATGACTTTTTGGAAGAGAAACCGGACACTGCAAAAGCATTTTTGAGTGCAGTGAAGAAGGGGTATGAAGATGCAATCGCAGACCCGAAAGAGGCGGCGGATATTTTATGCGAGGCAGCTCCGGAACTTGATAAAGAGTTAGTGCTCGCGAGTCAGGAATGGCTGGCAGATCAGTATAAAGCTGAAGTAGAGCAGTGGGGTTATATCGATCCGGCGAGATGGGATGCATTTTATAAATGGCTCGGAGATAATGAGTTGATTGAGCAGGAGATTCCGGCGGGATTTGGATTCTCTAACGATTATTTGGAAAAGTAGGATGAGCAGCATGATTCGATTGGAAACCAAACAAGTGTCAAAATCGTTTGATGGAAAGAAAGTGATTGAGGATATTTCCATCTCCTTACAGAAAAATGAGATCGTGAGTCTTCTCGGCGTCAGCGGTGCTGGAAAGACGACGCTTTTTAATGTGATTTCAGGGTTGATGGAGCCGGATTCCGGGGAAGTTCTTTTAAATGGGAAAGAGATTACCGGCCAGGCGGGACATATCAGCTATATGCTGCAGAAAGATTTGCTTCTTCCATATAAAACGATTGAGGAAAATGTGGCGCTTCCGCTCATGATAAAGGGAGAGAAGAAAAAAGATGCCCTTGCAAAGGTGCGTCCGCAATTTGGACCATTTGGACTTGCGGGAACAGAAAAGAAATATCCAAGTCAGCTGTCCGGCGGAATGCGCCAACGCGCCGCACTGCTTCGGACTTATCTGTTTTCAGAAGGGGTGGCATTGTTAGATGAGCCGTTCAGTGCGCTGGATACGATTACGAAAAGTGCGATGCACAAATGGTATTTGGATATTATGAATCAGATTGAATTGTCTACTATTTTTATTACGCACGATATTGACGAGGCGATTTTGCTGTCTGACCGTATTTTTTTGATGACAGGAAAACCGGGAAGGATTACAAAAGAGATTGTAATTCGGGAGAAAAAACCACGCGGCGGAGAGTTTAATCTGACGGAGGCATTTTTAAATTATAAAAGGGAGATCATTACCCAGTTAGGTGTGGAATAGGCAGATGTGATATGCTAGAATGAAAATAGAAACAATGCTATAACACATAGGAGGCACGCGTTATGAGTATGAAAGAAAAGATGCATACAGGAGAGCTTTATCTGCCAAATGATGAAGAGATTATGAATGAGCAGTTACAAAGACTGGAGAGGTTATATGATTTTAATGCGACACGTCCTTTAGAGCAGGAGAAGAGAACGGCGTTGCTAAAAGAGATGTTTGCGGAAATCGGTGAGGGCTGTTATATTGAACCGCCATTTCACTCTAACTTTGGTGGCGGACATGTACATTTTGGGAAAAATATTTATGCCAATTTCAATTTGACATTGGTCGATGACACTCATATTTATGTGGGTGATTATACAATGTTTGGTCCGAATGTCACAGTGGCTACGGCAGGGCATCCGATTCTGCCAGAGCTGCGCAGTCAGGGGTACCAATATAATGCGCCTGTTCATATAGGAAAGAATTGCTGGATTGGAGCAGGGGCGATTATCGTGCCGGGAATTACGATTGGAGATAATGTTGTGATTGGTGCAGGAAGCGTGGTGACAAAAGACATTCCGTCCAATGTAGTGGCAGTCGGGGTGCCATGTGAGATACTTCGCAAAGTGAATGAACATGACAGAGAATATTATTTTAAAGACCGAAAGATTGTATGGTCAGAGGATTAAATGAATGGCAAAACAGGAGGATGTTTCATATGGAATTAGTAAATCATATAGAAATCCCTGAGATTGGGCTTGGTGTTTATAAGATGGAAGCGGGAGCTGAGATGAACGAAGCAATTGGAAATGCATATCAATATGGCTACAGATTGTTTGACACAGCTCAGATGTATAAGAATGAGGAGGCATTGGGAGATGCGTTGAAAGAAAATCATATCCAAAGAGAGACTGTTTTTCTGAACAGTAAAGTGGATAATTGTAATCAGGGATATGAAAAGACCATCTCAAGTTTTCATGATTCTTTAAAAAGATTGCAAACAGATTACCTGGATTCTTTTTTGATACATTGGCCGGGATTGAATAAAGAGAGGACTTTGAGTACATGGAAGGCTTTGGAGGAACTATATAAGGCTGGGCTGATCCGGGCAATCGGTGTCTCAAATTTTGAGATCAGTCAGCTGGAGATTTTGTTAGAGAACTGTGAAATTCCTCCGATGATAAATCAAATCGAGCACACTCCTTTTTTGCATGATGAACAGTTGAATTCTTTTTGTAAAAAGAATAAAATTCAAATTATGGCATGGGGACCATTGCTTCGTGGAAAAATGGAGGATGATGGAATTAAAGAAATAGCTAGCCGCTATGCAAAAAGTCCGGCTCAATTATTGCTTCGATGGAATATTCAACAGGGAATTATTCCAATTCCAAAAACGAAAACAGTTCAAGGCTGATAGAAAATATTTCAGCATTTGATTTTCAAATTGAGCCGGAAGATATGGCAAAATTAAATGCAATGAATGAAAATATCAGAACAAGCTATAATCCGTTGGAATATGATTTTTAATTGTGGATATGTTCATTTTCAAGTTGCATTCGTTTCAGTTCAGGCAGTATGAGATAGAGCATTACGATAAAACACAAGCTTCCGCCGATAATGTTTGAGACTGGTTCGGCGAGGAAAACTCCATCAGAGCCTATATGAAGCGCATATGGAAGCAGGTAAGTCAGTGGTATCACGATCAACACTTTTCGAAGAAGTGAGAAGAAAATTGCCTGCTTCTTTTTGTTGAGTGATTTGAAAACGGTCTGTCCGATATACTGTAGGTCCATAAAGATGAATGCAGCGAAATATGTTTTTAGGGCAGGAATGGTATGGCTTGCCAATGATCGATCAGAGCTGAAGATGCTGATGAGAAATCTTGGTGCGAACAGGATAACACTCCAGGCAATCCCGGTATACAAAAGAACCAAAAATGCCATTTCAATGCCACATTTTTTAACTTTTTCCGGTCGTTTGGCTCCGTAATTATAACTTAAAATAGGGGAGGAACCTTCCGTAATTGCATAGATGGGGGTCTCCACTATTTGGCGAATGCTGGATATAATTGTCATGACGGATATATATACATCACCTCCGAGGTGCGCCAAAACGCTGTTGCAGCAGATTGTCACAAGGCTATTTGTGAGCTGCATAATAAATCCCGCGCTTCCAAGGCTCATAATGTCCTTGATATCAGCAATGCAGGAGTGCATTTTGCGGAGCGAAAAAAGCCGGACTTTGATCTCGGCGCGGTGTTTTAGAAAATAAAGCACAAATGCGGCAGATGCAACCTGAGAGATGACGGTTGCAATTGCGGCTCCCGGAACACCGAAGTGAAATACAAAGATAAAAATTGGGTCTAAAATAATGTTTGCAACGGCTCCGATTGTAACGGAATACATACCGGCAGCAGCATATCCCTGAGCGTTGATAAATGGATTCATCCCTGTAGTGATCATGGATGGAAGTGTTCCAATCAGATAGATCATCAGATATGGATAGGCATATTTTAGCGCATCTTTGGAGGCACCGAATAATACGAGAAGAGGATTTGCAAAGAGCATGCCGACAAGCATCAGGATCAAAGAACAGCCGCAAAGCAGCGTGAAAGAAATCCCCATGATTTGTTTGGCGTGTTCGACATCTTTTTTTCCTCGGCAGATTGAAAAAATCGGTGTGCCACCGGTGCCAAGCAGATTGGCAAAGGCGGTGATTATTACAATAATCGGAAAGCATAGACCGACAGCCCCAAGGGCGGTAGTCCCAATATCTGGAATACGAGCGATATAGATGCGGTCGACAATGTTGTATAACAGTGCTAATAATTGAGCAATCAGCATCGGGAAAGCTGCATTTAAAAGATTACTTGTTGTGTTTCCATTTTCAAAATCAATTCGTTTCATCTGTACGTTTCCCCCTTGTGTTTTCCAGTGATATGTGATATATAATATATAAATTTATTATAATATACCCTAAAATATATGGTATAATTTTCTAAACCGAAAGTCAATCATTCAGAAAAGGGAAACGGCACTTTCTCGTAACCTGTGATGAGAAGAAGACCGTGGATTTAAAGACGTTGGGAAGACAGTTGGGCGCAGGAAATTTAAGCTTTGCTTCGGAAGACCGTTTAGAAAAATATCTAGGGTTAAAACAGGGAAGTGTATCACCGTTTGGATTGATGAATGACACAGAACATGCAGTGGAATTTGGATGTGGATGCTATGAAGATTCAGTTATAGAACAGTGTGAATATAGCAAGTGGGGAGAATGGTATGAAGAAAAACATAAATATGAGAAAGATGAAATGGTTTGTGATAGGGGTTGTTATGCTATGTCTGCTTTCGGGAGTTTTATGGGAGTCTCTGTTACAAAGGACATTGCAGGAATATCAGGTTGAAGGGGCAGGAGTGATGGATGTCCTGGCAGTGAATGCACATATGAAAGATGCAGTCGTACTGGAAAGCGAGGAGGATTTTCAATCGGTTTTAGGGCGCTCTGAATGGAATCCAAAAGAGGCTTTGGAAGAGAGAGGATATAAATATTGCTCTAATGATGGAAATGGTTATCTGTTTGAAAATCAAAATGGAGAGACTGTGATGGTGATTGCAACAGATGTATGGTGTAAATTTTTTCGAGTTTACACTATAGATGAAAAGGTGTTTTAGAAAAAAGGCCGGAAGCTTAGGTGCTTCCGGCTTTAGTTTACATCTATGACAGTCAGTTCGTCATTAAAATGGTCACTGTAATGCAGTTGATAATCGTCCGTAATAAAGACAGCCTGTACATCCGGCAGGCTGTTGATCAGTTCCATGCCTTTTTCTAATCCAAGTGCAAAGCAAGTTGTGCTCAGACCGTCACCGTCTACGGATTTGTCTGAAATAATCGTGACAGAGATTAAAGAATTATCGTAAGGATATCCGGTCTTTGGATTTAAAATATGATGATAAAAATTTCCATCTTTTTCAAAATAGCGTTCGTAGATACCAGAAGAAACGACGGATTTGTCGTTTATCTCTAAAGCTGCAATTGTCTCGCTGCGTTCGGCAAATGGTTTTTGAATGCCGATGTGAAATGGTGATCCATCAGGTTTTTCGCCGATGCAGAGTGTGTTACCGCCAAGGTCAATGATGGCGCTTTCAACCCCTTTAGAGATCAAAAACTCTTTTATCTGATCTGCGATATATCCTTTGGCAATTGCTCCGAAATCAAGTCCCATGCCATCTTTTGCAAATCGGATCTGGTCTCCTTCCAGTGTAACATTTTCATAATTTACCAAAGGAAGCGCATTTTTTAAAGCGGCATCATCCGGAACGATTTTCTCATCTGAAACAAAATCCCACATAGAAGAGATCGGCTCGATGGTAATATCGAATCCGCCACCTGAAAGACGGGAATAATAAAGTCCTTTTGAGACTAAATCTGCAAAATCTGAGGATACCGTAAATGCCCCGTCATTTTGTGGCAAAGTCTTGTGATTCAGATTGTAAAGCTCGCTGCTTTCTTTCGTACGGCTGAAGATATTCTCATATTTATCGCAGATTGCAAGTGCATCGTCCAACAGTGTCTCATCTTTTGAATCATAGATTTTTAAGGTGACAACAGTGTTGAGTTTAAATGCAGTTTTAGAAATTGGCTCCGTGCTGTCGGCTTGATCTGGATGAATGAGCACGAAGATAAGAATCAGGAAAAAAATGCAGGCAACACAAAAGGTCAGAATTCTTTTTTTAGTCTGTTCCATAAATATAATAGTCCTCCTTGTCAGTGAGTTTATTATAAGCGTTTCAAAAAGAACTTGCAATGAAAAGTTCTTTTGAAATTTATGTTGAAAAAGGCTATGTGTTTGTATATACTGAAAAGAAAAAGGGGGCAGTGATTATGAGAGCAATGCATCCGGTAAAAGTGTTTTCAACAGACAATGCGATTAGTGCTGAGATGGCAGCAGGTCTGTTGCAGAAAGAGGAAATCCCGTGCTATATAAAGGATTTGGAGACGGGAGATTATCTGAGTATCTATATGGGATATTCTGTATTTGGAAAAGAGATTTATGTAGATGAAGAGGACTATGAACGGGCAAAAAGACTGCTGGATTCTGTCACCCCTGACAAATCCAATGTTGAGGAGGACTTAAAGGTAAAGAAAGCCAGGACGCCGAGAATCGCAGCGTGGTTTGCCTTGGTTATCATAGTGGTGCCGATTATTATTGCCTTGATTAACAGTGTGTGGAATTAAGTTTATGCAGGAGTGAAAGCTCCTGCATTTTTATGTGGTTTCGCAGCTATTTTATGTAGATATCTGCGAATATAGGTTGACAACTGTGTATTCTGTGCATATACTGTGCATATAGATATAAACAGTATATGCACAGGTATAAACAAGGAGGAGTGGAGATGGAAGCATTACTACATGTGAATCATTTGGAAAAGAATCTGGATGAATTTGTGTTAAAAGATGTGAATCTGACGTTGCAGCCGGGATATATTATGGGATTGATTGGTGTGAATGGGACAGGAAAGACAACACTGATACAGACGATTTTAAATTTGTATAAGAAAGACGCGGGAGATGTTTATGTTAACGGCTATTCAATGGAGGAACAAGAGCGGGAAGCGAAGGATCAGATTGGATTTGTGCTTGATAAAAATGTGTTTGAGGAATCATTGAGTGTGTGGAAGAATGCAAAGCTTTTTGGAAAGTTATATTCTAGATTTGATGAAGAAGTTTTTCGAGAATGCTGCGAACGATTTCAGGTGCCGCTGAATCAGAAGGTTGGAAAACTGTCGACAGGATATCAGGTGCGGTTTCAGCTTGCATTTGCACTTTCTCATGATGCGAAACTTTTTATTCTGGATGAGCCTGCATCAGGATTGGACCCATTATTTCGAAAAGAATTGATGAGATATCTGCAGGAAATTGTGGAAGATGGAACGAGAAGCGTACTTATGTCCACGCATATCACAGAAGATTTGGATCGCATCGGAGATTATATATTGCTGATGAAAGATGGACGGATTGTATGGGACTTACAAATAGAAGAAGTGCGGGAGCGTTATCTGATCGTCTATGGCACAAAAGAAGAGGTAGAACAGTTTCGGCAAGGAAAAGTGATCTACAGGTCTTTTGGAGAATACAAAAATTATGCATTTATCAAAAAAGATACGAATATCGATTATGGAAGATATAGAACAAAGCAGCCGTCACTGGAAGAAGTGATGTACTGCTTGGAGAAGGGAGGATACGAAGATGTATAGAGTGATGATGATGGTGATGCTGAAAGATATGTGGAGATATGTGAAGAAAGAGAAATTTTCTCTGCTTTGGTATATGCTAATAGTAGCCATTGCTTTTCAAAACATGGCTGTGCTTTTGGGAATAGAGACAGTACAAGTCATTAGCATAAATCTACAAATGGCAGATTTGAAAAAAATGATTTTAGTCTGTGCAGCTTTTTTTCTTATATGTATTGTTCAACTGATGCGTGGCATTCCACTTCGTATTTGTAAAGCAATGTATCTATGCCCGGCAGGAGAAAAAGAGAAGGAACGATATTTATTCGGAATGCTTGTTGTGAAAGTTGTCGTCGGAATGATTTTTATTGGAGTATCTTTAAAATGTTTGGTAGGAGTCGCATTTTGGGGCGGAGATATCATGTTTATGGTTATAATGTATGGACTTTGTTTTTTTACGCTGTTAAATGTGAGTCTGACTTTTCGAATGGGTGATACCGGGGAGCGAAGAGTCGATGAAAATGGATATGTGATTCAGACAAAGACAGAGATTGTCGTAAAGGTATACTGGACGTGTACACTTCTGGTACAGTGGGTCATTCTCTTTGCGGACACGGTTATCTCAATGACTCCTCTGGTGAGAGGAATCATTTGGGGAGTTTGTTTTTTGATAAATTTGTTTTTTGTCGTGGTGTATGTGGGAGCCTTTTTGAAGGAGATCCTTTTATATGAAAATGTCTATTGTCAGAGATCAAAAAGAGATGATGTGCAGTATGATATTTGTTAATAACGAGAGGAGGAACAGACTTGGAAATTATCATACGGGAAAATGACAGTTTGCCAATCTATGAACAGATTGTGAGGGAAGTAAAAAAGGCGATTATTAAAAAAGAGATTATGCCGGGGGATATGATGCCGTCCATCCGAGCGCTTGCCAGAGAGCTGGAGATTAGTGTTATCACAACAAAACGTGCATATGAGGAGCTTGAAAAAGAGCAATTAATCTATTCGGTGGCGGGAAAAGGATTTTATGTAAAAGCGAGAAACAGAGAATTGCTGAAAGAAGATCAGATCCGCCAGATAGAAGAAAAGATGATGGATGTGGTGGAACAGGCAAAGGAGATGGGAGTGTCTCTTCGGGAGCTGAAAAAAATGTTGGAAATGTTTTATGTGGGAGGGCGATAGTATGTCTGGAGTATTACAATGTGAGCATGTGGCGCGGTCGTATCAGGGATTTGCATTAAAACCAATGTCATTTGAGATTGAAAAAGGATATCTGACAGGACTTGTGGGTGTAAATGGAGCGGGGAAATCTACGCTTTTGAATATTCTGGCAGGTATTGATGACAGGTATCAGGGAGAGGTCATCATTGCCGGAAAAAATCTGCGGACCGAATATGAGGAAGCAAAGCAGAAGGTGGCGCTGGTATCCGAGAAGCTTTCATATTTTATGGATAAGACACCTTTGGAAAATGGAGAATTGCTTGGAGTTTATTTTGAACGGTGGAGTATGGAGGAGCTGTATCTTTGGCTGGACCGGCTGGAAGTACCGAAAGGACAGCCGATTTATCAGCTTTCTAAAGGAATGTATATGAAATATCAACTCGCCTTTGCAATGTCTTATCAGCCGGAGTTTTTGCTGCTGGATGAGCCGACGGCAGGATTCGACCCGGTATTTCGAAAGGATTTCATCGGAATCATACAGGATATCAGAGATCGGGAAATCGGTGTGCTGATGTCCACTCATATTATCAGTGATATTGATCAGATTGCAGACTATGTAATGCTTATTGATGATGGAGAGTTAAAGTTCTCCAAGACAAGAGAGGAGCTTGGAAATCATTCTATACAGGAACTGATAGGACAATATGGACATAAGAAAGCGACAGTCAGAGATCTTTTGAGGAGGGAATGAGATGAAAGAAATGTATCGAAGAGAGAAGCGGAGAATACGATTTGAAAGATGGAGTTGGATTACCATCACGTGGATTCTGTATCTTATAAAATTACAAGGACAAGTACCTTCATTTTATTCGCAACATTATGAGGAAAGAACAAATATGATATTGGATTTTGATGCAAGCATATTGATTTTTTTAGGATTCTTTCTTCTGTTATCTGTAAACGATACTCTCTTTTTTATACGAGAGCAGGGAAAGAAAGTTTATTTGTTAGAAAAATATGCAATTGTACCGATGCGTAAGAAGAAATTATATGAAGTGCGAGTGAGATTGTTTTTAGAGACTATTCTTTATTTTATAATCGGTGCAAGTTGCATTTACGCAATCATGACAATTGCCAATGACTGTATATTTTCTCCTGCGGTTCTTTGTTTCGGTGCGATTAAGGTTCTTTGCGGCTGGATGATTATGATGATTTTGTTTATTGTGTTTTTGGATTTGTATCAGGAACACCAGTTTCGAAAAAAATAGAGGGACGGAATCTTTCGGAATTCTTAAGATTTTCATGGCGGGAAACTTAAACTTTCTAAGCTACAATACAATTAAATCAAATGAAGTAACGAAAGGATGAGTATTATGATTATGCAAAAGAAAGGATTATTATTATTTTTATGTTCCCTGATTCCAGGAGCGGGAGAGTTATATATGGGATTTAAGAAACGCGGTGTCAGTATGATGGCAATCTTTTGGGGAATTGTCGCACTGGCATGTGTATCGGGATTAGAATGGTTTGCACTGGCGCTTCCGGTTGTCTGGGCATATAGTTTTTTCCAGGTACACAATTTGAAATCTTTGCCGGAAGAAGTGTTCTACCTGCAAAAAGATGAATATGCATTTCACTTTGACTATGTCTTGGAACACAAACGAGAGATGCTGAAAAAGTATCGGGTAGTGATTGCAGCAGTATGTATTTTACTTGGAGGTTCGGTGTTGTTTCATACTTTTGGAGATATTTTATATTATTTACTTCCGATGCATTTGGCGGATTCATTTGCTATGGTAAGTGGAATGATAAAAAATGCAGTTGTGGCGGTTGTCTTTTTAGGCGGTGGTATTTACCTTGCCGTAAACAAAGAGAAATGGCAGGATTTTTTTGAAAAAGAAAATTAAGAAAAATTGCGGGCGGTAGGAAACTTTCGTCCGTATTTTTATGCACTTCAAAGGTGGAAAAAGGCGAGATTTTGGGATATACTGTAACAAAATGTAAGTGGAAGGGAAAGTAGAGCAGATATGAGTAAAAAAATTACAGTTGTAGGAATTGGTGGAGTTGGAGGATATCTTGCAGGAATGTTGGCGGATACCTATGATGAAGTTTCATTTATTGCGAGAGGTGAACGAAAGAAAAGTCTCAAAGAGAATGGGCTTGTATTACACAGTGAATATCACGGAGAAATAATTGCTCATCCAAAGAAAGTGGTGGAGCGAGGAGATGAGCTTGGGATACAGGATTATATTTTTATATGTGTGAAAAATTATTCTTTAAAAGAAGTTTGTAAGTCACTGAAAGGCTGCGTGGGAGAGCGGACGGTTCTGATTCCGGTCATGAATGGCGCAGATCCGGGCGAGCGTGTGAGAAAATATATTGGAAAAGGAATTGTTGTGGATTCTTTGATTTATATCCTATCCTATACGAAAGAGGATTTTTCAGTAGTGCAGAAAGGGGATTTTGCCGATATTAAGATTGGAATTTCCAATGCGAATGAGAGAGAAAAAAAGGCAGTAGAGGACGTATACCAGTTGCTGAGAGGGGCGAAGGTGGACTGCGTTGCTGAGGAAGATATTGAGGCAGAGATTTGGAGAAAATACATATTTAACTGTGCGTACAATGTGCTGACCGCTCATTATCGGGAAAATGTCGGAGAACTTCGTGCAGATGCAAAGAAGCGGGAAGAGTTTCGCCGATTATTGCAGGAGGCTTATGATGTCGGGAAGGCAAAAGGAGTGCATCTGGAGGAAGAAGATATAGTAAGGCACCAGAATCGATTTGAAAATAAGCTTGCAGATGATGCGACAAGTTCACTGCAAAGAGATGTGGAGGCTGGGAAGCACAATACAGAGCTTGAGACATTTTGCGGATACATTGTCCGTGTGGGGAGAGAGCTTGGGGTAGATGTTTCGCTCACGGAGAAATTTTACAGGATGGATTCGTGAGTGCGTATTTTTGAAGGGACTATTTAAAAAGAAGGGAAAGCTGCTCCAGTGGAGCAAGCTTTCACAAATGTAGCTTAGATAATTTTTGTTGTCCATTTTGTGCAGTCCCAAACCTCATTTACGACGTCGCGGTAAAATTCCGGTTCGTGACAGATGAGAAGGACACTGCCTTTGTATTCCAGTAAGGCGCGTTTTAATTCGTCTTTCGCATCTACGTCGAGATGGTTGGTTGGCTCATCTAAAAGCAGGATATTTGTCTCGCGGTTGATCAATTTGCAGAGACGTACTTTTGCCTGTTCACCACCGCTTAACACACGCACCTGACTTTCGATATGTTTTGTCGTCAGACCACACTTGGCAAGGGCGGAACGTACTTCATACTGAGTATAGGAAGGGAATTCCTGCCAAATCTCTTCGATACAGGTTGTTTTGTTGTCTGGTGCAGATTCTTGTTCGAAATATCCAATCTGCAGATTTTCACCCAGTTCGACGGAACCGCTCAATGGTTTGATCAGGCCTAAGATACTTTTTAATAAGGTTGTTTTTCCGATTCCGTTTGCGCCGACCAATGCAATTTTATGTCCGCGTTCCATAGATAAAGTCAGCGGTTTGGAAAGTGGTTCGTTGTATCCAATGACTAAATCTTTTGTCTCGAAGATATATTTTCCAGGAGTCCGTCCCTGTTTGAAATGAAATTCCGGCTTTGGACGTTCTGCCGCAAGTTCAATGACATCCATTTTATCCAGTTTTTTCTGGCGGGACATCGCCATATTTCTTGTGGAAACACGAGCTTTATTTCTGGCAACAAAGTCTTTCAGCTCACTGATTTCCTGCTGTTGGCGTTTGTAGGCTGCTTCAAGCTGGGCTTTCTTTACGGCATACACTTCCTGAAAATGATCATAATCGCCAACATAGCGGTTCAATTCCTGATTCTCCATGTGGTAGATAATGTTGATGACTTCGTTTAGGAATGGGATGTCATGAGAAATCAGGATAAATGCATTCTCGTAGTCGATCAGATAACGTTTCAACCATGCGATGTGTTCTTCATCCAGATAGTTTGTCGGTTCATCTAAAAGCAGGATGTCCGGTTTTTCCAAAAGTAGTTTGGCAAGCAGTACTTTTGTGCGCTGACCGCCACTTAAATCGGTTACGTCTTTCTCAAGACCGATATCCAAAAGACCGAGTGCACGGGCAACTTCCTCGACCTTTGCATCAATGACATAAAAATCATGCAGCGTGAGTGTGTCCTGAATTGTTCCCAATTCTTCCATGAGCGTCATCATCTCTTCTTCGTCTGCATCGCCCAGAGAGTCGCAGATGGTATTCATTTTTTCTTCCAGTTCAAATAAATATGCAAATGCAGATTTTAGAACGTCCTGAATGGTCATCCCTTTTTCCAATACAGTGTGCTGATCGAGATATCCGACGCGGACATTTTTTGCCCATTCGATCTTGCCCTCGTCAGGCTGTAGTTTTCCGGTTACAATATTTAAAAATGTGGACTTTCCTTCACCGTTTGCTCCGACCAGACCGATATGCTCGCCCTTTAAAAGACGAAACGAGACGTCGCCGAAGATAGCACGGTCACCAAATCCATGTGATAAATGTTCGACATTTAAAATACTCATTTCGAAACTCCTTATTGTTGATAATTTAATTGATGTATATTGTCAATTAAAATTATTTTACACGATAAATAGAGTTTTGTCATCAAACTTCTGCTAAAGAACATCTTTTACAATGCGGAGAATGTTTTTTGACCAGATTTTTTCCAGTTGCCGTTCGGTGAATCCTCTCTTTTGCAATTCCGCGTATAGACGGTCAATCTGACCGATATCTGTCAGTTCTAATTTTCCGTCATCAAATCCATCGAAATCAGTTCCGATTGCCACCGCATCTTCTCCGCCGATATAAAACAGATGGAGGGCGTGTTCTGCCAGGTCTGAAACGAATGCGTGTCCGACTGGGTTTACAAAATATGGATAAAAATTCAATCCGATTACGCCACCTTTTTCTGCCAGTGCACGAATCATGTCGTCAGTCAGATTTCTCGGGTGCTCACAGAGTGCTCTTGCATTGGAGTGGGAGGCGACAATCGGCTTGGAGCTGGTGCTTAGCACATCCCAAAAACCACCGTCTGATAAATGCGACACATCGATCAACATTCCGAGGGCATTCATTTGCTCAACTACTTCAAAGCCAAATGGTTTCAGTCCTTTCTGCATGATTTTGCGGTCTTTACTGTTTGGAGAGCCAATGCAGTTTTCTTCGTTCCAAAGGAGAGTAACCAAACGGACTCCTTCCTGATAGAGCGTGTGTAAGCGATTCACTTGACTATCCAAAATACCACCTTCCTCGATCGTCACAAAAGCGGAAAGTTTTCCCTGCGCCTGATTTTTGTCAAATTCCAGAAAATTTCGTGCAATTGCGATTGCGTCTTTATTTTGAACGATCTCTTGCTTTATGCGTGCAAGCATTTGCATAGCATAGTCATAGCCTTTCGTATAACGACCATTTCCCTCAAATTGCTTTAGATAAATGAAACAGGCAAAAAACTGGGCAGTACTCTCGGCTCGTTTCAATTTTTGTAAATCTATACAAAATGGATTATCGTTTAATGTGGTCCCGTTTGTCTCCATCAATTTCCAAATTGTGTCGCAGTGCATATCAATCAAATTCATATTTTTTTACTCCTTGCATAATCTGTATTGTTATAGTCTACTCTATTATAAAAAGGATGTATATATGAAATCAAAAATTGGAATTGTTATTTGTGGGTTGATGGGAGAAAAGCAGTTTGTGAGTGACGCCTATATAAAGGCGGTGAAGTCGGCAGGAGGTCTACCGATTATTCTGCCGCTTGTCAAATCGAATGAAGTGATTGCGGACTATGTGAAACTGTGCAGCGGTTTTCTGTTTTGTGGGGGCGGTGACATTACGCCGCTGCTTTTTGGAGAAGAGCCGGCACGTGGAATCGGGGAGACGGACATTGCGTTGGATCTGTTTCAGATTCGACTTATGAAATCGATTCTTAAGAGCAAAAAGCCGGTGCTTGCCATCTGTCGTGGCATGCAGATTTTAAATGTAGCTTGTCATGGCACAATCTGTCAGGATATAGAACTTCGAAAAGAACCTTCAATCAACCATATGCAGACAAGCATCTCGCGAAAGGACATCAGTCATAAAGTGAATACTGTTGCTGGCAGCAGGCTGCACCAGATTATCGGAGAGTTTGCCTACACAAACAGTTTTCATCATCAGGTAATTGAGGAGGTGGGGGAAGCGCTGCAAGTTACCGGAAGAACGGCAGACGGCGTGATTGAGGCAATAGAAATGCCATCGCACCCCTTTGTGCTCGGGGTACAATGGCATCCGGAAAGCATGTATGAAATTTCATCAGACATGCGCTATCTTTTTCGCGCATTTATGCATTTTGCAGAAAAATAAATTCGCAATCTTAGTACATCATACTATTTAATACAGATGGATCAAATAGTAAGGAGAAAATGATGATGAAAAAGCCGACGACCAGAAATGCTACGGATATCAAGAGCAGTACGACCAGTTTCATCCGTTCTTCTTTCGCAAACAGGCTGTTTTTTGCTTGTTTTGTCCCTTTGTGAATCAGATAATTTCCGATTGTGAGTAAAAGTGGAATAGCAGCTCCGTACATCACATACATTCCAATCGAGATCAAAGGGATTCCACTGTCTGTCATAGTCGACATTTGGCTTTGGAACATCTCATTTGAGTACATGGATTTCATCGCGAAAATACTAAGCAGCGGCATGGCGTTGTTGATTGCATGAAACAGCGCTCCGTAAATCATATTGTCGGTCTCATATACAATGTAGCCGAGCATAATGCCAAGCAGTGCGGTCGGAACAAATCTCCAAATATTTCCGTGAAATGCACCGAAAATTAAGCCTGTGACAACAATGGCAATCCATTTGTTTTTTCCATTGTCAAAGCTGTGCATTACAACACCGCGAAATACGGCCTCTTCACAGATTGCAGGTGAGATGGACACAATCACAAAAGAAATTATAAATGTCAAACTTGCGAATTCCATTCCAAGCCCCTGACTGACACCGATCACTTCTTCTGGGAAAAAGTATGCGATGATCATGGTGATGATCATAATTGCAAGAAATGATCCAATCCATAGTAAAATCGTCCCCAAAACAGCCGAAAGTTTTGGCTTGTGAATTGGAAAGACTTGTTTGAAATCACCTCTGACAGCAGCAGTAAGAGCAACTGCAAGCATAAGCAGAAGTATTTCGTTTAGCAAAGTACCGTAAAGTCCAAGCTTTGCTCCTAAAATTGGACTTACAAAAAATACACAGACAGCTGACAAGACCAGCATGATGATTCCGTGATACACTTTCAGTGTTTTTCTGTTTTCTTCCATATAAAAAATATCCTTCCTAAATTATTTTGCTCTCATTATAGCATATTATCTTTCAATACAGACATAATAAACTTGGAAACTTATTATAAATTTTTCATTATGAGGAGGAACCCATTATGTCTGATATTTCTATTTTAGATTTACAGAATCTCCGTCATCTAATCGGCGGGTATGAAACGACACACTGCAAAATGACTGATTATGCAAATCAGGCGCAGGATGCTGAGATTAAAAAACTTTTTCAGGATGCAGCGGATTCTGCAATGAAAAATAAACAAGATCTGATGAAATTTTTGTAAGAGGGAGGAAGTAGAATGAACGAGAAAACAATGGTATCGGATGCACTTGTCGGTGTAAACGGAGAGTTGAAAATGTTTGGAGAGATGATTCCGCAGACAGAGAACAAAGAGTTAAAACAATGCCTGAAACAGATTCGAAGCGAATGTGAAATGTCACAGGAAAAACTATATCAGGTGGCGCGTGAAAAGAGTTATTATGTTCCTGCCGCGAAGGCAACACGTGAAGAAATCGATCATGTAAAAAATATTTTGACACAACCATCTATGAAATAGCATTGGTATGAATTTCAGGCATCGTAAAGCAACATGCCACGGTGCCTGAAATAAAAAATAATCCCGTTCTTTTGGAGGTTTGGAAGGATGAAGAATAGATTAAAGAAATCAGAAATATTTGGTGCGATATTTGTGATGGTGTTTGGGACGTTGATGCACTTTTTTTATGATTGGTCCGGAAAGAATCCTATAGTTGCTCTGTTTGCCCCGTACAACGAATCCACCTGGGAGCACTTGAAACTATTGTTTTTCCCTGTTTTGATTTATTCGGTTTTCCAATATGCATATATCGGGAAACAATATTCGGGCTATGTTACCGGAAGACTTGCAGGAATCGTGAGTGGTGCATTGACGATTGTCATCGTTTTCTACACGTATATGGCGGTTTTCAAACATCCAATTCTTTGGATTGATGTTACACTTTTTTATCTTAGTGTGATCGTTTGCTATCGAGTTGCTTACTCGATTACGCGGCAAGAAAAAATACCAAGGGCAGCAGAAATATTGTCCGGGATTTGCCTGATTGGTATTATGCTGTCATTTTTTTATCTTTCTGTTTTGTAAATGGATTTTTGAAAACTAGAAATTTGCCCGATATTTTTATTGCTACAATGCGTTAAAGTGTGATAGTATGTAGAAGATACAAATGTATCAAATACATATTTGAGAGGTTATTATGGATAAAAGAGAGAAATTTACAAGCAAGCTTGGCTTTGTTATGGCTTGCATCGGTTCAGCAATTGGACTTGGTAACATATGGATGTTTCCATATCGATTAGGTGCCTACGGAGGGGCAGCGTTTTTGATTCCGTATTTTATCTTTGTATTCATTCTGGGAACAACCGGATTGATTACAGAGTTCGCATTTGGACGGCATTTTAGTGGCGGATCGATGACAGGTATTATGACTGTGTTCAAAGAAAAGAAATTAAAAGGCGGGAAAATTGTCGGGATGCTTCCGGCGATCGGTCTGCTTGGAATCTTTATGTTTTACAATATTGTTGTGGGATGGATTCTAAAATATTTTGTTTTAAGCGGAACTGGGAAATTAAAGACAATCGATAAGGATACATATTTCAATCAGTTTGCAGGTTCTTCGGCATCTATTCCGTGGGATGCGATTGCGATTGTACTTACGGTAGCAGTAATTTGTGCGGGAGTAATTAAGGGGATAGAGAGAGTCAGCAAGATTATCATGCCGGCGCTGTTTGTGATCTTCATTTTACTTGCGATTCGATCTTTATCGCTTCCGGGATCTATGGAAGGGGTAAAATTTTTACTGCAGCCGAAATGGCATCATTTGCTGGAGGCAGATACATGGGTTATGGCGCTTGGACAGGCATTCTTTACGGTATCGCTTAATGGATGTGGAATGGTCGTATATGGAAGTTACCTGAAAAAAGATTACAATATTCCAAAACTTGCAATCAGTACAGCAGTGCTTGACACATTGGCAGCAGTGCTTGCGTCATTTGTGATCATGCCGGCAGTATTTGCATTTGGTCTGGATGTCAATGCGGGACCGCCGCTTCTGTTTATGACGATGCCGATCATCTTTGATAAGATGCCGGGAGGAACGATTATTGCGATTGTATTCTTCTTAAGTTTGTTCTTTGCAGCAATTTCTTCTTCCATCAATATGTTGGAAGGTGTTGTGGAGGCAATTATATCAAACACAAAATTAACGCGTGTAAAAGCGGTCATTCTTGTCGGTGTAGTGACATTTGTACTGTCGATTCCATTAAACTTAAGTATGACAACATTTGACAATTTTACAAACTTGATCACAGTAGTTGTCTCACCGGTCATGGCGTTGCTGGTATTGATCGTATTCTATTATCTCTATGATGCGAAGAAAGCGCTTGCGGGAATCAACGAAGGTGCAGAAAAGCCGCTTGGCAATACATTTTTATACTTTGCAAAATATGTTTTTACGATTGTGACGATTTTGGTTGTTGTTCTTGGAATTGCATATGGAGGAATTGGGTAAAAATTGAATTTTTAGATTAAAAAAACGGGAGAATTTCTAATTGACAGGTAAATTTTATTATGTTAAGATTTTGTAAGAATCGTGTAAAAATTTAGAAAAATGATAAGATTTACGGAGGCAATTCTATGGATAGGAAAAATATGGCATTGATATTAAGCATATTTCTATTTGTGGGATTGCTTTTTTCAGTGGATCCTTTAGAGCGAGAGCGGGATTATAATTATGGTGAGACACATCAGATTTATTCTGCCGGTGCAGGCTTGACAAGCGGAGTCAGCGCAATCAAGACAGTCAGGCGTATCCAGACACCGCTCATTTATTGTCTGTTTCTGACTTGGGGAATGTTATATGGAAAAACTGAAAAATGGATTAAGTTATATTTAAAGAGAATGGAGATGCTCTATTTTCTGAAACAGGTTCGAGTCTCGCAGCGGATGGATGGGAAAAAACGAAAAGAGCAGCTATACGCAACTCAGTGATAAATTTATTGCAAAAGAAGAGAATAGGAGATAAGTAAAAAATGGAATTAAATGATATACTATTGCTGCTTGGAGGACTTGCATTGTTCTTATACGGTATGCAGATGATGGGAAATGGTCTTGAGACAGCAGCAGGAAACAAGATGAAAAGCATCTTGGAAAAATTGACATCAAACAGAATCAAAGGGGTTCTTGTCGGAGCTGCAATTACAGCAGTAATCCAGTCATCTTCGGCGACAACCGTCATGGTTGTAGGGTTTGTAAACTCTGGATTGATGACATTGAATCAGGCTGTATGGGTAATTATGGGTGCCAATATCGGTACGACGATTACCGGACAGCTGATCGCACTTGATATTGATGTGATCGCACCGTTATTTGCGTTTGCAGGTGTTGCGGTCATTATGTTTGCAAAAAACGAAAAAATCAAGCATATCAGTGAGATTTTTGCAGGACTTGGTGTGTTATTTATCGGTATGGGTATGATGGGAGATGCGATGGCGCCGCTTCAGCAGTCAGAGACGTTCATCGGCTTTATGGCGAACTTTAACAACCCGCTTGTTGGCATTTTGATCGGTGCGGTATTTACTGCGATTATACAGTCGTCTTCTGCATCAGTTGGTATTTTGCAGGCACTTGCAAGCACAGGTGCGATTCCGCTTTCGAGTGCAGTGTTTATCTTGTTTGGACAGAATATCGGAACCTGTATTACAGCAGTGCTGGCATCTATCGGAACAAAGGTAAATGCAAAGAGAACGACGGTAATCCACTTGATGTTCAACATTATTGGTACGGTTTTATTCTCGGTAATCTGTCTGATCACTCCATTTACAGATTGGATTGCAGCGCTGACACCGGATAATCCGGTAGCACAGATTGCCAATGTACATACAACATTCAATATTGTCACTACTTTAGTACTTCTTCCATTTGGAACACTTATGGCGAAAGCTGCCAAGGTGCTTCTGCCGGATAAAGAAGGACAGGAAGAGGATATCAAGCGATTGAAATATATCCGTCCATTTGAAAACAACCATACAGTCGGACATGCTGCAATGGTGATTAGCCAGATTGAAAATGAGGTAGAACGTATGCTTCAGATGGTAAAAAAGAACACAGAAGGTTGTTTTCGTGCTGTAATCAAAAATGATCAAAATATGGTTGCAGATTTGGAGGACAGAGAACAGTATATCGATTATCTGAATAAAGAGATTTCAAAATATATTGTACATCTGATGACAACAGAGATGACGATTCAGGATTCTCAGAAGCTAAATGCTTACTATCGAATTATCGGAGATTTGGAGAGAATTGGAGATCATGCAATCAACTTTGTGGACTATCTGCACAATATGAGTGAGTGGGATATCAAATTTTCACAGTCAGCAATTGAGTCGTTAGAGCAGATGAAAGATCTTTGTACAGAGACATTAGAAGGAATCAGCAAAGAAAATATGAATGGCAGAAAGCATGTGTTAGAGATTGCAGCAAAGAACGAACAGCGTATTGATGATATGCAGGAAAGTCTTTTGAAAGGGCAGATTGAGAGAATGCAGTCTGGAAAATGCAGTGCAGAAGCAGGGGTTATCCTGTCTGAGATGCTCACTGATTTTGAACGAATCGGGGATCATGCACTGAATATTGCAGAAAAATATGAAGAGATGCAAATGTAATAGAGATAGATAAAGAGGACCGAAAATCGGTCCTCTTTGTCTATCTGATTATTTGTTGTTTTCCTTTTCGACTTCAGCCATTTTCATTGCGCGAACTTTGAGCGGAAGACCGAACAGTGTGATGAATCCGTCGGCATCGTGATGGTCGTATAAGTCGCCTGTTGTAAAGCTTGCCAAAGATTCACTGTACAGTGAGTATGGAGAAGTTGTTCCGGCTTTGATGATATTTCCTTTGTAGAGTTTGAATTTTACTTCTCCGGTTACATATTCCTGTGTGGATTCGATGAAAGCTTGAACTGCTTCGCGAAGTGGTGTGAACCATTTTCCTTCGTATACAATCTGAGCAAGTTTGTTACCCATATCTTTTTTCACTTCATATGTAGCACGGTCTAATACCAGTTCCTCTAATTGTTGGTGAGCTTCCATAAGGATTGTTCCACCTGGTGTCTCGTATACACCACGAGATTTCATACCTACCACACGGTTTTCTACGATGTCAACGATACCGATACCATGTTTTCCACCGAGTTCGTTCAATGTTGTAATGATCTCGGAAACTTTCATCTGTGTGCCGTTTACACTGGTAGGAACACCTTTTTCAAATGTCATTGTCACATATTCCCCTTCATCTGGCGCTTTTTCTGGAGTGACACCAAGCACGAGCAAATTGTCATAATCTGGTTCCTGAGCAGGATCTTCTAATTCCAATCCCTCGTGGCTGATATGCCATAAGTTACGGTCACGGCTGTAGCTGTGGCTTGCGTCAAATGGAAGGTCGATACCATGTGCTTTGCAGTATTCGATCTCTTCCTCACGAGACTGCATTGTCCAAATATCTGTCATTCTCCAAGGAGCAATAATCTTTAAATCAGGAGCAAGTGCTTTGATGCCGAGTTCAAAACGAATTTGGTCATTTCCTTTTCCGGTAGCACCGTGGCAGATGGCTGTAGCGCCTTCTTTTCTTGCGATTTCAACCAATTTTTTTGCGATTCCCGGACGAGCCATAGAAGTTCCAAGTAAATATTTGTTTTCGTAGATGGCATTTGCCTGAACGCAAGGAACGATATAGTCATCACAGAATTCGTCAATGATGTTTTCAATATATAATTTAGATGCTCCGGATAATTTTGCACGTTCTTCCAATCCGTCTAATTCTTCGCCCTGCCCACAGTCAATGCAGCAGCAGATGACATCGTAATCAAAATTTTCTTTTAACCAAGGGATGATGGCAGTTGTATCAAGTCCGCCAGAATATGCTAAAACTACTTTTTCTTTCATAATGTAATGCCTCCTAAACTTTTTTTACTGTTCAACTAAGGTTACTATACTCCTATTTTTTGCATAAATCAAGTGTAAATTGCAAAAAAATAATAAAATATGCAAAAAATATGAATAAATATTCCGTTAAAGAGATGTGCTTTCCTGATTTAGCGTAGAAAACTATTGACAAAAGCCAAAAGAGGTGTAGAATAAAAAAATAAAAATATCACACAGAAAAGGTTGGAGAATGAGTTATGGAAGAAAGACAGTATCATGTAACTTATAATTTCATAAAAAGATCTAATCGAAAGCTGCCTATTACACGCAGTGTTGTTTTTGTGCCGTGCAATCCCCTCGGGGTGTTCAGCGAAGCATAAATTCAATATTGTAGTTGTAGAGAAGTAGATGCTGTGTCTGCCAAGGAATATTCAGGGTAGAAGTATTTGTTGTATACTTCTATCCTGTTTTTGCGTTTAAACGGCATAGGGCATAGAAAGAAGCAGAACAAGAGGTGTGTGAAATGGAACAGAGAGAGACAATAAAAAGCAAAAAACGAATCGTGATCAAAGTGGGAACAACGACGATCACACATAAGGAAACGGGAAACATTGATTTGGAAAAGCTTGAGAAATTTGTGAGAATTTTAATCAATTTGAGAAATAAGGGAAAAGAAGTGATTGTTGTATCGTCTGGAGCAGTTGGAATCGGCAGACAGGTGCTTGGAATCTGGGAACGACTAGAAGAAAGTGCAATAAAGCAGGCGTGCGCAGCAGTCGGACAGGGACGAATGATGATGATGTATGAAAAACTGTTTGCAGAGTATGATCAGTTGACGGCACAGGTGTTGCTGACAAAAGAATCCATTATGAGTAAAGAGTGCAGGCAGGATGCGAGAAATACATTTGAGGAGCTGCTGCGTATGAACGTCGTTCCGATTGTAAATGAAAATGATGCGATTTCTGTGGAGGAAGAGGCGTATGGAAATTTTGGAGACAATGATACAATGGCGGCTCATGTTGCCAGACTTGTGGAGGCAGATCTTTTAATCCTGATGTCGGATATCGAGGGACTTTATACAGATGACCCTCGGAAGAATCCAAATGCCAGATTTGTCCATACGGTGCGGTATATTGATGAGAAACTGGAGAGGATGGGAAAAGGAGCTGGAAGCGCTATGGGAACAGGAGGAATGGCGACGAAGATCGAAGCTGCGAAGGTTGCGACGAAGTCCGGGGCAGATATGGTTATTGCCAATGGAGCCAATATTTGTGCAATCAACGATATCATGGCAGGAAAGAAGATTGGAACATTGTTTATGGCAGAGAGGGAAAACGGGAGGAAAATCATATGAAATACATGGAACAAATCGGAATGAGAAGCAAGGCGGCGAGCAGGAGTATCGGCTTACTGGGACAGAACAGAAGAAACGAGGCGCTGAAACAGGCAGCAAGAGAATTGAAGAAACAAGCAGCATTTTTACTGGAAGAGAATCAAAAAGACATTGCGAATGCGAGAGAAAAAGGAATGAAGGAATCTCTTATAGACCGATTGATGCTGACCAGGGAACGCATTGCAGGAATTGCAGATGGGCTGTTACAGATTGCGGATCTGGAAGACCCAATCGGAATAGTGACGGATATGAAAGTGAGACCGAACGGACTTCGCATCGGAAAGAAAAGAGTGCCTCTGGGAGTTGTTGGAATCATCTATGAATCCAGACCAAATGTGACAGCAGATGCATTTGGTTTGTGCCTGAAATCAGGAAATGCTGTGATTTTAAGAGGTGGCAGTGATTGTATTTTTTCCAACAAGGCGATTGTGAGTGTGCTTCGAAAAGCACTTAACGCCACACAGATTGAGGAAGATGCGGTAATCCTGATTGAAAATACGGATCGTGCAGTGGCACAGGAGATGATGCGGATGAACACGTATATTGATGTGCTCATTCCGAGAGGTGGAGCAGGATTGATCCAAACAGTTGTAAAGAACAGTACAGTTCCGGTTATTGAGACAGGCACGGGCAACTGTCATATATATGTAGATGCGTTTGCAGATCTTCAGATGGCAGTGGAAATCATTGATAACGCCAAGACACAGCGCCTTGGTGTATGCAATGCATGTGAGTCGTTGGTGATTCATGAAGATGTGGCGTGTCAGGTCGTTCCGATGATCTGTGACAGGCTGACGCAAAAGGGAGTTGCAATTCGAGGAGATCAAACTTCGATGGCGATAGACGAAAGAATTACAACAGCATCGGACGATGACTGGGGGACGGAATATTTAGATAAGATGATTTCTCTGAAAGTCGTCTCTTCCATAGATGAAGCAATCGCCCATATCAATACGTATAATACTGGGCATTCGGAATCTATTATTACAGAGAATTATCGAAATGCACTGAAATTTCAGGATGAGATAGATGCAGCGGCAGTGTATGTGAATGCTTCGACGAGATTTACCGATGGATTTGAATTCGGTTTTGGGGCCGAGATTGGAATCAGTACACAGAAACTTCATGCGAGAGGTCCGATGGGATTGGACGCCCTTACGACAACCAAATATATTATTTTCGGAGATGGTCAGATTCGATAAAATGAAAAGAAATACTTGCATAATATGCAAAAATGATGTATACTTATGCAAGTATTTCTTTTATGTATCGTAAAACGTTACTTTGGTAACGTGCGAAAGGTTTGTGTTGCATTTTGCGATGCAAGTGTTAAAATTAGAAAAAAGGAAGAAAGGATGTTGGTTGTATGATCAAAGTGGGAATTATTGGTGCCACCGGCTATGCGGGGGGAGAACTTGTCCGTATTTTAATGGGACATAAACATGCAGAAATCAAGTGGTATGGCTCCAGGAGTTATATTGATAAAAAGTATTGTGAAGTGTATCAGAACATGTTTCAGATTGTTGATGCAGTCTGTATGGATGATAACATGAAAGCGCTGGCAGATGAGGTGGATGTCATATTTACGGCGACACCGCAGGGGCTTTGCGCATCACTGATCGATGAGGAAATCTTGTCCAAAGTAAAAGTCATAGATCTGAGCGCAGATTTCCGTATTAAGGACGTGGAGACGTATGAAAAATGGTATGGGATCGAGCATAAAAGTCCTCAGTTTATCGAGGAGGCAGTGTATGGACTTTGTGAGATCAACCGTGAGGATGTAAAACATGCAAGACTTGTGGCAAATCCGGGATGTTATCCGACATGCTCAACACTGTCAGTTTATCCGCTCGCAAAAGAAGGACTGATTGACATGAGCACGGTTATTATTGATGCAAAATCAGGAACTTCTGGAGCCGGAAGAGGGGCGAAAGTGGATAATCTTTACTGTGAAGTGAATGAGAATATCAAAGCGTATGGGGTGGCTGTTCACCGACATACACCAGAGATTGAAGAACAGCTTGGCTATGCCGCAGGCGAGAACGTACTTTTGAATTTTACGCCACATCTTGTTCCGATGAATCGGGGAATTTTGGTGACGGCATATGCAGCCTTAAAGAAAACAGTGACCTATGAGGAAGTAAAGGCGATTTATGATAAGTATTATCAGAAAGAAAAATTTGTGCGTGTATTGGAAAAAGATGTCTGCCCGCAGACAAAATGGGTGGAGGGCAGCAACTATGTAGATGTGAATTTTAAAATCGATGAGCGGACGAACAGAATCATTATGATGGGAGCGATGGACAATCTTGTAAAAGGTGCGGCAGGTCAGGCGGTACAGAATATGAATCTGATGTTTGGACTGCCGGAGACGACAGGACTTGAGCTTGTTCCGATGTTTCCATAAAACAGTCAGGAGAAGGGTAACATGATTAGACAAATGACGATAGAAGATTATGAAGGTGTCTATGCACTGTGGATGAAGATTCACGGGTTTGGAATCCGGAGTATTGACGATTCGAAAGAAGGGGTCGAACGTTTTTTGAAACGGAATCCAACAACAAGTATTGTCGCAGTGGAGGATGAAAAGATTGTCGGAAGCATCCTGTGTGGACACGATGGAAGAAGGGGATGCCTCTATCATGTATGTGTGGACGAAGCGTATCGGATGCACGGAATCGGACGGAGTATGGTAGTGAAAGCGATGGAGGCATTAAAAGAAGAGAAGATTAATAAAGTATCATTGATTGCGTTTATGGAAAACGATATTGGAAATGCATTTTGGAATGAAATCGGATGGACGAAGCGGGAAGATTTAAATTATTACGAATTTACGTTGAATGAAGCAAATATTACTGCGTTTAATAAATAAAAAGGAGATGTGCATGATGAAGATTGTAAAAGGTGGAGTGACGAAAGCAAAAGGATTTGAGGCGGCAGGTGTCGAGGCAAATATCAAGTATCAGGGACGTACAGATATGGCGATCATTTTCAGCAAAGAGCCGTGTGTGGCGGCAGGAACATTTACGACGAATGTGGCAAAAGCGGCGCCGGTTACATGGGATCAGAAAATTGTAAAGGAAGGCAAAGCGGCACAGGCGATCATTGTAAATTCGGGGATTGCTAATGCCTGCACAGGGGCTGAAGGATACGGATACTGCAAAGATACTGCGGATGCGGCAGCGAAAGAGTTGGGGATTTCGGCAGACAGTGTTCTTCTTGGATCGACAGGAGTCATCGGAAAACAGCTTCCAATTGACCGCATCCAGGCAGGAGTAAAAATGCTTGCAGAGGCGAAAAGTGATACTGTTCAGGCCGGGACAGAGGCTGCAAAAGCAATTATGACGACAGATACCTGTGAGAAAGAGATTGCAGTGGAGATTGAGATTGGCGGCAAGACAGTCACGATTGGCGGAATGGCGAAGGGTTCCGGCATGATTCACCCGAATATGTGTACGATGCTGAGCTTTATCACGACAGATGCTGCGATTTCCAAAACAGCGCTTCAAAAAGCATTGAGTGAGGATGTCGACGATACTTATAACATGATTTCTGTGGATGGAGACACATCTACAAACGATACGGTGCTTGTCATAGCAAATGGAATGGCAGAAAACGAAAAGATTGTGGAAGGAACGAAGGAATACGAGGTGTTTGCAGAGGCGCTTCATGAGATTAATGAATATCTGGCAAAGAAGATTGCAGGAGATGGAGAAGGGGCGACTGCATTATTCGAAGTAAATATTGTCGGAGCACAGACAAAGGAGCAGGCTGTCTTATTAAGCAAAGCAATTGCATGCTCGAATCTGACAAAGACAGCGATTGCGGGACACGATGCGAACTGGGGGCGCATTATCTGTGCGATGGGATACTCAGGAGCACAATTTGATCCAGAGAAAGTGGATTTGTTTTTTGAGAGTGCGGCAGGAAAGATTCAGATTGCAGAAAATGGAACTGCTGTAGATTACAGTGAGGAGAAGGCAACTGAAATTTTATCACAGCCGATTGTGACAGCAACAGCTGACGTTAAGATGGGTGATGCAAAAGCGACGGCATGGGGATGTGATCTGACACACGGATACATTGAAATTAACGCAGATTACAGAAGCTAATAAAGGGAGGAAAACGAAGATGAGTCCAAATATGCAAAAATTCTTAAGTAAAGCGGAGGTGCTGATCGAGGCGCTTCCATATATACAGAGATTTAACCGGAAAATTATTGTCGTAAAATATGGCGGAAGCGCCATGGTGGATGAAGACCTGAAAAGACGTGTCATAGAGGATGTAACCTTATTAAAACTTGTTGGGTTTAAGCCGATTATTGTGCACGGTGGTGGAAAAGAGATCAGCAAGTGGGTGGAAAAAGCAGGGATGAAGCCACAGTTTATCAACGGTCTGCGTGTGACTGATGCCGATACGATGGAAGTTGCTGAGATGGTTCTTGGAAAAGTGAATAAAAGTCTGGTACAACTTGTGGAGTCTCTTGGGGTTCGAGCAATCGGAATCAGCGGAAAAGACGGTGGATTGTTGAAAGTGGAAAAGAAACTGTCAGACGGCGCAGACATCGGATATGTGGGGGAAGTAACGCAGGTAAACGCTGAGATTTTGTACGATCTTTTGGAAAAAGACTTTTTGCCGATTGTATGTCCGGTTGGTCTGGATGATAATTTTGAGACTTATAACATCAATGCAGATGATGCGGCATGTGCGATCGCGCGTGCGATGGAGGCGGAGAAGCTTGCATTTTTGACAGATATCGAGGGAGTTTACAAAGATCCGAAAGATCCTAAGACGTTGATTTCGGAGCTGACGGTAGAACAGGCAGAAACGCTTATGAAAGAGGGCTACATCGGCGGAGGCATGCTTCCAAAGCTGCAAAACTGTATTGATGCGATTGAGAACGGTGTATCCAGAGTGCATATTTTGGACGGCAGAATCCCGCATTGTCTGTTGTTGGAAATCTTTACAAACAAAGGGATTGGAACTGCGATTTTAAAGGATGAAGAAAGTAGGTTTTACCATGAAAAATAGTTATATTGAGACAGCAGAACAATCACTTCTTCATACATATAACCGTTATCAGATTGTTCTGGAAAAAGGAGAAGGCGTCTATCTGTATGACACAGAAGGAAAGAAATATTTAGATTTTGCAGCCGGAATTGCGGTATGTTCCCTTGGATATGGCCATCCTAAATATACAGAAGGTCTGAAACAACAAATGGAGAAGTTGTTACATACGTCCAATCTGTTCTACAGCGTGCCGTCAGCAAAAGCAGCAGAACATCTAAGACAAGTGTCTTGCATGGATCGTGTATTTTTTACAAACAGCGGAACAGAGGCGATTGAAGGGGCGCTGAAAGCTGCCCGAAAGTATGCTTATACGAAACAGAGTGGCCGGTATGAGTTTATTGCGATGAACCATTCCTTTCATGGAAGAAGTATGGGGGCGCTTTCCGTGACAGGTACAGAACAATATAGAAAACCATTTGAACCGTTGGTGGAAGGTGTAAAATTTGCCGATTATAATGATTTGGAAAGTGTGAAAGCACTTCTGTCTGACAAGACCTGTGCGATTATTTTGGAGACAGTGCAGGGGGAAGGCGGGATCTACCCGGCGGAAACCTCTTTTTTGGAAGGGCTTCGAGCGCTTTGCGACGAGCAGGATATTTTGCTTATCTTTGATGAGATTCAGTGCGGTATGGGAAGAACCGGATCTATGTTTGCATGGCAGGGATACGGAGTCAAACCAGATATTATGACGATGGCAAAGGCGATTGGAAACGGTGTGCCGGTAGGGGCATTTGCGATGACGGAGAAGGTCGCAAAGGCTTCGCTGCTCCCGGGAGATCACGGAACGACATACGGAGGAAATCCGCTTGTGTGTGCGGCGGTTGACACAGTGCTTCAGATTTTTGAAGAGGAACATCTGCTGGAGCATGTAAAGGAAGTGAGCGTCTATCTGGAAGAACAGTTAGATCAGCTTGTGAAAGAAAGCAGTGCTGTGAAAGAAAGACGCGGAAAAGGACTTATGCAGGGGCTTGTTTTGGAAAAACCGGTCACAGAAGTGATTCGAAAAGGAATGGAGCATGGGCTTATCACAATCTCTGCAGGAGGTAATGTGCTGCGCCTTGTACCACCGCTAGTGATCACAAAAGAACATGTGGATGAGATGATCGAGAAATTGTCAAAAGCGTTGGAAGAATAAAATTCAGAAGAATAAATAAAAACCCGATTCATTGGACAGACTAAAAGTGAAAAATTTTTAGGAGGGATCTCAATGATTGGGTTTTTTATTGCGTTAGTATCAGGTGCGCTGATGAGTGTACAGGGGGTGTTTAACACACAGGTGACGAAGACGACAGGAATGTGGGTGTCAAATGGATGGGTGCAGCTCAGTGCATTTGCGGTATGTCTTGTGGCATGGTTCATCGCCGGAAGAGACGATGTCATGACGATTGCAAAAGTAGAGCCGAAATATATGTTGCTTGGAGGTGTGATCGGAGCTGGGATTACATGGACGGTTATCAAGAGTATGGAGCAGTTAGGACCTGCAAAGGCGGCTCTTTTGATCGTGATTTCGCAGCTTATCATCGCATATGTCATTGAATTGCTGGGTCTGTTCGGTGTCGATAAACAGCCGGTTGACTGGAGAAAAATCGGTGGTATGGCGCTTGCTTTGATCGGTGTGGCTATCTTTCAATGGGAGCGTTAAAAGATTTCATGGAAATGTAACAAGACTGTAAAAATTTGTTGTAATTTAAAAAGAAATTCGTTACAATAAGAATGTCTAAGCATAGAGGGGTGTCTGTAGTAGTTTATACTATGGAGGGTTTATGCAAAAGATTATAAAAACAAGTATTATATGGATCATTTTTATGTTGGGCTGCTGTGGGTGTCAGAAGAAGGAACAGCCGATACAAGAATTGGAAGAGATTGGATCTGAGAAGTCAGAGACATCCAAAAAAGAAGAGACAAAAGAGAAAAAGAGCATATATGTCTATGTCTGCGGAGCTGTTATGCAGGCAGGTGTATATGAGTTACAACAAGACAGCAGAGTGTATGAGGCGATACAAAAAGCAGGAGGATTTGCAGAGAATGCGGATATATCTGAGATTAATCAAGCCGCGCTTTTGCAGGATGAAGAACAGATTTATGTGCCGGCAGCGGGCAAAGTGGATCATTCATTAAAAGAAGAGGGCGAAGCAGGTGATGCGGGTGGGAAAGTCAATCTGAATACCGCCACAAAAGAAGAATTGATGACACTTGCCGGGATTGGCGAATCCAAAGCGGACAGTATTATAAAATATCGGGAAGAACATGGGAAATTCCAATCCATAGAGGATATTAAGCAGATTGAAGGAATTAAAGACGGTGTCTTTCAGAAAATAAAAGATCTTATTACAGTTTAAATATAGAGGGAGATAAACAATGGGAAAAAGGGTATTAGTTGTAGATGATGAAAAATTAATTGTAAAAGGGATTCGTTTCAGCCTGATGCAGGACGGTATGGAAGTGGACTGTGCCTATGATGGGGAGGAGGCATTGGAACTTGCGAAGAATAACGAATATGATCTGCTCCTTTTAGATGTCATGCTGCCAAAGATGGATGGATTTGCAGTATGCCAGCAGATTCGTGATTTTTCTGATGTGCCGATTGTCATGCTGACTGCAAAAGGAGATGACATGGATAAGATTTTGGGGCTGGAATATGGTGCGGATGATTATATTACAAAACCATTTAACATTTTGGAAGTGAAAGCAAGAATCAAAGCCATTATGAGAAGAACCGGAAGAAAAGAAGAAAAAACGGTAGAAAGTAATGTTTTGGTCAAACATGATATGAAGATCGACTGTGAGAGCAGAAGAGTGTTTATTCAGGAGCGAGAGATCAATCTGACAGCGAAAGAATTTGATCTTTTGGAACTGCTCGCAAAGAATCCGGATAAAGTATACAGCAGAGAAAAGCTGTTGAATCTGGTATGGGGATATGAGTACCCGGGAGACGCAAGAACGGTAGATGTACATATCAGACGTTTGAGAGAAAAAATAGAGAAACATCCAAGTGATCCGAAATATGTATATACGAAGTGGGGAGTTGGTTACTATTTTAGGGGTTAAATGGCAGATTAAAAGTAAACTTATTAAAAGTCTGCGTTCCAGACTTGTTCTGCTCATTATGATTACCAGTATACTTCCGTGTATCGTATTGAAAGAGACGCTTTTGAAGCAGTATGAGGAGAATGCGGTTTCACTAAAAAGTGCTGAAGTACAGAATCAGGGAACGATTCTGTGTAATCAGTTGAGCAGTTCTAATTACTTGGAAGGAACTGCTTCAGAGGCAATCAACTCAGAGATTTTGCAGTTGTCGAATATTTATAATGGGCGAGTGATGGTGATTGACTCAGAATATCGCATTGTGAAGGACACTTTCGGAACAGAAGAAGGAAAGACGATCATCTCCTCTGATGTTGTTCAGTGTTTTGACGGGAAATCGACGAACCATTATGATGCGAAGGAGCGTTATATTGAGGTGACGTCCCCTATTATGGCGGGAAGCGGTAAAGAGATTATCGGAGTTGTTCTCATTAGCATCTCTGCGGATAGTATTTTGGATACATTGGAGATGCTGGAATCAAATGCCAATATTATTTTAGGGATGACAGTATTACTTTTGGTTGTCATAGTATCGTTTCTTTCTAATAAGATGGTCAAACCGTTTGCGAGAATCACTCAGGCGATTGAGGATGTGACAGAAGGGTATGACAATGACTATCTGAAAGAGAATGCCTATACGGAAACGAAACAGATTTCTGATGCGTTTAACAAGATGTTGGGACGTTTGAAGGTATTGGATGACTCTAGACAGGAGTTTGTATCCAATGTGTCGCATGAATTGAAGACGCCGCTTACGTCTATGAAAGTACTTGCAGATTCACTTCTTGCACAGGAGGATGTGCCGGTGGAACTATATCAGGAATTTATGGGAGATATTACAGAGGAGATTGAGCGTGAGAACAAGATTATCAACGATTTACTCTCTCTTGTAAAGATGGATAAGACAGCCTCTGATCTGAATGTAAAACCGGAGAATATTAACGAGTTGGTAGAACGGATATTGAAGCGGGTGCGCCCGATTGCGGCAGTGCGCAATATAGAAGTTGTGTTTGAAAGTTTTCGACCGGTAACAGCAGAAGTCGATGAAGTAAAGCTTTCTCTTGCTATATCGAATTTAGTGGAGAATGCAATCAAGTACAATAAAGAAGATGGGTGGGTACATGTGTCACTCAACGCGGATCACAAATATTTTTATGTGAAGGTTGCAGATTCTGGAATTGGAATACCGGAGGAGTCGATTGAACATATTTTTGAGAGATTTTATCGTGTGGATAAATCGCACTCTAGAGAGATTGGCGGAACAGGACTTGGATTGGCGATTGCGAGAAATGCGATCGTCATGCACCGTGGAGCTGTGAAGGTATACAGTGAAGAGGGGACAGGAACAACCTTTACCGTGCGTGTTCCACTGAACTATATTGTGTAAATGCAGGCGGAGAAAAGGGGAATGACATGAAAAAAAGAATATATGCAGCGGTGTTGTTTCTGTGCATGATACTTGCAAGTGGCTGTACGTCAGGGAAACATATGGAAGATGCGGGAATGTATATTTACTATCTGAATACCGATGATGATGCGTTGGAAAAGCAAGAGTATGAAAACAACTCGGAGAAAGCGGAGACTGTCGTGAAAGATATGCTTAAGGAGCTTAAAAAAGCGCCGGAGTCGATTGAGATGAAGTCGGTATTCCCAAAAGAAGTCAAGGTGGAATCATTCGAGATCAAAGACAATTGTCTGGAATTGCATTTTAATAAAGCATATGAAAAAATGAAAAAGTCAAGGGAAGTACTTTGCAGGGCGGCAGTTGTGCAGACGCTTGTTCAGGTTGATGGCATTGATTTTGTATCTTTTTATGTTGGTGATGACGTGCTGAAAGATCGAGAAGGTATACCGATTGGATTGATGAGTGCGGATGATTTTGTACAAAATACAGGATCTTCTTTGAGCAGTTATCAAGTGACGTCGCTGAATCTTTATTTTTCAAACGAGGATGGAACAAAACTTGTGAGTGAAAAGATTAATGACGTGCATTACAGCAGCAATACCTCTATCGAAAAATTGATTGTGGAACAATTGATGCGGGGGCCGGCATCCAGCAAGGCGCAGGCGACGATCCCGAAGGACACAAAGCTGCTGGGAGTATCTGTAAAAGATGGCATTTGCTATGTGAATCTGGATTCCACATTTTTGACGGAAGGTTATAATCAGAAGCCGGAGGTGGCAATTTACTCGACTGTAAATTCCATTATCGAAAGTGGGAATGCGAGCCGTGTACAGATATTGGTCAACGGTGCAAGTGATGTGACGTATAAGGGAAGTATCCAATTGGATCGTCCCTTGGAATGGAATTCAGAATTAATCGAGGAGAAAAAAGAAGAATGAAAAAAAGACCATTATGTTATGTGTGTCTGGTCTTTTTACTGATAAAAAGCGTGCTCCTGCTTCTGACAGGCGGGCAGTCGGGAGGACTGTCTGCCGATTCTATTTTTCAGGAAGAGAAAGAAAAAGAAGTCATCTTGCAGGGGCAGGTATATCAAAAGACGAGCACATCAAAGATGCAGATCTTATATCTAAAAAACAATTCTATAAACAGTCAAAATGAATCATTTTATGAATCCAAGATAATAGTATATGATAAGACATTTCAAAATATTGCGATTGGGAAAACGGTCAAATTGCGTGGGAAAGCCAATGTGTTTGAAACGGCACACAATCCGGGGAATTTTGACCAAAGGCAATATTATGCAAAACAAAATATTTATGGCATGGTCTGGGGTGAACAGATTATGGAAGTGAGTGGAAAGACTAATCGACTTATGAATTCTCTTTACGGTCTGAAGCAGGCATGGAAGGAGAAGCTGACAGAGACGATGGGTGAAAAAAATGGCGCTGTTTTAAGTGCGATTTTATTGAGTGAGAAGAAGGAGATGGATGCAGAGATCAAGGAGCTGTATCAGAAAAATGGGATAGGACATGTTTTGGCAATTTCAGGACTTCATATATCTTTTATTGGACTGAGTGTGTATCAGATTTTTCGAAAAGTCGGAAGTCCTTATTTTGTTGCCGGGATCGGATCTGGTATACTGCTTTTTCTGTATGTCTTAATGATCGGTTTATCTGTGTCAGTGATACGTGCTGCGATTATGCTTTTACTTCGCATTGGTGCAGATATGACAGGAAGAGTCTATGATATGGCTACTGGATTATTCTTCGCAGGGGCAGTGACTGTTCTTTGGCAGCCATTATACCTTGCAGACGCCGGATTTTTACTCTCATACGGAGCGATACTTGGGATCTTAACCATTCTTCCTGCAATAGAAAAACTGTTCCCGTGCAAATATCAGATTGTGAAAGGGATGTATGCGAGCATAGGCATTAATCTAATGCTGTTTCCGGTGCTTTTGTACTTTTATTTTGAATTTCCACTATATTCACTTTTATTGAATATAGCAGTGATACCGATGATGTCGTGGGTTCTGGGACTTGGACTTATCGGCAGCTTGTTTTTGCCAATCTGTCAGCCGATAGGTATGGTTTTGGTAAAAGTGTGTGGAATATTTTTGGAACTGTTTGAGTGGATGAGTCGATTCGCAGGACGATTGCCGGGGGCGAGAATGGTGTTTGGACAGCCGGCGTGGTGGCAGATCAGTGCTTACTATCTTTTCGTATTTGGGAGTGTTATTCTTGTGTTGAAATGTAACAAAAAAGAATTGTTTCGGTTTCTTAGAAGGAGTGTGTGGTGTGTGTTTCCAATGATTCTGTTTTGGTTTTCCATCGGTCATGGGACAGGAGGAAAGCTTTTCGTGACGGTAATTGATGTGGGACAGGGAGACGGTATTCTGCTTCGAGGACCGAAAAATGGAACTTACCTGATTGACGGGGGAAGCAGTGATGTCGAAGAAGTAGGGAAATATCGGATAGAACCTTTTTTGAAATCACAGGGGATTGGAACTTTAGACTATGTCCTGATCTCGCATGGAGACAGTGATCATTACAGTGGCGTTGAGGAGATGATCACAAGACAGGATGTCGGGGTAGGAATCAAAAACCTTGTGCTTCCGGCAACTTATCAACAAGATGAGGCGTTAACAAAACTCTCAGCACTTGCAAAAAAAGCTGGAATAAGGGTGTTGGTAATTCGTCCCGGCATGAGACTCCAGGAAGGGGATCTTCAGGTGACCTGCATTCAACCAGAGGAGGAGTTCCCAGGGGAAATCGGAAATGCTTCCTCTATGGTACTTGATATCTGTTATCAGAAGTTTGGTATGCTTTGTACAGGTGATGTTGAGGAAAAAGGGGAGGAAATTTTGCTGGAGCAGGTGGAAAAAAAGGTGTATTCGGTGCTGAAAGTGGCACATCACGGGTCAAAAAATTCGACCAAGGAAGAGCTTTTAAAGATAATCCAGCCAAATATTTCGCTAATCTCGGCTGGGAAAGGAAACCGATACGGGCATCCGCATAAAGAGACACTGGAGAGACTGAACGCTATAGACAGTGCGGTTTACAGTACAATTGAAAATGGGGCGATCACATTGAAAAGTGATGGAAATACGCTTTCGATTGTCGGATTTCATTGACATTTCAGAAACTTGCATTTAGACTAAGAGAAGATAAAGTAGATGGAGTGTAGTGAATATGAAAAGTCTGAATGAAGATTTGAAAACCGGACAATTGAAACAGATATATCTTTTGTATGGCGAAGAGGCATATTTAAAAAAACAGTATAAAGACAAGCTGCACTATGCGATTGTTCCACCGGATGATACGATGAATTACGCATACTATGAAGGAAAAGGAATTAACGCGAAAGAAGTCATTGATCTTGCTGAGACGCTGCCGTTTTTTGCAGAGCGCAGGTTGATTATTTTGGAAAACAGCGGATTTTTTAAGAATGCGTCTCCGGAACTTTCGGATTATATCAAGGAACTTCCGGAGACCACTTCTATGATTTTTGTCGAGAGTGAGATCGATAAGCGAGGGAAGCTTTATAAGGCGGTAAAAGATAAAGGAAGGGTCGTGGAGCTCGGACGGCAGGATGAGTCGACACTTCTTCGGTGGATTGCGGGGAGTGTGAGGCGCGAGAATAAGCAGATCACGGAGCAGGTAATTCGGTTCTTTTTGACAAAGGTTGGAACTGATATGGAGAATATCCAAAGGGAACTGGAAAAATTATTCTGCTATACATTGGACAAGTCGGAGATTACCGCACAGGATGTGGAAGAGATCTGTACGACACAGATTACAAATCAGATCTTTGATATGGTCAATGCAGTTGCAGAAAAGCAGCAGAGAAAGGCACTTGATTATTATTATGATCTAGTGGCGCTGAAAGAGCCGCCGATGCGAATTTTGTTCTTGTTGACCAGACAGTTTCGATTGCTTTTGGAAGTTAAGGACATGGACAAAAGAGGATATCCACGAAAAGAGATTGCATCAAAAGTGGGATTGCATCCATTTGTAGTGGGAAAATATCAGGAGCAGGCAAGGGCATTTTCAAGCAAGGCACTTCGTGAAATTATTGAAGACAGCGTGGATATGGAAGAGGCTGTCAAGACGGGGCGGCTGAGTGATATGCTTGGGGTAGAGTTGTTTATAATGAAGTATTCCGCAAAATAATGTTTTTATAGTGGAATCCCGTTTGAAATTACGTTATAATAAAAAATTGTGAGAAAGTAATAGTTGGAGGAATAACAGTGGCAGGAATAGATCAGAGTAAAATACGAAATTTTTGTATTATTGCGCATATTGACCATGGAAAGTCAACATTGGCAGACCGGATCATTGAGAAGACCGGATTATTGACAAGCCGTGAGATGCAGTCTCAGGTGCTTGATAACATGGAATTGGAACGTGAGCGTGGAATTACGATAAAAGCACAGACGGTTCGTATTGTATATAAGGCAAAAGATGGTGAAGAATATATATTTAATTTAATTGATACTCCGGGGCATGTGGATTTCAATTACGAAGTTTCCCGAAGCCTTGCGGCGTGTGATGGGGCGATTCTTGTCGTGGATGCGGCACAGGGAGTAGAGGCGCAGACATTGGCAAATGTATATCTGGCATTGGATCATGATTTGGATGTTGTGCCGGTGATTAATAAGATCGACCTTCCAAGTGCGGATCCGGAACGGGTGATAGAAGAGATTGAGGATGTCATCGGAATCGAGGCGGAAGATGCACCGCGTATTTCTGCAAAAACAGGATTGAATATCGAAGATGTACTAGAGCAGATCGTGGCAAAGATTCCGGCGCCGACGGGAGATCCGAAGGCTCCGCTTCAGGCGTTGATTTTTGACTCTCTGTATGATTCCTATAAGGGAGTTATTGTGTTTTGTCGTATCAAAGAAGGAACGGTGAAAAAAGGGACATCGATTCAGATGATGGCGACAGGAGCGAAGGCAGAAGTTGTGGAAGTTGGATATTTTGGAGCGGGACAGTTCATTCCTTGCGAGGAATTAAGTGCGGGAATGGTTGGATATATTACCGCCAGTCTGAAAAATGTGAAAGATACTCGTGTTGGTGATACCGTGACAGATGCGAACAGACCTTGCAAAGAACCTCTTCCGGGATATAAAAAGGTGCAGCCGATGGTATATTGCGGACTCTATCCGGCAGATGGAGCGAAATATCAGGATTTGAGAGATGCGCTGGAAAAACTGCAGCTCAATGACGCCGCACTTCAGTTTGAGCCGGAGACATCGATTGCACTTGGATTTGGTTTCCGATGTGGTTTTTTAGGATTGTTGCATTTGGAAATTATTCAGGAGCGTTTGGAGAGAGAGTACAATCTGGATCTTGTGACAACCGCTCCGGGCGTTATTTACAAAGTTTATAAGACAAATGGAGAAGTGATTGAACTGACAAATCCGTCGAATCTTCCGGATCCGGCTGAAATCGATTATATGGAAGAGCCGGTTGTGAAAGCTGAGATTATGGTTACGTCTGAATTTATCGGAGCGATCATGGATCTTTGCCAGGAACGTCGAGGGATTTATCAGGGAATGGAGTATATCGAAGAGACAAGAGCAGTGCTTAGCTACATTCTTCCTTTGAATGAGATTATTTATGATTTCTTCGATGCGTTGAAATCGCGTTCCAGAGGATATGCGTCATTTGATTATGAGATGGCAGGATATGAACGGTCAGAACTTGTGAAATTGGATATTCTTATTAATAAAGAAGAAGTCGATGCATTATCTTTTATTGTCCATAGTGGGACTGCATACGAACGTGGACGTAAGATGTGTGAAAAATTAAAAGAAGAGATTCCAAGACAGCTGTTTGAGATTCCGATTCAGGCGGCAATTGGAAGCAAAGTCATCGCGCGGGAGACAGTGAAGGCGATGCGAAAAGACGTGCTGGCAAAATGCTACGGTGGTGATATTTCCCGTAAGAGAAAGCTTTTGGAAAAGCAAAAAGAAGGGAAGAAGAGAATGCGTCAGGTTGGAAACGTAGAGATTCCGCAGAAAGCATTCATGAGCGTGTTGAAACTAGATGATAAATAGTAATTGGGGACGTAGTAAAATTGAATTTTACTACGTCCCCAATTAAATGTGACCCTGTCCCTTTTTGGAGGTGGATAATGAAAAACGAACTGGAATTGTATCTTCATATTCCGTTTTGTGTAAGGAAATGTGCCTACTGTGATTTCCTTTCAAGCCCGGAAAATGTGGAAACAATAGAAAATTATGTGGAGGCACTGATAAGAGAGATCAAAGCTTACCAAGCCCTGTCCCTAAATGACATAGTAGTGACTATTTTTTTGGGCGGAGGTACGCCGTCTGTTTTAGAAGGAAATCAAATGGAGCGAATTTTTGAGGCGTTACATGAGGTGTTTGAGATTGCAGAAGATGCAGAGATTACAGTGGAGGCAAATCCTGGAACCGTGACACAAGAGAAGCTGTCTGCCTATCGAAAACTTGGTATCAATCGTATCAGTTTTGGTTTACAGTCGGCAGACAATGGAGAATTGAAGCTGCTTGGAAGAATCCATACATATGAGCAATTTTTGGAAAGCTATGAGATGGCAAGAACGGCAGGATTCACGAATATCAACATAGATTTGATTTCGGCAATTCCAAAGCAGACAGTAAGAAGCTGGGAAGAGACACTAAAGCGAATTATACGCCTCAAGCCGGAACATATTTCGGCATATAGTTTGATTATTGAAGAGGGCACGTCATTCGCAAAACTGTATGGAGAAGGCAGCCCACTGGAGAGAGATCTTCCAAGTGAGGAGGAAGAGCGTCTCATGTATGAAAAGACCGAAGAAATATTAGGCGAAAATGGATATCATCGTTATGAGATTTCCAATTATGCAAAAGAGGGAATGGAATGTCGGCATAATTTAGGATACTGGGAACGGAAAAATTATCTAGGACTCGGACTTGGAGCGTCGTCTTTATTAGATAACAGACGTTATAGTAATACTGAGAATCTAAGAGAATATACAGAGTGTGCAGGACAGCCAGAGAAGATCAGAAAAAACACAGAGCATCTGACGGAGGAAGAGCAGATGGAAGAATTTATTTTTTTAGGACTTCGGAAGATGAATGGCATTTCAGAACAGGCTTTTTGGAATTGTTTCCAAAAAACAATTTGGGACTGCTACGGAGAAAATATCAGGAAAGTCATGGAAAAAGGTTTGTTAAAGCAACGGGAAGGCTGTTTAAGTCTGACAAAAAAAGGAATCGATGTGAGTAACTATGTATTTGCAGAAATACTATATCAATAAAAATGCTGATTACATGAGGGAGGAAGCAAAAAATGACATACGAAGAATTATTAGAAAACTCAAGACCAGAGATGGGAAAATATTGTAAGGCATGTCCGGTATGTAACGGGAAGGCGTGTGGGAACCAGATGCCGGGACCGGGAGCAAAAGGTGTGGGAGATACGGCAATTCGCAATTATGAAAAATGGAAGGATATCCGTATTAATATGGATACACTCTGCACAAATAAGAAGGTAGATACAAGTCTCAATATTTTTGGAAAATCATTCAGATATCCGTTTTTTGCGGGGCCGGTCGGAGCGGTAAATCTACACTATGGAGAAAAATATAATGATGCATCTTACAATGAGGTGCTGGTTTCGGCTTGTGCTAAGGCGGGGATTGCTGCTATGACAGGTGATGGAGTCAATGCAGATGTGATGAAATGTGCGACAGAGGCAATCAAAAAATCAGCAGGCATTGGAATTCCGACTGTAAAACCTTGGAATTTGGAAACGGTTAAAGAAAAAATGAGATTAGTAGAAGATTCCGGGGCATTTGCTGTTGCAATGGACGTGGATGCGGCGGGACTTCCATTTTTGAAAAATATGACTCCGCCGGCAGGAAGAAAATCCGTGGAAGAGTTACATAAAATTGCGGCATCAACCCGCGTCCCGTTTATTGTGAAAGGAATCATGACTGTGAGAGGAGCACTGAAAGCAGAGGCAGCAGGAGCAGATGCGATCGTCGTGTCAAATCATGGAGGACGTGTGCTGGATCAATGTCCGGCTACAGCAGAAGTTTTGGAAGAGATTGCAAAAGCGGTGAAGGGAAAAATGAAGATTTTCGTGGATGGAGGAATCCGATCCGGTGTGGAGGTGTTTAAAGCATTGGCACTTGGTGCAGACGGTGTGATTATCTGTCGCCCATTTGTAACGGCTGCGTACGGAGGAGGCGCAGACGGAGTGCAATTATATATAGAAAGAATCGGTTCAGAGCTTGCGGATACGATGGCAATGTGTGGAGCAAATAGTTTAAAAGAAATTACAAAGGATATGATATGGCGATGAAAAAGACAACATTAATGACGGAGGGAAATATTTGGAAACAGATTCTGTTCTTTTCCATTCCTTTGATTTTGGGAAATCTGCTTCAGCAGCTTTACAATACGGCAGATTCCATTATTGTAGGAAATTTTGTGGGAAGTGAGGCGTTGGCTGCAGTCGGTTCCAGTGGCTCGCTGATCAATCTTTTGATATCGTTCTGCATGGGAGCGTCTGCGGGTGCCGGAGTAGTCATTGCCCAGTATTATGGTGCGAACGACAAAAAGAGAGTGCAGGATGCAGTGCATACAACATTGGCGATTGCAGTGGTGACAGGAGCAATCCTGTCTATTGTAGGAATAGTGGCAAGTCCGCTGCTCTTGCAGTGGATGGGAACTCCGAAGGTGGTTATGCCGAATTCGGTTCTGTATCTGCGGATTTTCTTCGGAGGACTTGTGTTCAATGTGATTTACAATATGGCAGCTGGAATTTTAAATGCAGTCGGCAATTCCAAACGTTCCTTGGTTTATCTGGCAATCGCATCTGTTTCCAATATCGTATTGGATCTTGTGTTTGTCATGGGATTGCATATGGGTGTGGCAGGTGTTGCCATTGCAACAGATATCAGTCAGGTGTTGTCAAGCATTTTCATCCTACGTTTTTTGACACGTGTAGATGAACCATATCGTGCGGAACTGAAAAAGATAAGATGGGATGTCCCGATGGCAAACCGTATCATCAAAATCGGTTTGCCGACCGGAATTCAGAACATGGTCATTTCGTTCTCAAATGTACTGATTCAGTCTAGCGTGAATGGATTTGGAGCGAAAGCGATGGCTGGATTTGCGGCTTATATAAAAGTAGACGGATTTAATATTCTTCCGGTGATGAGTTTTAGTATGGCTGCAACTACATTTACCGGACAAAATATCGGTGCTGGCAAGATTGACCGTGTAAAGAAAGGAATGTGGGTAACTCTTTGCATGGGAATTGTTTATACAATCGTGACGGGAGTGCTGCTGCTTAGTTTCTCACACCAGATCATTGGCGTATTTACAAAAGATGCAGATGTAATTTATTTTGGGACATTGGCGATGTGGTATTTCTGTCCGTTCTATTCACTGCTGAGCATCATGCATGAGATGGCGGGAACCATTCGTGGAACCGGCAAAACAATTCCGCCGATGGCAATCATTTTATTCTCGCTCTGCATTTACAGAGTGTTGTGGGTACAGCTTGTAGTTCCGCACTTTGACAGTATCCGTGGAGTTTACATAGCATATCCGATTTCCTGGGCAATCGGGGCAGCTTTGATGGTGCTGTATGCGTGGAAAGGGAAATGGATTCCGGGAAAAGAAGGATAGATGTGGGCGTGGCGATATCATAGAGGTGAAACAGTTTGGCCATACACAAAGTCTGCAAAAAATGTAAAAAAAATATAAACTAGGTTGACAAACGAAAACCGGAGTGTTATCTTAATAATCGTAAGGTGTTAGCACTCAAAAGAATAGAGTGCTAATAGTAAAAACCGAGAAGGAGGGTGGACATGAAATCGAATCATGAATTAGATGATCGTAAGATGAAGATTTTGCAGACGATCATCAAGACATATTTGGAGACAGGTGATCCGGTTGGTTCCAGAACAATTTCCAAATACACAGATTTGAATTTAAGCTCAGCGACTATTCGCAATGAGATGGCGGATTTGGAAGATTTGGGATACATCATGCAGCCTCACACATCGGCAGGTCGTATTCCATCAGACAAAGGATATCGGTTGTATGTAGATATGCTGATGGAAGAAAAAGAGCAGGAAGTTACAGAAATGAAAGAACAGATGCTTGTGAAGGCAGACAAGATGGATCAGCTTTTAAAGCAGGCGGCAAAAGTTTTGGCAGCCAACACGAATTACGCGACGATGATTTCCGCTCCGACATATAATAGAAACAAATTAAAATTCATTCAATTATCGCAGGTTGATGAGAATCAGATTATTGCAGTCATTGTCATGGAGGGAAACATCATTAAGAATAAGATTGTGACTGTTTCAGAAACACTGAGCAATGAGACCTTACTAAAGCTTAACATGCTTCTGAATACGAACCTCAATGGAATGGCAATCGAGGAGATCAACTTAGGGATGATCGCAAGATTAAAAGAGCAGGCAGGGATTCACAGTGAAGTGATCAGCGATGTTCTTGATGCGGTGGCAAATACCATTCAGCTTGACAACGATTTGGAAATCTATACAAGCGGTGCAACGAATATTTTTAAATATCCGGAACTGAGCGACAATCAAAGCGCACAGGAGATTATCAGTGCCTTCGAGGAAAAGCAACAGCTCGCAGAGCTTGTGACACAGACACTTTCCAGTCAGGAGAACAAAGGAATTCAAGTCTATATCGGCAATGAAACACCGGTACAGACAATGAAGGACTGCAGTGTCGTGACAGCGACCTATGAATTGGGAGAGGGAATGCAGGGAACGATAGGAATTATCGGACCAAAGAGAATGGATTATGAAAATGTAATGACAACGCTGAAGACTCTGATGGTAGAGTTGGATGCAATATTCCATAAAGAACATTAGAAAGGTGGAACGATCCATTGGAAAAAGAATTTAGCAAAGAAGAGATGGTAAAAGAAGCCGTGGAGGAAGCGAAAAAAGCGGCTAAAGAGCAGCAGACAGAGATGGAAGAGACATCAGAAGAGGTAACTGACGAAGAACTTGCGGAAGAGAAAGATTCAGAAGCAGGGGAAGACGGTGCAGAAAAGAAAGACAAAAAGTTATTCAAACGCAAACCGAAAAAAGATAAAAAGGATGAGCAGATTGAAGAACTTACTGATAGACTGACAAGACAGATGGCAGAATTTGATAATTTCCGCAAGCGTACAGAGAAAGAAAAATCAGCGATGTATGAAGTTGGAGCAAAAGATATTATCGAAAAGATATTGCCGGTGATCGACAATTTTGAGAGAGGTCTTAGCGCAGTGACAGAAGAACAAAAGGATGATTCTTTTGTGACAGGTATGGAGATGGTCTACAAACAGATCATGACAACGCTCGACGGAGTCGGGGTAAAAGTAATTGAGGCAGTAGGACAGGAATTCAATCCGGATCTTCACAATGCAGTGATGCATGTGGAGGACGAGGAAGCAGGTGAGAATATCATCGTAGAAGAATTCCAAAAAGGATACACTTATAGAGACAGTGTCGTAAGACACAGTATGGTAAAAGTAGCAAACTAAACCTAGAGCACTTAGCAAGGTGTTTTCGAGCTTAGTGCGAAGGTTGTCCGAAGGAACTTGGCGAGGTATTTCACGGGCCTAGTGAATCGGACTTCCTTATAAAAACCAAGAAAATGGAGGACAAAATCATGGGAAAAATTATTGGTATTGACTTAGGAACAACAAACAGCTGTGTAGCAGTTATGGAAGGTGGACAGCCAACTGTTATCGCCAACACAGAAGGTGCAAGAACAACACCATCGGTAGTAGCATTTACAAAGACAGGAGAACGTCTTGTAGGAGAACCTGCAAAACGTCAGGCGGTTACAAACGCTGACAAGACAATCTCTTCTATTAAAAGAGAGATGGGTACAGATCACAAAGTATCTATCGATGATAAAAAATACTCTCCACAGGAAATTTCAGCAATGATCCTTCAGAAACTGAAAGCAGATGCAGAAGGGTATCTTGGAGAAAAAGTATCAGAAGCAGTTATCACAGTACCGGCTTACTTTAATGATGCTCAGCGTCAGGCAACAAAAGATGCTGGTAAAATTGCAGGTCTTGATGTAAAACGTATCATCAACGAACCAACAGCAGCAGCACTTGCGTATGGTCTTGACAACGAAAAAGAACAGAAGATTATGGTATATGACCTTGGTGGTGGTACATTCGACGTATCTATCATTGAGATTGGTGACGGCGTTATCGAAGTATTATCTACAGCCGGAGACAACAGACTTGGTGGAGATGACTTTGACCAGAAGATCACAGATTACATGTTAGCAGAGTTCAAACGCATGGAAGGTGTGGATCTCTCTACAGATAAGATGGCGCTTCAGAGATTAAAAGAAGCAGCAGAAAAAGCGAAAAAAGAACTTTCATCTGCAACTACAACAAATATCAACCTGCCATTTATCACAGCGACAGCAGAAGGTCCAAAACATTTTGATATGAACCTTACAAGAGCAAAATTTGATGAATTGACACATGACTTGGTAGAGAGAACAGCAGAACCTGTTACAAGAGCATTGTCAGATGCAGGTCTTACAGCTTCTGAATTAGGTCAGGTATTGTTAGTCGGTGGTTCTACACGTATTCCGGCAGTACAGGATAAAGTAAAACAGCTTACAGGAAAAGAGCCAAGCAAATCCTTAAACCCAGATGAATGCGTTGCTTTAGGAGCTTCTGTTCAGGGTGGTAAATTAGCAGGAGATGCAGGTGCAGGCGACATTCTTTTACTTGATGTAACTCCACTTTCATTATCTATTGAGACAATGGGTGGTATTGCTACAAGATTGATTGAGAGAAATACAACAATCCCTACAAAGAAGAGTCAGATTTTCTCTACAGCAGCCGACAATCAGTCAGCAGTAGATATCAATGTCGTACAAGGTGAAAGACAGTTTGCAAGAGATAACAAATCTCTCGGCCAGTTCAGACTTGACGGTATTGCTCCGGCTCCACGTGGAATTCCTCAGATTGAAGTTACATTTGATATCGATGCAAACGGTATTGTAAATGTATCCGCAAAAGATTTGGGAACAGGAAAAGAGCAGCACATTACGATTACAGCAGGATCCAACATGTCAGATTCGGATATCGACAGAGCTGTAAAAGAAGCTGCTGAGTTTGAAGCACAGGACAAAAAACGTAAAGAAGCAATCGACGCAAGAAACGATGCAGATGCAATGATCTTCCAGACAGAGAAAGCACTTTCAGAAGTTGGAGATAAGATTGATGCAACAGAAAAGGCAGCTGTAGAAGCGGATATTCAGGCACTGAAAGATACTTTGGCAAAATCAAATCCAGAAGAGATGACAGATGCTCAGGTAGAGGAGATTAAAGCTGGTAAAGAAAAACTGATGGCAAGTGCACAGCAGTTATTTACAAAGATGTATGAACAGGCTGGGGCCGCAGCAGGTGCAGCAGGGGCTCAAGGAGGACCAACACCAGAAGCAGGTCCGGCACCGGAAGGATTTAACGGAGACGATGTTGTAGACGGCGATTACAAAGAAGTCTAGAGCGCTTAGGCGAAGAATGTTCGAGCGAGCTTAGCGAGATGAATAGGGTTCTGCGGAATTTGATTAAAATCAGGTTTCGCAGAACTTCCTTATGAAAAAATAGAAAGGTTAAAAAGTTATGGCTGAAACGAAGAGAGATTATTATGAAGTGCTTGGCGTTGACAGAAATGCAGATGATGCAGCATTGAAAAAAGCGTATCGGGCATTGGCCAAAAAATACCATCCGGATATGAACCCGGGAGATAAGGAAGCTGAGAAGAAATTCAAAGAGGCATCAGAAGCGTATGCCGTACTTAGTGATGCTGAAAAACGTCGTCAATATGATCAGTTTGGTCATGCGGCATTTGAAGGCGGGGCAGGCGGAGCTGGTGGCGGCTTCGGCGGTTTCGATTTCAATGGTGCGGATTTTGGAGACATTTTCGGAGATATTTTCGGAGATTTGTTCGGAGGAGGTCGCCGTGGAGGTCGTGCTGGCAATGGACCGATGCAGGGGGCAAATATCCGAAAAGGTGTAAGGATTACATTTGAAGAAGCTGTATTCGGATGTGAAAAAGAATTGGAAGTGGTCATCAAAGACCCATGTACAACATGTAACGGAACAGGTGCAAAACCTGGAACTTCTCCGGAGACTTGCCCAAAATGTGGTGGAAAAGGTCAGGTTGTATATACTTCTCAGTCCTTCTTTGGAACCGTACAGAATGTACAGACTTGTCCGGATTGTCATGGAACAGGGAAGATTATCAAAGAGAAATGTTCTGATTGTGCGGGAACAGGTTATGTGGCAAGCAAAAAGACGATACAGGTATCCATTCCGGCAGGTATCGATAATGGACAAAGTATCCGAATCCGTGGAAAAGGAGAACCGGGAACAAACGGTGGTCCAAGAGGCGATCTGCTGGTAGAAGTAACGGTATCTAGACATCCTGTTTTTGGACGTCAGGATATGCATATTTTCTCTACTGCGCCGATTTCATTTGCGCAGGCGGCACTCGGTGGAGATGTGCGCATTAAGACGGTGGATGGGGATGTTCTATATAATGTAAAACCAGGAACAAAGACAGACACAAAAGTACGTCTCAAAGGAAAAGGTGTACCATCGCTTCGCAACAAACAGGTTCGAGGAGATCACTATGTGACACTTGTCATCCAGACACCAGAGAAATTGAGTGCGGAAGCGAAAGAAGCGCTTCGTAAATTCGATGCACTGACTGGAAACACATTGAATCAGGATATCGATTCCGAGAAGACGGATAAGAAAAAAGGAAAGAAAAAAGGATTTATGGATAAATTAAAAGAGTCCTTTGAAGATTAGTGAGGAGGTACGTAAGTACCTCCTTATTTTAGTGGGCGGTCAGGACGACGACAGTACGTGCCCCGATCAGATAATCATTGTCGACATGGGACATCTGTTCCTTTTCAAACGTGCATCCGCCAGTGTCTGACAGGGAGGTGTCCACAGCAAGATGCCATTGCAGCGGTTCCGGAAGCTTTGGCAAATGGATGAGAATAGACTCCCAATAGGGATTGACAGCGAGGTAGACAATGTCTTCAAAGTCCTGTTTTTCATCGTGACCGGCGAACATGGTGCATACTATTTTGGAATCCTGAGTGAAATTATCATCCCATGGCGTGGCACCGTGCTGGCTGATTGGTGGAAATCCGCAGTGGCTTTGTGCGATGCTTTTTCGTATCGCCGGGTGATTGCGGCGAAAATGAATCATATATTTACAAAATTCAAAGATATCTCGATGAGTATCGAGTAATTTCCAGTCAAGCCAAGAGGTCAAATTGTCTTGACAATAGGGATTGTTGTTGCCAAACCGGGTGTCACAGAATTCATCGCCGGATAAGAACATAGGAGTCCCACGGCTGCACATCAATACAGCGAAAGCATTTTTGATCATACGGTAGCGGAGTTTTAAAATCAAAGGATCTTTTGTGTCGCCCTCTGCGCCGCAGTTCCAGCTCCGGTTGTCGTCGCTGCCGTCTGTGTTGTTCCAGCCGTTTGCTTCGTTGTGCTTGTGATTGTATGAGTACAAATCATATAATGAAAAACCATCATGACAGGTGATAAAGTTGATAGAGGCATTTGTTCCACGTTCAAATGGATTGTATAGATCGCTGGACCCGGAAATTCGAAGTGCAGCTTCCGGCGCTTTCCAGTACCCTCCTTTTAGAAAGTCGCGCAGATCGTCCCGGTACTTTCCGTTCCATTCCGACCAACGCTTCCAGGAAGGGAAATTTCCTACCTGATAGAGACCGCCTGCATCCCATGCTTCCGCAATCAATTTCACATCACCGAGAATCGGATCAAAAGCGAGTGTCTGCAAAAGAGGAGGCTTATCCATCGGAGTTCCATCTTCATTGCGACCAAGTATTGAGGCAAGATCAAAACGAAAACCATCCACCCGGTATGTCGTAACCCAGTATCGCAGACATTCCACAATCATCTGTTGGACAACCGGATGATTGCAGTTGACGGTATTTCCACAACCACTGAAATTATAATAGTTTCCATCCGGAGTGAGCATGTAATACACATTATTGTCAATCCCCTTGAAGGAGAAAAACGGTCCATCTTCATTGCCCTCGGCAGTATGATTGAATACGACATCCAGGATGACTTCAATACCGTTTTCTTTGAGTGTCTTTATCAGTTGCTTTAATTCTGTACCGACATGATTGTATTCTCTGTCAGATGCGTAGCTTGTATTTGGCGCAAAAAAGCTGACTGTGTTGTAGCCCCAGTAATCAAGCAGTTCCCTTCCATCAATCACACGGTGATCCCGCATCTCATCAAATTCAAAAATGGGCATCAGCTCGACTGCATTGATTCCAAGTTCTTTCAAATATGGGATTTTCTCCATAATTCCGTGAAATGTGCCGGGATGCGCAACACCGGAAGAAGCATCTTTTGTAAAACCGCGTACATGCATTTCGTAAATGATCAAATCTTCCATGGGGATAATCGAAGGTTTGGTAATTCCCCAGTCAAAATTGTTTTTCACAACCCTGCCCCGGTATCCAAGAAATGCATCCGGTTTTTGTCCCCATTCACTTTGTCCGACAACAGCTTTGGCATACGGATCCAGAAGTGGTTTGTGTTTATCAAATAGAAGACCTTTTTTCTTATCATAAGGACCGTCAAGACGAAAAGCATATTGAAAATCTTCCACATCAAGGTCAAATACAATCATGGAAAAAACATTTCCGATGCGGTAGTTGTCAGGGTATTTTAAAATAGCAAATGGTTCTTTTGCATAAGGCTCATAAAGCAGAAGTTCGCAAGAAGTGGCACCTTGTGAGTGGATGGTAAAACATACGCCGTCAGAAAGTGCGGTTGCTCCATTTATATCAAAGAATCCGGGGCGAATTCGAAACCCCTCTAAAGTATCAAGAGGAACCATGTGGTCTGAGTGTATCATTGATTTTTGCATAAGTCGTCCTCCTTTGTCTGAAATTGAGTTGTCTAACAATATGACTATATTGTAGCATAATTTTAGAGAATAAACAAAATAAAAATAAATAGTACAAGAGTGGTGTTTGTGTTAAAATAGAACTCAAAGAAAGCGTGGCACACTGAAGATGTGTATCACAATTTCAAGGTGCAAATTATAGAAATAAGGAGAATAGAGATGTTACTATTAAATAAGAAAGATATTGAAAAGTCAGTTGATCTGGACGGAATGATGGATCAGATCGAGGAGGCATATAAGATCTTTGAATCGGGAGCTTACTATATGCCGCCAAGACCGACAGTGGAGTATGATAATAAGACACTGATTTACATGCCGTGTTATACCAAAGACAGTTTGGGGACAAAAATGCTTACGATTTTTCCGGAAAATGCAAGTCTTGGACTTCCGTCAATTGATGGGCTGGTGTTGATGAATGATCCAAAGACAGGAAAACCGCTGGCGATTTTGGATGGACAGACAGTGACGGCATACCGAACAGGAGCTGTCGGCGGAGTCGGTATCCGGCATTTGTCGAGAAAAGATTGCCACACGGTCGGAATTGTAGGCGCAGGCGTACAGGGATTTCATCTGGCGCTGTATGCATGCAAGGCGAGAGAGATCCACACTGTCTATGTGTTCAATCACAGTGGACGGGACTTGACAGATTATCTGGCACGTTTAGAAAAAGCGATTGATAATCCAGGGACAAAAGTGGTACAATGTAATACGGTGGAGGAACTGGTGCGAAGCAGCGAAATTATCTGTACTGCAACACCATCTGAGAAGGCAGTGCTGCCAAATGATAAAGAGCTGTTAAGTGGAAAATGCATTATTGCAATCGGTTCTTATACACCGACAATGCGCGAGATTCCAGATGTTGTATTTGAGCTGGTGGATGACGTTTATGTGGAACTGGAATATGCATGTGAAGAGAGCGGGGACTTAAGTCAGCCGCTGGCAGACGGGATTCTGACAAAAGACAGAGTTCGGTATATGCATGAACTGATTGATTCAGACATAGATGAAGATGCACTTACTCAAAAGACAACATATTTCAAGTCAGTCGGTATGGGGCTGTTTGATGTGTGTATAGCACAGAGATTAATGGACGATGCCAATCAGAAAGGAATCGGGCAGCAGATTGAGTTTTAAGTAACAGTTCGGCTAATTTGAGTTTTAGCAGTTGAACGGTTACAAATGATGAGATAAAGGAGACAGGATTATGAAAGTAGTAGCAACAGAAAAAGCACCAAAAGCATTGGGACCATATTCACAGGGATATGTACATAACGGTATTTTTTATTCAGCAGGGCAGATTCCAATCAATCCTGAGACAGACACTGTGGAGGCAACAGATATTGCAGGACAGACAGAGCAGGTGTGCAAGAACTTTGCAGCTGTGTTGGAAGCAGCTGGAACTTCATTTGACAAAGTTTTAAAGACAACATGTTTCTTGAGCGACATGGGAGACTTTGCAGCATTCAATGAAGTGTATGCAAAATATTTTACATCAAAGCCTGCGAGAAGCTGTGTGGCAGTTAAGACATTACCAAAAAATGTGCTTTGTGAAGTGGAACTAATCGCAGTTGTAGAAGAATAGGAAGGAAATCAAGATGGCAGAACAGGAAAATAACGGAGCATGCTCTTCTGAGAGCTGTTCTGGCTGTGCACACGCAGATTCTTGTGCGAGCAAGAAAGTAGATATGACAGTGCCGGCAAATGAATACACACATGTTAAAAAAGTAATCGGTGTGATCAGTGGAAAAGGCGGAGTTGGAAAATCGATGGTTACAGCCTCGCTTGCAAGACTTATGAGAGAGCAAGGTTATTCGGTGGGGATCTTAGATGCAGATATCACAGGTCCATCTATTCCGAAGATGTACGGAATCCATGAGCACGCAATGGGAACAGAAGTTGGAATGTTTCCGTGTATTGCAAAAGATGAGACAAGAATTATGTCTGTCAATCTTTTGCTGGACAGTGAGGACACACCGGTGATTTGGAGAGGACCGGTCATTGCAGGTGTTGTAAAACAGTTCTGGAATGAAGTACTCTGGGGAGATTTGGATTACTTATTCGTAGATATGCCACCGGGAACAGGGGATGTGCCATTGACAGTGTTCCAGTCTTTGCCGGTAGATGGAGTGGTCATCGTGACATCGCCGCAGGATCTTGTTCAGATGATTGTGAAAAAGACCTACTATATGGCAAAACAGATGAATATTCCGATTATCGGAGTTGTTGAAAATTACAGTTACTTGGAATGTCCGGATTGCGGAAAGAAACTCTCTGTATTCGGAGAAAGCCATATTGATGAGATTGCAAAAGAACTTGGCATGAGTGTACTTGGGAAAATGCCAATCGATCCGAAGCTTGCTGAGATGGTGGAAGCAGAGAAATTCTATGAAGTGAAAAATGAATATTTGAAAGATGCAGTGGAAAGACTGCAGTAGAAAAGAAGACGTATGAGAGAGAATCTTGTGCGTCTTTTTTGAATGAAGTGCAAAATGTTGAAAAAAATGACAAAATATCGGCAGGTTTTGTGCTTTTTGTTGACGTAAAAAGTGTGGAAATGTATAATTATGGATAGTAATATATAATGAAATGAAGAAAATAGGAATGAGGGAGTACGATGAAACTTAAAGTTAGGATACAGGACTGTCATCTCATAGTAAGAGTCAGAATGGCTTTGCAGGAAAAAGTGGATGAAAAGGAGTTAGATCGTTTTTTGCGTACATATATGCGAGGTTTTATGAAGCCTCAAATAGTGAAAAGAAAGCAAATAGAATATACAGGACCGGTTGGAATTAGTTTATATGAGCGATTGAAAAAGCCGATTTCAAAAAGAGATTTTTTCTTTGTGCTAGAGCACACAGTTGTGGCGATTCAAAAACTTAAAATGAATCAGTTCTCAATTGAAAATGTGATTTTAAATTTACAGAATGTATTCATAAATGAAGTAACGAAAGAAGTCCAGTTCATATATTTGCCAATGGATGGAAAATTACAAAATGGAACACTGATGGAATTTGTAGAAGCAATTGTGTATTCGGCAATTCCTATGCCTGAACAGGATTCGGAATACATTTCAAAATTTATTTATTTCTTCAAGGGAATAAAAGGGTTTGATTCGGAAAAAATTGAACGCTATATTGCAAGAGAAGATCGAAGTGTTGTAAATACAATCAAAAAATATAATATGGGTCAAAGTGGATTTATGACAGATAAACAACAGCATTATTACGAGCATTATGATAAAGAAGTTGATTGGGATGATGAACCTACAGGACTTTTACAGGAACAAGAGACGGGAATTCTAGAAGAAGATGTGGAGACACAAATGTTGTGGGAAGAAGAAACAGGATTATTAAGTGATGGAGAGGAAACTGCATTGCTAAATGAGAATGATTTAGGAGATCAAAAGATAAAATTCCCTACTTTGTTTAGGATATTGACAGAAGAAACAATAAAAATCAACAAACCTGTATTCAGACTTGGTAAAGAAAAGAGTTATGTGGATTACTTTGTGACAAACAACAATGCGGTTAGTAGAAGTCATGCAGATATTGTCACAAGAGGAGAACAGTATTTTGTAATTGATTTAAATTCTAAAAATCGAACTTTTATTAATGATGAACCATTACCGGCACAGTGTGAGACAGAGATTAAAGATGGAGATCGATTAAAACTAGGAAATGAGGAATTTATTTTTATGAATAGTTAGAATGATGATTTATTATACTAGGAGGAAGCAATATATGAAATTTAAAATAACAGTTGATAGCGATGTGGGTATCTTCAAAAGTACAAATCAGGATAGTGTTTTGGTAAAACATGCTTCCACGGATTTGGGAGAAGTCGTGATGGCAATTATTTGTGATGGAATGGGGGGATTGCAAAAAGGAGAATTGGCAAGTGCGGCGGTGGTAAGAGCTTTTTCAAAATGGTTTGAGGAAGAACTTCCATTTGAATTGAATCATGTAGATATGAATGTTATTGGTGGGAAATGGACATTTCTGCTGAAAGATTTAAATTTAAAATTATTGGAATATAGCAGCAGGCAGGGAGAAAGTTTGGGAACTACTTTTTCTGGTGTTCTATTTATTGAAAATCAATATGTGATTGTACATGTTGGAGATTCCAGAGTGTATCAGATTGATTCAGCATTAAATCAGCTGACAACGGATCAAACATTTGTTGCAAGAGAAGTTAGTAAGGGAAATATGACAATAGAACAAGCAAAAGTTGATAAACGTCGAAATTTATTGCTTCAATGCGTAGGAGCATCAAAAGTTGTGGAACCACAAGTGCTTTTAGGAACGACGAAAAAAGGTGCTTATATGTTATGTTCTGATGGATTTCGACATGAAATCACGGAAGAAGAAATTTATGAATCATTTATACCGAAAAAGTTGTCAAATAAAAAAATGATGCACAAGCAGATGCAGTATTTGATACAACAAGTAAAAAAACGACAAGAAAAAGATAATATTTCAGTGATTTTAATAAAAGCAGAATGAGGTGAGTGAGTATGGCTGAAATAGGATCTGTTATTGATAATAAATATGAAATTTTGAAAGAAATAGGTCGTGGTGGGATGTCGATTGTGTATTTGGCTATGGATAAAAGGCTGAATAAGCAGTGGGCTGTAAAAGAGATTCGTAAAAAAGGCAGTGGAAAAAACGATGAGATTGTTGTAAATAGTTTATTGGCTGAGGCAAATATGATGAAAAGACTTGATCATCCGGCTCTTCCGAGAATTGTAGATATTATTGATAATGGTATTACGATTTATGTTGTGATGGATTATATTGAGGGGGAATCTTTAGACAAGATTTTAAATGAGTACGGAGCACAATCAGAAGAATTAGTGATTGGATGGGCAAAGCAACTTTGCGATGCATTATCTTATTTACATTCACAAAAACCTTCGATTATTTATAGAGATATGAAGCCAGCAAATGTAATGCTAAAGCCAGAAGGCAATATTAAAATTATTGATTTTGGAATTGCACGAGAATATAAAGAACAGAATTTAGCAGATACGACAGTGCTAGGCACAAAGGGATATGCTCCGCCAGAACAGTATAGTGGACAGACTGATCCAAGATCTGATATTTTTGCAATCGGAATGACAATGCATCATTTGTTAACCGGCATTGACCCGAGAAATGGAGAACCTTATGCACCAGTTCGACAATGGAATCCAGAGTTATCGGAAGGTATCGAGATGATAATTGACAAATGTGTTCAGCCTGCGGCAGAAAACCGTTATCAGAGTTGTGAAGATTTGTTGTATGATCTAGAGCATCCAGAATTAATTACGAAAGATTTTAAGAAAAAACAGAAACGTAAACTTTGGGCATTTGGTATTTCATCGAGTTTGTGTGTGATTCTCTTGCTCTCGGGAATCATATGCCATTGGTTAGCCGTGAAGGTAAATAATAATAATTATGATGCTCTTGTTCAGACTGTGGATTCGATGGAAAGCTATAAACAGGCAATTCAAATTTATCCGGGACGAACAGAAGCGTATTTAAAAATTTTAGAAAATTATGAAGATGGAGGAGTATTTGGAAAAGCAGAAAATGACGAATTTTTGGCATTGTATAACGCAAATAGAGGTGCGTTGGATAAAACGGAAGCAGGCGTTGCAGAACTAAATTATAAAATTGGAATGATGTATTTTAATTATTATACAAATGATGACGGAAGTTATAGTTTTGCAAATAGAGTTCAGAAAGCATATCCATTCTTTGCTGAAAATTTTAAAAATACACAGATATCACCTGAATTTGAAGAAAAAAAACTTTCGGATTGTTATTATCAAATTTGTTCCTTTTATAAATCTTATATTTTAAGTTCGGCTAAAGTTGAAGAAGCATCGAAAAAAGACTATGAATCATTGCTCAAAACAATGGAGACAGCACTGCGGGATGTAGAAGAAGCAGGAGCATATGATCAGTTGACTTTATATAATGGAATAGTCATGTTGCTATATGATCAAAGAGTTGGCATGGCAAATGTGAATGTTTCCGAAAGTCAAGTGCTAAATCTACTTTCGGAGGTATGTGAAGGAGCAAAAGAGGTTAATGTTCAAAAAGAACAGTCTAAGAATCTTAAACAGGAAATTGTTGATAATTATATTTCATATAAAGAAGCAATCGAGAGAGCATACAATAATGTAAAAGAAAGGAGTTAAGTTATGGCAGAAATATTATCGATTAGTTCACTTATTTCTTTTGTAATTTCAGGAATATGCTTTATTCTTGCCACATTTTTTTGGTTTAAATTCAAAATTCCGTCTGTTATCGGGGATTTATCCGGAAAGACGGCGAGAAAATCCATAGCTAAGATGAGAGAATCAAATGAAAAATCGGGGAAAAAATCATATCAATCTAGTTCTGTGAATGTTAACAGAGGAAAAGTAACAGAGTCTATGTCTGATACCAGACCGGAGACTGGGATTTTGAAAGAAAATAAAGGGAGGATTGCAGACAGACAAGGAACGGAATTACTTAACGAAGATGAAACAACAGGATTATTGATAGAAGAAGGAACGGAACCACTGCAACAAATAGAAGAAAAATTTGTAAGACGTACAGGAGGAAAGGAACTTGTAATACTTGAGGAAATAATGCTTGTTCACACAGATGAAGTGCTTGATTTTGAAACGTAAATGTTTCAAAAAAATAAAAAAAGAAAAGGAGAAAAGATTATGAGTAATGGAAAGAACAAAAAAATGAGCAGAGCAATTGCTGCAATACTATCTGTTGTGATGATATTTTCTATACTGCCGCTTATGCCTGCTGTTCAGGCGGCAACAGAAAAGCATCCTGATATGGTTACAATTGCGGTTGTAGATGAATATGGAAAGCCTGTTGAAAATGCACAGGTTTCGATTACGGTAGACTCTGTGAAAAATGGAAAAGACTATGTAAAGAAAACGGAACAAACAGATAAAGATGGAGTTGTAGAAGTAATTGAAAAAGAAAAGGTAACGGAGAATGATCTTACTCTTACAGCGAGAGCAAATAAAGAAGGGTACGTGGGAGAACATGCAATTATTGAAAATAAGCCAATTGCGTTAGAAACAGATCATTTTAATATTGAATTGCCAAGTTTTGTGATTGAATCATCAGAGAATCTTGAATACACAGGCGAGCCTCAGAAGTTAGTTTGTGTAAAGGACTGGAATGGAAAAGAAATAACAAAAGGGGTAAGTTATCGGATTAATGATGGAGAAGAAATTGAGAAGGCAGAAGCAATAGATGCGGGAAGTTATGATGTGGAAGTCATTGTAAGAAAGAAAGGATATGAAGAGTGGATTAAAAAGGTAACCGTAACGATTGATAAGAAAATGCTGGAAATTAGTTTGAAGGAGAAAGAACTTTTCTATGATGAAAAATTAGACGAACAGGAACTTGTAACACTTGAGGGCAGCTATCAAATCAAGAGTGAAGATCAAGTGATTTGGATTGTGAATGGGCAGGAAACTGGAAGTGAGCAAATTCCAACAGCAAGTGCAGTTGGAAATTATGAAGTGTCATTACAAGTGATTCCAAATGATAAAAATTATAAAAAATTTGAAAGTAATGTCACTTCAAAAATAAATTTAGGAAAATTAGATTTAACAGGCTTGACTGTGAAGGGATTAGAAGGAGTATATAATAAAAAAGAACAGGAAGCGGTTGAAGTAAACATAAAAGATGAATACGAATATGAATTGAAGTATCAGTTGGATGATGGAGATCAGATTCCACAGGAAAATGCCTGGGAAAAGGAAATACCAAAAGTTTTAAATGCAGGATCTTATATTGTGTGGGTGAGAGCTGTAAAAGAAAACTATAATGATAGTAATGTAGATGTAGAGGGGGCACCAAGTGCGAGCGCACCATATAATGTATATGTTGCAAAAGCGAATCAATCATTGCAATTTAAGAATGATGCTTATAAAGATGGAGATATTACAGAAGTTACACTTGCGAGTAATGAGTTCCCAATGACTTATGATTTTAAGGCGATTGATGAAAAGAAGGAAGCAGGAGGAACGATTACCTATTCTATAGCACTGAGTGAGGAAGAAGAGAATGCGGAAGATATTACAGAGGTTGCTACCATTGATGCGGCTACAGGAGAACTGACGGTAGTGGGAGCGGGAGCAGTAATCATTAAAGCAACGCTTTCGGGAAATAATAACTATAAAGAATGTGTAATCACACATCAATTGAATATTTCTATGGAAGTTTCTGAACAGGGAGAGTTTATCAAGTTTGAAAAAGATGGACAGATTGTGAGCGAAGTGCCTTATGTTTTAGGAACAAACGGAGGTGTTGCATCAGATCTGCAAGCTAAAAAAATAAAAAAATGGGATAAAGGGAAAATTACATACTCTGTTGATGGCGATGAAAAAAAGTATGGTTTGACTTGCAATGAAAAAAATGGAAAAATTACAGTAAGTGATTATGAGAAGATTAGTCAGGAAATACAAAAAAATCAAGGAATATTGACAGTGAAAGTAGTGGCACATAAATCAAAAACGCTATTTTATCCAGCGGATTCAGCATCGTATCTTTTGAAAATTTGTTTTATGGATACACCGGAAGAGGCGTATAGTATTTCTTCGCCTGATGGAAATAATGGCTGGTATAAGACGGCACCAACAGTGACACCAAAAGAAGGGTATCAAATTACTAATAATCTTTCGCAAACATTTGAATCAAAGGTTTCTTTTACGGACCAGGGAAGTGCAACGCGTTATGTGTATTTGAAAGATATTGAAACGGGCGGTATTACAGATCGCATTCCAATTCAAATTAAAATTGATACAAAAGCGCCTGATGCTGAAAAGATGTATATTGAAATTACAGATTTAGATATTGTTAAAAAGAATGGAAAAGATTATGGATTTTTCAATCCGTCTGTGACAATGAAATTTGTAGTAGAAGATGAAGATGGAAAAGACGAATCCGGAGTGAGTGATATTCGTTGGTATTACGAGAAAGAATCGGGAGTCAGCGATTCCATTTTGTTGTCAAAAGAGGGAGGATTATCGGCAAAAAAAGAAGATGGAAAATATGTTGCAACAATGACATTGATTGGAGAACAGGCAGAACAATATCGTGGACATATTTCTTTTATAGCGACAGATAAAGCGGGGAATTTGAGTGATAAAAAGAGGAATGACACAGTTGTAGTTGTAGATACAATTAATCCGACAATGAAAGCAGAACATAGTTTGACTCAAGGGGGAGGAATTTATAATAAAGTAGATAATCAACATTATTATAATGGAGATGTTACATTTAAATTTATTATAGAAGAGGCTAATTTCTTCTCGGAAGATGTAAAGGTAATGGTTACAAATAACAGAGAAGAGAACGCAGTTGTTCCCAAATGGGATTCAGACAAGGATACACATACTGGAACAGTGGCTCTTACAGGTGATGGAGATTATACTGTTCGGATGCAGTATAAAGATCAATCACAAAATGGCATGAAAGATGAAAGTGGAGCAGAATTGGAAGAATTCATATCAGAGGTTATTACAATTGATGAGACAAAACCAGAGCTTGATTTTCGTTTTGAGAGAGAAAAACAAAAAACTATTTTTACTGTAAAAGAACATAATTTCCGCCCACAGGATATTACTGTGACAGGAACGATTAAGGATATCAATGGAAATGATTTAGATTTTACACCAGAACAACTTACGGATATTTTACGAAAAGCAGATTGGAACAAAGATGGAGATGTGTATACTTACGAAACAGATCAATATGTAAGCGGTATTTATGATTTGACAGTGAATTATAAAGATATTGCGGGGAATGAGGCAGCCCCACTTCACGCAGATAGTTTTATTATTGATCATGAGAAACCATTTGATGCGGGAATTACATATTCGAAATCAATTTTGGATACAGTTTTGGAAAAAATTACACTTGGTTTTTATAAGCCGGATGTTACAGTGACTTTCACTGCGTATGACACAAGTTCCGGTGTAGATACATTCCAATGGAGCTATACGCAGCAAGATGGTACAAGTAGCGTTAACAGACCAACAGATACAACAGAGAAAATAGACTCGCAAGTTGTTGAAGCTATACAAGATGCAGAGGATAAATCCAAGTTCACAGCAACTATAACATTGACTGCAACAGATGCAGAACAAATTAGGGGATATTTGTCTGTAGCAGCAACAGATAAATATGATAATCGAAGTGATAAAATAACGGATGAAGGTTATGTACTCGTAGTAGATACAATTAGTCCTACAATGAATGTAGAGTATAGTAAGGAAGCTCGAAAGGTTGGAGAACGAGCATACTATAATGGAAATGTCGAAGTTACATTTGTTGTAAATGAAGCAAACTTTTTTGCGGAAGATGTGAAAGTAACTGTGAGCAAAGATGGTGGGACACCGTATGCGATTAAACCGACATGGAAGGATGAAAATGCAGATACCCATATGGGAACATATACGTTATCTGGGGATGGAGATTATATTATTTACGTAGAATATACAGACCGTTCCACAAACGAAATGGAAACATATACGTCACATATGATTACAATTGACACAATTGCTCCGACTATTGAAGTGCAGTATCAGGATAAAACACCAATTAATACGTTGGAAGATCGTGATGGAAATAAACGTAAATATTTTTCTGATACACAAACAGCGGTTTTAAAAATTACAGAACACAATTTTAGTGCAGAGGAAGTCGAATTTTCAATCAGCGCCAAAGATGTGACCGGAAAACAATTGAGTGTAGAAGAATTACATAAAAAAACAACATGGAGTACAGATGATACAGGTGACGTACATACAATTATGCTCACCTATCCTGGAGATGCAAATTATATTTTTGATGTGGCATATACAGATTTGGCGACGAATGCGGCAAAAGACTATACACCGGATTATTTTACAGTAGATAAAACAGCTCCGGTGAGTCTGACTGTGGATTATAGTACAAGTGTGTTGGATACAATTTTAGAATCAGTATCATTTGGATTTTATAATGCGAAAATGAGAGTGACATTGACGGCAGAAGATGTTACATCAGGGGTACATTCATTCCTTTACAGTTATATGAATGCCGCAGGAGTAAGTTCGGTAAATGCAGAGTTGATCAATCAGGCAATTCAAGAGTCGGATATTGAATATTCTGAAAATGGGAAAAATGCAACAATTGTATTTGAAATTCCAAAGATGGTACTTGGAAATGATAATCAGTTTAATGGTACGGTAGGATTTACTGTTGAAGATAGAGCGGGACGGAAAACTGAACATCAGGAGACAAAACGTATTGTAGTAGATAATATTTCACCAACGGCTGAAGTGAGTTTTAATAAACCGGTAAATATAGAGGACGATATATCCTACTATAATGGAAATATTAATACAACAGTAATTGTACGGGAGGCTAACTTTTATGCGGAAGATGTTGAAGTGATGGTTTCAAAAGATGGTGGTGCAGTTACAAATATCAGACCATCATGGAGTGACAGCAGTGTAGATGTGCATACAGGAACATTTACATTATCAGAAGATGGGGATTATGTTATTACAATTCGCTATAGAGATAAATCTTCAAACGAAATGGAAACATATATTTCCAGACAACTTACTATTGACACATCAATAGAAAACCCGGTAATCATGGTTAATGGGAAAAATGAAACCGGGAAAGCATATAAAGAAGAGGTTGTTCCATCTGTAAGTTTTGAAGATGAAAATTTTGCTACTTATGAAATCGTTTTGACGCGAACGAGATTCGATGAGAAGAATTTGGATGTGACAAAAGAAATTATTGGAAACCATGTTGCAGTAGATGAAAAAGGTGGATCCGGTTCATTTGATGAGTTTGAAAAAAAGGCTGAGAATGATGGAATTTACAATATGACAGTAAAAATGACTGACAAAGCAGGACATAGCAGCGAGACAACAACAGTATTTACTGTAAACCGTTTCGGCTCAGTCTATGAATATGGTGATTATCTTATTTCCTTGATAAAGAATGGAGGCACTTATGTAGATGAGGTCAAAGAAGATTTAGTTATCACGGAATATAATGCAGACAGGCTTCTTGCGGGAACACTGAACATTGAGGTGACTTGTGATGGAAAACCGTTAGACAAAGTGAATTATAAAATTTCTCCTGTAATCAATGATCAGGTTTCTGTTGGTGACAGTGGATGGTTCCAATATGAATATGTCATTGATAAAAAGAACTTTGATTCTGATGGTATCTATAAAATAGCTGTTTCTTCGAAAGATGCAACAGGAAATACACCGGAAAACAGTAATTATAAAGACAAAAATATATTGTTCCGAGTAGACAGTACAGCGCCTGAAATTACAAGTGTTGTAGGACTGGAAGAAGATATTATCAACGCACAGGAAGTTGAAGTAAAATATACGGTATTTGATGCAATTGCTTTGAAATCTGTGAAGGTATTTGTAGATGATAAACAAGTTGGCGAGTCTGTGAAAGAATTTGATGAAGATTTGAATAATTATGAAGGAAGTTTTGTAATTGATGAAAGTAGCAGTGCTCAGGAAGTGCGCATTGTTGTAGAAGATCTTGCCGGTAATATTACAGATACAAATTCTAAGAATTTTAGTAGTGTATACGCATTTAATAACTCTGTTACAGTGTCTACAAATTTCTTTGTACGCTGGTATGCAGATAAAGCTCTTTTCTGGGGAACTATAGGAGGATTTGTAGTGATAGCTGGAGGGTTAAGTCTGCTCGTGATTATGAGAAAAAGAAAAAAAGAAGAAAATTAGTGTAAAATATTAGTATTTAGTTAGTATTCTCATGCGGCATGGCTGCATGAGAATACTGGAGATACTATTTGTCAGAATTTGGATTATGAGAGAAATCATAATGGAACTTGTGGCAAATAGTGAGAAGGAAAGGAAGGGTGATAAGATGAATGGATTAATAGAAAAAGGATATATAACAGAGATGAAGTGTGGAGCAAATTTTTCTTATATTTTGAATGATAGCTCGATATTTTCCTCTACGGAGTATAAAGTACTGCAAAATCAGCAGGATGGAGGTCTGATTCCGTGTATGAAAATGCTTTATAATGGGAAGGTTCAACTTTATTATCTTACAGAGGGGTACCAGTCCTTTACGGATATGTTGCCGAAATTAGAGGCGGAAAGTTTTTTGATAATTGTAACAAATATTTTATCAAGAATTTTTGATGTCAAAAGTAATGGTTTTTTAACTTGTCAGAATATAGATATTTCTGCTGAAAGAATTTATGTGGATTCCACTACGTATAAAGTGGGTTTCATTTATCTTCCGGTGGAAAAAAGAATTTACCATGATGATATGATATTTGAAAACGAAATACGGACAGAGCTTGTAAGAATTATTTCAGAAGGGAGAGTGCAAAGTTCACCTCAAATAGTACAGCTGGCAGCCGATTTGGCAAATGGAATGCTTACGTTAGAAGAGTTGTATCATAAAATGAAAGGCGGAAAAGTACAGGTACAAAGCAAAATGACGTTTGCAGAAAAGAGTTTGCATACAAAGAAAGTTCGGATTATTGCGATTAATTCCTCAGTAAGAGTAGAGCTGGAGATTAATAAAGAAAGTTTTATAATTGGGAAAAATACATCTATGGTAGATGGAGTGATTTCTTTTAATAAAATGATTAGCCGCGTGCATTGCAGAATTGATCGAAGAGATGAAGACTATACTATTACAGATTTACAAAGCGCAAATGGAACATTTGTAAATCGGATAAAACTGCAGCCGGGGACGCCACAGATTATAAAAAATGGGGATATTATACGGTTGGCAAACAGTGATTTTCAAGTAAGCATAATGTAATATTGATAGACTGAGTTTACAATTTTTGATTGAATAAAAGTGTTGTCTATGATAATATAAAATACATAAAAATTGTTGAAAAAATCATAATAATAAGGTTAAAAATTAAGTGGTTGGTAAAAAATACACAATAATTTGTGGTTTATCAAATTGCAAATTGTGAGTTTGGAGATTAACAGATGAGAAAGCCAAGAATTATAATAGCGGATACAGATATAAATTACATACTACCTTTGCAATTTAAATTTGTGCAAGAATTTTTTGAAAAAATTGATTTAGAAATAATTACAGATCAGGAATACTTTGAAGAAATGTTTTCTACGCCTCAGACGATAGAAATTCTAATTGTTTCAGAAGAATTGTACGATGTAACCTTGCAAAAACACAATCTAAAAAATATATTTATGATGACGGAGCAACGAGAAGAAGAGCAAACGGCAGAGCTGAATGTAACTAGAATTTTTAAATATACTAGCACGAAAGAAATATTCAGTGAAATTGTTGGAAAAAGTATATCCGTGCTGAATATAGAAAATAGTGAAAAAAAAGAACCTCAAATTATTGTAGTGACCTCGGCATCTGGCGGTGTGGGAAAAACAACTATTGCAATGGGGATTAGCGCAAGTTTAACTCGGAATTACAAAAAGGTATTATATATTAATGCTGAACAACTGCAAACATTTCAATATTTGTTGAAAAATGAAGTGCCGATAGTAGGAAATGATATTTATGTTGATTTAGTAAGTGTGAAAGGAAATATTTATCAGAAAGTAAAGCATTTAATTAGAACAGAAATATTTAATTATTTACCACCGTTTAAAACAGCATTGATGTCTGTTGGAATATCATCGGACATATATACTGTATTGGCAAAAGAAGCAAAAAAATCGGAAGATTTTGATTTTATAGTGTTGGATACTGACAGTGTATTTGATGACAAAAAAACAGAGTTATTGAATATGGCTGATAAAGTTGTTTTTGTGACGAAACAAAATAGGATGTCGGTATTGGCGACAAATGCTTTGACGAAAAATATTAATGGAACTAACACAGAAAAATATTATTACATTTGTAACGATTTTAATAAAGAAGTTGATAATTATTTGATATCATCTCAATGCTCGGTAAATTTTACGATTAACGAATATGTTGAACATATTTCTCAGTATAGTCAAATGAAATGTTCAGATTTTTTGAATTATACTAGTATTCAAAAAGTAGCATATTTATTTGTGTAGAAGAGGTATAAATATGAATGAGAAAGCAATTGTTGAATTTATTAACTTAAAAAATAATATTAAAGAAGAATTGGAAATCCCAACAAATATTACAGCGAATGATTTGATTATAGCGCTAAATGAGGCATTTGACTTGGAGATGGATATTGACAATATATTTAATTGTTATTTAGTGGCAGAAAATCCAATAGCATTTTTGCATGGGAATAAAGAATTATCGGAATACGGTATTAGAAATGGAACAAAAATAATATTTAAAAGGAGTTAGAGATGGATTTTCAATATAAACTAATTGTAAGCAATCAGGTGTTTTATAAAGAATTTGAAATTCCAGTAGAATTAGAACGAGTAAAATTGGGATCTACTTCAAATTGTGAATTTAGATTGAATCCAGAAAATTTTTTCGAGGATATAGAAATTACCTTTGAGAAAAAAGAAAACTGGAATATATTATGTTGTGATAATTTGTATATCAGTAGGGGGGATGTACGTAAATTATTGTTTTCGGAACTGATACATGACGATGTAATAAGCATATGCTATGCAAACTCAGAAGAGGTTGCATTTGAGATTCGTTTTTTAATCGATTTTGGTGCAGATGGGACAGATTATAGTTTGAAAATTGATTTATCACAAATATCAGAATTAAATATAGGTGATAAGTCTAGTGCAAATATTGAACTGTCTACAGAATATGGAAAAGATACGTTTGTTTCAATTGTACATACAAACAATGGGATAGAACTATTAGAAAAAAATTCTAAGTATGGAACATATCTTAACGGCAAGAGAATAAATAAAAAAGCGTTGCTGAGAGATTTTGATTTTATTTCTGTAGCGGATTTTTCGGCATATTATAAAGATAAGCAACTTTATTTTAGTAAAAAAAATATACGTTTAAATGAAATAGGGCAAATGGTGGAGCAAGTGGATATTAGTGATGCATATCCAATGTTTGTTAGAAATACAAGGATAAAAGTTAAATGTGATGAGAAGTCTATTAAGATATTAGATCCACCATCAATCCCAACAAAGCCAGAACTAAATATTGCAACATCTTTGCTTCCAACGATAGCAATGTTTGCTCTTGTAGTAGTGTTGCGAGGAATATTAAGCAGTACAGGAGGGACGTTTGTTCTTTTTAGTATTTGTTCTATGGGTCTAGGGGTGATTACATCTATTATTAGTATTGTTGAAAAAAAGAAGAAATATAAAGCTGATTGTGAAAAGAGAATAATGGTTTATAGTAGTTACATAGAGAATAAGAAAAAAGAAATTGAAGACGAGAGAGAGAAGGAAGTTCAATGTTTGAAGAAACAATATTATAATACAGAACAGGATTTGGAACATATAGAAAGGTTTAACAGTTGCCTTTTTGATAGAACCCCGGAGGATGAGGATTTCTTAGATGTGTATTTAGGGAGTGGGACGATAAAGTCAAAGAAGATTATTGATTATAAATTACAAGAAAAGCTAGAGGTAGGAGATGATTGGAGTGAAGCTCCGGGGGAATTAGCCAACGAATATGAATATTTGCATAATGCGCCTATAGTTGCAAAATTGAAAAATGCAAATGCAATTGGCATTGTGGGTGAATCTGTTGGATTATATGAAATGCTAAAGGTAATGTTGGTCGATATTATTAGTAGGCATTATTATGGAGAGGTTCTTTTATATGCTTTGTTGGATGAAGGCCAAGAAAAATACGATTGGTTAAAATTACTCCCTCATATTCAAGGAAGTGATAAATGTAGGAACATCGTATGTGATTCTGAAAGTAAAAGTAGAGTGTTTGAAAATTTATATAAGGAATTAGATGCACGAAGTAAGAAAGAAATCCAAAGTGGGTATAATGTCATATTAGTAATGAAAGAATGGGGAATAAAAGGGCATCCTGTTTCTAAATTTATTGAAAAAGCATCTGATTTAAACACAGTGTTTATATTTTTTGAAAAAAAAATAGACTTACTTCCTTTACATTGTGATAAAATAATCCAAATTGAGGATGAAAATCAGGCGGAATTATATGATGTTGAAAACAAAGAAGATTCTAAAAAATTTGTATTTAATACTGTGTCAGATATAAGATTAAAAAAGGCGATTAACATATTAGCACCAGTTTTTTGTGAAGAAATTAGTTTGGAAAGTTCATTGCGAAAAAACATATCTTTGTTTGAAGTATTAGGAATTTATAACGTCAATGATTTAAGGTTGACTGAAAGATGGCAAAAATCTAAAATTTATGATTCTATGGCAGTGCCATTGGGGGTTAATGCGAAAGAAGATGTTGTTTATCTTGATTTACACGAAAACTTTCATGGACCACATGGATTGGTTGCGGGAACAACAGGTTCTGGAAAGAGTGAAATTTTGCAAACATATATATTGGGAGCTGCAACCTTGTTTCATCCATACGAAATTGGGTTTGTAATTATAGATTTTAAAGGCGGGGGAATGGTAAATCAATTTAAAAAATTGCCACATTTGATAGGAGCAATTACAAATATTGATGGGAAAGCCATAAATCGATCTTTAAAATCGATAAAGGCAGAATTGTTAAAGAGACAGTCTTTGTTTGCGGAAATGGGAGTGAATCATATTGATAAATATATTAAAGTGTATAAAGAAGGAAAAGCCAAAATTGCTTTGCCTCATCTTGTTATAATTGTAGATGAATTTGCAGAACTTAAAGCAGAACAACCGGAATTTATGAAAGAATTAATAAGCGCAGCTCGAATTGGACGGAGTTTAGGTGTTCATTTGATTTTAGCTACCCAAAAGCCAGCAGGACAAGTTAATGATCAAATATGGAGCAATTCAAAATTTAAATTATGTTTAAAGGTACAAACACAAGAGGATAGTAATGAAGTACTAAAATCTCCATTAGCAGCTGAAATAAGGGAACCCGGTCGTGCATATTTACAAGTTGGAAATAATGAGGTGTTTGAGTTATTACAATCAGGTTTTTCAGGGTGTCCCGAGAAAAGCGATGGAAACAAAGCGAAAGCTTATGATATTTCTTCTTTGGATTTTAAGGGAAATAGAACTTTGGTATATCGGCAAAAACCTAAAAAAAATATAAGTTCGCGAACTCAATTAGAAGCTGTTGTGGACTATGTAGATAGTTATTGCAAAAAACAAAATATAATACGTTTACCGGAAATATGTTTGCCAGAGTTGTGGAAGTGTATTAATCGAGAAGAGGTAGGGGGGGCTGAAAAAAATTTAGAAATGAGAACAATAATTGGTATTTATGATGATCCAGATCATCAATATCAAGGTAATGCCAATATAGAGATTGGAACAGCAAATACACTTATTATAGGATCCTCGCAATTTGGGAAAACAAATTTGATAGAAACTATTATTAGTAACTTAAGTGAAGTGTATACACCAGATGAAATAAATATATATATTATAGATTTTGCTTCTATGGTTTTGAAAAATTTTGAAAATTTAGCTCATGTGGGAGGGGTGGTAACACCTTCTGATGACGAGAAATTAAAAAATTTGTTTAAGTATCTTTCAGAACAAATAATATTTCGAAAAGAGAGGTTGCTTTCAGTCGGCGTTAGTTCATATATGTCATATAAAGAAGCAGGATATATAGATATTCCACAGATTGTTGTGTTTGTAGATAATATGACTGTATTAAAGGAATTATATTTGCAAGATAATGATGTTTTGCTTAATCTTTGTAGGGAAGGAAATTCAGTTGGAATGAGTTTTGTAATTGCTAATGCACAAACTGCTGGATTAGGGTATAAATATTTGGCAAATTTTGCAACACGGATTGCTTTGTTTTGTAATGAACCAAGTGAATATTCATCTGTATTTGGAGCGTGTCGGATAAGACCGGATGAATTGCCGGGAAGATGTGTGTTAGAAGTCGATAAAACACTATATGAGTGTCAGACATTACTTGCCTTTAAGGGAGATAAAGAAATTGACAGAGTAAGAGCGATGCAGATTTTTGTTGAGGAAATAAATAAAAAATATGGAAATAGACACGCTATACCAATTCCGGAGATTCCAAATGTACTTGGTGAAAAGTATATTTTTGAAAAATTTACAAATATTGAAAAAAATAAACATATTGTTGGAGTAGGATATGATTCTGTAATGCCAATAGTTATGGATATGTCGAAAACAAATATGCTTGCATTATCTGGGGCAGCGGATAGAGGTAAGTCGAATTATATAAGCTATTTTGTACATTCAATGTTAAAAAAATACGGAGATATGGATATTTTTATATTTGATGATTATAAAAAGAAATTGTCAACGTTAGCTGAACAAGTAGATAATGTTTTTTATGAATTAAGGAGTGAAGAATGTAAGGATGCATTGTTAAATATTGATTTATGCATGCAAAACCGTTATCAAGAACTTATCAGTGGGCAAGAAATTTCGGGGAAATGGGAAGTTCTTATTATCAATAATGAAGAAGTGATTACTCAAATAAGTAATGATAAAATAATGTTAGCACAATTTAAGAATATAATTGGGAAATATCATATGCTAAAAGTCTATGTGATTTTGGGAGAAATTCCAAATGTACAGGTGGTTTATGGAGCACCTGAAATATATAAATTGGTAAAAGAGTCGAGACATATTTTGTTCTTTGATGATTTGGATAATTGCAAATTGATAGATATTCCATTGACTATTGTGAGAAATAATAAGAAAAAAATAAAGAAGGGTGATGCATATTATATTAATGGTAATGAATGTCATAAAGTAAAAACACCATTATCAGTAAATTAATTACGCTATAATTGTATAATACAATTATATATAAATTTATTACAAAGGAGGAAAACAAAATGGCATCAGGACAAATTAGAATGACACCGGACACAATGCGAACAAGAGCTAATGAGTACAGAACGGAATCACAAAATGTAGCAGATGTGATTAGTAAAATGGATTCATTATTGCAGACTTTGTTAACAGAATGGGAAGGGGCAGCGTCAGAAGCGTATGCTGCAAAGTTTGAAGAACTTCGTCCTTCATTTGTTGCAGCGAAAGATTTGATTGATGATATTGCAATTGCACTAGATAAGACAGCAGAAGCAGTAGAATCAACAGATAGTCAAATAGCTAGTCAGTTTAGTATGTAATTAGATACTGCCAAAATTAAGAGGTTTAATACAAAATCTCTAAAAACAAAAGATTTTCCCGATTGTTATATGAAATCGGGAAAATCTTTAAATAAGCATAAGAATAGTGTATGTAAACAATGGTGATTAATATGAAAAATTATGGTGAAATAGAATACAATTATCATGACTATGCCGATGATCAAGTTTGGATAACGATGGGAATAAACGTAGGCATTGCGACAAGATATTTTTTAATAAATGATGAAAAAAAAATTGAAAATAATTTAGCTTTTGCAAACATATTTTCAAATTATTTAAAACATGAATATTCACAAAAATATATGATCGATGTGGATCGCACAGTGACTTCAATTACATATTTGAGCAATAGAGAAATGATTGGGGAAGCCTTAGTTTCATTTATTAAAGACATTTGTAAGTTGAATTTAGATAGTGCTGTTTTTGAAAAAGTAAAACAACAAACATTGGAGAATTTTAAAAAAGTATACAAGGAGGGAGCCTTCCGGGGATGGTATAAATCATTTGAAATTTCTGATTTAAACAAAGGATTTACCTTGAAAAAGCTGATTCAAGATTTAAAAGATATTACATTTGAGGAATTTGTAAAAAGCTATGATTATCTGATACATTTACATAACGCGGCAATATATGTTAATGGGAAAATTAAAGGTTTAGTGACAGAAGAATTAAATAGTTTAAAGCAATTATTTGAAGAGACAAAAGTTCAAACGATACTTGGGGGCAGATTAAATGATCGATATTTAAGAGGAGATGCACATTTGTTAGAAATTTCGAGAGAACCTATTAATATCGATATTTTGGCGTTCCTTTTTGATGATAATGTCGATATATTTGATCGAATGATTTATTTGAATATTGAGTCTGAAAAATTATCATATCAAGATAAAATAGTTCATGTGGATAAATTTGATTCATCTATAATTGTGAATGAAGGTAACTTGATGAAACTTAAAAATATATTTCGGAGCCCTTTGACAGAAGAACAATTTATTAGAAATCAAAAAAAAATAATGCAACAATATTCATGGTGGTTAGAAAGAAATCCGGAACGTTTTGGAAAATGGTGTGTGGAATTAATGCTTAATATGATTAAGCCAGCAGAATATTTAAGCACAGTTGCAAATGTTGCATACGTTGATTATAGTGAAATATCAAAAAGAATAAAACCTATTATTGCAGAGGCCCAAATTGTGATGAGGAGATGAAATTATGGCAGATTTTTTGTTAAAACCCAATGATTTTCAAGAACAAATTGACAGCTTTGTATCAACAACCGAAACGGTGGCAACATTGAAGTATACTTTGGAAAAAGAAGGTATACAACTTCAAAGCATAGATAAATATATGGAATGTATTGTGGCGATGAATGAATTGATAAAGGAGTTTTCAGATTTTGCTTTGCTTGATGGTCAGACTATGCAGATGATTAAGGCTAAATGGATGAATACCGATGGAGAAATTGCCACTAAAACATTAGCTGAGATATGTGTAGATTTTATAAAAAAATAAACTAAGGAGGAATGAACATGGCAGGAAAAGGTTCTCTCAATTTAAAATCCGAGTCGCTGTTAGGAATGTACAACTTTGTTAGTGGTTATGAATCAACAATTCAGAATGCATTGTTTGAACAATATAAAGCCGCATATAAGATTTCTTTAACAAATTATATGCGCGGAGATGCGGCGGATGCATTTAAAACGTATTTTACACAAGGAACAATAAATATGATACAAGGAATTCTAGATATTTCATCAGAGATGACGATGATTATTCAATTAATTACAGAAGCTTTTTATCAGTTTGAAGGTGCAAGTGATGGAAAAATAAAAGAATCTGTGTTGGATAGTATTGAAGAAAGTCTTTCGGGCTATAAAAAAACATATGATGGCATGGAAAGCGAGCTATCTTCTGTTCTGAGTTTGGCATCACAACATATTTCTACAAACCAATTAGAATTTTCGGTAGTGGATGATGGATATTTGAATGTTTCGGGGAAAATACAGCAGATTCGAGAGGATATGTATGCAGTAGATGATGAGGCGTTAAAGGCAGCAGATGAATTACTGATCAGAATAAATAATTTAAAGAATCTTATTAGTCAAATAATGGGACTGTGCTATAAAGATGGAAATTTTATTCCAGAAAACGCGGCAGATATGTCAGATAAATCTTGGTATTCTAAACAGACTAATGCGACTTTAGTTCTTTTGTTGGCAGAAAATTCGTTTGATTATGATGCTGGGGCAGTTGCGGTTTCAGAAAATCAATGGGCAGCGGGGTTGTGTTCTGATGTTTATGCATATGGAGGCTATTCGTTTTTAAATGCGTCTTATGAATCTGGAAGGGAAGATGGAAGTATTTTTATGAATGCTAGAGCAAATGTATTTGAGTTGAATGGGTATGCACAGTTCACAGATTATTTAAAAGCACAGGGGGAAGCAAAAGCGTTATATGGCGATATTGATACAAAAGCAGGAATCGGTGAAGAATATTTTGGTGCACATATAGAAGCGGAAGCAGGAGTTATCAAAGTAAATGGAGTAGTTGAAGTCGGTACAGAAAATTTTAACGGTTATGTTAATGGAGACGTTCAGGTATTATGTGCTGATGGGAAAGCAGCATTTGAGTTTGAAGAAGATGGACAGTTTGCAATAGGAGTAGATGCATCGGCGACATTGGCAGACGCTAATGTAGGTGTGGGAATTAATTTTTTGGGATATGATGAAGATACTGGGACAGCTACCGCACAAAAGAAAAATAATCTATTTAGATTGCATGCTGAAGGTGGTGTGACAGCAGGTGGTGGATTTGCAGTATATGCTGAAAATAAAACGGCTATAGAAACAGATTATTTTAATATAAATGCAACTAGTTTCAAATTTGAAATTGGATTAGGTTTGGATATTTTAGTGGATGTTACAGTTCCTACATTATATTTGAAATGGCCTTGGTAAGGAGAAGATTATGATTGCGATTTGGATTGTTGGTATTTTGTTTATTATAATAGGATACGTAATAGGAGTGCGTAAGATTATAAAAATGTATAAGTATAAAGGTGAGGCGGTAGGAATAATATTAGATTATGAAAGCTCGACAGGAACAGGAAATCAATTTGTGAGAGCGAGATATAAATATGATGTTGATGGGACTGAATTTATTAAGAAATCAGAATGGCTTAATAATGGAAGATTTTGTCCAGGAAAAGAATGTGAGATAAGATACGATTTAGCGAATCCGGAAAAGTCATATTTGAAAACATTTGATAGAGTGCTTCAAAGTGTTATAGGAATAGTATTTGGTGTTCTTGGTGTTGGAATTATAATTTTGGGGATTGTATTGTTGGGGATTATTTGAAATTGTATATAAAGGTGGAAGGTGAGGAAAATGGAAGAAACATTGGAAGGATTGAAACAGTCGTTAAATAACTTGGCCAAACAGATAAATGTGACTGTAGACAAAAGACAACGATACTTTGATAAGGCAAATGAAATAAAAGAGGTTTATGATAGAATGTATCAAGATAAGGAAACTATACAAAGTTATAAAAAATCTATTGATACATTCTACAGGAATAGTTATAATGATTTTGTGGGAGATAATTTTAAGTATATATATAAGGTGGAAGTGAAAAAGCTTTTGGAAGCATATAAAGTTGTTATAGAAAACATTGACGCTAATTTGGATGCGCTGAATGATGAAAAATTATCTTATGAATCCTTGGCAGCAGATTGTTTGGGACCTTTGGGAATATTAGAATCTAGTTATTATACAGTAAAAACAAAGATTCAAAATTGGACAAATTAAGGAGCGACAGTTATGAAAAACATTAGAGTTAAGTTAGTGCAAGCGCATCAAGAACAAAATAGAAACTTTGATGTAAAAAAAGAACTTAGTAGTGTTCAGAGATATATTGATGAACTTAAGTTAGAATTAAAAACAGAAGGCGTGTATCTTGTTGTATTAAAAGGTTGCTATGATAATTTTACTAAAAGAATGACTACGGCAGTGGTATTTATTAATAATACTGGAAAAGCAATTAGAGAATTACATGGAATTTTGAGAATAAAGCTTGAGAATTCTAATGCCAAAATTGCAAAAACTACTATAAACTTTGATGAAACATTTATGGGGATTGTCGATAGTTGCGAAGCTATTTTAGTTCATTTTAATATTCCATTAAAGGGAGAAAATAAAGATAGAGAATTTAGTGGTCAAGAATTATATGGCGATTTTTCGGAAGTTAGAGTGACTTATGTGGAGGAATAAAGATGAAGAGAGTATCAAAAATATTATGCGCCATGGCATTAGGGGCACTTACATTGACAGGCTGCGGTGCTAACGGGCAAAGTGATGATGAAATAATGACAACAACTGAATTTAAAAGAGTTATGGAAAAGAAAGGACTTTCGGTGACAGATCAGACCGAGACGGCTACTGATAAGTCTTATCAGGAAATATATGTTGCAGTTGATGAAGAAAAATATTCATTTGAATATTATTTTATGAAAAATCCAAAATCTGCAGTAAATGTATATAATTATGCAAAAGATAATCTAGATGAAATATATAATGATGATAAAAATGCTAAAATAAATGAGAAAAGCTTGAGCGATGGTGTGAAATACAATGTGAGTGCATCAGACTATTACTGTGAGGTAATACAAAAAGAAAATACGGTTTTGTATGTAACAGCATATCCTGATTATCAAAAAGAAGCTGTAGAAATAATTGAAGAACTTGGCTTTTAGAAGAGAAAGATTTTGGTTGTATGTTTAAATTTCAGAAAGAAAAATGTATACGAGAGACAACTGGTGTGGTAATTAAAAAAAGATGGAATGGTCAAGTGTGGTTTTTAATTGAGATATCAAAAAGAAAAGACATATAAGATGAAGAATATTCCTGTTGTAATGGGGTCAAGAGCTCCGTTAGGTAGTTTGAAAGAAGGAGATTCAGTTCGGATAAAGTACAATCCGCAGAAACCGAAGAAAGCATATATGCCAGACAATGAAGGTTTATTATTGACGTAAAAAGTGCATATTTTCTTAAAAACATGTTAGGATGAAAATATTTTCTTCCTCTAGTATAATGATTAACATGTAACAAAGGCTTGATATAGAGAAACAGCATTCTACATTTAATATGCGAAAAAGGAGTAAAAATTATGAAATTGAAAAAAGTTATAGCAATGAGTTTTGCAGTAATGCTTACAGCAGGTGCATTTTTTGCCGGAACACCTGCAGTTGTCAAAGCACAGGAAAATGCGGAAAGTATACAGATGATTGAAGAAAGCGTTGCGGTTGATGAGACGCATTTTCCGGATGAGGAATTTAGAAATTATTTGAGTAAAGAAAAAGACTTGGATAAAGACGGTGTTTTATCAAAAGACGAGATTTCTAAAATCGAAGAGATTAATGTAGAGGGAAATGAAGCAATAAAAAGTTTGCAGGGAATTGAATTTTTCCCGAAACTTCGTCGTTTGTATTGTGGGAAAACCGGAATTACAGAATTAGATGTAAGTCAGAATCCGGAATTGGAAGTCTTGTATTGTTTCGAAGTAGATATTTTAAATTTAGATATTACTCACAATCCAAGGCTGAAAGATGTAGAATGTGATAACACAAAGATAAGTAGCTTGAATCTTGAAAACAATCCACTTTTGGAAAGGCTTCTGATTTTCCAGACAGATATTTCGTCGATTGACGTAAGTAAAAATTTGAATTTAGAGATTTTAGAATGTGCATTTACTGATATTACAGAATTGGATATTAGTAAAAATCTTAATTTAGTAACATTAGAATGTTCATTTACTAACCTTACTAAATTGGATGTAAGTAATAATTTGAAATTGCAAGATGTATTTTGCGAAAATACAAAAATTACAAGTATTGATGTAAGTAAAAATCAGGACTTGATTAGATTTGATTGTTCGAATACACAGAATATGATGTGGATTAATCTTGGAAATAAGCCATCATTAGATACAATTAATATGGAAGAAGCCACAGGAAAAGAGATTGAAGTAGATGGAAATACATTTAAATTGCAGGATAAGACAGATGCGGGGATTGATTTGTCAAAAGTTGCGATGATTTCTAACGGAACATTGGACAAAAATACAGGAACTGTCACTGTGGAAGACAGAACAAAACCAGTCGTCTATGAATATGATTGTGGTGTTTCAAAATTAGGAAAACATACATTAAAAGTCACATTGAATATCAAGAATGCAGAGGAAACTGTAAATACAGCACCTGTTATTTTGGCAGAAGATGTAGTTTTAAATGTAGGAGACAGTTTTGATCCATTAAAGAATGTGACAGTGACAGATGAGGAAGACGGAGTAATTACTTTGGCAGAAGACAATATTGTTTTCAACAGTGTTGATACATCAAAAGCAGGCACATATCAAGTGACATATAGAGTGGCTGATAAGGCTGGCGCTGTTGCGGAAAAGACAATCACTGTTACAGTAAAAGAGAAAGTGTCAAATAAACCAAATGAAGTAACAAAGCTAGATGAGCAGCCTGTTGCGCCAAAGACAAGTGACGTGGCAAGCGTTGGTTTATGCACATCTATGCTTGCAGGTGCTTTTGGAACAGTGACAACTTTAGTGAAGAAAAGATATAAAAAATAGTAATTAATCTGAGATGAAAGTTTTAGTGCGAGATGGAGTATTCCATCTCGTTCTTGCATTATCGAATAAATATGATATAAAAACAATTTTGTTATTGCAAACATCTGTTCTGTGTGATAATATAAAAACAGAACATACATTCGAGTAAAGAGGAGCGAAAAGATGAAAATCACAGAACAGATGTCTCTTTTAGAAAAACTGAATATTTTATCAGATGCGGCGAAATACGATGTGGCATGTACATCGAGCGGAGTTGACAGGCAGAACGATGGCAATGGAATAGGGAACTGTGCGAAGGCTGGAATTTGTCATAGTTTTTCAGCAGATGGAAGATGTATTTCATTATTGAAAATTTTGTTTACAAATGAATGTATCTATGATTGCAAATATTGCATTAACCGTTCTTCAAATGATGTGAGAAGAGCATCCTTCACTCCGGATGAAGTATGTACTCTGACAATTGAATTTTACCGCCGGAATTATATAGAAGGATTGTTTTTGAGTTCCGGAATTCTGCATAGTCCGAATTATACGATGCAATTGATTTATGAGACGCTTTATAAGTTAAGGACAGAGTTCCATTTTCAGGGATACATCCATGTAAAGGCAATTCCAGGAGCAGATCAGGAACTGATACAAAGAACAGGATTTTTGGCAGACAGGATGAGCGTGAATTTGGAGCTTCCGACAGCAGAAGGACTTAAAAAGCTTGCTCCACATAAGAATAGAAAAAATATATTAGCGCCGATGCGCCTTGTGCAGAGTAAGATGGCTGAGAATCAGAATGAGGTAGCAGTCTATCGGAATGCGCCGCGGTTTGTTCCGGCAGGACAGAGTACGCAGATGATCATCGGAGCTACTCCGGAGACGGATTTTCAGATTATCAGTGTTGCAGAATCTCTTTATAAAAAGTTTGAATTGAAACGCGTGTTTTATTCTGCGTTTATCCATGTGAATGAGGATGAACATCTTCCGGCAAGAACGGGAGACGGTCCTCCATTGTTGCGGGAACATCGCTTGTATCAGGCTGACTGGCTGCTGCGATATTATGGATTTGAGGCGAAAGAATTGCTGTCTGAAAAGAACCCGAATTTCAATGTGTTGGTAGATCCAAAATGCAATTGGGCACTGGAACATCTGGAATGTTTTCCGGTGGAAGTCAATCGAGCTGATTATCATATGCTTTTGCGGGTTCCGGGAATCGGGTATAAATCTGCTGGAAGAATTGTCAAAGCAAGAAGAATGGGAACATTGGATTTTACGGATTTAAAGAAGATGGGGGTCGTGTTAAAGAGAGCGTTATATTTTCTGACCTGTAATGGAAAGATGATGTATCCGACGAAGATAGAACAAGATTATATTTTGCGCAATCTACTTCATGTAGGGGAAAAACTGCCGCTTACAGTAGAACAGATGAACTACAGACAATTGTCGTTATTTGATGATGTAAGCTTTGGGAGCGAACGGGCAAAACAAAACAGAGTGGATAAAGTTTTTAGGTAATGGAGAAGATGATATGAAGCAGATTTTTGTATGCAATGATACGATTACAGGAATTTTTTCGGCAATTTACGATGCGTGGAAGATTGTACTCTCTTCCGGAGAGACTGGGATTGCGCTGAAAGGGATGATGAACCAGGAACTTTTTTGTGAATACACTGAAAGTGTGGAGAGTGAGAAAAAGGCAATTGCAGTGGAGAATATGATAAAAAAGAATCTGGGGATGGAGGTGTACCGGAATATTTATTATGCAATATTGGCAGAGGATGCAAAGAAGGCGAATGCAGTTCTTGGAATGATGCAGGAGGCGAGGCGAATACACGATAAAAGGAAGATTATGGAGCATTTGTCGCATAAGCAGGTTAGAAAAGTGTTCGAGCTAAAGAGAACAGTGGAGAATGAAGCACACTGTTTTCAGGAATTTATCCGTTTTTCTGAGTTGGAGAGTGGAGTGCTTTTTTCGAAAATTGCACCTAAAAATCAAGTGCTTACATGCATCGCAGATCATTTTGCAAATCGTTTACCGTTAGAGAACTGGATGATCTATGATGAGACCCACCAGATGTTTCTGATACATCGCAAACAGCAGAATTGGTTTCTTGTTTGGAATGAAAAATTGAATAAAGAAAAGATAAACAGGGTATCCTATGCAGAGAACACGTACTCCGAACTTTGGAAGGGCTTTTTTGAAAATATATCTATAGAAGAAAGAGAGAGTTACCAGAGACAGAGACAACATTTACCGATTCGGTTTCGTGGAAACATGGTTGAATTTGTACAATAATCGACAAAAAATGAGTTCTAATTATACAATTCGACAATTGACGACAAGCGATTGAATTGGTATAATAAAAAAATGTGTTTAGCAATACCATGAAAGGAGTGATCACAGTGGACAAGAAGTTTCAAATAAGACTATCTGCTACCGAAGATGTAAAAGAATTTGTAAGAGCAGCTGGGCAGTGCGACTTTGACATCGATGTATTTTATAACCGTGTGGTAATTGATGCTAAATCTATTCTAGGAGTTCTAAGCTTAGATTTGACTCAGCCTCTGACTGTTCAGTATGGTGGACAGAATGATAATTTTGAAAAGACATTAAGAAAATTTGCAGCATAGATATGTGATGGAAGGAAGCTCTGAATCTTTTGCGGTGTAAGCCGAAGGTTTGGGGCTTTTCTTTTACACATGGATAAATAAACATGCTATAATGAGGCGGGAGGAAATACAGATGGAAGAGAAGATAATTCGTATTTCTGTTCGCAATTTGGTGGAGTTTATATTGCGGGAAGGCGATATTGATAATAGAAAAGCGGGGCTGCCGGATAAAGAGGCTATGCAGCTTGGTGGAAGAATTCACCGGAAGATTCAAAGACAGATGGGATCTGACTATTATGCGGAGGTTCCGTTAAAGATTACGGTTCCCTGTGAGGGATTTGCGATTCAAATAGAGGGAAGAGCAGATGGAATTCAGAAGACAGCAGATGGAGTTGTGGTTGATGAGATCAAAGGAGTCTTGCGTGAGCTGGAATATATTGAGAAGCCCGTCAGCGTGCACCTTGCACAGGCAAAATGTTATGGGTATATCTATGGAAAACAGCAGGAACTGGATAGCATTACAATACAGATGACATATTGTCAGATGGAGACAGAGGAAGTGAAGCGTTTTCAGGAGACATTTTCGATTGAGGAATTGGAGAGATGGTTTTTGGATATTGTGATGCAATATGAGAAGTGGGCGCGCTTTCAAGTCGAGTGGAGGCAGACAAGGGATGCGACCATAAAGGAGGCAGAATTTCCATATCCTTACAGAGAGGGGCAAAGAGAGCTTGTGACATCTGTCTACCGGACAATTCTGAGGAAGAAAAAATTATTTATTCAGGCGCCTACCGGTGTAGGAAAGACGATGGCAACTATATTCCCAGCGGTGAAAGCGGTAGGAGAAGGACTGGGGGATAAGATTTTTTACCTGACGGCGAAGACGATTACAAGAACCGTGGCAGAGCAGGCATTTCAGATTCTAAAAAAGAATGGTCTGCAGTATAAAGTTGCCACATTGACCGCGAAAGAGAAAATCTGTTTTTGTGAAAAGGCGGAATGCAACCCAGATGCATGTCCATATGCAAAGGGGCATTTTGACAGGGTGAATGATGCGGTTTATGAGATGATCACTACGATGGAGGAGATGAGCCGGGAGAATATAGAGACTCAGGCGAAAAAGCATAAGGTATGTCCGTTTGAGATGGGACTGGATGTGTCGTTGTGGGTGGATGCCATTATCTGTGACTATAATTATGTGTTTGATCCGAATGCACATTTGAAGAGGTTTTTCTCAGAGGGAAAAAAGGGAGAATACTTATTCTTGATTGATGAGGCGCATAACCTTGTGGAGCGTGGCAGGGAGATGTACAGTGCGGTTCTCTATAAAGAAGAGTTTTTACAGATGAAAAAAGCAGTCAGATATGAGAGTGTGAAACTGACACGGCAATTAGCGGGATGCAATCAAATGTTGCTGGAGATGAAAAGAGAGTGCCAGACTTATAAAGAATATAATAGTATTTCCCATTTTGCGTTGAAATTGTTGAATGTAATGAATGGTCTGCAAAAGTTTTTGGAAGAGAAGGAGCAGGTAGATGAGGAAGTTTTAGAGTTCTACTTTCATGTTCGGAACTTTCTTAACATCTATGAAGAAGTGGATGAAAATTATGTGATTTATACAGAATTGGAGGAAGGCGGAGACTTTAAGTTGAAATTATTCTGTGTGAATCCGGCAGTAAAATTGCAAAATTTTTTAAGTCAGGGCAACAGTACTGTGTTCTTTTCGGCAACACTTTTGCCCATCCGGTATTATAAAAGGTTGTTGAGCGTAGAGACGGATGACTATGCGGTGTACGCACATTCGCCGTTTAAAGAGGCGAATCGCCTTTTAGTGTTGGGACAGGATGTCAGTACAAAGTACACAAGGCGCGGATATGAGATGTATGAGCGATTTGCAATTTATATCAAGAATGTCATGCAGGCAAAACCAGGCAATTATCTTGTGTTTTTCCCATCGTACCGATTTATGGAAGAAGTGAGGGAGACATTTGAGAGATACAGGACAGAAGAGATGTGTTGTATGATTCAGGAACAGAATATGAATGAACAGGACAGAGAAGCATTTTTACAGGAATTCGAAGCAGAAAGAGAAGGAAGTCTGGCAGGATTTTGTGTGATGGGAGGTATTTTTTCAGAGGGAATTGATTTGACAAAGGAGCGTCTGATTGGTGCGATAATTGTAGGAACCGGACTTCCGCAAGTGTGTTATGAGCGCGAGATTTTAAAACAGTATTTTGAACGACATGGGGAAGATGGATTTGATTATGCGTATTTGTATCCGGGAATGAACAAGGTGCTTCAGGCAGCCGGACGTGTGATTCGAACAGAGGAAGACAGAGGTGTGATTGCACTTTTAGATGATCGCTTTTTGGGGAGAAGGTATCAGGAAATTTTTCCGAGAGAGTGGAAACGGATTGCGTATTGCAATGTGGAGACGATTGGAGGAAAAATAGAACAGTTTTGGAAAAACGCTTGTACAAAGCAAAAACCTGATACAAGCGTTTGAAAAAAATTATTCGATTGATTGGAAATAATTTAAAAATTCTAAGGTTGCCTTTGATACCGGAACATGATCGTTGTGTACGACAACAAGCTGTCTTGTCGGAAGTACCTCATCTGTATGTACAACAAACAGATCATCTGAATTTTTTGGAACGCAGTAATCCGGAATAAAAGCGATTCCCAGTCCGATTTTTGCCAAATCGATTAATAAGTCATTGCTGCTGAGCTCGATTTCCGGAACGAGATCCAGTTGATGTTTCTGAAAGAGACTGTGCAGAAATTCACTTGTTGTACTTTTTCGATCCAGCATCAGAATCGGGTAGTTCAAAAGATCCCGAAACGATAATGTTTTATCTTTCAATTCTGCAAAAGAACGATTGGCAATAAAAACATCTTTGAACTCCGCAATCTGTTTAAAAGAATAAAGATTGCTCAAATAGGAATTCGGGTAGTTGATGACAATCAGGTCTACCTGACCTGTCTCCAATAATTCTACACATTTGATTGAAGTTTGGTTTGTTACTTTAATATGTGCGTTTGGAAATTCTTTATGAAACCGTTCTAAATATGGAACTAAAAAATAACGACAAATCGTGTCACTTGCACCGATGCGAATCTGTCCTCCGGTGGAAGAAGAATCAATCAGCTGTGATTCTCCACGTTTGATCAGGTTCATAGCAGGTTCCACATGACGAAGGAGAATCTCGCCTTCCGGTGTTAGCTGTACACGTTTTGTGCTCCGGATGAATAAGGTCTGGTCCAATTTTTTTTCAAGCGCTTTGATTGATTGGCTGACGGCTGATTGAGAGATGAACAGCTGCTTGGACGCCTCCGAGAAGCTCAAGGTTGTCGCAACATAAAAAAATACTTTATATAACTCGTAATTGATATCCATTATTAGTCCTCCTTATAAAAGTGCTGTTCTTATTATAAGGGGTAAAAGGTAGAATTACAATAGAGAATAGAAAATTTAGTGGGAAAGGAAGATGAATGTATGAAGATAGTACATTGGTTTTTGGGAATGACAGCAATTCTTTCTGTGATTGTCATCTTACTGATTTCCAGTTTTGAAATCGGAATTTACAGTGATTTTGGGTGGTATGAAAAGGAATATGAAAAATACAATGTCACGGAAGATTTGGAGATGAAGATGGATGATGTCATGGATGTGACAGAAGAGATGATGGCGTATCTGAGAGGAGACAGGGAGGATCTGGTTGTTTGGACAACTGTGAATGGAGAAAAACAGGAATTTTTTAATGATCGGGAGAAGGCGCATATGGTGGATGTACAGAATTTATTTTTGGGAGGTCTGACATTGCGTTTTAGTGCGATTATCGTGCTTGTGATTTCGTTGAGTGGATTGATTTTCACAAAGGGGAACTGGAAACGGATTTTGCCAAAATCATTTTTGACAGGTTTGGGAGCGTTTCTTGTAATTTCAGGAGGTCTTGGAGTATTGTTCGCATCTGATTTTAATAAGTATTTTTTCTTATTTCATGAGATCTTTTTTGACAATGATTTATGGCTGTTGGATCCTGCAACGGATTTGATGATCCGAATGCTTCCGGAAGGATTTTTCTTTGATATGGTCATTAGGATAGGAAGTATTTTTATTGGTATGCTGGCAATACTGCTGATTCTCAGTATGCTTATTTTGCACCGACAGAAAGCGAATAAGAAAAACTTATAAGTGAGTTAAGATATATTAATTATACTAATGATGCGAAATGTGGTAGGATAAGGGTAGTAGCCAAAATGGAATTACAGATGGAGGATAATATGAATAGTGTAAAACGTGTATATGTAGAAAAGAAACAAGAATTCGCAGTACAGGCAAAAGAGTTGAAACAAGAATTAAAAAGCTATTTGGGAATTCAGACGGTGGAAAATGTACGTGTGCTGATTCGCTATGACATTGAAAATATTTCAGATGCAACATTTGAGACGGCGTGCAACGGTATTTTTTCCGAACCGCCGGTAGATATTTTATATAAAGAAGAATTTGAAGTGAAAGAGGGAAGCAGAATTTTCTCCGTGGAATATTTGCCGGGGCAGTTTGATCAGCGTGCAGATTCTGCAGTGCAGTGTGTGCAGTTCATCAAAGAAGACGAGATGCCGGTAATCAAGTCAGCAACGACTTATGTCATTGAAGGTGCGATTACAGATGAAGAATTTGCCGCAATCAAAGCGCACTGCATCAATCCAGTAGATTCCAGAGAGACTGGTATGGAAAAGCCGGAGACATTGATTACACAGTTTGAAGAACCGGAAGATGTAAAAATCTTTGACGGTTTTAAAGATATGGAAGAGGACAAGTTAAAAGAATTATATGATTCTTTAGGACTTGCTATGACATTCAAAGATTTTCTTCATATTCAGAACTATTTCAAGGGAGAAGAAAAGAGAGATCCTTCTATGACAGAGATTCGTGTGTTGGATACATATTGGTCTGACCACTGCCGTCATACAACATTCTCTACAGAATTAAAAGAAGTAAGTTTTGGGGAAGGCGATTACAAAGAGCCAATCGTCAATGCATACAAACATTATTTGAACACACACAGTGAGATTTTTGCAGGAAGAGAAGATAAGTTCGTATGCCTGATGGATCTTGCTCTTATGGCAATGCGCAAATTAAAACGTGAAGGAAAGTTAGAAGATCAGGAAGAGTCTGATGAGATCAACGCGTGCAGTATCGTTGTTCCGGTAGTGGTTGACGGTGTGGAAGAAGAATGGCTTGTGAACTTCAAAAATGAGACACACAACCATCCGACAGAGATCGAACCGTTTGGTGGAGCAGCTACTTGCCTTGGTGGAGCAATCCGTGACCCATTGTCAGGACGTACTTATGTATATCAGGCAATGCGTGTGACCGGTGCAGCAGATCCGACTGTGTCCGTAAAAGAGACAATGAAAGGGAAATTGCCACAGAAGAAACTGGTGACAGGAGCAGCGCATGGATACAGCTCTTATGGTAATCAGATTGGTCTTGCAACCGGTGCAGTAAAAGAGATTTATCATCCGGATTATGTGGCAAAACGTATGGAGATCGGCGCTGTTTTAGGTGCGGCGCCAAGAAGAGCGGTTATCAGAGAGACATCAGATCCGGGAGATATCATTATCTTATTGGGTGGACGTACAGGACGCGACGGCTGTGGTGGAGCGACAGGTTCTTCTAAAGTGCATACAGAGGAGTCTATCGAGACATGCGGAGCAGAAGTTCAAAAAGGAAATCCACCGACAGAACGTAAAATTCAGCGTCTGTTCAGAAGAGAGGAAGTAAGTAAATTAATTAAAAAGTGTAATGACTTTGGTGCCGGTGGTGTGTCTGTTGCAATTGGTGAGCTGGCAGATGGACTTCAGGTGAATTTAGATAAGGTGCCGAAAAAATATGCAGGTCTTGACGGAACAGAGATTGCGATCTCTGAATCACAGGAGCGTATGGCTGTTGTCGTTGATCCGAGAGATGTAGAGCAATTTTTGGCATATGCAAAAGAAGAGAACTTAGAGGCTGTAGAAGTGGCTGTTGTGACAGAGACTCCAAGATTAGTATTGTCATGGAGAGGAAAAGAGATTGTTAATATTTCCCGCGCATTCCTTAATACAAACGGTGCACATCAGGAGACAACAGTGGCAGTTGACATTCCGAACAGAGAAGACAGTATTCTTGTGAAAGAGGATGTCGATGATGTAAAAGAAAAATGGTTGGATACCTTAAAGGACTTAAATGTATGTTCTCAGAAAGGTCTTGTGGAGATGTTTGACGGTTCTATCGGGGCTGGCTCTGTATTTATGCCTCACGGTGGAAAATATCAGATGACAGAGACACAGGCTATGGTTGCAAAATTACCGGTATTGACCGGAAAATGCGATACAGTGACTATGATGAGTTATGGATTTGACCCGTATCTGTCAAGCTGGAGTCCATACCATGGTGCAGTTTACGCAGTGCTTGAATCTGTGGCGAAAATTGTGGCAAATGGTGGAGATTACAGTAAGATTCGTCTTACGTTCCAGGAATATTTCCGCAGAATGACAGAAGATCCATCAAGATGGAGCCAGCCATTTGCAGCGCTTCTTGGAGCATATGATGTACAGCTTGGATTAGGACTTCCATCTATCGGTGGAAAAGACAGTATGTCAGGAACATTCCAGGATATCGACGTGCCTCCGACACTTGTATCATTTGCAGTGGATGTGGCAGAGCAGAAAGACATCATTACACCGGAATTGAAAAAAGCAGGTAACAAGTTAGTATGGCTCCGTGTGGAAAAGGATCAGTATGATCTTCCGGTATATGCTCAGGTAATGGATCAGTATGGTAAATTCAGAGAAGATATCCAAAACGGAAACATCGTATCCGCTTACGTATTAGACAGACACGGTATTGCAGCAGCTGTCAGCAAGATGGCATTTGGTAACGGTATGGGTGTGAAAATTGAAAGCAATGTGGATAAGAGAGATCTGTTTGCACCTGCATTTGCTGATATCATTGCAGAAGTAGCGGCAGAAAAAGTATCAGAGCTTGCAATTACATATACAGTCATCGGTGAAGTGACAGATAAAGCGGCGTTTGAATATGGTGACGTGACAATCGAATTGAAAGAAGCAGTTGATACATGGAAAGCTCCGCTTGAAAAAGTATTCCCAACTGTTTCGGGACAGACGGAGGCGAAAGCTGTGAAAGAACAACTGTTCAACACAGACAGCATCCATATCTGCAGCCATAAGATTGGACAGCCAACTGTATTTATTCCTGTATTTCCAGGAACAAACTGTGAATATGACAGTGCGAAAGCGTTTGAACGCGCCGGAGCGAAAGTGATCACAAAAGTGTTCAAAAATCTGGATGCAGCAGATATCCGTGATTCTGTCGCTGAGTTTGAAAAAGCAATTGCACAGGCACAGATGATCATGTTCCCAGGTGGATTTAGTGCGGGAGATGAACCAGATGGTTCTGCAAAATTCTTTGCAACTGCATTCCAAAATGCGAAGTTGAAAGAAGCGGTAGAAAAATTATTGAACGAACGTGACGGTCTTGCACTTGGTATCTGTAACGGATTCCAGGCGTTGATCAAGTTAGGATTGGTTCCATACGGAAAAGTATGTGGACAGACAGCAGCATCTCCGACACTTACTTACAATACAATCGGACGTCATATTTCAAAAATGGTATATACAAAAGTTGTGACAAACAAATCACCTTGGCTGCAGGGAGCTGAGCTTGGCGGAGTTTATACAAACCCGGCATCTCACGGAGAAGGACGTTTTGTTGCATCAGAAGAAGTGTTGAATGAATTATTCGCAAACGGACAGGTTGCAACACAGTATTGTGATCTGAATGGAACAATCACAATGGATGAAGAGTGGAATCCAAATGGCTCTTACAGAGCGATCGAAGGTATCACAAGCCCGGATGGACGTGTACTTGGGAAAATGGCTCACTCAGAACGCCGCGGTGATTCTGTTGCGATCAATATTTACGGAGAACAGGATCTGCAGATCTTTGAATCCGGTGTGAAATATTTTAAATAAGAATAGAGTGTTATAGTTTCTATATCAGAAAAGGATACGATGCATACAAAAAAGGGGTGCATCGTATCTTTTTATTTGGTATGATAAGAAGGAAAGAGAGGAAAAGAGATATTTATGAAAGAGAAATTGGAAAAAGCGGGATCTTTTATGATCACACTTCTGTTGCTTTCGGTGGCAACGGTGATTGGCTGGATATTTCGCGTGCTGCATTTTCCGGAGACAAACATTGTAATTGTCTACATTTTATCGGTAGTTTTGACAGCGCGGTTTACAAAAGGACATGTTTATGGGATTATGGCATCGCTCATTGCGACATGTGCATTTAATATATTTTTTACGTCGCCATATTTTACCTTGTTTGTGAGTAATCCAACCTATCTGATCACGTTTGCTGTTATGACGATTACATCTGTTGCAACAAGTACTTTGACGGCGAAGGTAAAACAGAAAGTGAGAGAAGCACAGGAAAAAGAGGTGTCCGCAAGGTCGTTGTACCATTTGACGAACCGTTTGACGAATGCGGAAAATCTTAACGAGACGATGGAAATAGCGACAAAAGCAATAGGAAAAGTAGTAGGTGTGGAAGTTTCCTGTATCTGCTTTGACGAGGAATTGGAGGAAAAAGAAGAAAGAAAGAATCCGGCGTTCGAGGAGTGGCAGATATGTGGAAAGAAATCCATATTAGGAGTTGTACAGATTCCTAAGGAAAATGCAGAGGCATTAAGTGAATCCGAGAAGAAGATACTGCGTTCGATGATTGAAAGTACAGCGTTTGCAATGGATAGATTTCGAAGCGAGGCGGAGCGAATCAAGGTGGGAGAAGAGATGGCACAAGAACGTTACAGAGGGAACCTGCTAAGAGCAATTTCCCACGACCTTAGAACCCCGCTTTCTGGTATTATGGGGACAAGTGAGATATTGATGGGAATGACAGAAAAACAGGATGAGCGGTATATGCTTGCGGAAAATATTTATAAAGATGCGGCGTGGCTGCATGCACTTGTGGAAAATATCTTGAATCTGACACGTATGCAGGATGGAAAGCTAGTATTGAAAAAACAGATGGAAGCGGTGGAGGAAGTGATTGAGATGGCGGTAAAGGTCATCGGCAAAAGGGCTCCGGAACGCGATATTTTGATAGATATTCCCGAAGAGATGTTGTTGGTACCGATGGATGCAAGGCTGATCGGGCAAGTGCTAGTCAATCTTTTGGATAATGCGGTGAAGCATACAAAAGTGGAAGAAGAGATTCGGTTGACTGTCTCAGTAGATGAAAAAGAAAAAAAAGCAGTGTTTTCAGTTGCTGACAAGGGCACGGGAATTGCAAAGGAAGATATTCCGAATGTTTTTAAGATGTTTTATACAACGAATCGAAGGGGCGCAGATACAAGCAGAGGTATAGGGCTTGGGCTTGCAATCTGTGAGTCGATCATAACTGCACATGGCGGTGAGATCTGTGTGCAAAGTAGAAAAGATACAAAAGGGGCAGAATTTATATTTACACTGCCGATGGGGGAATAAGAGCATGATAACAAGAAGTGAAACAATTCTCATTGTGGAGGATGATGCACAGATCCGAAATTTTATAAGCTATGTGCTGCAGCAGGAAGGTTTTCCGCATTTGAGTGCAGGAACTGCTAAAAATGCACTATCTTTGCTTGTGACGAATCCGGTGGATCTGGTTCTTTTGGATTTGGGACTTCCGGATTGCGATGGGATGGATGTGATCAAAAAAATCAGAGAATGGTCGGAAATACCGATTATCGTCGTGTCGGCGAGGGATCAGGATCATGAAAAAGCGGCAGCGCTGGATACGGGAGCAGACGATTATCTGACAAAACCGTTTTCTACCACTGAGCTGATGGCGCGTATCCGAGTGGCGCTTAGACATTTGAAAAAGACAGGTACGGAAAGTGGGCAGGCAGTGCGCACGGTCGGAGGTCTGTCAATTGATCTGGAAAAACGACTTGTGTATTTAGATGGAGCAGAGATTCATGTAACTCCACTGGAATATAATTTACTTACGCTCTTTTTTAAAAACGCGGGAAAAGTTTTGACGTCGCAGTATATCATCAAAGAAATTTATGGAATCAGCTATGGGACAGATACGCAGGCGCTGAGAGCGTTGATGGCGGGGCTTCGGAGAAAAATTGAGAAAAGTCCGGCAAAACCAAGATATATTTTGACCGAGATAGGAGTCGGTTATCGTCTGGTAAATGAATAGAATAGTGCAGAATACAAATACCGTTTTGGCATAAAAAGTCAAAACGGTATTTTTTTCTCACAGGATTCTCACAGCATCACGCGGAACTCTCACACCCATCTCACAAAAAAGAGATTAATATAAGCATGCAAAGAAAAAGAGAGCAATAAGGAGGTCTTTGTCATGATGAAAATAAAGAACAGTGATAAAGAAGAGATGCAGAGGCTTTGCGATTTTGTGAGGGAGAATGTGGAGAAACACGATTATGAAAAATGTAAAGAAAAAATTATGCGTGCAATGAGTGAATTCCCACATGCGGCAGAACCTCACAATCTGATGGGGATTGTGTTGGAAAAAGAAGGAAATCATGTAACTGCAATGAGACATTTCCGAGCGGCATGGGAATTAGATCCTGCATATCTCCCAACAAGGGAGAATCTGGAAGCCTTTGGAGCGTTTCCACAAAATAGTCGCTACGTGTTTGATGAAAGCGACTGTAAAGATGTTATGAAACAAGGAGGAGAAAAAGATGATGGATCTTATTATGATTGGAATTTTACTTGGTAGTTTCGGATTGATCAAACTATTCGCTGATTTTTGCGAATCACAGATAGAGCCGAAAAAGAATGAAACGAATAGAGAGAGGTAAGAGACATGTTACAAATTATAGCTACACTGGCAATTTTTCTGATACTTGTCATTCCAATGGGAAAATATATGTACCACATTGCCACATATCAAAAAACATTTGCAGATAAGGTATTTAATCCGATTGATCATTTTATTTATAAAATCTGCGGTATCAAAGACGAGGAGATGGGCTGGAAAAAATATGCGCTCACCTTGGTGATGGTCAATGCAGTGATGGTGTTTGTCGGATATCTGATTTTAAGAATTCAGAATGTATTGTTTTTAAATCCTAACGGGATTGAAGGAATGGACGCAAGCCTTTCATTCAATACAATCATAAGCTTTATGACAAATACGAATTTACAGCACTATGCAGGAGAAAGTGGTCTTTCTTATGCGAGTCAGATGTGTGTCATCATCTTTATGATGTTCACTTCCGCAGCAAGCGGATACGCAGCATGTATGGCATTTTGCAGAGGACTTTCCGGAAGAAAAATGGGAAATTTTTATAAAGACATGGTGAGAATCATAACAAGAATTTTGATTCCGGTATCACTGATCTTGGGATTGGTGTTAGTCAGCCAGGGAGTTCCACAGACACTGATGGGAAATGTGACAGTAAACACCATCGAAGGAAAGTTTCAGGATTTGGCAATGGGACCTGTGGCAGCGCTGGAATCCATCAAACATCTGGGAACAAACGGTGGGGGATTCTTTGGTGCAAACTCAACGACGCCTTTTGAAAATCCGACAATCATTTCGAATATGGTAGAATTGATTTCTATGATGATTCTTCCGGGAGCATGTGTTGTCACATTTGGACATATGCTGCATGACAGAAAAAAAGAGAAAAAAGAGATGCAGGCAGTAATGCCGACAAAAAAACGGATTCTGATGGGAAGACAAGGAGCGGTAATCTTTGGAGCAATGGCAATTCTTTTTGCAGTAGGACTCACACTTTGCTACCATTCAGAGATGGCAGGAAACCCTGTGATCAGTGACATGGGAGTAGATCAGACTGCCGGAAATATGGAAGGAAAAGAAGTTCGGTTTGGAGTGGCACAATCTTCGTTATTCACGACCGTTACGACTTCATTTACGACAGGAACTGTAAACAATATGCATGACTCACTAACACCGCTTGGAGGACTGGTACCGTTGCTGCATATGATGCTCAACTGTGTGTTTGGAGGAAAAGGTGTCGGTCTGATGAATATGGTTGTGTATGTCATCCTTGCAGTGTTCATCTGCGGATTGATGGTAGGGCGTACACCGGAATATTTGAATAAAAAAATTGAAGGAAAAGAAATGAAACTGGTTGCGATTGTCATCTTGATTCATCCGCTTTTGGTTTTAGGATTTTCAGCATTGGCTGTGTCTGTCGCAGGAGGCACAGATGGAATTACGAATCCGGGATTCCATGGATTTACGCAGGTGTTGTATGAATATGCTTCTTCGGCGGCAAACAATGGTTCAGGATTCGAAGGTTTGGCTGACAACAGCACATTCTGGAATGTGACGACCGGACTTGCGATGTTCTTCGGACGCTATATTGCGATTATCGCACAGCTTGCGATTGCAGGTTCACTTCTTGCAAAGAAGAAAGTGAATGAGACAATCGGAACATTACGAACAGATAATGTGACATTTATGATTATCCTTGTATTTATCGTCTACATTTTTGCAGCTTTGACATTCTTCCCGGCACTTGCATTGGGACCGATTGCAGAGCATCTGTCAATGTGGATGTGATAAAGCAAAGAAAAGGAGATTAGGGACATGGCTAAAAAGGAAAAGACGAAATTTATTACACCGGATATTATGAAATCTTCTATTATAGGAGCATTTCAAAAATTGGATCCGAGATATATGATAAAAAATCCGGTAATGTTTGTCGTAGAATTAGGATTTTTCATTACATTGGTGCTTACGATTTTTCCGACTTTATTCGGTGAAGGAGGAGAAAATCGAATTTATAATGGTATTGTGACAGTTGTTTTGTTTATCACGGTGTTGTTTGCAAACTTTGCGGAATCTGTGGCAGAGGGACGTGGAAAAGCACAGGCAGCAACTTTGAAGAAGACGAAAAAGGATACAAAGGCAAGAGTGATCCGCCAAAATGGCGAAGAAGAAATGATCTTTGCATCAGAGCTTCGAAAAGGTGATATCGTATTGGTGAAAATGGGGGAAGTCATCCCAAATGATGGTGAAGTCATCGAAGGAATCGCATCAGTAGATGAATCCGCAATCACAGGAGAGTCTGCACCGGTAACCCGTGAATCGGGCGGAGATTTCTCTTCCGTGACAGGAGGAACAACAGTTGTATCTGACTGGTTAAAGATTCGAATTGTGGCAGAACCTGGGGAATCATTTTTGGATAAGATGATCTCTCTTGTAGAGGGGGCGTCCAGACAGAAGACACCAAATGAGATCGCGCTGAATACACTTTTGATCGTGTTGACAGTAATTTTTATGATCGTGGTTATCACGCTGTATCCATTTGCAAATTATTTGGGCGTAGAGATTCCGATATCATGGTCGATTGCGCTGATGGTTTGCCTGATTCCGACGACGATCGGAGGACTTCTCTCTGCGATTGGTATTGCGGGTATGGATCGTGTTACTCGCTTCAATGTTATTGCAATGTCCGGAAAAGCGGTGGAGGCTTGTGGTGACGTCGACACAATGATTTTGGATAAGACAGGAACTATCACATACGGAAACCGTCTGGCAGCAGAGTTTTATCCGGTTGAGGGTGTTGAAAAAGAAGAATTGATTCAGTATAGTGTACTTTCTTCGTTGCTTGATGAGACTCCGGAAGGAAAATCTACGGTAGATCTTGGAAGACAGATGGGATGTGACACGGAAGCATTTCATACAGAGGGCATGAATTTTGTGGAATTTACAGCACAGACAAAGATGAGCGGTGTGGATTGCAAAGACGGAACGATTGTAAGAAAAGGCGCTTCGGATGCGATCAAGACATTTGTAAAGGAAAAAGGTGGAAACATTCCGAAAGATCTGGAAGAGATTGTAGCGGAGGTATCTAATCTCGGAGGAACACCGCTGGTTGTATGTGTCAATGAGAAAATTTATGGTGTGATTTATCTGAAGGATACAGTGAAACCAGGCTTGGTAGAACGTTTTGAGAGACTTCGCGAGATTGGAATCAAAACAATTATGTGTACCGGAGATAATCCACTCACAGCTGCGACAATCGCAAAGGAAGCAGGAGTAGATGGGTTTATCGCAGAATGTCGTCCGGAAGATAAAATCGAGGCGATTAAGAAGGAACAGGCAGAAGGAAAATTGGTTGCGATGACAGGTGATGGAACAAATGACGCGCCGGCGCTTGCACAGGCGGATGTCGGACTTGCGATGAATTCCGGCACACAGGCTGCAAAAGAAGCGGCCAATATGGTGGATCTGGATTCTGATCCGACAAAAATTTTGGAAGTGGTAGAGATTGGAAAACAGCTATTGATTACAAGAGGTTCTCTTACGACATTCAGTATTGCGAATGATATTGCAAAATACTTTGCAATCATCCCGGCAATGTTTACACTGGTACTTCCACAGATGCAGATTTTAAATATCATGCATTTGGCAACACCGGCAAGTGCAATCCTTTCAGCGTTGATCTTCAATGCCATTATTATTCCGGCGTTGATTCCGATTGCTATGAAAGGTGTTAAATATAAACCGATGAAAGCAGAAAGACTTCTTTTGAAAAATATGAGTATCTATGGACTTGGCGGAATTATTGTACCGTTTGTCGGCATCAAATTGATTGACCTGATCGTTGCTCCGCTGCTTAGTATGATCGGAATGTAAGGAGGAAAATTCTATGAAGAAACTTGGAAAAATGTTAAGGAAATCCATTGTGTTTTGTTTTGTGATGATTGTGATCTGTGCATTTATCTATCCGTTTGCATTGACAGGAATTAGTCAGCTTACAATGAAAAACAAAGCCAACGGGAATCTGATCGATAAAAACGGCGAACCTATTTCAAATGCAGAAGAGGCGGTCGGCTCTGAATTGATTGGACAGGATTTTACAGAAGACTATTTCTTTCATGGAAGAGTATCTGCTGTAAACTATAATACATATACAGAAGAGCAAAAAGAAAATGGAGAGTACAGTGGAGTTGCATCAGGAGGCTCTAATTATGGAAATTCGAACCCGGAGTTGGAAAAACGAATGGAGAAGGATTTGGAAACATTTTTAAAAGAGCATCCGGATGTGAAGAAAGAAGATATTCCGGCTGACTTACTTACAGCTTCCGGTTCCGGACTGGATCCACATATCAGCCCGAAAGCAGCGGAAGTTCAAATTGAAACAGTTGCAAAAAATTCTGGATTATCAGAAGAAAAAGTCAAAGAAATCGTAAAGAGTCATACAGAAGAAAAATTCCTTGGAATTTTCGGGGAAGAAAAAGTAAATGTACTGAAATGTAATCTGGATATTGCAGCAGCGATGGGGATCATATAATGGAAGAGATGCGACCGAATTCAGAACAGCTTCTAAGAAGGCTGAAATATGAAGAAGAACAAAAACAGACGACACGTGGGAAATTAAAGATATTTTTGGGCTATGCAGCCGGCTCCGGAAAGACTTACACTATGCTGGAGGCGGCGCATGAGGCAAAAAAGCATGGAATTGATGTCGTTGCCGGTTATATTGAGCCGCATGACAGACCGGATACCTTGAAGCTGACGGAAGGACTGGAGATGATACCGCCGCTTTGGATTGAATATAAGGGAGTGAAATTCCGGGAATTTGATCTGGAGCAGGCGTTGAAACGAAAGCCGAAACTGATTCTGGTAGATGAGCTTGCGCATACCAATGTTGCCGGATGCAGAAACCATAAGCGATATCAGGATGTAAAAGAATTACTGAGAGCTGGAATTGATGTGTATACAACCATCAATATCCAGCATTTAGAGAGTTTGAACGATCTTGTAGGGACGATCACGCATATCGAGGTGCGAGAGAGAGTCCCTGATCGCATTTTTGACCATGCCGATCAGGTGGAAGTGATCGATATTGAGCCGGAAGATTTGATCAAGCGTATGCAGGAAGGGAAAATTTATCAAAAGCAGCAGGCGCAGAGGGCGCTGGATCATTTTTTCCGAAGAGAAAAACTTGCGGCACTGCGTGAGATTATACTGCGAAGGACAGCGGATCGTGTGAACCGTATTGCGGAAGAAGAACGAAATATTATGGGAGATATGGAATACCATACCGGAGAACATGTGCTCGTATGTATCTCGGCTGCCGAATCCAGCCCAAAGGTAATTCGATCTGCTGCGCGGCTTGCATATGCTTTTCATGCAAAGTTTACAGGAATCTATGTAGAGACTCCGGAAATGCAGGAAGCAGGAGAAAAGACAAAACAGAGCCTTCAAAATCACATGGAACTTGCGCGTTCGCTCGGAGCGAAGATTGTGACGGTATTTGGTTCAGATATCGGTTTTCAGATTGCGGAGTATGCAGTTGTCGGAAATGTGTCAAAAGTGGTTCTTGGCAGAACAAATCACAACCGTTTTATTCAAAAACCAAGACCGGAACTTTTGGAGAAGCTTAACAACCGGGCACCGAATATCGATGTCTATGTAATCCCGGACATCAAGCAGAAAAAGATACGCACAAGGATGAATATCAGATCGGAGAGATGGGAGAAAAAGTGGAAACGAATTTTTTGGGGATTTGCTGCAATTACGGTTGTAATGATTTTGACTACGATGGTTGCCTTTGTCCTACAAAAATGGAATCTTCCGGAATCCAACATTATTATGGTGTACATTCTGGGGGTATTGTTGTCATCTTATATCTCTGACAATAAATTGTTTGCGGTGTATTCTTCCATGTTCAGTGTGCTGGCGTTTAATTTTTTCTTTACGGAGCCGTATTTGTCCTTAAAAGCTTATGACAAGGGGTATCCGACTACATTTCTGATGCTCTTTATTGTGGGGCTGTTTACAGCTGTTCAGACAAGAAAACTGAAATTGCAAAACAGGGAGAGCGTAAAAAAGGCGTACCGTACAGAGATTTTGCTGGAAAACAGTCAGAAGCTTCGACGTTGTAAATCAGAGCTGGAAGTGTGGAACCAAGTGGCAGGACAGGTTGGAAAATTGCTGAATTTATCTTTGATCATTTATCCGGTAAATGAAAAAGGACTCTTAAATGATGCGCTTGTATTTCCGAAAAAAGGCGTGACGAAGGAGCAGCTGGAGTTCCTTTTGGATTCTCAGGAGCGTGCAGTGGCGCAGTGGTCAGCTGCAAATCATCACCGCGCGGGAACATGTACGCATACACTCCCGACTGCAAAGGCGATGTATATCCCGATTCAGAACGAAAAAGAAGTGAAAGGAATTCTTGGAATCTATTTGGAAGAACGCCGAAAATTGCAGGAATTTGAATATGGGCTGTTGATTGCGATGTTAAATGAGACCGGAGTAAAACTTCAAGACACATTTCACTGATAGTATGGTATAATGGGTATAAATTACAATCTGATAGGAGAGGTGTATGAGAGAACAAGGGGCCAAACGTCACAATGACGGTTGGAAAGGAATTGGTGTCACAATAGTTATTTTGGCAATAGCGACAGGGATTGGAGCGATGTTTCGCTACCTGAGGTTTACAGAAGCAAATATATTGATTGTATATGTGCTCGGGGTTATGATCACTGCCGTGATCACGGCAAGCAGAATGTGGAGTGTGCTTTCCTCCCTTTGCAGTGTTCTGCTTTTTAATTTTTTGTATACGGAGCCGAGATTTTCACTCACTGCATATGATTCCGGATATCCGATTACGTTTGTGATTGCATTTCTTGCGGCGATCATTGCGAGTAATTTAGCGATCCAGCTCAGAAAACAGGCAGAACAGTCGGCGTTGATGGCTTATCGCACAAAAATTCTTCTGGAGACGAATCAGATACTGCAGAAGGCAGAAAACGCAGAAGAAATCATACGAGAGGCGGCCGGACAGATTGTGAAATTGATCGGGAAAAGTGTCGTGTATTATGAATGTACAGACGGAATTCTTTGTGAGCCGTCGGTCTGCCTTGCGCAGGGAGAACAGGAAAAAGAGATCTATATAAGCGCGAAAGAGCGGGAAACTGCCCGGTACGCATTTGAGAGCAAGAAGCGTGCCGGTGCGGGTACAGAAGTAAAAAAAGATGCAGTCTGTATGTATTTGACGATCCGCAATTGTGACAATGTATATGGTGTGATCGGGATCGCTCTGAAAGGGGTACAGTTAAATACATTTGAAAGCAATCTGCTTCTCTCGATTTTGGGAGAATGTGCATTGGCGTTGGAGAAAGAGATCTATAACCGAAAACGAGAAGAGGCGGTTACAAAAGCGAAAAATGAGCAGCTGAGAGCAAATCTGCTGCGATCGATTTCGCATGATCTGCGAACACCGCTTACAAGTATATCGGGGAATGCGGCAATTCTTTTGAATAACGAGGAAGCGTTTGATAAAGAAAAACGCAGACAGCTGTATACGGGAATTTATGACGATTCGATGTGGCTGATCAACCTTGTGGAAAATCTGCTTTCCGTGACGCGCCTGGAAGAAAGTTCTATGCAGCTCAATATGCAGGTGGAGCTTGTGGACGAGGTGATTGAGGAGGCGCTAAAGCATATTAGCAGAAAGCGGGAAGAACATCAGCTAGTGTACGAACCGTCCGAGGAATTGCTTCTTGCGAAGATGGATTCCAGATTGATAGTGCAGGTGCTGATCAATCTTGTGGAAAATGCAATAAAATATACACAGGAAGGTTCCCGCATAGAGGTCTCTGCGGTGCAAAAGGCAGATATGATAGAAATATCGGTTGCAGACAATGGAAAGGGAATCAAAGAGGAAGCAAAAGAAAAAATCTTCGATATGTTTTATACGGCTGAGAATAAGCCGGCGGACAGCAGAAGAGGGCTTGGACTTGGGCTGTTTTTGGCAAAATCTATTGTCCATGCACATGGCGGAACAATTTGGGTTGCGGATAACGTTCCGAGCGGAACGATATTTTCATTTACATTACAGGCTGAGGAGGTAACGATAAGTGAATAAACCATTGATATTAGTAGTAGAGGACGATACAGCGATCAGGAACCTGATCACGACCACATTAGAGACACAGGACTATCGTTTCCATACAGCGCCAAACGGCGTGCAGGCTCTTTTAGAGTCGGTGTCTCAAAAGCCGGACATTATGCTTTTGGATCTGGGGCTTCCGGATATGGATGGAATTGAGATTATTAAAAAAGTTCGTTCTTGGTCAAATCTTCCAATTATTGTAATCAGCGCAAGAAGCGAAGATCGTGATAAGATTGATGCGCTGGATGCAGGGGCGGACGATTATCTGACCAAACCATTTTCTGTGGATGAACTTTTGGCGAGGCTTCGCGTGACACTAAGAAGGCTGCAGTACATGAGTGTGTCGCAGGAGCAGACAGAATTTGTTAATGGAGATCTGCGGATTGATTATGTGTCCGGATGTGTATATTTGAAAGAAAAAGAACTGCATCTGACTTCGACAGAGTATAAATTATTGAGTCTGCTTGCAAAGAATGTGGGGAAAGTGTTGACGCACACCTACATTACAAGAGAAATATGGGGAAGTGCGTGGGATAATGATGTGGCATCACTTCGGGTTTTCATGGCAACCCTTCGAAAGAAGATTGAAGAAAACCCGTCGCAGCCGCAATATATTCAGACACATATCGGCATCGGCTACCGCATGCTTCGAGTTGTTAATAAGTAAAAGAGTGGATAACTTTCTTTTCGCCCATGATGATTAAAGTTTCATCGCGGGTGAAAATATGTTCCGGCTCTGGAAGAGGGGAGATTTTCCCTTCTTTTTTTGTTGCGAGAATGCTGATGTTGTACCGGTTTCGTATAGATTTTTCGATGATGCTTTTGCCAATCCAATTGCCTGGAACTGCCACTTCACAGATCGCAACCTCCGGTGTGAGTTCGATGTAATCAAAAATATTTTTTGAGCCATATTTGATGGCGAGACGCTCTGCCATTTCGCGTTCTGCATAGACGACGTGATCAGCTCCGTTTCTAAGCAGTAATTTGCGGTGTACGTCTCTGCAGGCGCGGGCGAGAATGTACTTCGCTCCAAAATCTTTTAGCAGAACAGTGATCTCAAGTGCGCTTTGAAAATTATCTCCGATTGCGACTACACAAAGATCAAAATTATTGACACCAAGAGATTTGATGAAGGTCTCGTTTGTGGCATCAGCAATCTGAATGTCCGGCAGAATGTTGATGGCATTGTCTGCACGCTCTTCATTCTTTTCGACAGCAAGTACCGAATTGCCTTCCTCTAAAAATTTACGTGTGATGTGACGTCCGAAACGTCCAAGTCCAATTACTAAAATAGATTTCATAATCAATACCTCTTAACCAAGTTGAATTTTTTCCAGTGGCAGAGCCGATGGAAGCTGTTTTCTTGTAAATGAAAAAGCCAAAAGCATGGTAAGGGAGCCAACCCTTCCGAATATCATTAAAAATGCAAGCAGCGCGTGAGACAGCGGCAGCAGTTCCGGTGTGATTCCAGTGGAAAGTCCAACTGTTGCGATTGCCGATACACTTTCAAATAAAGAATCTAAAAAGTCAATGTTCTCAATTCTGGATATGATCATAGCCGCAGAGAACGAGAATGTAATATACAAAAAGAAAATGCAGGTTGCCTTTCTTGTGATGAAGTCTTCCAGGCGTCTGCCGAACACTTCGGTAGATTTTCTGCTGCGAAATGTCGTGATGACAGAAAGAACCAAAACGGCAAAAGTTGTTGTTTTGATTCCGCCGGCGGTAGAGCCAGGGGAACCACCAATCAGCATCAGACTGATAATCAGAAATCGACCAGTCTGAGTCAGAGCAGACAGGTTAACACTGTTGAATCCGGCAGTTCTTGCACTGACAGACTGAAAAGCTGATGCTGCGACCTGTTCGGAAAGTGTCAGATCCTGATAGGCACCTGTCCCGCGTTCACATACAAAAAGCAAAAGCGTGCCGGCTGCAATCAGGAAAAGTGAGACACTCAAAACAAGTTTGGTGTGAAGCTGCATTTTGTGAAAATGTAATTTTGTTGCTAATATGTCCCGCCAAACGAAGAAACCAAGTCCCCCGATGATAATAAGCGCCATAATGATAAGATTCACATACCAGTTTCCAACTTCTCCTGTCAGTGAGGAAAATGGCTGTACACTCCCCATTAAATCAAATCCTGCATTGCAAAATGCGGAGATGCTGTGGAAAATGGAGAACCAGATTCCTTTTGAGAGCCCAAACTTGGGACAAAAGTGAAATGCAAGTAAAAAAGCCCCTAAAAATTCAATAGAAAACGTACCTATTATGATAAAGCGTGTCATTTTTACAATTCCGCCAATTTGTGGAGCAGAGACCGAGTTCTGCATCAATGATCTGGATACCAAACCAATCTTGCGCTTCGTGAGTGTCATGATCGAAATGCAAAGTGTCATGAATCCGATTCCGCCAATCTGAATCAGACAGAGAATGACACCCTGACCAAAGAAAGACCAATGGGTGTATGTATCAACCTGGATCAGACCGGTCACGCACGTTGCAGACGTGGCTGTGAAAAAACCGGTAAATAAATTGGCTGCATCCGGATTTCTTGTAGAAATAGGAAGAGCCAAAAGTATAGAACCGATACATATGATCGCGCAGTATCCAAATAAAATAATCTTCATAGGCGAAAGGTGAAGAAAATGATGATAAAGTTTTTGTATAGAAGATATAAAAATCACCTCTTTGATTATTTATAAACTATATAGATTATAAGAGATAGTAAATTAAAAACACATTAAGAAAGAAAAATTAATATAAAGATTATATAAAGAAAAAAACTGTTTTAATACAATCTTTACGGAAACAGATTTGTTTTTATCAGATTTTAACAAGAGGATTGCTAGAATACAGTGTAGAAGAAGAGGTGAGTGAGAATGAGAAACTTTATATTAATTTTAGCATTGATTCTTTTGTTTGTGATTGGATTTGTCATCATGAGAAGTATAGACAATTTTATTGAAAGTGGCGGATTTAAAACTGAATAAAATGCAAAAATTACGAAAAAATATAAAATAAAAACAAAAGTACGTGACTTATGGACAGAAAGGTGCTATAATGCTTTGTGGAGATAAAGCATTAAAATAATAAAGAATGGGAGAGAAAAGGATGGATAACAAAAAAGATTTTAAACCATTTATTTCCGCTGACAAAATAGTACCAGAGTTCACATTTACATCGCTGTTCATTGGTATTCTTTTGGCGGTAGTCTTTGGTGCGGCGAATGCGTACCTTGGATTGAGAGTTGGAATGACTGTGTCTGCATCAATTCCTGCGGCAGTTCTTTCCATGGGAATTATTCGTGTGATTCTCAGAAGAGATTCTATCTTAGAGAATAACATGGTACAGACAATCGGTTCAGCTGGTGAATCAGTTGCGGCCGGAGCAATTTTTACATTGCCTGCATTATTCTTGTGGGCAGCAGATGGTGTGGAAGGAATTGAAGCACCTGGACTTTTTGAGATTTTCTTGATAGCACTTGTCGGTGGTACATTGGGTGTTTTATTCATGATTCCGCTTCGTAAAGCGTTGATTGTTGAAGAACACGGTGTGCTTCCATATCCGGAAGGAACTGCCTGTGCAGAAGTACTTCTTGCAGGTGAAGAGGGAGGATCAAAAGCATCTGTCGTATTTTCCGGACTTGGGATTGCGGCAGTATACAAATTTGTGGCTGACGGTTTGGGAGTGTTCCCAAGCAGTGTAAACTATGATATTAAGGCATACAAAGGGTCGGCAGTCGGTATGGATGTGCTTCCTGCACTTGTAGGCGTTGGTTACATCTGTGGACCAAGAATTGCAAGCTACATGTTCTCCGGTAGTGTGCTCAGCTGGTTCGTATTGATGCCATTGATCAGCTTGTTTGCAGGGGATGCGATCATCTTCCCTGGAACAGAACCAATCAGTTCGCTTGCGCCAAGTGAGTTATGGGGAACTTACATTAAGTACATAGGTGCCGGTGCAGTTGCAACAGGTGGTATCATCAGTTTGATCAAATCATTACCATTGATTGTAAAGACGTTCTCTCAGGCAATGAAGAGTATGTCTAATAATAAGGGAAAAGCAGCAAGTGGACTGAGAACAGATCAGGATATGCCGATGCCGGTTATCTTAATCGGTGTTGGAGTCATTGCAATTGCAATTTGGCTGCTTCCTACATTCCCAATCAATTTATTGGGAGCAGTTATCGTCGTAATCTTTGGTTTCTTCTTTGCGACAGTATCATCTAGAATGGTTGGTCTGATCGGAAGCAGTAATAACCCGGTATCTGGTATGGCAATCGCAACACTTTTGATTGCGACAATCTTATTAAAAGCAACAGGTCTCGATGGTGCGACAGGTATGAAAGGTGCAATCGCAATCGGTTCTATTATCTGTATCGTAGCAGCAATTGCGGGTGATACATCTCAGGATTTGAAGACTGGATTTATCGTTGGTGCCACACCAAAGAAACAGCAGTTGGGAGAATTAATTGGTGTTCTTACATCTTCACTTGCAATCGGTGGAGTACTTTACCTGCTCAACGAAGCATGGGGATATGGTTCAACAGAACTTCCGGCAGCGCAGGCTACAATGATGAGAATGATCGTGGAAGGTGTTATGAATGCAGATCTTCCTTGGGGATTGATCGGAGCCGGTGCAGCAATCGCAATTGTAGTTGAGATTTTGAGAATTCCGGTACTTCCGTTTGCAGTAGGTATGTACTTACCACTTTCTTTAAATGCAGGTATCATGGCAGGTGGTCTTGTGAGACTTGTCGTTGAAAAGAAACGCGGTCTTTCAGAAGAAAAGAAAAAAGCTGCTATCGACAGAGGTATTCTCTATACTTCTGGTATGATTGCCGGTGAAGGTCTTATCGGAATTTTACTTGCGGTATTCGCTGTAGTGGAACTTGATTTGACAAAATTGTTAGGAGGATTCTCACTTGGACAGATTGGCGCGATTCTCATCTTCTTAGTTGTAGTTATCGGTTCACTGTTCAAAGTAACACTGTTTTCAAAAGAAAATAAAAATTAATTAGAAGAGTAAAGTGTTCATGCAGCCTTTTGACAGGCTGCATGAAATTTGTTATGATATAAAAAACTCTATTTTAACGGAAAGGCTGATAGAGCTATGGGACGGAAGAAAGAAAAGAAAGAGAATTATTTGGATTATGTGTTTATGAAGAATCCGGCTTACGCATGGAAAGAAAAAGAAGATGGTTTGGTATGCCTGATCATTGAGTGGAAAGGATTCTATCATTGGCTTGCACAGAAAGTATTTCACAGACCAAAGCAGAGCGAGATTGCGATGGATGCACTCGGAAGCTTTGTGTGGAAACAGTTAGACGGAAAAAGAGATATGCATGAGGTTGCCGAGCTGGTGAAGCAGGAGTTTGGGAAAAAAGCGGATCCGGTTTATGAAAGGCTGATTAAGTTTGTTGAGATTATGAGGGACAATAAGTTTGTGTTGTTGAAAGAGGAAAGAAAAGATGCTTAGTAGATATGTAATCTATATTTTAATGTTTGCGGTTCTTGGGGCAGTTCTCTATGCGTGGGGACTGAAAAAAGCACAGAGCCAGTCACAGGAGCTTGCAAGGATGCTATATGCAAAGTGCTGCAAGATTGTGAAAAAGGAACTGAAAAAGAAAGAATATCTTCGGAAAAATGAGATTGAACAGTTGATCAAGGATGTTCAGGTGGGACAGTTTTACAGTAAGAACAAGATGGGCGTGACGAATCCGAAAGAGTTTATCAATCCGTTTCTTGAATACATGACAAAGAACGAGATTTTGAGAGAGGATATGATAAAAGGAAAAAAAGTATATTATCTAAAAAAATCTTGACTTTCATAGGACAACACGTTATACTGATAAAGTGTAATGAGGCAATGGGGCCGTGCAGATGGATTCTGTGCGGCTAATTTTATTATTTAGGAGGAAAACAATATGTCATATGTAGATGAGGTAATTGAATTAGTTGTGAAAAAAAACCCAGCAGAACCTGAATTTCATCAGGCTGTAAAAGAGGTGTTGGAATCTCTTAGAGTTGTTGTGGAAGCGAATGAAGAAAAATTTAGAAAGGACGCGCTTTTAGAAAGACTTGTTGAACCAGAAAGACAGTTCAAATTCCGTGTGCCTTGGGTAGATGATAACGGACAGGTTCAGGTTAACACAGGATACCGTGTACAGTTCAACAGTGCGATCGGACCATACAAAGGTGGATTACGTCTTCATCCTTCTGTAAACTTAGGTATTATCAAATTCTTAGGTTTTGAACAAATTTTCAAAAACTCATTGACTGGACTTCCAATCGGTGGAGGAAAAGGTGGTTCTGATTTTGATCCAAAAGGAAAATCAGACAGAGAAGTAATGGCATTCTGCCAAAGCTTTATGACAGAATTGTGTAAATATATTGGAGCAGATACAGACGTTCCAGCAGGAGATATCGGAACAGGAGCAAGAGAGATCGGTTACATGTTCGGACAGTACAAACGCATTCGCGGAGTATACGAAGGTGTGCTTACAGGAAAAGGATTAAGTTATGGTGGATCTCTTGCGAGAACAGAAGCAACAGGATATGGTCTGTTATATCTGACAGAAGAGATGCTGAAATTAAATGGAATCGAACTTGCAGGCAAGACAGTTGCAGTGTCAGGTTCTGGTAATGTTGCAATCTACGCAACACAAAAAGCACAGGAGCTTGGAGCAAAAGTTGTGACAGTGAGTGATTCTACAGGATGGGTATACGATCCGGAAGGAATTGATGTTGCGGCATTGAAAGAGATCAAAGAAGTAAAACGTGCGCGTTTGACAGAATATAAAAATTATCGTCCAAACTCTGAATATCATGAAGGACGAGGCGTATGGAATGTGAAAGTGGATATCGCTCTTCCATGTGCAACTCAGAACGAATTACATTTAGAGGATGCAAAAGCGTTAGTTGCCAACGGTGTTATTGCAGTGGCAGAAGGTGCAAACATGCCTACAACAATGGAAGCTACGGAATATCTTCAGGCAAATGGTGTATTGTTCGCACCAGGTAAGGCTGCAAATGCTGGTGGAGTTGCTACATCTGCGCTTGAGATGTCACAGAACAGCGAACGTCTGAGCTGGACATTCGAAGAAGTTGACAGCAAGTTGAAAGGTATTATGGTAAATATTTGCCACAATATGGCAGATGCTGCTGAGAAATACGGAGCAAAAGGAAATTACGTAGTAGGTGCCAATATCGCCGGATTTGAGAAGGTTGTAGAGGCTATGACAGCACAGGGAATTGTGTAAAAATTTGAAAAAATAAAAAAAATTAAAAAAAGTGTTGACATTTTGTCGAAGATGATAGTATAATAGCAGAGCGGGTTAGAGATAACCCGCAAGCATATGGGATCATAGCTCAGCTGGGAGAGCATCTGCCTTACAAGCAGAGGGTCATAGGTTCGAGCCCTATTGGTCCCATGATATTACCATCATATTATCGAATGTGGTAATATAGCATCGACTACTAAGTTCGAAAGAACCTCACTAAGGGCGTCGATGTGCATCGCACGTAAGTGACAAGAGAACTGTCACTAAGTGTTCACAGCAAGGCGGGATAGCTCAGTTGGCTAGAGCACACGGTTCATACCCGTGGTGTCGCTGGTTCAAATCCAGTTCCCGCTACTATATGGGATCATAGCTCAGCTGGGAGAGCATCTGCCTTACAAGCAGAGGGTCATA